>Ga0153999_1000027_pt1 | contig 118024 bp, 128 predicted proteins | sample TSNC083MetaG_FD_104675 | JGI IMG/M metagenome (GOLD analysis project Ga0153999, IMG submission 104675) | Attine ant fungus gardens microbial communities from North Carolina, USA - TSNC083 MetaG | ecosystem: Host-associated > Fungi > Mycelium > Unclassified | place: USA: North Carolina, Lumber...
ATTACTTTCTAATTCTCCACGTTGCTCCATTAATTGTGCTTCTAATTCACCTTGATCCAGATGTTGTACAATAGACTCAAAGAAACCACCTGTTTTTTCCTTTAAATCTCCTGGTAAAAATCCAATCTCTTCACCAGTTCCAATAGGATTTCTAACAAAATACATTTTTGACTGATTTCCTTTTTCTTTTACATGGAAAAGTCCCATACGAGTAGCTATATAGCTTTTCCCAGAGCCATAAGTGCCAGCAATGAACTTCACAGGAATATCTTTATTCATTAACATATCTAATGCACATTCCTGTAGATCATTTTTTGCCTTAATGAATCTTCTAGGAGGGAGTGACAGATTAACGTGTGTGTCACCATTCCATCTAAACTTATCAAGTGTATTCTTATTCATATCTCTTAGTATTACATATTGATTAATTAATAAATCGAAATAATTTACGTACTTGTTCTCATAGAATTTTGCTAATTCCTCATTATTTACTTCAACAAATTTATAACCCTTGTAATCTAAATCAATAGTTTTATCATCCAGTTCGATAACTTGGATGCCATACCCTTTAGCTATATATTTCATATTCCTGTCATATGTAAGTAGGATATAGTCATTTTCAATACAAGCAGAGATAATCTTATTATCTTCATAGCACGAATCTAGACGAACATCATGCACTTGATAGTCTTTGAAATCAAATTCAATACGAGATATATTCTCATCAATATATCTAGAAGCTTTTCTAGCTTTGAATGCACGTTCATTATTTGAACAAATTTTATGCTTATCCAATTCTCTAAGGACGCTATTCAGTAGTACAATGTTATCGTATTCATCTAATAGGTGAGGGTTTTGCATTAGTACGTTTGTGTCTGCAACAAACTTCATGGAATGCACTCCTAGATATTCAATATGATTTTGTAAAAAATAGAAGTCGTTACTAACTGATAACATCAAAATTAGTTAGTAACGACTATGTATTATTGTTTATATTTTAAGAGGATTATTTCCCGTTAACTTTATCTTTAATCTTCTGAGAAGGTTTAAACTTAACTGCTAAACTTGCTGCAATATCAAGTTCTTCACCAGTCTGTGGATTGCGGCCTTTACGTGCTGAACGTTCTGTTACAGTAAACTTACCGATCTCACCAAGAGGAATGGATCTGCCTTCAACCAGAATGTCCTCAAATACTTTGAATACGCTATCCAGAGTCGCGCGAGCATCTTTCTGTGTTACTTCCAATTTTTCTGCTACTGCTTTGATAAATTCTTGTTTTTTCATAATTAATTTCTCCCTTGTTTTTCAATATATTTTTGTTTCCACATTCACAGCAAGTGGGACTGTCTTATATGTAGATTTTGTACATCACATGCATAAATTATTTATTATTTTATAGATGTATTCTCTCTATATTGTAGACTTTAGAAACGTTGATGTATCAAGGCTTTTAATACTTTTTCGCAACTTTCAGCTTAAAATTTCACCTTTTTTGAAGATTTCTAACAAACTTTTAGGATGCGTTTCATTTAAAACTGACAAAACTCTGAATAGCAATCCATGTTCTATCGCAATTAGATGCTTCACAAGCCTAAACATTGTATCTTCTTTTATTTTCAAACTCTTTATATAATTGAGGTGCTCTCTGAAAGTGGAGTCAATTAATCTGTCTCTTTCTTTCTTATTGGAGTATTTTTTTGCATATAAACTCTGTGTTTCTCTATCTAATAGACTTATTCTTTTCATAATATTGTCAAATTGTTTCTCATTAGCTCTTTGTCGGGGTTTCTCTAGTAACAGGCTATCTATTAAAATAGAACTTTCTCTGGTACTATGAATATTTTCTTCAAGGTTTTTAATTAAATAATCCATAGGACAGTCACACATCTTAATGTTTCTTTCAATAGTTTTACTTTGACTCACATATCTCCAAAACAATGGTTTTTTCTTTCTTTCTTTTATAGACGGGATACTTTCAACATTTTTAATCTCTTTTGTGATATCTATTTCATAAAATTTCTTTGCCATATCAATAGCAATTCCACTGAGAATTGTCATAACATCTACTTTTTTTAGTAGATTTTCAACTTTATGTTCATCAACACACAAATTATTTTTCAAATCCCAGTAATAGGACATACATAACTGTCCTAAGTTAACGACTTTCCCTATGTCTGTTTGACTATTAGATAGTTGGTTGTCAATATCATACATATCTTTTGTAGTAAGTTTGTATTTCTTCTTCTGTCCTTCTATATGGTTAATGCATACTTTGTAATTACCAAAGCATTCTTTTGCTAATGCTAGCAATTTGTCATTATCAAATAGAAGTACAGTATCTGAATCATAATCAGCCCCTGAAAGTATGTCTTGTAATGCAAAGTTAATTGCGTTTACGCACACTATGTTAGGTGTTAAGTTGAAGTATTTCTCAATTTCTTTCACTTGTTTATTCTTCACTACCAACACATTAGAAGGGGAGGTGTTAGGATTTCTAAAGCCGACATACTCTTTGTCAAAATCGAACAAATTAGTATAAACTTCATTATTCTTAAGTGTGTGCTTATTTTCACTTATATCAAATTTACCGATAGCATGTTTTAGAAATTCTAAAGGATTCCCTAGCATTACACAGTAGTCACCATTCAGTTTGATTTTACCTTTTTTAGCGTGGCTTCTTTGTGAGTATATAAATTGCCTTCTTACTTTTTTAAAGTTATTTGTTCTAATAAAATCCTTATTGTGTTCATACAAATCTACATAGACCTTATTATTATTGATGATAGTCGCAGATTCTCTTAGTTTTTGAATGAAAAACAAATCATCATTTTTAAGTCTATCTATATATTCGTATTCGGTTTCTACTAATTTTTTAATATCTTTTTGTTTGATCGGTAGACAGTTGACCATTTGGTAAGAGGTTTGCTGTAGCAATCTTTTATCTAAATCTCTGCCTATTTTAGACTCTTTCTCATTTTTACAAACACCAAACAAACTTCCATCTTCTTTTACTTTAGACCTCCAATAGTTCCACATATCACTATCATTTTTTGTTTTTAAAACGTGTGTAAATTTGAAGACTTTCACACTATTGGGAGTTGTGATGAGCTCGATATCTTTTGCGAATAACTTATTCCCGAATTTATCGGTTATTTGCCAATCATCATAGTTTATTTCTTTAGGACAATTATTCTTAAAAAACTCTTGAATGTTACAATTGAAAGCTGCTGACTTGAACATGTGATTCCTTAAAAGCTTCATTGAAGTACCGTCTTCAAAGTGCTTGGAGTCCAATAAAGATTGCCCATCAAATAATGAGTTGCTGACAGTTGTTTTTTCTTTGAAGCTGTCCAAGAAACCATCTTTACCTTTTTTTACAACATTGCACACCTGTTCAAATTCACTATCTACGTCCTCAATTAGTAAAATTTTATCTGGATTTAAGGTCATAGTAGATTCAATAGATGAACCAACAAGAGATTCATATGCGAGTAAACCAGCTAAATCAATATTCATTCCTTTTCTTATGGGTAAATTCAATCTTGACCACTTAATCATTTTGTTATATAGCTCTTTTTTGATAAACAAACATTGTCCCGTTCTACTTTTAGAAGATGACCGTTTATACGCAACGTACTCTGTAGCCTTTGTTTTACCTGTTTTTTCATTTGTTCGGGTAATTTTAAATCCCTCGGTATATAAAATCTTTCTTAGATCAGAAGCACTGATTGAATTCCACGATTCATTATTTTCTTCTATGGTGACAAGAAAATCATTAAGTCTTCCTAATGATTCTGGATTATTTTCATTATTTATTTTCTTTTTATAGACAATATTGCTTAATTCTTTTGCGGATTTCACTTTCTGTTTGAACTTCACATTAATAATATCGTCACTAATATCTTTTTCTCTGTTTTTTAAGTACTTTACATTTAATCCTGAATTTCTAAGCTTAATTAATTCTAGACTGTGCGGTATCATTCCAACGTAGTCATAATTTATGTAGGAGTCTCGATGCATATGGTTGTAAATATCATTCGCTTCAAGGCTTAAAATATAAACTGGCTTCTCTCTGATCTCTTTTTTCACTAGGTTTATCCTTTCTCCTATTTCTTTTGATAAGCCTAAAGATATTATCACAATCTGATTAAAGGTATTGCAGTTGAAATATGCAATTGTCTAATATATTCCTTGATATCTTTAGAAATCGTAAATCTACTTTAGCAATAAGTCTATTGGGTTTATCTCAATACCCACGTTTCATAGTATTTCTAGCTTCTTGTTTCGTTTCCTTATATGTATCCCACTCTTTATTAAAATAACCATGTGTCTGATAATGGATGTACAAGTCCATTTCTTCTTGTGTATTTACTTCATGTTCAATCCTATCCTCTAGATACCATATAATCTGTTCGTTACTAACCATTTGTCCATTCTCCTCATCATCTCCCTATAACTGAATATCACATCTAATGCCATCTTAGTTACAGATTTTATAATTATTCTCTTTTGTGTGTATTCTGTGCATGAGTGCACCTTACACCTTTATATTAGATTTTATAAGAGTATATGTAAAGTTGTTTTTATTAATTATTACCTATTGACTTGTAGATTTAGCTTATATAGAATAATAACCAGTGTCAGACATTACCACAAACAAAAGGGGAATGCGAATTGAAAAAAGACGAAGTAATCAAAGTTAACGCTAAGGTGAAGAAGAAATTGTATCCGAAAGGTAACGAACACAACAATTTTTTCATATATTCAATTTCACCTAATTCAAGCTCTCAAGCTATTGCTACGCTAAATGAAGAGTATAATAATTTCATTGTAAGTGGAAAGATGCAAGAACTAATTGAAGGAAATACATATGATATTGAAATTATTCCTAGCTGGTCTAAGAAACATGGAGACGGATATTCTGTTGTAAGTGTAACAAGTGAACGTCCTTCTTCCATAAAAGATCAACAAGAATACGTTCAAAGAGTAATTACAGATAAACAATACAAAGCTCTCATCAATAAATATCCTGAGCATCCATTGTTAGATATGTTTGAGAACGATGACATCGACTACTCAGATATTAAAGGTATTGGTAAAACAGCATACCAAAAAATAAAAGATAATTTATTTAATAATATGATAACTAATGATTTGGCGGCAAAGCTAAAAAACATGGGCGTTACTTTCACATCTGCGAAAGCATTGCTTAACCACTTTGGTAGCTCCGACTTAGTTATACAATTATCCAAAGATAATATTTATCGGTTCTGCGAAATAAAAGGGTTTGGATTTAAAAAGGTGGACGAGTACGCAATTTTAAGAGGGGATGACCCTATGAGTAAAGGGCGTATCCTAGCTGCTACAAAATATCTACTTGATCAAGATGAGCAAAAGGGACACTCTTGGATGTTTAAACAAGAGTTACTTGGACAATTACATGAGTTACTCAAAATTGATGTATTAAAAATAGAAACAATTGTGAATAGCATTCAGAATAAGGAATACAATTTATACGTTGATGATAAAAGGGTTGCTTCATATCCTAATTATAAATATGAATTAGCAATAAAAAAGAAGCTGATTCAAATGATTAACACGCCATGTAAGACTAAAGGTATTGATTCTGATGAAGTAATTAAAACTTTAGAATTGAAGAACGGCTTCGAATATACTGATGAACAAAAGAATGCAATTCGATTAGCTACTAATAACAACATACTGATATTAAATGGGCGAGCCGGTTCAGGAAAAACGTTTACAGTAAAAGGAATTCTTGAAGCTCTCAGAGACTATTCTTATCATTGCAGTGCATTATCAGGGAAAGCAGCCAAGGTCCTTTCATCTAACGGTCTAACAGCTTCCACTATTCATCGTATGCTTGGTATTAATAAAGAAACTGGTGGATTTGCTCATAACGAAAAAATGCAACTACAGCATGATATTGTAATCTTAGACGAATCATCAATGGCTAATATCTATTTAATTTATTCAATTGTAATTGCACTCAAAGATGACGCTAAAATTATATTTGTAGGAGATAATGGTCAATTACCTTCAATTGGAGTGGGTTCAGTATTCGATGACTTGTTGTCTACTGGTGTATTACCTCAACAAGAACTCACCAAAATACACAGGCAAGCACAAAAGTCAGGTATATTGTCTGTTGCCAATAGAATACGTACAGGTAATCAAATCAATAAACCTTATGAATTTGAGACACAAGTTTATGGAGAGCTTAAAGATATGGTTCTAATCCCTGTGCGAGATAAATCATACATACAGAGCGTGATTCTGTCTATCTGCGAAAAATACAAGCACAACGACCTATTTGAGTTTCAAGTGTTAACTACAATGAGAGAACGTGGAGATATATCAGTTAAAACACTGAATAATCTCCTACAACCAATATTTAACCCAAACACAAAAGAGGGGATTAAAAGTGGTTGGTACGAATATAAAGAAGGGGATAAGATCATTCAAAACGGGAACAACTATGAAGCTAAAATTGAAATTGACGAGTTTAATGAAATGTTGAATGACTCTTTTGAACAAGTAGAAGACGTGGAAGAAAAAGAATCTACAGTAGAAGTATTTAACGGTACAATGGGAAAAATTATAAAGATTAACAAAGATAAAGAAAATCAAAACCTTAAAGTCTACATACAATTTGAAGATATTGATGAAGTTGTTGTCTATGAGAGAACTGACTTGATGCAAATTGAATTAGCATATGCAATTACCACGCATAAAAGTCAGGGATCAACCTTGAAACACGTTCTATTTGCACTTGATTACGGCGCATATAAGTTACTTAGCAGAGAAATGGTATATACAGCAATCACAAGAGCGAGTAAAGGTTGCGTAGTAGTTGCGGAAAACAGGGCATTCCATCACGCTATAGAAAATACAACGGGTGATAACAGAAGAACGTTTTTGAAAGAGTTGTTAAATAGTTAAAAGATAATAAGTAATATATTTTAATTTATTTACAGACAGGGGTTGAAGTTCTAATATAGAAGAGTAGGTTCAAAAACTTGTCAAAAACATACATAAATGAACCTACTTGCTTATTCTTCTGATTTAGCTAGTATCAAAAAGTATCAAATATCAGTAACTTTTGAACCTACCTAGTGTCAAAAGTTATCATTTTTTTATACTTTTTGAACTGGGGGTAGGTTCAAAAGTTATCACTTTTTTATACTTTTTGACACAGATATATTAGAGATACTATTATACTAGAGATACTATACTATTATTAAAGATATTGGAATGGTCGCGCGGTAGCAGCTTACCCAAAAAGAAAGGAGAGAAGTGATGAAAGGATTTCAGAATGACTGGAAAGGGCTATATATCAAAGGTTTTAAATCCTTTGCAGATCTAGTAGAAAAGACGAAAGTAAAAACAGTAAATAAAGAGGGAGTAAAAACAAAAAAGAAGGTTAATGTTCTTGCTCCATATATTGAATATAGAGAGTTCTATACATATTGCCTTCTTGTTTTAAATGAGAGACGCAATCAAACTATCTCAGTAAATGTTAGTTTACTATTAGAACAATCCCCTATCAAATTCAGCACAACAAAGAAAAAGAATCGAGAATTGTTAGTGGATAGCTTAATGTGTCTAAAAAAAGAAAACATTATTAATACAGCTAATGATTATTCCAAAGAGTATTTGCTTGGTGATAACCTCTTAGAACTAAGAGTAAATTATAAAAAACTTTCGGGCAATAATAATACAGAAGATGATTGGAAAGGCTATGAACGAATCCCTTTCGATGCCTTTTTCAAAGCAAAGAAAATGCAACATCTATATATTTACTATTTGGTTAAACGATATGATCTCGATGGATTCAAATGTTCCTATAGTTATTGGGCAACACTTCTTGATTCTTCTTTGAGCACGGCTAAAAGGTATTTAGCAGAAGCTGTTGATGAAAAAGTTATATTTGTAAATATCGGAAAATATGAGAATAAATCAAGAGTTAGGCAACAGATGAATACATATAAAACTTATTGCTTTAAGGATAAAGAGAAGACAATTCAAACAAAGATTAAAGAGGTTAAAAATGGAATCGATAAAGCGACTATTTGTTCTGATGTTAGAAAAGTAGAAAGTTTATATTGCAGTAATCCATTTTAAACAACAAAATCAAAGGTTGTGAGTCTAATCAGTTGCCTACATATTGTAATTTAAAAAAGAATAATTATAATATGTTATTTTAAATTTAATTTAAGGCGTTTTAGCAATAACTAATACAATGACACCTGAAATTAATTTAAACGTCACTATCGCTCTCTAATTAGCTCACAGGGACATGCTATAGATTCCGAACTCGGGAAAACTTTGCATGTCTTTTTTATTTTACATTGAATGTAAATTCAATGTACTTATAAAGTAACTTACGCATAGGCTTATTTTAGAACAACATCAAATTTACATTCAATGTACATGAAAGGTGGAGTTAATGTGGAGATATTGGGGATTGACGCAGGTAATAGCAACATAAAAGTCGTTGGTAATAAAGGAGAATTAACATTCCCATCAGCTTTAGGTGAGCATAGAGAAAGAAAACTGGTGCAAAAGTTCAGCGAAAATGACATTGAATACGAATTTAGAGGAACGAAAGGCTTTGCAGGCACGTTGGCTAAATATGAAAGTCAATTTTCGGTTTCTAAAATGGGGGCTACTAAGGCTCACAAGGAGATGTTAATTAGAGTTTTATTAGGAATCACACGTTATTCAAATGGAAACAACTTTAAGATTATCGTAGGCCAACCAATTAGCTACCACATTGAAGAAGAAAAAAACAAAATGAAGTCAATTTTAGTTGGCTCTCATGAAATTGAAGTAAATGGACAACATAGATTGATAAATATTGAAGATGTAGAAGTTGCAGCAGAATCGGGATCAGCATTCTGGTCTAATCCAACTAATGGTCTGGTTCGGATACTGGATATAGGAAGTGGAACCGTTAATGTCGCTACACTTATTGAAGGACGTTATATAGATAAAGACAGTTTTACAATAACTGATGGTTTAGAAACACTTGTTAGCAACGATTTAAACGCTTTTGCTCGTAAAATTGCAATAGATACGCTTAAACGATGGGATGAAAACGATTTGGTTTTTTTATGTGGTGGCGGGGCAGAAAAGATGGAGAAATATATAAGAGACCACTATTTTAATACGAAGGTATTAAAACCACAACTACAGTACAAAGACAATGATGGGGTAATACAAGGAAAACAATTATCACCGATATATGGGAATGCAGTTGGTTACTTCAACATTGCAAAGAAACAATGGTCTCAATGAGCAAATTTGTAAATAAGGGAGTAAGTTTTAATTTGTCGGATATTGACCAAAAGAAGATGTATGAACATGCTATGAAACGCACCAATTTTTCTTCATATGTTAAGCGACTTATTCAACGAGATATGGAAGGTTATAGCTTGTCTAATACCAATGAGCATAAGCCTGTCCAAAGCAAATTAGAACCACTCAATTTCAACTCAGATGATATGAAAAGGCTACTCTAGAATTTCATCTTTCCCTAATTCCTAAATTCCGTCTTTCCCAAGGTTAGATGAAATATATCAAGGGTTTTATACGTTAATTGAAGTCTCGATTATGGGTGAGTAGGGTGCTGTACTATGTAAAAACGGGGTAGTTTTCAAACTTTTCACCCCTGCAAATTTAACCTTAATCAATGACACGATACTCATATAAAACTTCTAAAGCCTTCTCTAATTGTTCAACTGAAATTCCAGCTTCATGTGCAATAATGTGTTCTTGATTTCTTAGTCTTTGCTCATATAGTTTAGTCTTGTCGGAAATGTCGAATAGCATATTATTTTCTCCCCTTGTCCAAAGTATCTTCAATTTGTTTTACAATATTTTCAAAATCCTTGTTCATATTAATTCCGTCCTTTGTTGTATGGTATTGATGGTAGTTTGTACAGAAAGGTGAGTGTTATACATGGTAAAAATTATAGTTGAATTGGATGAGAAGAAGTATCAGCAAATTAGCGACACAGTAAATATGATTAATCAAAGAAACAAACTTCTTAAGAAGGAAGATCGCTACACAATTGAGCATTTCATTATTGGTTCTACAATGGATAAATTAGACCTTCTTGATAATATTGTATCTAATCAGCAGCACAATATTGATGAAAAAGTACAATTATTGAACAGTTTTAAACAAATAGCACAAGAAAAAGGTATAAAACAGGTCGATATATGTAAGAAGTTGGGCATAAGTAAGGGTTTGTTGAGCCAAATCTTCAGTAATAAGGTAAATATGAGTATGGAAACTTTTTTTAAAATATGGATTGCTCTGGAATGCCCGCCAATACAAAGTTGTTTTACCTTCAAGGAAAAATAAAGGTACTAGGACAAACATCCATAAGCGTAAATTAAACTATATTAAACTATACAGAAAGAAAGTTAGAGGGGGTGAAATAACATGATTGGATCATTAATAATACTAGGTAAGGTTGCTACAGTATGCGGGGCGGGATTTGGTATTGCAACAGCATTAGAATGGTTTACAGATATAAAGGTTAAACCTGCTAAGAGTATTGTTCAACTGGGTTCAAACAACAAAGGGGGAAACGAAAATGACAATAAAATTGAACATCTCAAGCAGAGAGTTAGACAACAAGGTTAAACACATTCCATTTAACACGATTCATCTTAATGAAAAAAAGAAGAAAACTGAAACTTTTATGAAAGTGAATGTAGGGGAGGTGAAAAACAACAGATTTATAAAAGCAGGCGCGTTAGTATCAGGTTTAACTATGTCAATGTTACCCAAAGTTGCACATGGAGAAGCTATAGAGACAACAGAAAATGTACAACAAACAATAACTCCAGCAGAAGTATTAGAGTATGGATTAACAATAGGGAAAATGGGGGTTGGCATAGCAGTAGGAATGTCGATAGTAATGCTCACATTCACAGGAATATTAATGATGCTGAAACAGAAACAAAAAAGCAAAGAATGGACTTCAGACATTATAAAAGGACTTGTTCACTGTTTAGTTGCTATTCCAGTCGTATTCGCGATTTATTACATTTCAACAAGCCTTTTCGGAAGCATAGATTTCACAAATCCAACATTCTTAAATACACCCTAATCCCCTTCACAGCCATATCTTCATTTACCTTATCCTCTATAACTAATAACGCCTATGCAGCATCAGAAAGAAAGTTTTTACAAAAGAATATTGATACTTATAAATCTGACAATAGCTTTATAAATGAGATGAAAAATATTTCAGTTAGCTTTAGAGAGATTGGAGACAAGTTAAATGGTCTAACAGAATGGTTCAAGCATTTACCAAAGACTATTGAGCAAGGAAGCATGGATCTGATATCTAGTATCTATTCTCTAGTTGGAAATTTAATACTTAAGACACCTTTGTGGATTTTCGACAATCAATGGTTCAACAATAATACTTATTTATTTAGCATGGTATCTGTAGGGATTGTTACAGTATTAACTACAATTGAAGGTATTAAGAGGATGCTAAATAAGAAACATGTAAATTTAAAAACAATAATGAAACGTTGGTTTTGGGTAGCTGGACTGAATACAATTATTCCATTTTTGTTCATTAATACTTTCAGATTATTAAATTGGTTATCAGACAAAATTATAAACTTGAATGGAAATATAATTAAGAACACTGCTCAGAATGCAACAGCACCTTTCGACTTATTTGTAATGGTTATATTTAGCTTAGTGTTAGTCGGAATTACAATTCCTACATTAATGACAAACAGCCGCAGATTCTTCGATCTCATTACATTAGGTATCATAAGTCCGTTGGCGATGACAGCATACATTTTCGATCCATATAAACATTTGTTTACTCAATGGTGGTCAAGTGTGAAACACCTATCTATGGTTCAGGTTATATATGCTTTCTACTTAATGATTATAGGCTTATTAATTTATGGTATCCCTACACCTGATGACACAATGGGAGTAGTTTTTAAATTCCTTCTAGTTATTGGAGGCTTTATGAGGCTGATGAATCCTCCTCAGTTTATGAATAAACATCTAGACGGTAGTGGAAGTATTACTGATGAATTTGGTAGAGCCAAAAAAACTAAAAAGAGTATCATTGGTAAATTTAGGGAGAGCGTGAAGGTTGTTAAAAATCCAATTAACGCTGTGAAATTCTTATCTAAAGGAAAGCAACATAAAGTAGTAACAGGTAATACAAGGATGGACAGATATCATTAAGGGGTGAAGAATATGCTTAACCTTACAATGGAGCACGAAGAAATAAGTATGGAAGAACGTATGTCAAAAGATTTTTTCGGCGTGCAATATGTGGTTACTAAAGATGGATTAAAAAGTTCAAATTATACCCCATCCCTTATAGACAGGGGATGGTTAAGAATGGGATCAGAAGACAACGGATTCAAGTTTACTATGGCTGAAGCTAAATTAGTTAGACCGTATTTCATGCCAATTAGATGCGATGCTAAAGGATTCTTCATTGAGTACTTGGAAGAGTTGTCTAATGTGCTATATGAGGAAGATGAATACATTACATTTGCGTTCTCATTTCATAAAAAAACAAAGTGGAGAGAACAAGCTATAGAGATGTATCAAAGCTATCTTAATGGTGTTGATTATCCGATGGGTAATAAGTATTTCAGACACCTACAGGAAAGTATCTTAAATGTGAAGAACAACATACTTAGTAACACAAGTGAACGGGAGTACTCTCAAGATATTGAAGATAAGATTCTCGACAATGGATATAGTATGAATTTTATCATCCAGATATATTCAGATAGATGTGATGAACTGATTGATTTGGTGCAATCTATATTTGATCAATATGCTTATTATAATGGGATTAAGATAGGAAATTGTCCAAAAAGAAACATCCACTACTTTGAGGATAAAAACCAAATCATGAGCAAACAAGAAATATTGTCTTTACTAAGTACTGATTCTGCAATTGCAAGTACAGAAGTGAGTGAGAAGAAATCTTTGAGTATAGTTAGTAGTGGAAGCAAGCTTAACGTTGAAATATTGCCCGAAATTGAAGGGAACGTCCCAATTAAGATTGATGATACATTGGAATGTAAACTGGCTGAAGCGATGAAACGTGTAGGACTGATTAAACAAGCAAGATTATATAACAGTAGTATAAATAGTGGATCAAGATTAGTTGTTGTTCAATGTGATGTACCTACTGGTAAGAATTATAGCGATGTAGAAAAGAAGAAGAAAGATATTAGAGTGGCTTTAGGAGTGAAATCATTAGGTATAGAACAAGGAGAAGCTGCCAACACAATTAAGTTTAGCATTCCACACAATGATCATAGAATTATCTCACTGAGAGAAATGGTGCTAATGGAAGAATGGGAGAAATTTAGAGAGAAAAATGCATTGAGTTTTGTTTGTGGCATGGATGAGTTAGATAGTCCCGTATTTCTAAGTCTAAGAAAGCTAGCGCATTTACTTGTAGCAGGAACAACTGGAAGTGGGAAAAGTGTATTCCTAAATCAGATGATATATACGCTGTTAAGTAACCATAGACCAGATGAATTACAGATGTTCTTGATTGATCCTAAGAAGATTGAGTTTATGGATTATGAAGGTTTCCCACAAGTACAGAAGGTTGTAACTGACATGAATGAGGCAGGTAATATATGTACTTCGTTAGTTCTAGAGATGGAAGAAAGATACGATAAGATGAGTAAATTAAGTTGTAGAGAGATTGATGATTATAATACCAAGAGTAAAGATAAGATGCCTTATATTGTATTTGTAGTCGATGAATTTGCTGATTTAATGACTGTTGCGAGTAAAAGTATAGAAGAATCAATAATGAGACTGGGGCAGAAGGCAAGAGCCTGTGGTATACATTTAATTATTGCTACACAGAGACCAAGTGCTGATATATTAAGTGGAACAATTAAGGCTAATATACAAAATGCTATTAGCTTTAACTTGGGAAGCAATAGAAATTATAGAACTGTATTTGATGAGAGTATTCCATTTGATTCACTTCTAGGCATGGGAGATGGTGTTGCGAGAATTGAAAGGTGGAAGAAAGATTTTCAACGTTTTCAAAGTCCTACTATTCATACTAATAATGATGTTGTATTGGATGCGATAGAAAAGCTAAAGGAATATTACAGTGGATTGGGTAGTGTTGAAATGATTGATACACTAGATATAGTTGAAGAGGTTAGTTTAATTGATGAATTGAAGATGATTATTGCTGATACAGGAGAAACTAGAGTAGGCGAGTTAAGGAAGTTAATGGGGATTAAATCAGAGACAATCGGTGAGTTAATGAGTGAACTGACTAAAGAGGGATGGTTAATGAAGCATAAGAGTAGATCAAAAGGTTATGAGTTGATTATAAAACAAGATGAATTGGATAAGTGGAAAAATAAGCGTATATAATATATAGAGTGTGGCTATAATGGAGATACAGCATTGGTATTATTCAAAAGAATCCCCCCCTCCTATATAGTTTATATAACTGATTAACATGTTGGATATCTGTGAAAGCAGACAATCCTATGTGTTATTTTTTTATCCATAAAACATCGAGAACGATTTTAAGAGGTTTCATGAGAAAATAAAAGAAATTGGATTATATATAGATGAAATATGGGTTAGAGTGACTTAAATTGGTTGCTTTGACCCATATTTTTGTTGGGTTATCGTAAAAGTAGCATAACATTGAGATTTAAGAATGAAAAACAATAAAAGATAGAGAACATGATGAAAATATTTAAAGATGTGGAGTGTTAAAACGCAGGAGAAATAGTGGTTTGTATCGCAAGCACACGATACGGAAAACGATACAAATAAAGTGAAAAATGGTCTACTGCAAGATAGTCAGCTAGGCAGTATATCAACCTATAATATGGAAGTTGTTGATGTTTTTATGCCCCCCATAATGACCGAATAATATATGTTATACAGTCATTTATAAATATCTATCTATACAGGGCACACCTTTGCCAACTAACACAGATTTGTAAGAGTGGGGGGAATACGATGCAAGTGTTCGCTTGCATATAATAATCGCATGACAAGAAGGACTCTAGCTGAAAGTATTACATATCATTCATATCACCAACATCATCATACCTATCTAACTCACATCCTCATACCACCACATCAACATAATACAATATACGAATCTGTATATCGTATATCCATAATCTACATAACTCCTTTTCTCTATCATCATGTCTGCTATCCTTTGTATATCTAACATCACCTACACAAACACTTCACATAGTCTATATACTCAAATCTTCTCATATAACATACATAAGGAACTTTTCTTTCTCTCTATACAATCATACTAGGCAACCTGATATGAAGTCTCTAAGCGTCTCTAAGCAATCCATTTTTCAAATATCAAATATCAAAACTTCATAACAAAAGAATATATAATATATAAATCCAATAATATTCTCTAACACTAGACTGTGTTGTAAAAAAGTATACTCAAATATAAACAATGTGAAGGCTAACATAATATCATGACTAACCAATATGTAAACCAACGATCCGAATCAACTCAGAACTCAATTAAACAAGCACTAACTATATCTTTAATTAATAAAGGAAACATCATCTGAACTTAGTGAAGCAGTACAGAACGCTACTGAATCCAAACTATCCGACATTACAGACATAATAGACATCATGCCATATATCGAATATCCATAAAATAAATAATCAAAAATTAAAAATAGATAATGGTATATTCTTTTTTCATTTTCAAGTATTCCTTTAATTATCTAATGTAAATCTATATAGATCTGCATCATCGTCATAACTACACGTCACACACTAATCAACCACACAATATATACTAGACTAACACACACTAATCAAAGCATGTGTCACACTATGCACATGTCATCAATGCATATGCTATACACACATCACATACAAACATATAAGCTATGCTATATACCATGCTAGGTCATCTTACTATCATACATAAGCCACACTAATACTTTATACTAACAAACAAAATAACCAAAAGAAAATATATAATATATGAATATAATACTTGTAATATGTTACCAATCATGTTATACTTAGTATAGAAAGTAAGGGGGTTAAGTACATAAGAAAGAAGCACTAGCAGTAATACATATGTTTAAAATAAGTAACAACAATGTAACTAATACATAACTAGTGTGTACCGTATCACCTGAAAAGGAGGTGACAAAGTAATGGGAACTGAAATGATTATGCAAATCCTTGTTCTTTCAACTGCTGTAATCAATTTGATTGTTGCGATTATTACCTTAATCACAGCACTACAAAGTAAGCAGAAAAAGAAAAAACCTTCTTCTAAATCGTCACGCACGACGAAAAAGAAAAAGGCTAATCAAAAGAAATAAACGGTGAAAGGGAAGCAATTCCCTTTCATAATGTTATACTATGTATCATATCAGTTTAATTCAGAAAAAACAAGAGAGTAGGTGTTATGTATGATGACAGCCACAATTATCATTTCAGTATTAGGTTTGATTATTTCTTTAGTAGCTTTAGGAATAACCTTGAAGAATAAGTAAGCGAAAACAAAACGTTATGTTCAACACATAATAAAGCGAACTTAAAAGGAAATATTAATTTTAAAACATTATTGCTAGCATTATCACTATTCACTCAACCCACTGAATCGGAAACATTAACATGCAAGGTTCAGCCTCTATCGGATTACGGTTTCATACAGGTTAGTAATTGTCCTGAATATGTTTGTGCCAATCCACTCAATAAAGCAGACTTCATTGTAATTGAAGACACTAACAACGATTATAAATTAAACGATACTCTTTTCGCTATGTTAAACGAACATGGAGAAGTTAACCACTTAATCAAAAGGTAATTTTAAAATAAAAAATGCAAAAAGGAGATGATATAGTATGCCTGTTAACCTAACTAAGCAATCAACACCAACAAACATTATTATCCATCATTCAATCAATGGATCCCAAGACATAGCATATTCTGTGCGCTTGTCTAATTCTTTTCTATATCTCCACACTTCAAAAGGTTTTAATCTATATGAATCAAATTACAATGCATCCATTAAAACGGTACTCGATTTACTTAATAATGATATTCTAACTGACAACACAACGAACATCATCATTAAACATTATGAGTACGACAGGTTGTATTACAAAGAATCATTCAGCATTTTAGAGTGGTTGTATAATAATAAAGAAAATATTAATAATATAATAATTTCGTTAAATACGAAAACTAAATTAATTACTAATTAGGGAGGCTTATTATGTTGAGTAACATTCTGAATAAATTAGAACTCAAGTTGGATAGAGCCGATGTATTTTGGATTAGCTTTTTCGGAATATCACTGGCACTTTTGTATCTTGTTTTAATTATAAGATAATAAATATTAGTTAATTTATATTAAATCTTACTTGTAAAGTTAATATGGTATAACAATCACACATAAACAATAAGCAGAACTCTTTGGGTCAGTGTATTAATCTCAAACGTTAACTAAAATCATATTAAGGTCGTGACAAATTGGATGCGTTAAAACTAAAATATAAATATTTTATTTTGACACTCGGCAAAAGAGATTATAACGCAATTAGGGAATCATCCTTAAAAATTAAAAGTAATTTATCTTTTAGTAATATAAAAATGCTTAAAAATGATAAAATGCTATTCAATGGGGAAATTGACGATAATACCATTATTCACTATGAATATGATTCAGACGGCTTATCGGGCAGAGTATACGTCAATGTAGATTTCAGATGGAATATTGAAGATTCAAAACTGGATGCGTGGTATACTCTACACGTAGAATATAACAATGAGTATATAAGAGACATACTGATTGAAATAGGACGGGAACAGTATTTAATTAGGTTAGTGGATAAGGTGCTTAAACAGGCTGCAATTGATTTTAAGGAGTATGACGAACAAGTAACAGTATTCTAAAAAGTGTTAATTTCTAAAAGAGTACTTTAAAATTGCTTTATATCGGTTATTTGGATGTAAGTTTAAGGAGGAATTGAAATGAATAAAGATAAACAATATGTTAAAAAGGTAGAAGGTATTCTTAATAAGGTTAATTTTGAAGAATTAAATCAAGAACCAAAGAAAGAACTGCTTAAAAATGAATTCCACAAGGCATTTTTAGAAATTTACAGGAAAGAATCTATTGAAGCTTCTGATTGCGTTAAAAACGAAGGGTTTGCTTTTATTCCTGCTCTAATTAAAGACTCAGAATGCAGGGAATATGTCGGTCTATTGGATGTATGTGTTCAAGATTCTGGAGAGCTGTATGGTGTTACGGTAGTTACAACAGACGGAGTTAAAACTCAAAACGAATCAGGAGACTTTAATAATTTCATCACTTTCCCATATCAGTATAAGCCACTGATTGAAATAATTGGAGACATTCATACTTCAGCATACTATTAAGTTATCTACTATACGTACAGTATTTGTATCAGAACAGATGATTAACCTATCTTCTGAAGAAATACAAAGAATCAACCAAATGATCAAGGATTTTGATAATGAAAAAGATCGAAAACAATAAATTAAATTAAATGAATTTAAAATTATTTTTGGGATGCTCTACAAATTTTTAATATATACGTTAGAATATATTAAAAACACTATATGTAGTATTTACTGAATTTAAAACGTCCGTATATCGGTCTTATTTGAGTTACCAAAAACAAGAATTAATTTTTCGGGATGATTGACTTATGGTGTGGGTATACTTTATAATAGAGATAATAAATCACACGGAAACACTATAAGGAGAGAAACGACAAATGGAAAAGGTAATTAGCTTGGCAGAAGTAAGGCTACAAAAGAAATATAGTAATTTTTATATGAATGATGAATTTGCGTACCAAATTATGAGTAGTTATCCAGAAGTAGAAGAAAAAGAAGATGAAAGGAAGGATGTTGCTAAAGAAATGCAGAAGAATTATATGAAAATGCTCACAAAAGCTACTGAAAGATAATTATTATTTAAAATTACATAAGTTGATAACAAACCAAGTCTAAATGTTAATTCATTTGTTAGGATGCATAAAGAGGAATTTACCCAAAATGAGCGACACACGAATTAGATAAAAAGGGGATGAAAAAGTATGCAAACCAATTTTGCTGATTTTAAACAAGCCAAAGATAAGCCTAAAAGACGGATGAATGATGGCTTCAATACAGAAGTTTACAATCAAATTATGCGGTTTCTAAGAGATCACGAAGAAGAAAGTAAGAACACAGCTAAGAACTACGAGAGACATATACGCACTTTCTTTATCCAGACTAAAAATAAGAAAATAGAGCATCTAAAAAAAGAAGACTTATTATTTGAAACCGAAGAGTTCGAGGATTACAAATATTATATGTTACATGATTTAGGATTGAGCACATCAAGTGTTAGTGTAGCTTTAGCAGCAATAAAAGGTTGTTATAAACATTTGCATAATAGAAAGTCCGCCAAAGACGATAAAAAAAGGTTGATTGAAGATATTTCTTTTTTAGATATTAAGCATACAAAAGTAATCAATAAATCTTGGGATGGCTTAACATCACAAGAAGTAAAAAAGGTAGCTACTTATATGGGTACTAAAAACAGAACAGGTAAAATCAAACGTGCATTTTTATTATTTTCATTAGATACGTGTATGCGTGAGGATGAATGTTTAAATGTAACATGGGACGATTTTATTATTAAAAATAATGAAGTAATTGTCAAAACAATTGCAAAAGGAAAAAAAGACATGCAAAGAAGAATCAGCAGGACGGTTTATAATATCTTATTAGAAATAAAACAAGAAAACGCAAACAAAGTATTTAATATAAGTAGCTCAACAGTACAAAGAATGCTACCTGAAATCAGAAAATATCTTAATATTGACCCTAAACAACGCAGAATAGTATTTCATTCAATCCGTAAAGCTGGTGCACAGCATATATGGAAAAAGACTAGAGACATTAATCAAGTAAGACGTATGTTAGGTCATGAATCAATAGCTACTACAGAGCTGTATATTGATAAGAATGAAAACTATGGAGTATTTGGTGCAGTCTCAGACGAGTTCGAAACAGACGATCAGTTATTCGAAAAGGTATCACACAGAGAATTGTTAAATGCAATTAGAGAGATGAACAACGACACAAAATTATTCATAAATCTAAAACTAAAGGAAAGAATGAATCGAAAATAAAATAATTTGCACATAGGCTATATAACTTGTATAGTAATAATATATTATGATTATGATTGTGAAGGGTGAGAGCAAACTATGAAGCCTAATATGACTAGAGAAATGTTAGAACAAGAATTAATTCAGCCTACTCTAAAATTAAAACGTAGGAGAAAAGTAACAGATTCCATAAAAAAACATTTGTTTTCTGAACATGCTCTATTAGAGGGAAACGTACAAAGTTTAATTGCTGACCCAAGAAATGAATTACCAAAAGTAGATAATAGAATTTTATTTTTGTTCGCTGAACAAATTTATAAACAAACTCTTGAGGATAAAGTTAATCCAGATCACTATTACAATGAACATGAAGTGAAATTAGCACGTAAATACTCAGGAAATATTATAAAAAAAGATGAAGTGAGATTACCCTTAACTTTGAACAATTTTATTGAAGTTAACTTTAATGAATATGTAGGTAAAATCACAATTGAAGATTTAGCAAAACTTAGTTCATCATTGTTGAATTATAATTTTGATATTCAACGTGAAGCAGTAAAAGTTAAACGTGGTAATAATATTGAGTTAGAAGCTAAATTAGTACAAAAGAATGTAAGAGAGATTAAAAACAATCTTAAAGCAGGAACACAGAAAACTACACAAATTGTTATTAATGCATCTGCAGGAACTTCCGACGATGGAGAAGAACTACTTTATAATCCAGAAACATTACAACTTACTATTAATGAAGGTACAATTCTTGATATTGTGGATGGTTATCACCGAAGTAAGGCAGCAGAATTAGCACATAACGAAGATCCTTCTATTACTCGTGAATTTACTGTTCTTATGCTTAACTGTACAGATGATGAAGCTAAAAAATATCAAGGGCAGCTTGCAGAAGCAACACCTATTTCTAGAACACGCCAAAAACAACTATCAAGCAAACGTATGGCTGATGAAGTTGTTAGAAATATTATGGCACAATCCGATCTTAAGGGACATGTCTCAAGTGACGTGGTAAATCTAAGTAATGCTGAATATGTAACATATGAAATGTTAGCGCAAAATATTGAAAATTATTTTGATATTAAGTTAAATATGGATGTTCGTAAAGTGAGCGCATATCTTAAAGATTATTTTGATATGTTAGTTGGATCATATCCAGACGCTTTCTTAAACAATCCTTCTGAAGTACGAAAAACATCTGTAATTAATGAGAATACAATGTTTGCAGGGTATGTAAAATTAGCTTCAAGAATGTATAAGGATAGCATTGACGTAATGAAAGTTATTGATTACATGGAGAAAATTGATTTCAGTCGTCTTAATCCTTTGTGGAAAGAAATCGGGTACTTACAAGAAGACGGAAAGTTAGGAAACACTGATAGAGCAAAGAAACAGATTGTGGAATATTTTAATAATTTAGAACTATAATAGTGTATAATATCACCAAATTAGAGAGAAGGGAATTCGAGAAATGATGGCAACGGACACAATGTATTACAATCAAGATATAAAAGAAGCTTATATTGAAAACGAATTTGATAATGAAGATACAATAAAACTTCAAGAAACTCTTTTTAAGAAAACAAAGTCCACGGAAGAATTTTTCGGGAGAGATTTAGCTACTTTTACATTAGATGAAATTGCTATTGCCTTCAGAAACTTTAACCCTGCAACTATGAACAGCGCAAGTAATCTAAAAAGCAGAATCAAAAGTTATATTAGATGGGCAATAGAACACGGATATAGACAGAATAATATGAATCCCTTAGATGGTGTAGTTGGTTGGGAAAGACAATTTGTAGATGAAGTTACAGAAAGACATTTATCATCAGAAAGAATAGCTAATATTCAAGAGGAATTACCTAATTTTCAAGATGTTGCCTTAATTCAATGTATTTTTGAAGGGGTTTCAGGAGTAGGCCTTTCAGAATTAATTAATATGAACTATTCTGACATTAATTTTACGAAAAAAGAGATACACCTTAGAAATGATAAAGGTGAAGACAGAGTTGTCAAAGTCTCTAACGACTGTCTGAACTATTTAAATAGAGCTTATAATGAAAGTAATTACGTTAATATTATCAGTGGATCAGAAACCTCATTGATTGAGTGTGGGGAACGCATTTTTAAAAATACTCGCTCTAAAAATACTCAATACAAGGAAATATCTAAATTAACTTTACCTAAACGATTAGCTAGAATTAAAGATCTTTATGAATTAGATGAGTTTTCTACAAATTCTTTAACTGAATCAGGACAAATTAAAATGGCTGTTGATTTATACAAAGAAAATGGAAAACTAGATAAGGAAGAGTTCGAATTAATTTCAGATCAATTTAAAACTAGTAGAATAAAGTATGATGGATATGATTATGTAAACATTCATAAAATGCGTCATTATATTACTAGAGAGAACATTAAAGAGCTATATAACATAGACATAGAAACACTTTAGGGGAATACCTTGCATTGGCATTTGCAAGGCTACATAAAGAAAGAAATTAATAAAAAATGTTAGAATTATGCAATTTGACTATTAATAATTTTTCAAAATTAATGGAATATAATATTTAAATTGGATAATTTTAAGTTTTATAGTTCAAATGTACTTGTCTTTTAATAGTAACAATGTTATATTATTAACAAACTACAAACAAATGTTCGCATTTCGTTCGTAGCAAATGATTAAAAAGGGGTACAAGTCTTTGAAAAATATAGAATTAGACATTAGAAAACTACCACTAGAAAAAGTTGAGAAGTATTATGGAGAGATTACACTTGGATTTTCAATGAAATCTAAAATGGAATTTTATGAGTTATGTCAGTTATTAAATGGACAAGGTATGCGAGCTGAAATGAACTTTAAAATGCTTAATGGCGATAAACATGAAACTGAAGTACTTGAAATATATGATATTGAATGGGAAAAAGATGATGAATAAACGGTTAGGAAGATAAAATTGAATATGCAGCTTTACATACAAACACCTCAGAAGCCATTACAGAACTTATCTAATTATTCTACTTTTACTTCATCTGAGGTGTTTACTTTTAGAAACAAGAGATTATAGTTAATATAAAAATCTTATTTTTACGAGTCAAAAATAGTATGGATTAACTCCATAATTAAAAGGGGACAGTCGTATGATTGAAAAATTGGTATAATTCTTGATTATCAAATATAATTACATTAATATAATAATTTTCTCAATAGATGTAAAGGAGTACCATAGTGAAATTAGAAGTAATGTTTACTCAACTTGCAATAGCAATTATTCCTGCTACATTATCTTATTTCATAGCAGTTAATACAAACAAAAAAGACCTCAGATTATTAAAAGAACAAAGTGAAATTGAATTGAAAAAGATTAAACTAGAAGCACAGTTAGAATTAGAAAAAATGAATCGTCAAAAAGAGTTAGAAGTAAAAGAATTCAGAATAAATAAAGATCAATCCGTTCTACAATCTATGTTTGATAAATATTCGATTAGCAAAATCAATCTTTTCATTAATAGTCTTGATAGAAATATTGGTATACCTACAGAAGAATTTGTAGTATTGAATGAATTTATCTCAAGTATAAGGCAACCACAGTATTTGTTGCATAATGAACATATAGAGTTATTAAAGCAAGAGTTTCTATCACATCTGAATAGAATGATTGGCTATGGACAATTCCAATCAGAGGAGAAAATAACTACCATCTCTTCTTCAGAAAGAAATTCAATAGATTTCAAATCGAGATTAAGGGATTTGATGTATAGTTGGGAAGCTTTCATTAAAATAATCCGTACAAAATTACCAGAATTTGATCTGTTGGTTTAGGTTAATTGTGATATTTATAAAGGGGGATAGATAAGATTAAAGATATCAGCATGGCAATTGCTAAAGGGGCAGTAGGATCAGTACCGTTAATTGCAAACAAACACTGCAACAACGTCAAGCATTGGTGCGAAAGTAAGTAAGGAACTTAATGGAGTTTTATAGTAAAATAAAGGGCATATACACAGTATTTTCTTTAAAACGATTGGGAGGTTTTTTCATGTGGATTGGAGAGAAACTAAATAAGTTAAGGAATGATATAGAAAACTCAGAAGGGAACAGAATACAGACAAAAATTAGAGTGTTTAAAATAAGCGAGTACACTTTTAAAAAGAATTACGATGAATTAAATCAAATATTGACCCGATTTTCTACGGATTGGAATTATGCCCTAGAGATTATGTCAACAGACAATCGTGATAAATTTATTGAGTTTGGGATGGAAGTGACAAGACTTCTTCATAATTATGTAGCTTCTGCTAAAGCTTTGGTAGATCATACAAGAAAATTCGTTCAAGATGAATATGAAGATACTGATTTTAAAACCGAATATGATGAAAAGATTGAGAATGAATTCGCAAATTCTCAAATTGCTGCATTTATACAAAATCTAAGAAATTTTTGTTTGCATCGAACTCTGCCCATAACTGGAGCATCAATGAATTTTGACCATGAAAAAGGAATGTCAAACACTGTTGAGTTATTAAAAGCAGATTTAATGCAGTGGAATAACTGGAGAAGACTTGGTAACGAATTTTTAGATAGCAAGGATGATCGCTTCAGTTTACTGGAAGTTGTTGACGAGTATTTTAGGAAGGTAGAAGAATTTCAAGGTTGGTTCGAGATAAAGCAAAGAGAAGTGCACAAAAAGGAACTTGAAGAATTAGAAAAACTACAAGAGGAATGTAATAGCTTATTAGCGCAGTTAACTAATAGATAATTAGATAAAATGTAATTCGAAGAAATTTTATAAGATAGGTTGGGGGCAATTGACATTGACTTGCTATTTAATGGTAATATTTAACAAATCATTCATATTTGTTAAATCACTTTAATTAGGGAGGCTTAAATATGATTACAAAAGAAAAATTAGTAGACTTATACACCAACCAAAAATACACAGATGCAGATATTGCAAAACAATATAATTTAGATAGAACTTCAATAGTTCGCCTTCGCCAGAAATTCGATATTCAACCTAATAATTCACTGCTAGAGCAGTCTCTAACAACTGTAATCACCAAACTCGAATCTTTAGGGTATCACTGTTTGAATTTAAAATTAAAAGACAAAACTGCCAGTTGTGACTTACTTGTTAACAACAAAATTAAAGTAGAAGTGACTGCTGCATCCAATTTGAATGGTGATGGAACTTTCAAATTTTCTTTCACTTATCCAGAAAATAAAAATTATATAGAGTCAGACTTCAGAATTCAATTACCGAATAAAAAATTCAAAAAACTATATCGCTTGACTTGTGACTATATAATCTGCATTGGAAATCACAACAGTGAAATCTTTTACTGGATAGTTCCTTCAAATGATTTACCCGATACTTTACAAACTTTATCTTTGACTCCATATGCAAAGAAAAGTAAATACAAGAAATATGAAAATGCGTGGAATTTATTGAAATAGCTAGTTCATTAATATTGTAATTAATATTAAAGGGGGTTATTACACTGTTCATAAAAGGTGTAAGAGAAGATTATTCAAATAAATATAACAATGAAAAATATGAGGTTGGCAAAGAATATAAAGGATACACCTATTATTTTACAAATGAAAAATCTATAGGAAGAATTCCTGATGTATTTGATGGTAATGGAACAGACATCTTGAAAATTAGATTTTTGGAGATTGAGTCAATATCTTCACCTTCCAATGGTAGGCAAGGTGATTTCACTAGTAATCATATAAGAGTGTTAAGGGAAATTCCAATTGAAGAAGTTAAAGCTATATTTAAAGAACACTATAAGGTTGATCGGTTCGATTATGCAGAAAAAGAAGTACGAAAAAATAAGGAGCAAAAACGCAAAAGCTTTTATCAGTCTTTAATTTCATTTTTCATACGTAAATAAAGGTAACAATTCAATTAATGACGTGAACTTAAATGTTAATGTGTAAACATCATCATACAGATTTCTTATATGATGATGAAAAACAACAAAAGGAAATAAATAATTTATAATAAATTATTTACATTTCAATTCCAGAGTTCTAATATAGAAGAGTAAAGTTATTAAACATTATATAAAAGGATGTGGTTATGAAAGAGTATTCAGTGCATTAGACGTTCAATAGGGAGAGTAATACATAAGTATTAAGAAGCACACAACGCAGTAAATTAAATAAAATATATTGAATAAAAAGGGAGAAATTATTTATGACGACACAACAAATCAACAATACAACTTTAAGACAAGCAGAGAATCGAGTAAGTTTAACTGGAGTATTACTTGAAAAAGAAATTAGAGAAAGTAAGCCCAACGCAGCTAAACCGTTTAAAACTGCACGTTTGACTATTGCTACTGGAGATACAGAACAACATCAAATAGAAATGTTTGCTATGAAATATAAAAATGATGGCACAGAGAATGGCATGTATAAAGGCATTGAGACAATTGAGAACGATTTTAAAAGTGTTGCTGAAGTAGGGGAAGAAAATGCTGACAAAGTGACTACAAATGCAGGTCGTATTCAATTAAACGATTATGTAGGTGGAGATGGACAACTAAAATCCTTCCCTCAACTTTCTACTCCTTTTATCAATCGTGTAGAAACATCTGAGACTTATGAGCCTGAAGCAACTTTCTCAGTTGAATGTGTAGTTGATCGAGTGGTATCAGAAATGGATAAGGAAGGAAACGAAACAGGTAGAGTTAAACTTTTCACGTTCATTCCATTGTACGGTGGGCAAGTAATTCCATTTGAATTCCTAGTACACAAAGATGGCTCACCTTATGTAGAAGATAATTACACTAAAGGTGATACGGTATCAGTACACGGTCAAATTATCAATAAGAAGTTGACTGTTGAATCAGAGAAAGAAATGGGATTCGGACAACCACAAAAAGTAATCAAATATGAAACAACTCGTGAATACTTGGTTCTAGGTGGAACTCCTGTTTATGAAGAAGATAGCACCAATACATATAATACAGATGCTATTAGACAAGCCTTAACTGAACGTGAAGTCTATCTTGAAGGACTAAAGAAAAAGAAACAAGATAGCGTTAATAATAAACCTACTGGTGGATTTGATGTAGGAAGTAAGCCAAAGGCAGCTAATCCATTTGGTGAATCAGATGTTGGAACAGAAATGGAACTTCCTTTTTAATAGGTGATAAAAAGAAAATAAATATTAAAATTAATATTAAAAGGAGATATGTTTTTTATGGCTATTGATTTATTAAATCTTCAACCAACTGTTGTTTCTAAGGATTTAAGAGGTAAAATTGTTACTTTTTATGGGGAGAAAAAAAGCGGGAAAACTTCTACTGCTGTTAATTTCCCTAAGCATCTGTTACTTGCGACAGAAAAGGGATACAATGCCCTAAACAATGTTATAGCTCAGCCAATTAATAAATGGTCAGACTTAAAGGCTGTTGTGAAACAACTATCAAAAGATGAGATTAAAGGTAAATTTCAAACTATTATTCTAGACACAGTTGATATCGCATGGGATTTGTGTGAGAAGTATATCTGTAATCGTGAAGGGGTAGATGAGATTGGTAAAATCCCTTTCGGTCAGGGCTACAATTTCATAAAAAAGGAATTTGATGAGGTTTTAAGATCTATTCCTCTTATGGATTTAGGGCTTGTAATGATATCACATGCGCAAGATAAGCAATTTACTGATGAGCAAGGGAATGCATACCAAAAAATCGTTACTACATTACCTAAAAATGCTGACAATATTGTTTCACGAATGAGTGACATTATTGGATACAGTCGTAATGTAACTAATGAACAAGGTGTAAGTGAAGTTCGACTATTCATGAGAGGAACAACAAGATTCGAAGCAGGTTCCCGTTGGAAGTACACTCCTGAATCAATTCAATTCACTTATGATAACCTTGTAAAAGCAATTTCCGAAGCTATAGAGAAGCAGGAACAAGAAGATGGGGTAAAAGCTACGAATGTACATGTTAACGTATATAAAGAACAATCTACAGTAACTTACGAAGAAGTAAAGTCAGAAATTGATTCTATTATTCAAAAATTAGTCAAAGAACAAAATAACATCCCAAAAATTCAAAAGATCATTGAAACTCATCTAGGTAAAGATCGTAAGCTTCAAGATACAACTGATGAACAGTTAGACATGCTTACACTTATTTTAGATGATATTAAAGATATTTAGAAATAAATAAGGGAAGTGATAATCAATCTTCCCTTATTTATAAATAATATAAAATGAGGTATGTCATGAGTAAAGAAATTTTAGGTAGTCTACAACTGAACAAAGTTTATCAATTGGATGTTTTAGAGGGAATGAAACTGCTTCCAGATGAATCAATTGATCTGGTACTTACAGATCCACCATACCTTATGAATTATAGAAGCAATAGGCGATTAAAAAAACCAAAGTTTGATTACATAAAAAACGACAAAGATTCACATCAATTAATTAGCGACTTTGTAGAACTTGTTCACAGTAAAATGAAGAATGATACTGCAATCTATATGTTCTGTAGTTGGCATCATATAGATTTTTTCAAACAGGAATTTGAGAAATATTTTAAACTGAAAAATATAATTGTATGGAATAAAAACAATCATGGTTCAGGAGATTTAAAAGCAGCATATGCACCTAAACATGAATTTATCCTCTATGGACACAAAGGGCGCTCATTATTTAGAAATAAACGTGTTCCTGACGTGATTGACTGTGCTAAAATATCAAGTTCAAAGCTTACACACCCAACAGAAAAACCAGTTGAATTACTTAATACATTTATCCTAAACAATTCTGATGAAGGTGATTTAGTTTTTGATGGGTTTGCTGGTACTGGCTCAACTTGTGTATCAGCAAAAATAAATAATAGGAAGTTTTTAGCTTTTGAATGTGAAAGTGAATTTGTGGAAGTGGCTAACATTAAATTGGATAACTTAAAGGATGCTAATTAAAGTATGTCGTAATAAACTAATGAAATAGTACGACATTAAACTGTACTAAAAAGGTGGCCATAATGACAAAGCAATTACTTAGACAAAATACAAGACTAGTTAAGTGCCCAAAGTGTGAAATAAAACTACCTAAGAATGAAGCTATCCTACATAAGAAAAGATATTATCATGCTGAATGCTATGACCAATTGCTAGTAAAAGAACGCAAGAAAACAGAAGAAAAGAAGCTTAAACAGCAAGGAAAAGTGCAGAATCAGCACGGATCAAGTTCAGATTATAAATCATTAGTCGAATACATATGTAAGGATTTATATGGATGGAATAGACCAAGTGGAATGATTCTTAAACAGATTAAACAGTTCCATGAAGAATACGACTATACATACAAAGGAATGGAGCTTACACTTAGATACTTCTTCAACATATTGGATAATAAAGTTGATAAAGATAAAGGGATTGGGATTATTCCGTTTGTCTATGAGGATGCTACAAAACAATATGCCCAAAAGATAAAAATAGCTAGGGCAACCATGAATGAGGATTTACATAAAATTAATAAGAGAATTGTTAAAGTGTCACCAAAATCAATGAGTAGAGAAATAAAACAGATCGATATTGAATCAATTTAGAAGGAGGAATTGTTTATTGGTACTACAGGATAAAGCAACAATAGCCCAAGTACTAGGAAGTCTTATAAAGAATCCTTCACTACTTGCTGAAACAGACAAGTATAAGTTAGATAAAAGCGATTTTCCAGAGAAGTTTCATCAAATGATTTTTGCATCAATCTTTAATATCTTTAACAGGGGTGGTGACTCTATTAGTGTCGTAGATATTGATGGTTTTCTTAGTCAGTATGCAGTACAGTATGAAATTTTTAATCAAAATAGTGGTATTGAATACATAGAAAAAATTCAAGAGTTGTCCAACGAGGAAAATTTCCAATACTATTATAATAGGCTCAAGAAGTTTTCATTGATTCGTGAAATGGTTGGAATTGGCTTCAATATTAGTGATATATATGATGATACGATTCTCAATCCAGTAGAGAAAGATAAGCTCATGAAACAGTTTGATGAGATGTCTTTAAATAGCATTCTTGAAATATATAAAAATAAAGTAATTGAAATTGAGGAAAAGTTTCAATCAAATGAGGATGCTAAAGGAAGACGTGCAGGTGATGGTGTAATTAAGTTACTTGACAGAATTACAATAACACCTGAGATTGGAATGCCTATGAATAGTGAGTATCTTAGTTCAATATTCCGAGGGTCTAGAAAACAGAAATTCTATCTACGTAGCTCAATTACAGGTGGGGGTAAGAGCCGCCATATGATTGGGGACGCGTTGAGATTATCAGCTTTAGGATGGTATGATTCAGATAAAGGTGAATGGATAAAGAATGAGTTTAGTGAAAGTTGCCTCCTGATTTCGACAGAAATGTTAATTGAAGAACTCCAAACACCTGCATTAGCTTATATTGCAGACGTTGAAGAGCACAAGATACTTAGGGGAACAATGAATGAAGAGGAAACAAAACGAGTATATCAAGCTGCTGATATCCTTGAACGTTCAGAACTGTACTTTGAGGAATTACCAAACTTTAATGTACGCGACATTGAAAGAGTAATTGAGAAAAATATTATAAAAAACAAGGTAGATTATGTGTGGTTTGACTATATGCATTCAAGTGTGGAAATGCTTAGTCAATTGTCTAAAAGCAGTGGCATCTCACTTAGAGAAGATCAGATTTTATATCTCATGTCCGATAAACTTAAAGGATTAGCTAACAAACATAAAATATATCTCATGAGTGCTACACAGCTTAACGGTGATTGGAAAGAAGCCTGGCGTAAAGGTGAAGCAATGGACTCAAATTACCTTCAAGGTAGTAAGGCTATCTCTCAAAAGACTGACTGCGCGATGATTGTACTTCCTATTAGCAAAAAAGAACGAGAAGACGTTAAACCTATTATAGAAAAAATGGGGTTTCCCATCATTGAGCCAACCCATGTAACCCATGTGTTTAAGAACCGAGGAAATCCAGAGGATTCAGTAAAAGTGTTTGCTAAAATTAATATGGGAACGATGAGAATACACGATTTGTTCTGTTGTAATTCAGAGAATGAATATTATCCCATTGAACTAATGGAATTTATCAATCAAGATCTAGAAGAAGAAAATGAGACTGCCACTCAAGATGAAAAAAAAACTGATTCACAAACTATAAAAAGAGCTGTAAATTAGGGGGTCGCATATACCCTATGGCTATCGACAAAGACGCACTAAAAGAGTCTCTCACTACTGAGGATATCAATAAAATAGTCATTTCAATGCAAGGTGAAGTTGGTTCTCCAGATCGTTACGGCAATCCTACATATTCTACATGCTGCCACAATGGAGATTCCCATAAGCTTTACTATTATTCAAACAGTAAAACATTAAATTGCTATACTAATTGTGGGCATATGGATATATTTGAACTCGTGATTAAAACGCAAGAGCAAAGAGGGTATACATATAGCTTTCCTGAAGCAATAAAATATATATCAGAAATATCGAACAAATCACCGATCAGCAACAATCTAAAAGAAAAAAATAAAAATATAAGTAATGATTTTGATTGGCTAAATCGTTTCAAGCCTAAAGCTAAAATGGATAGTGAATTGAAAGTGTTTGACGAATGTGTGTTAGATGTGTTTATGCCATATCCACATGAAGAATGGCTCAAAGAAATATCTTATGAAACACAAATGAAGTATGAAATAAAATATCTATTTAGAGATAATGCAATCGTACTTCCACACAGAGATCAGAACGGCAATTTGATCGGTATTAGACAGCGCAATTTGAATAAAGAAGACGTTGATAATGGACGTAAATACATTCCCACTACTTACAATGGACAGATGTATAACTATGCTACTATGTTCAATCTTTATGGCTTATATCAAAACAAAGAGAACATTAAAAAGTATGGAAAATGCATGATCGTTGAGGGCGAGAAATCGGTTATGAGACTAGACGATTTCTATAAAGATAGCAACTTCTCTGTTGCAGCTTCAGGTTCTGCACTAAGTAGTTTTCAAAGGGATTTAATACTTAGTTGTGGTGTCAATGAAGTGTTCATAGCCTTCGATAAGTTTAGAGCAAAAAAAGAAATAGAAGATGAATATACATATGCTAATAGAGTAATTGAATATCAACAAAAACTAATTAAACTTGCACAGATGTTCACACCATTTGTGCAGACTTATATTTTATATGATATGGAAGATAGACTGGCCTACAAAGAGAGCCCTGTCGATGTGGATCAGGAAACATTTGAATACATAATGAAAAATAAAATTGAAATAAATACTAAGGAGGAAGTTATTTGAAGTATAAGCTTAAAGGTGATAATAATTATCTTCAACCATTAGAAACGGTACTTCATAATCGTGGAATTGTTGATGTAGGCACATTTCTTAACTCACGAGAAAACAGTTCAGTAGTAACACATTATTCTACAATGAAAAACATTATAAAAGCTGTAGATACTCTACTTAAGCATATTGGGGGTGGTAGTAATATCTGGATCAAAGTCGATCCAGATACGTGACTGATGGTATAACTTCGAATGGGCTATTTATCATGTACTTACAAAGAGCATTCCCTAACGTTAAAATTACATATGGTATACCTAAAGGTAAAGAACATGGAATCAGAGTTGGAGAAGTACCTGAAGGAACTGATTTAGTTGTTCTTATTGATTCATCTACAAATGACCACAATGTACATAAAGAATTACATAACAAAGGTATTACTACTATTGTACTTGACCACCATGAGACAGATAAAGAAGAATCACCTTATGCAATTGTAGTGAACAATCAAATGTCACCAAATGCAAATCTTGAACACGCAGCAGTAGGAGTAGTATTTAAATTCATACAAGCATTAGATGACAAGCTTAACCTTAATTATGCTGATGATTATCTCGATTTAGTTGCCATCGGAAACATTGGTGATTCTCGTGATATGAGAGATAAGGAGTTGCGTTATTACGTTACTCAAGGCTTAAATAATATCAAGAACCTATTCATTAAAGCTATACTTGATGATGCTTCATATCAAACTCAAGGAATCATTAACATTAGAGCAATCAATTACAATTTGAACCCATATCTAAATGCTTGTATTAGAGTAGGATCACAAGATGAGAAAGAATTATTATTCAAAGCTTTATTATCTGATGGAACTGAACAAGTAAAATATAAAGATAAGATGGAATCAATACATAAGAATGCTATTCGTATGCTTAAGCGTGTAAGGAGACAACAAAACAAGCTCAGAGATAAAAGTGTTGAACTAATTGAACAAAAAATAAAAGATAAAAATCTATTAGACAATAAAATCCTCATTGTAGATGTATCAGAAATATTAGATAAGAATTTAAGTGGTTTAGTTGCAGGTAATTTGGCTAACTCTAATCATATTAAACGTCCTGTTATGCTACTTAGATATACAGAGGATAACAAAAAGCTTGGTGGTAGTGCTAGAGGGTTAAACAATAGTTCGATCACAGATTTCAGGAAATTTGTAAGTGAATCAGGTTGCTTTGAATGGGCAACTGGTCATGATAACGCATTCGGAGCTTTGGTCACACCTGAAAAACTTATTGAGTTCAATAATTATGCTAATGAAAAACTCAAAGATGTGGAAATATCAGCTAATGTTTACGATGTAGACTTTATACTTTCTGCTAAAGAATTAAATTATTCTCTTTTAAATACATTGCATCAATACGATGATTTATGGGGGAAAAATATTGAGCAACCTTTGATAGCAATAACTAATATTGAAGTTGAAAAGAGAAATATCCAGTTGCTTGGTAAGTATAAGAATACAATCAAATGGACAGTCAATGGTATAGATTACATTAAGTTTTTCACCAATGAAGACGAATGGAAAAGTATTGTTGAGTACGGGGAAGATGGACTTACAGGCACGCTTATAATGAATGTATGTGGTAAAGCTAGCGTGAATGAATTTAATGGAGTAAAAACTGGCCAATTAATTATTGAAGATTACCAATTGATTAAAGAGAAAACAAACAATTTAGTATTTTAGCTTTACGCAATAAAAGATAAATGTTAATATAATATTAGTTTATTAAAACGTATGTTGTTTCAGCATACACTTTAATCATAGATGTAAATGATTTTCTATATTAAATAGGCAAAAAGGAGAAGTTTAATATTGATATTTAAATGAAATATTTCTAGATTTTAATTTACAGAGCAGAAGAATTGATGATCACTTCTTCTTGTAATGTGTTAATGATATTGGTTTTTCATTTGGAATATCTATAAATGTTCTATTTTTCATATTAAATTTCTTTGCTTGGTTCACATGGCTGCCTATTGGTGACAGATGATATGACAAGTTCTCAACACTGAAGAAATTTTTATTTCGATCTCCCTTACAAAGATAAACCGATTCTGTAGCTTTCTCTAATTCGTCATGAACCTTCATAATCGTTTGTTCATATAGAGGTTTATCAGTTATATTTTTAGGAATTAATCCTGTACATAAGAAAATACACCCGTTTGACTCTTGATTTGTACGAATTGCTCTTTCAATCGCAAGGCTATTTGATTTCATTGTCATTAGGTGTGTATTATTATGATTGGCATTAAGATCATCTAGAATTAGATATAGATCAGAAGACGTAGCTTCATAATAAGGATGAACGTTAACAACAGTAAAAGAACCAATTTTAAGATGCTTTAAATCATGATAAGCGATATAAGCACAACTATTAACAGTTTTATCTGATTCATTTTCAGTGGCATGACTCGGATTCATTAAGATGAACAATGCGTTAGCTGTATAGTTATTGTCTAACTTACCAGTGAGGACTGACCTGAAGAAGTACGATGTGCGAGGAATTTTTCTATAATCACATTTGGTAATGTTTGATACATATGAAGGATATTTAACCAAGATGACACCTCCTCAAAAATAAAAGTTAATAATATTATAGTTGGACTGTAAGATAATTGGAAGTGAAGTGCTTATTGATAAATAAATTCAATTAACTGGACGTGAGAGTATTGATTGAAGCATACAGAGAATTCTTACAGAAGCAAGACGTACTTCCAATGGAAAACTGGAATGTATTTATATCTGAACATCAAATACCTATGCAGCCTAATGTGAAAAATCATCCTCACACTATGATAATGAGGCAACAAGGCAAAGATACTGATGGTGGAGTATACGTTTATTTTGATAATGAAACTTGTTTATATATTGGGGAATCTAAAGTTTTAGGTAGCAGATTTAAGGATCATTATAATGCTTCTTGGAAAACAAACCATAAGTTACATCAATTCTTTAGTCGATATAGAAAGCCGTTAACAGTAAGATGGATAAAAATTGAAAACGTCTTTGACAGGCGAACAATAGAAGCAATGTTGACTAGGATTTATAAACCAACCTATATTGACTTTAAAACATAAGATTTTTCTTGAAGGCAATTAAACTATGGATACACTTTTGGTTATAGGTTTACAGGAGCTATTGTAGCACCTTACAAAGATGAATGTTACCTTTGTAATGGCACATTAAAAGATAAATATTATAATTTAACTTTGATTTTATTGGGAGGCAAAATTAACAATGTCATTAATGAGGATTTCGGGTACTGATATATTCACAAAAGAGTATGGGTCTATTATGTTTGACCCACGTAAGGATGTAGTAAGTATTCATCAAAGGGAAGAATCAATCAAAGTATGTGTTAATGAGGAATGTGCAAATATCAGTCGTGAGGATTTAAAAATTAGGTAGGAGGATTTATATTATGATAAATTGCCATTGTCATACTGACTATTCTAACATCAGACTTTTAGATGCTTTGCAATCTGTAGAAGAATTAATTATAACATCACATGAAATGGGCATGAAAGGCGTGGCGATTACGGAGCACGAAAGCGTTAGCTCTCATCCGAAAGCTTTAAGGACGGTAAGAGAACTGAAGAAAAAGAAAATAATCCCCGAAGATTTCACTCTTATTCTTGGAAACGAGCTATACTTATGCCCCGATTTAGAATCAGTAAAAGATAATTATAAATCAGGAGAGACTAAGTTTCCCCACTTCTTAGTTTTAAGCAAAGACCTAATCGGACACGAACAGTTACGAACTTTGAGTAGTCGTGCATGGTCAAGAAGTTTTTACACAGGTCTTATGGAAAGAGTCCCTACACTTTATTCAGACTTAGAGGAAGTAGTTAAACCAAACAAAGGACATCTTATTGCCTCGTCTGCTTGCTTAGGAAGTGCAGTCAATATTCACTTGTTAGCAATAAAAGAAGCAGAAAAAACCAGTAACCACCCTAAAGCTAATTACCATAAACAAGAATTACATAAATTCATTCTATGGTGCATTGATATATTTGGTCAAGATCACTTCTTTATTGAGTTGCAACCTGCATTAAGCGAAGAGCAAGTTTACTGTAATAAGAAGCTTGTTGATATTGCTGACCATTATGGACTAAAACGAATAGTAACAACAGATGCTCACTATGGACGACCAGAAGACAGAGACATCCATGAAGCTTTTCTTAATGCCAAGCAAGGCGAGAGAGAGGTAGCGCAATTTTATAGGTTTTGTGAGCGAGAAAACCCACTATTTTTATGGTGGGATGTTAGCCCATAAATAGACTGTAAGAATGTAGGGAAACTTGCATTTAGCGACTATGTAATTACTCATATAGTCCAACTAAGAAACTGAATTGCTGGAAACTCGTAAAGCTAGCTAAACTACAACATAGGGATATTTAAACCCAAGTGTGAATGTTGCGAAAGCAGAAAAAATTAGTTAGATGACATAAGGTTAAATCCTACGTGTTGAACAATCGAAAATCAGCAGCCAAGCCTAGAAATAGGAAGGTTCAACGACTATTCCTCGTGAAGGAAGTACACACAAGCGTGTGGAAGTGGTTTCGCCGTACTGGGTAAGGCCAACGGATAAGATATAGTCTGTGCTTGTGCGAAAGCACAAGAAGTTCATAAGAGAACTGCATAGGGATTAGCGAACTTATGTGAACATACTCTACATGATAAAGTCTAAAAAGTTTTAATATTTGTGTATCAAAGTATTGATTTCATACACAACTTGATGTACAATAAGTATATGAGTAACGAATACAGATATTCAAAAACAACTGTATCGTTAATCAATTACCACTTTGTTTTTTGCCCAAGATATCGTCGGAAAATATTTGAGAATTCCGAAGTTGATACTAGATTTAAAGCCATTGTTTCAGAAATATGTTCTGATAACGAGTGGACAATCCTAGCAATAGAAACAGATAAAGATCACTGTCATCTTTTTGTGAATGTGCAACCTACATTTTCGCCCTCTGACATAATGAAGACGATAAAAGGTATATCTTCACGAGAATTAAGACAAGAATTTGAACATCTAAGTAAAATGCCTAGTGTTTGGACGCGATCATTCTTTGTTTCAACTGCTGGAAATGTATCTAGTGAAACCATCAAGCGATATGTTGAGAATCAAAGAACAAGATATTGATTACGTTAAGGAGGTGACAGAAATGAAGAAAGCTCATAAAATCAGAATTTATCCGAATACAAGACAGCAAATTCAAATTCAAAAAACATTTGGATGTGTAAGATTCTACTGGAATTTTCTATTGGATCAACGAATGACAAACTACAAAAACAAACAAGAAAACAAAAACTATCAAGAAGATAAAACGACATATGCAGCTTTAAAGAAACAAGAAACTTATTCTTGGCTAAAAGAAGTGGAAGCTCAACCATTAAGTCAAATTACAATGGATTTGAGAAAAGCATATAAAAATACGTTCACATCTGGATTCGGATTCCCTAAGTTTAAGAGTAAAAAACACTCGAAAAAAGCATATAGAACAGCTGTGGGGATGAAGGTAAATGGTAGGTATTGTTATGTTTCAAAAGTAGGTTGGATAAAAATGGCTGAAACATTACGCTTCAATGGTAAATTGATGAATGTAACAATCAGTCAAACGAAATCCAGAAAATATTTCGCTACTTTGTTAGTAGACACAGAGAATTTAACAAAAGAAAAAGTTGAAAATACAATCGGATTAGATTTAGGGCTAACTCATTTCTGTATAACTTCCACAGGAGAAAAGATTGATAATAAAAAATTCTATCGTTCTCTTGAAAAACGTTTGGTAATTGAACAACGTAAACTATCTAAACGTTTAGAAGTAGCTAAAAAACATAATCGTAAGCTAGATGATTGTAAAAACTACCAAAAACAAAGAGTTAAAGTTGCTCGTATACATGAACAGATTGCTAACCAAAGAAACAACTTTTTACACCAACTATCTTCAAAAATAACTGACGAGAACCAAGTCATTTGTATTGAAGATTTGATTGTAAAAGAAATGGTTAAAAATTGTACACTATCGAAATCAATTTCTGATGTATCTTGGAGTGAATTTGTTAGACAATTACAATACAAGTCAGACTGGAAAGGTCGCACCTTAATTAAGGTAGATAGATTCTTCCCTAGTTCACAAAAATGTTCTTCATGTGGCCAGATTGATGGCAAGAAAGCATTAGACATTCGTGAATGGATTTGTTCAAATTGTGGCATAGTTCATGATAGAGATATTAATGCAAGTATAAATATTAAAACCGAAGGACTTTCGGGGATAGCTTAGTAAATTTAGTGCCGTTAGGTGCTATTACCTAAGAACCCCACGACTTTAGTCGTGTGGAGTGTCAGGAAGCTTGCTTTATTCAAAAGGAAGAAGAAATTTATGAACGCATGAATTATCTACCTAAAGAAATTATCATGGAAGCTATTGAAAACACGCTGCTTATTGGCAAGATGTGCGAAGATTACACTATTGAGCAGCCAACTATTATTCCAAAGATTGAACTTCCTGAATTCGAAATAGAACATCTATTCAAACCTGCTTACGAGAAATATGAATACATTGAGAAAACGGCTAATAGTAAATATAAGCAAGATAGGTACGCTATGTATCTCATTGAAAAAGGTTTTCGGGACAAATTAATGAAGCCAGAATTAACACATGAAAAATTCCATCAAATTCTTGCTCGAATTAATGTTGAATTAGGTGAGCTTTGGCAACTTAGCGAAGAGCTTAATCAACGGATGACTGACTACTACATTTCAGTCAGGCAATTAATATCCATAATTTGGAAAGATGACTGTGGGAATAGTATCGTTCCAGCAGGTAGAGGAAGTTCTTCAGGATTTATTTTGAATTTTTTATGGGACATAACTCAGATTAATCCTTTGGAGTATGGTGTAGAAATTCCACATTGGCGACACTTGCACCATAGTCGCCCTGATATTGGTGCATTAGATATTGACATTGATACTGAATCGAACAAAAGACAAAGAATACTTAAATCACTAAAAAGAAAGTTTGGCGAAGAAAGAATTCTACAGGTTGCTACGTTTGGCACACAAGGCTCACGTTCTGCCATCCTAACAGCTTGCAGGGGGCTTGGGTTAGATAGTGATATTGGTCTTCATCTTAGTGGCTTAATCCCATTTGAACGTGGACAAAACTGGAGCATTAAAGATTGTCTGTATGGGAATACAGAAAAAAATAGAAAGCCAGTTAAGGAATTCATAAATGAAATAGATAAATATCCTAAGCTACAGTCCATGATTGAAAAAGTTGAGGGTAAGATTGATAAACGAAGCATCCATGCAGGTGGAATTATTCTTTTCCCTGAAAACTATGTAAAGTCTAATGCTATGATGAAAGCACCGAATGGTACACCTATTACTCAATTTTCATTAGATGACTGCCAAAGTGTAGGAAATATAAAATATGATCTCTTAACAATTGAGGGAGCAGATCGAATAAGAGCTACTTTCGATTTGTTACTAAAACATGGTGAAATTGAATGGAAAGGTTCTTTGAAAGCAACTTATGATTATTACCTACATCCAGATAACATTGATATGGAAAATCCTGAGCTTTACAAAATGCTCGGTAGTGGCGAAGTAGCTTCACTTTTTCAGTTCAGCACGGAACAGGGTATCCAAGCAGCGACAAAAACAAAGCCTACTAATCTAATTGAGACAGCAGCAGCTAACAGTCTTATGCGCTTAATGTCTGATTCAGGTGGAGAACAACCAATAGACACATTCGTAAGATATAAAAATGATATTAGCTTGTGGTATGAAGAAATGAAGAGGCATGGATTAAATGAAAATGAAATTTTAGTCATGGAAGAATACTTATTACCACTTTCAGGAATTTCCGATACACAGGAAGTTGTTATGCGACTTGCTATGGATAATCGGATAGCTGGTTTTGATATAATTGAGTCCAATAAATTGCGGAAATTAATCGCTAAGCGAGATGAAAAACTCTTAGAAGTAATGGAAAATGAATTTTATTCTAAAGGGCTCTCTCTAGGAAATAGAAAAGAAATTCTTTCGTATGTTTGGGATGTTCAAATCAAAAGAATGCTTGGTTATGCGTTTAGTATCTGTCACACCATTTCATATTCGATAATTGCTTTACAAGAACTTACTCTTAACTATAACTATAATCCTATCTATTGGCAGACTGCATGTTTGTCAGTTAACTCTGGTAGCCTAGAAGTTGATGAAGATACTAAATCATCCACAGGAGCTTACGGGAAGGTGGCTTCAGCTATTTCTGAAATACAGCAATCGGGAGTTACAGTTTCTTTGCCTGACATCAATAAAGCAGAGTACAGCTTCACTCCAGATGTTGAAAACAATAAAATTATATTTGGTTTACGCGGTTTAATTGGTGTCGGAGACTCCGTTGTTGATACTATAATCCAAAACAGGCCGTACACATCATTTGAGGACTTTTATTCACGTCTATATACTACCAAACTAGTTACCAATTCACATATGGTACAGCTAATTAAAGCTGGCTGCTTTGACGAATTTGATGACCGTACGACAACTATGCAGAAATATGTTAATCTCACATTTTCACCAAATAAGAAACTTTCTACTGCTAACCTAAAGAATTTAATCAATCTGAATCTTATTCCAAATAAATATGCCCTACATATTAGATATTATAAATTTAAAGAACATATTTATTCCCGTTCAATTGGCAAATTGAATGATCGCAAAACTAAAAACCGACTATTCCTTTTAGATAATGTATCAACTGAATTTCTAATTGAACATTTCTCAGAGGATTCTATTGTAGATTATCGTGATGGGCAACCTATTATTCTTGAAGCATTGTTTGATAAAGAATACGACAAGAAAATGGAAGTTATTAAGGAGTGGTTAAAAGAAGATTCAACTCTACACATATATAACAATAAACTTAGAGAACAACATTGGATTGATACAACTAAAGGTATTGATAATGTTTCTGCTTGGGAAATGTCGAGTTTATCCTATTATAATTCACCGCATGAATTAGCTAATGTAGATAAAGTTAAATATGGTATCAAAGACTTCTACTCACTTCCTGAAAATCCTCTAGTAGTTAATGAATACGAATGGGGCAATCGTAAAATGAAGGAGTTTGATATTTGTCGCATTGCTGGAACTGTATTGGACAAGGATAAAAATAAACATACTGTTACAATATTGACTACAGATGGAGTTGTCACATGCAAATTTTATGGTAATCAATACAGTAGCTTGGACAGACAATTATCAGTAAAAGGCTCAGATGGGAAGAAGCAAGTAATTGAAAAAGGCTGGTTTGTACGTGGCAACCTTGTAATTCTTACAGGTTATAGACGTGGCAATCAATTTATACCTAAACGTTACAAAAATTCCGTATATAATACTACAATTGCTTTGATTGACAACGTATTAGACAATGGAGAACTTAGCCTTATAACTGAACGAGCAGAAATATAAATTAAGTTATATATTTCTATAAATATCTTTACATATCCGTTGCATAAATCTAATATATAGATATAAACAAAAAGATAATAATTAATATAATTTATGGCGAAAGGTGGTGGTTGCTTTCTTTGTCTAATCTGTCCATCCCATAGTCGTCCGTCACTGTCACAAATAAGCAGCAAGTAATTTATTGTTGAGAAGAAGAAAGGGTTTCGTTATTTATTAAATTATCAAAGAAAATTAAAGCAATCATTTCGGCAGTTTCAGTTGTCGTTGTGGTACTAGGTATCATTGCAGGAGTTAATCTACATAGTCTATCACAAGAAAACGAAGAACTAAGAAAGACGAAAGCTACACTGGAGAGTGATGTAGTTAACCAAAAGAAGAAGATGAGTGAGATTGAAGATCAAGTTGTAGCATTGAATAATTCATTGGAGAAGCAACAAGCAGAAATCAAAAGAGATAAGTTAATAAAAAATGAATACAGAGAAATGGTTAAGCATCGTGACAAGAAAATTAAAGAGTTACGTAAGCTGAATAATGAGTTATACAACAAGAATCAAAAAGTGAAACAAATAGCTCGGAAGAATACGTATACGCCTAAGATTCAAACGTCAAATACAACTGTAAGTAACAATAAAAACAACGTAAGTACAAGTACTAGTGTGAGCAAATCTAACAGTGGTGGAAGTGGTCGCACTATGGTAGTGACCGCATACACGGCAGGAGTAGAAAGCACAGGTAAGAGTTTATCACATCCGAATTATGGTCTAACAGCAAGTGGCAAAAGGGTTCAAGAAGGCGTGACTTTAGCTTGTCCACGCAGTATGCCATTCGGAACTCAGATACATATTGAAGGCATTGGAACAAGAACATGTTTTGATCGCGGAGGCGCAATTGGTGAAGGACGTTTAGATGTATATATGAACAGTCTTAGTCAAGCACAATCCTTTGGACGACAAACAAAGAACGTAAAAATTTATTGAGCTAAATACTTGTTGATGGACTCATTCCATCAGCAAGTATCAATTACTAAGGAGAAATTAAATGAAAATTGGAATTGACTTAGATAATGTACTTAACAACCTTACAAGGGAATGGATTAATACATATAACCTAAATGAAGGCTCTAATATAGCTCTAGAGGATGTCACAGACTATAACATGACCTCTAATGAAGGTATTACAACTAATATTTTCAAATACTTCAATGATGAGTTAATGGAACGACTTGTACCACTTCCTGATTCAATTAAAGTTACAGAACAGCTTGGACAGGATCACGAGCTATTCATCATTACAGCAACTTATCCTGAGAATATGAAGATTAAAATGGAGTGGCTGGCAGAACATTTCCCACATATCCCTAAACGAAATATCATTGTCACTTCTCGAAAAGAAATGATTAATATTGATGTTCTAATTGACGATGCACCAGAGAACGTCTATAACTTCAATCAATGGGATCGAGTAATTGTCTTTGATTATGCTTGGAATAGGCAAGTAGACGAGAATACCCCACGAGTAAAAGATTGGTCAGAGGTAATGGATAAAATAAATGAGCTTGGAATATACGTACAATGAGATTAATTAAGTATATAAAATATATAAATGAAACTATGAAGTTTAATGAGATACAACGATTCTTATATGGAGCTAAGGATATTAAACTGTTTAGAGATTGTAGCTATAAACGATTCAAAGAGTTAACAAAAGGAGATAAGTAATGAAACCTAAAACAATTATGACTGTTGAGTTAGTTCTTGAAAATGCTGAATCAATTATATTCTTGCAAGATGATATTGGTATGTTTGAAGTAAGTAAACTTGGACGTAAGATTAAACGTTTCACAATGGATAATATTCAAGATACTTATACAGCCCAAGAAGTGCACATGCAGATTCGTTCTATTGCTAATACAAAGAATTCTTATACATATGAAACCAATGAAGAAAAATTGCCATTCCAACGCATTCTAGAGTCTAATGACATTACTCAAGTCATCCTATGGTACGAAGACAAAACGGTAGACACTTTCTATATTGAGTGGCTCAGTGGCTCAGAACACATGAATCCTAAACAAACTTCTAAAATAAATGAATCAACAGGGGATTTGTATTTATCAATCAGTGATAAAACTACTGTTTTACAATATTTTGGTGAAGCTACAAGTATGAAGGAACAACATCCAATCTGGAAGAAGATTTTTAGATTTGAGGATGAAGAATGATGAGCTATACAGTAGAAGATATTAAACTAGCTACACATGTAAAGATAAGAGAAACAACAGGTGAGTATAAGACATATCCTCTAGAACATCACGAAAATGGCACAATAAAACACACAGGGAAGACACGTGATTATTACCATGTTGATACAGACAACCTACCTGAACCCACTATATTAGCTGATATTTTCACTGGGCAGATTGAGTATATTATTCCTGAAGAAGAAGTTCCAAGTGAATTCATTATTGATAAGTTAGAAAATGGCTTTAAGAATTTATATGCAGTCAAGATTCATACGGATGAAATAGGTATGAATCTAATTCAATCCATTGCAGAAAAACTAGACAATATGCGTAAGCTACAGAGTCTAAAAGAACAAAAAAGATTATTAGAACAGCAAATTAAAGAGGTTTCGAAAGCCAATAAAGATCTTAATAGGAAGTATGAAATATATGACCAAAAAACTTAACCTATTCATTGATTTACCAGAGAAATTTGATGAAGGACACTTATTGCAACTCAAAGTTTTTGAGTATCTGGATATGCGACCAACGAAATACATCAAAGATTATCATATTATTTATCGTCAAGACAAGCTATCTAGCGTTCATATTGAAAAACTAATTAAGGATTGGGCATTGGACGCTAGTGGGTTTCTCCCATTGAATGATAAGAATATCAGTGTTAATAAAGCTAAATATGCCTGTATAAAGGAATTGGCAGGTGAAGCTGATGAAGCTTTAGTGTTTTTTAACTATAAGCTTAACGATTTGGGAAGTAAGATAACAATTGATGTGTGTGATATGCAACATAGGTTGTATTACAGGGTATATAGAGTTGACTATGACAAATTTATATGAATATAGAGGGAGAGTAATAGTTGAATTATCATGAAAATTTCATATACAAAACATGCCTTCGAGCGCATGAAACTAAGACAAATTAACAAGCATAATGTAGTAGATGCATTGCTAACAGGAGCATTTCACTACCAGTCACCTAATACCTATAAAGTCCACTGTGGTGCAGTAGTATTAATCGTTAATGAAAGTAAACGAGACAACTTCACTATAGTTACTGTGCTACATGGAAAGAAAACAAGTAAGGAAATACAGAAGAAAAAAAAGAAATTTGATTTTGGATATAAAAAAGCCTGTAAGTTGGCACTTAGTCTTTAAAACCCACTATTAAAAGGAGATGAGTCATAATGGAAACAATTGAAGTATCCATAACAGATAAAGGAATTGTAAAAGAGAATGTGGCTATCTATGTAATTGAGCAAGTCCATAATATATATGATGTTGAAAAAGATAGAACTGGATTGCTGAAGGATAATACAACATCATTAGAACTTTTTAATCTACTAGGCAAATATCGTTCTATTGCTATCGAAAAAGTTGACACAATTAAAATTGTTGCTTCAGCGACACAACTAAAACATATTGATGATTTAATTCATGACATTAAAAGTGAAAAAGTCTAATGTTCTATGTGTGCCAAGTTTGCCATAATGCAGTAAACGAAATATATGATAGGTGGGTTTTAGCATTAAAAGACGATAAGAAACGTTCAGAGATACGTGGTCATAAAGCATGTATAGATAGTTTTGAAAAGCAGGTACAACACATTAGAAATGAACATAAGGGTAAGCGTAATATAACCTTAGAATCCATTTTCAAGGCATTAAATATAGATTTGAGTGATTATCCAGCATTGCCTGATATGAAACTAGATGAATGGAAAAGCCTAAAGCGAGAATATCTTTGAATTGATAGAAAATAAATAATAAATGTTTACATTAAATGATAAATGTTCTATTATAAATAATATAGCGAACATTTGTTCGTAATTGTGGTGTGAATATTGGATACAGTAAAATTAATTGATGATGTTTTATTTAATGCTGATGGTGCAAACAGAGATAATAGATTGCGTAGAATGCTTAGTATTTCAGATATAGAATCCATTATTGAGGAGCAATTAATCACACATGTAAAGATAAATAATAATTAAAATATAAGTATATAGATACGAGGTGAGGAATTGGAAATTGAAGAATTTATAGAATTCAGTTCAAAAGCTAAAAAGTCTGCTGAAGAACATAACAAAAAAATTGCTTATATAGCCAACGTAGAAGAATTATATGGAAGTATGACTGAATGGTTACCTGATGACGAAGAAGATCGAAGTTACATAAACGGGGAAAACAATGGTTGGAGTGGTGACGGGCAGTAAGCTTAGATGAAATTAAGGGTGTGGGTGGGCGAATGGGATGGAAGAAGAATAGGGAGAGGATATATACAGATGACAATTATTACAAAAGATCGTGGAAGTTACGTACAAGAAACAGAATTTAGCGAGGAACGATTCGATAAGTTTTTTGATTGGATTGTTCAAGACTCAGGACAAGAATACGATACAGAAATCCTCAAATCAATTAGAGATAACGTAGTGGAGTATGTGAAGACGAGAGAAAAAATTGATGCAACAAAGCTACTTGATCTTATTGTCAGATATTCTAATGACAATATTTCAGCCAAGAATCCACATTTCACTTACCTTAGTGCATCTGCATTAAGGCGACATATCTATAAGCAAGCATCTAAGAATCGCGGCTTTGATTATAAACAAGGGTATGGCGACTATTATTCCTTTGTTGTACAAATGATTGAACAAGGGATTTACGATGAAAGTCTTGTTAAACAGTATAGTGAATCTGAGCTAAAAAAAGCAGGGAAGTTTATAGATAAAACTAAAGACAAAAAATTTAGCTATGCAGGACTATATATGCTTAACAATACGTATCTAAAAAAAGGTTATAACAAAGAAATTCTAGAATTGATGCAAGAACGTTTCCTCACTTGTGCTTTGTATTTGATGAAAGATGAGAAGAAATCGAAACGCCTAGATATGGTTAAAGAAGCTTATTGGGCACTGTCTAACCATTATGTAGGTCTAGCAACACCAACACTCCTTTCATCTGGTGCACCGCATGGAACACTGTCTTCATGTCATATTGTAACTCCTGATGACAATTTAATCAGTATCATGGATACTATGAAACAAGTTGCTCTCTTTAGCCAAAACGGTGCGGGGATTGGCTTGTATGGTGGATTCTTAAGAGCAAGTGGTTCATGGATTAGAGGTTATAAGGGACGAGCTACAGGTATCTTACACCCATCTAGGTTGCTAAGTGTACTTGCAGAGTATGTAAACCAGCTTGGTAGCAGAGTAGCTGGAATTAGCGTTTATTTACCTGTATGGCACTATGACATTTTTGACTTTCTTGATTTGCGGCTTAAAACAGGTTCACAAGAAACACGAGCACACTCAATTAAAACAGCAGTCACACTTCCCGATGAGTTTATGAGGCGTTTAGAAGACAAGCAAAATTGGACTGTGTTTGATCCTTATGAGTTTAAAAAGAAAATGAGCGTCGATCTTAACCGTCTTTATGATAAGAAGAAACTGCTTTCAAATGAAGAACCGAATGAAGAAGACCATGCGTTTACATTTTGGTATCGTAAAGCAGAACAAGATATGTCCTTTGAATTGAAAAAAGTTGTTAAAACAACTGATATTTATAAATCAATCTTCACTTCAAGAAAAACTGGAGGAACTCCTTATCTATACTTCCATGATACTTCTGCCAGAATGAATCCTAATGGACATACTGGAATGCCATTTGGTAGTAATTTGTGCTCAGAAATTATTCAGAACATGGAAGTCGATAAACACATCTCAGAAGACTTAGATGAAACTGGAATGGTAGTAACTAAAGTAATGGGCGAAGGGCTTGTTACATGTAATTTATCTTCTTTAGTGCTTAATAATGTGTTTGATAAAGAACAAGATGTTGATTTACAGAGAGTGGTAGACATTCAATTCCGTATGTTGGACAATGTTATTTCATTAAATAGGACAGTCGTACCACAAGCCACGCATACCAATAGCTTGTATCGTGCTGTAGGATCAGGCTCTATGGGATTAGTAACATTGATGACATCAAAGGGCATTAAATGGGAATCTCCTGAAGCATCTGAATTTACAGCTGAAGTGTTTAAGAGCATTCTTAAAGCACAAATTAAGGCATCTGCCAAATTGGCTCAAGAAAAAGGATCTTATCCTTTGTATGAAGGATCTGATTGGGAAACAGGAGATTTCTTTGATAAACGAGGGTTTGTTTCTGACGAATGGAATGAAGTAAAAAATCTTGCTCGGCAAGGTATGAGGAATGGATATTTAGGAGCCATCGCACCAACGTCAAGTAATAGTTTAATTATGAATTCATCACCTTCAATTGATCCTCCATACTCTGTTATTTATAAAGAAGAAAAGTCTGGACTTAACGTTATCGTTGTCCCTTCAAACTATAACAATCAGACTAAATGGTTCTATAAGTCTGGATTTGAAATGGATGAAATGTGGGCTGTTAACGTTATCTCTGCTGCACAAAAATATGTTGATCAAGGCATTAGCCATAACATGCATGTTCCTAAGACAATTAAAGGTTCAGAACTGTTGCGACTTGATATTGGTGCATGGAAAAAACAACTTAAAACAATTTATTATACGTACACAGAAGACTTCGAACGTGGAGAAGACTGTGTAATGTGTGAAGCATAATAAAGGAGAATGTCTTTGTCTAATTTCAGAGTCTATGATGGTGACGCTAATAATAAAGCAACGAAAGTATTTGGTGGTAGATCTAGTGGGATACGAGATTGGGATGATGTTAAATATCCTCAAATGCTAGACATGAACAAGGCATTGTTTGCGGAATATTGGATTGAAGATGAAGTAAAACTTGCAAAGGATATTGAAGAATACAGAAACAAACTTAATCCTTCAGAAAGAAATGTGTACAATATTATTTCGGGTAAGTTAAATTGGTTGGATTCTATAGCAACTGACTTCAACTTCATTCTTGGTTATCTATGCACCGATTCCTCTGTTCGTTCAGTGATATCAATGATTGCGTCCTTTGAACAGTTACACAATAGAAGTTACCAGTACCTAACATCAACGGTACTTAATGACCAAGAAAAGAAACAAGCGTTTAAAGAAACTCGTGAGATTCCTGAACTTGTGAAGAGAAACAAGCATGTTATCAAACCTATTCAAGACATGGTAGATTCAGCTAAGCTTCACTTACTAAACAATGAAGAAACACTTTCTGAAGACCTCTTACAACTTATTTTCAAAGGTCTTGTTGCAAACATGGTTTTAGAAGCCATTTACTTCTCAGGTGGATTTGTTTACTTCCATTCTTTGGCTAGAGATAACAAGATGATTGGCTCTAACTCCATTATCAGCATGATTAGAGAAGACGAGAATATGCATTCAACATTCTATGGTATGCTGGTTCAAATTCTTATGAAGGAAGAACCTCAACTTAACACAAAAGATAACTTTGAATATGCCATAAATTATATTAAAGAAGCAGTTAAGCTTGAAAAAGAATGGTCGGCTCATATCTTTAAAGATATCGACACGATGTCCATTAAGGAATATCATGACTATGTAGAATATCTAGCTAATCTTCTCTGTCGGAATGCAGGATTGGAAGAACCATTTGAAGAGAATCTTGAATTAAAATCTAAATGGATTGTTACATATGGGAGTAAGAAACGCAGAGGGAATGAAGACGAAATTGTAACACGTACAGATTTCCTTCAAGGTAATGCCATAAACTATGCCCATGAAAGTGGCGAGGATTTTGACTTGTAAGAAGCTTGTTTTGTATTATTCAATGACAGGTAATACAAAGGCACTGTTAGAATACTTTAATCCAAATACATACGACATTAAAGATATTAAATACAATAAAGATATTAAATTAGATGAATATAACACAATCATAATTGGCACATCTACTTGGGGAAGGGGTCTTCCCCCAAAGCCATTCTTTGAAATTAGAGATAGTTTGGATCAACTCAAAGATAAGAATATTGCAATTTATGGAAGTGGAAGGCAAGAGTTTGTTTACTTCTGTGGTGCAGTAGACTTGTTGAATGAAATGTTGAGTAAAAAGAACAATGTGTTATTTACATTTAAGTATGAAGGATATCCGCAAGAGAAAAGTAAAATTCAATTCAAACAACTACTGGAGGAATATAAGTTATGAGTGAAATAATCAAGTTTTATAAAGATGGATGTGCACCATGTAAAATGGTAGATAACTTCCTTAATGACAACAATGTAGAATATAAAAACATTGACGTGTTCGAACAGCCTGAAATTGCAAGTGCATTCGATATTAGTACTGTACCCACTGTTGTGCTAGTAGAAGTTAAGAGCGATTCCTCTACAGAATTAAAACGAACTGTTGGTTATAAGCCTGATGAATTAACAGAAATTCTTAGCTTACTCTAAAAAATGAATACAAGGGAGAAACACAAACACATGAAAAATTTAAATGAAGAAAAACAACTTAAATCCACACGTAAGTTCCGTACTGGTCAATCTGTATTTGATACAATTGCTAATAAAAAGGTACGCTTCCTAACTTACATTAACTCTGAAACAGCTAAGGTCTCTGTGCTTGTTGATCATGATAAAAATACAGGTGTTGTATCGACTAAGAACTATGACGTACTTGTATCTCAATTGGTTGTTGATCGTTCTAAGCGCAAATCGAACAAACCTAGATACCGCAAGACACCATACCAACAAGTTAGAGAATTTCAAAAGGTGTTCGGTCACCCAGTAGGCGATGTTCCTCAAATGCTTAATCCTGAACGCGAAGCTAAACGTCTAGCATGGAAAGAAGAAGAAATCCAAGAACAAAAAGATGCTACGACTCTAGTAGATAAAGTCGATGCTCTTATTGACCAATTGTACTTTATCTATGGTGATTTTGTTGAAATGGGTGTTGATCCACAACCTTTGTTTGATATTGTGCAGCGAGCAAATATGGGCAAAATTTGGGACGATGGAGTACCTCGATTCCGCGAATCAGACAATAAGATTATGAAACCACCTCATTGGGAAGAAAAATTCGCGCCTGAAAAACTTATTGAAAAAGAGTTAGAAAAACAAAAGTATTTTGCACAAAAGAGATTGACAAAAGAAAATAGTTAATATAATATTATATACAGAGGTTGATATTCAGTTATCTTCCTCTGTATTTTTAAATTAAAGGAGAATATTATTTTATGAATTCAGAAGAAAATGTTTATCATTCGTCAGAATTAACCTTACCTTACAATTACAACTACACACCTGAGCAACACTTTTACGACCCTAAGCATAAACGTTTAGTGCATAAAGCACTACGCACATTAGGTAGTGATCCATATGCATTAGCAAAAAAACATGGCATGGAATATGAAGATTTCGTACAATATGGTAATGAAACATTCTGGAAAGCTTGCCATAGCTATTCTTCAACTCACAAGTATAAATTTTCTACATATGCTATAAAAGCTGTTAGATGGCGCATAATGGACTTAATTAATTCAGGGTGTGGAATCATTACATATACTAAAAAAGTAAGTGAAGAAGAACGTATTGGACTTTCTAGCTTGGACGAACCTTATGAAGGTAAAGATGGTGGTGAAACTAGCCTACATGATGTAATACCAGATAATAATACATATGTAGTTGATAGTTTAATTGAGGATTTGAAACATAATGATTACATAAAAGGTTTAAATGAAACTCAAAAGAAAGTAGTTAATTTAAAAATAGATAAATATTTAGATACAGAAATCGCGGATATTCTTGGGCTTACTCGACAAAGAATTGGACAAATCGTAAAAGAAATAAGATTTATGCTTAAAGGAGAAATTGCTGTATGAGTAGCTTTGATAAGCAGTATCAAAGACTTGTCAAAAACATATTGAATAATGGCTTTCTAGCTTCAAACAGGACAGTAGATCGCACAAAAAAGGTATTCGGTGAAGTTTTGTACGTAGACTTACAAAAAGAATTTCCCTTGCTAACTGTAAAACATACACCAATTAGAACACTTGTTAAAGAAATGTTGTGGATTTACCAACAACAATCAAACGATGTTACTTGGCTTCAAAATAGAAACGTCCGTATTTGGAATGAATGGGTAGACGAGAATAATACTATAGGTGAGGCATATGGTGCTCAAATAAAGAAACACAATCAAATGGACAATCTCATCTATGATTTGAAGAACAAAAATCAATCAAGACGCATGATGATTAATTTGTGGCAGAATGCTGACTTACATAAAATGCAACTTACACCGTGTATGTTTAATTCAATATGGGATGTTAATAACGGTTTTCTAAACACTCATGTAACAATTCGTAGCTCTGATGTAGCATTAGGTTTACCTTTTAATGTGGCTCAAATGGCTGTGTTAAACCTTATGTTGGCACAGGTTAGTAATCTTAAAGCAGGCAAGATGATTTTTGCTATTACGAATGCCCACTTATACGAGCATCATCTTGAACCAATTAGTACTATCTTAAATAGGGAGCCTTATAAAGCACCAACTGTTAAATTAAATAAGAAGGTTACAGATTTTTACTCATTCGCAGATCAAGATGTAATTCTAGAAAACTATCAATCTCATCCTAAAATTTCAATGAGGGTGAGTATATAGGGAAAGGATTGTTCAACATAAGTATCTCATTAATCGCATGTGTAGATGAAAACTTAGGGCTTGGTCATGAAAATAAACTTCTTACTCATCTACCTAAAGACTTGGCTCACTTTAAGCGACTAACTAAGGGTAATATTTGCATTCAAGGGCGCAATACATATGAATCAATCATGGCTTACAACAATAAGCCTTTGCCAAATAGAACGAACATGCTACTTACGACACAAGAGAATTACAAAGCTCATCCGTCTGTGTTTGTATACAATTCAATGAGCGATATTCAACACGAGTATTATAGCTACTGTGACAAGGATACAGAAGTATTCGTGATAGGCGGTGGGGAGCTTTATCGTCAATTCCTCCCAATAGCCGATTACATCTATCTGACAGTCATACATCACAAGTTTGAAAATGTTGATACGCATTTCCCACAGTTCCTTCAAGATTCTCGTTGGATGCTACAATGGGAACAGCGTCACATGAAAGATGATAAACACAGATATGATTATTCTTTTAGAAAATACTCACTTAAACACTAAACTAAAGGAGATGTATATATGACTAATGTTAATGTAATAGCAATTGAGGGCTGTGACGCAACAGGGAAAACTACTTTGGCCAAACAACTTAGCGATAAACTTAATATGCTTATTGTGAAAGGATCTTCATTTGAGAATGCTGAATGTGATAACACTCAACTATTCAAACACTTCAACAAAGTAGCTAATGCTTCAAATGTAATCATTGACCGTACTATATACTCTAATAGAGTTTACGCCACACTATATGATGATTACGCTATCCTAACAGATGAACAACGTATGCAAATAGAAGACAAATTTAAAAATAAGACACTTGTTTTATATCTTACAGCAGACGTAGACACAATTATTGATCGTATTAACGTACGTGGGGATGACTATGTTACACCTGATAAAATTCAATCTATTGTAAGCAATTATAATAGTGTAATGTCTGATGCGATGAACAATGATGTAATTGTACTTACATATAATACAACTGAATGGACTACAAATGGAATTGTAGATGATGTGCAACGATATATGGAATACGGAGTCTAGTATGAACTCAATTATCAATAATGTTCGCACGTTACTTGATAGATACCCAAATAAGTTAACAACTAATAATAAACTTGTGTTGATGTATTGGAAGGAGTTTGATGATGTATTCATTGACTCTGACCACATTAGCACCAAAGATTTTCTTACCAAAGTAACAATATATGATGATATCATTAACGCCTTAGCCATTATCGTATTACAAGGAGAACAGAAATGGTAGATAAATGTTCCTTATGCGATATTCCATTAACTGATTCAGATCAATATTTCCAATCCAATACTAAAGCTAAAGTATGTTCATTTTGCATGGAAGAAATGTGTAATCACAATAAGAAATTGAGTCAATTCAAAGGGGATAGAAATAATGAAAAATAAAGAATATGTGACTAACCATAATGAAGATGTAGACTTCATTTATAATAAAGTGGACAGGCTGCCAATCAACGGTGATGTTCTATATATTCATACTGTTACTGGTCAGCAAATTGGCGAGCACGACACAGTAGTTTCATGCGATTATGAAAAAAATACATATAAAACACAGTTCTACACAGTTACAATGCAAGATAAGTTTGATGTTCTTGAGTTTGATAATAGGGTAAATGTAAATGGTATTACATATGTTAAGGAAAATAACCGCAACTTACTCACATTAATTAATTCACTACAAGATCAATTGGATGCTGTTAGTGGCAACGTAGTCATGATTGGTGAAGAGTTGAAACAACATAAGCATAATACACATGAAGCATTTAATGATATAGGTGAAGAATTGTCTAGATTTGATGAAGCATTAGAATCCACAATAAAAGTAATTAAATAATATACAATAAAACGATAATATAATTACAAAAAGGTTTTTTGGGGGATGTTAATGGAATTCTTAGTACTAGGGGTTTTAATATTAGCTTATATAATAGGGATATATAACAACAATAATAAACTTGATTCAGGAAACGTCATTCGTCTCATTGCAGTTGCTTTTGTAATGTTATGTACAGCTAGCCTCTATGTGCTCTTAGAAGGGTTAAAATGAATATCACACGTCACGATTATCAAATTGCATTAGCAAATGGTTTAACATTAGATCAGTTTCACCGTCTTATCTTTGTACATAGGCTAACAGTAGAAGAGGCTATTTCTATCGTTAAAGAAAATAAGTGATATATCAATTAAAAAAAGATGATTTTAATACAACCAATTAAGCACTCCACAGCAATCACACTGGTTATCGTGATTACGTTCATCTTAATTAAATTATTTAATTGATAATAAATTTAATATGAAAAGGGGATCTATATGTAAGTATGGCTAAAATCAATCACGGAGCAAGGTTTCAAGAAGACATTCAAAATAGCGCAAACAAGCAAGATGTATGGTTTATGAGAATAAAGGATGTACACATACCCTTTAAGCTACGTGGCCAGATTAAAGTAAGTAGAAATGAATACGATAATCTTATGTTCTATGATGGAGTACTCTTTCCAATGGAACTTAAAAGTACACAGTCAAAAAGTGTAAGCTTTGATGAAGCTATTATAAAACAACATCAAATAGAAAATTTACAGAAGGCTCATACATATAAAGGTGTAATTGCTGGCTTTTTAATGAATTTTAGAACATATGACAACGCAACATTTTTCATCCCTGTAGATAGATTTGTAGAATATATGTTAGTCGCACAAAACGGATTAGAACATAACTATACAGCTAAAGTTAACAAGTCTAGTATTCCATTAGATATTTGTAAGGAAATTGGATACGAATTATTTGGAATTAAGAAACGTACACGTTATCAGTACTATATAAAAGATTTACTTAGCACGTTATCCAGTACATATAATATCAACAAAACACCTCTTTAATACTGGAGGTGTTTTTATTATTTTTACCCTTTTAAATTTTTTCTTCCTATAGTATAATTAGTATTAACAAAATGGGACGGTGAAGTTAATGAAAAAAGTGGTTGTAGACCTAGCAAACATCGTTACTGATAAAGTGAAATCATTGATACAAGAAAATCCTTATGGCTATGCAGAAGGAATCAGTTCTGTGGCTCAAGAATTAGAAAGTGTTCGCAAATACAGAATGAAAGATTTTGATAATGTTATTGGCTATTTAATTGAAGAAGAATTGAATTTGTTTAAATCTAATACTTCAAATGAAGAAAAAACACAAGGGTCGTTAGTATTTGATACAAGCAAAAAGATTCTTGAGGAAGTTAAAGCATTAAGAAGAACACGTAATCGTAAAACAAATAGAGTGGATACAAACATATTGACTCACGCACCTTACTTTGCTGGAGGCAGTAAGACACGTAAACAAAAAGCAAAACAGGATGGCTATATAGCACTGGATAAGCAAGGCATTAGAAAATTAACCTATGAAAATGATATGGGTATGATGCTAACAATGGTAGATGCTAAGGTATTATTTTCTTTATTCTCTATATGGGAAGATCAGCAATTTTCAGATTGGCTATCCTTTAGCGAATATCAACTGTTAGATAAAATGGGATCAGGTATTGGTGGAAAGCAATATGCGTTACTCAGAGAATCATTAGAAAAACTCCGAAACACTTCTGTAGTTTTTAATGAGGCATACAATCATGAAAAAGGAACTCGATATTCTACTGAACGCTTCAAGCTGATCATTGCTGATAAGTTTGTTGTTGAAGAAGATAAAAAAGGCAAGGTTCTCTCCAAAGAATACTCAATTCAATTTTCAAAACACATTAATACATCAATCCGTAGTGGTTATTATTCATTAGTTAGTTTAGCTATACTTAATGAGCTAGAATTAGCAACTGCCCAAGGAATATATTTATTATTAGCTGGAATTGCTGATATGGATCGGAAGGAAAGTTACATTAAACAAAATGAAGAGTATGTATTTGACCTGTCTGAATTGTATGAGTCTCTTTTCTTAGAAAATGAAAGCAAACACAATCGGAAGACTGTAGAAAGAGGCTGTGAAGAACTAAAAGAAAGTGGTGTTATTCAAGATTTCTATTTTAAGAAAGAGGGAAAAAAATATAGCAGTCTTGTGATAACTCTTTCTGATTGGAGTCAGGACATTATTAACAGAAGAGAAAATACAACTTTAGAAACTGAACAGCTTAGTTTCTTGGAAACTGGTAACTTAAGCAATCAACATAAAAATACTTCAGACAAATAAATTTAGGGTATGTTAGGGTACAGTAGAACATAAGTTTACCTTATATTCTTACTATTTCTCCGAAGGGATGTTAGGGTACAGTAGTAATGTTATTTATATTTGTAATAATCTCATTTCAAAGGGATGTTAAGGTACAGTATTAGAAATTTTAACGTTTTAATAAAAATATTTTTGCTTCCGTTAAAAACCCTTGATATACAAGGGTTTTTTGTTTTGTAGCTAAACAAATCAACTTTTTTCTCATGTAAAAGGTACGTTAGGGTACAGTAGTGTTAATTTTAAACCTTTATTGTTGAATTTTATAAAGGGATGTTAAGGTACAGTAGAACATAAGATCCCCATTTTACAAAAGCAATTCCTAAAGGGATGTTAGGGTACAGCATTTTTTAGCAAATTTGAGGCAAAGGGACGCTAAGGTACAGTATTCACAACTCTATCAAGGTGATGTATATTGGTGAAAATTGATAGAAGGAGGTGTTTGCTGTGATATATGAGGATGTTTACCAATTCTTAATGCGACAAGCTTCATCCAAAGAGTTTGATATTATTCTGAACCTGATTTTACATTCCGATTGGAATTCTAATGTTCGTATAGACTTAGATGATTTGGCTAAGAAGTCTGGTACTACAAAGCGCTATGTCAAAGATGTAATGCAAAAATTCCAATCTGCACAAAAAAACAAATTCGTTATCAAAAGAAATTCTCACGATCAATACTGTCCATTTACAATGAATATTGGTAAGTCTTCTCTCTTTTACTCGAAAGGAGACAACTATTGCAAAAAGTTCTCATATCTTTACAGTAAAACTTTCCAACCACTATCAATTTACGAAAAGCGAATCATGCTTGCAATTGGTAAAATGGTTTCTAAAACAAACCAGACTTCTGTTTTCTTAAAGGTGTCCGATTTTATTTATCGAGATGAACTTTCTAGTGGTTTAATTCCAAGCCGCAAAACACTTATATCATCCATATCTAATCTTAATCAAACTTTTAACAATAAGTTAAAGGTCTCTTTAGTATCCTCTACATTAACAAAAACTGAACTAATTCAAGTTAACTTATCTGAAGACATGATCGAAAATACTGAAAACAATTTTACTGAGCGTTTCTATTTGCGGAAAACGCTTTTTGAGCATGGATTCGCTAATGTACTTGAGGATGAATACTGCATCGAGATTGAAAAGACTGCAAAGTATATCTTCAACTCATTTATTAAGAAAGCTAAAAAGCTTAACATTTCTGGCTTAGTGGATCAGTTAATGTTTATCGCCAGAGACATCTATACTACTTCATTGAAGAAACTAGCTAACAATTTAAATTCGCTTGTACAAGATATTGCAGATCCTAAAGAAGTATCTGCTTATTTCAGCGCGGTTGTATTCTCTGTGGTTGCTGAAGAAATGGCTAAATACAAGCACCAAGAACAAACTGTTAGCAGCCTTTACAATTCTTTAGCTGTTAATGAAGGTTATGAAGAGATTCAAAAACGAATTGAACTCCTTAATTCTATATCAAGTATATTGGAAGAATTTGAAACTGAATGGATCATGTCTCGTGCTAAGACTAATGCTGAACGTAAAACTGATCAGGAACAAGCTATTGAAGCAAATGAAAATCTTCGTGAATATATTGCTACATTCCTCACTCCTATAGAATCATTGGTTGGAGAGTGGGGGAACAAAGCTATTGCTTTAGCTGATCGTATCAATCCCATGAAAACATTTAGGCAGCAAATTGTAGATTTCTTAACTGTTCATACGGATAGGCTAAAAAATCAAACTGTGGTCTTGCCTCAATTTTAAGCGGTGGTTTTCCCATCGCTATTTGTCGTGGCTTAATATATAAAACAGCATAATCCAACCAGCAATTTAACGCTAAACTATTAAATCCATCTTTAAAAGACATATCCAATTTGAGAGATATGTCTTTTTGTTTAGTTTTTTACATTAAATTACACTGTGAATATAACTTATTTAGTTGTTATAACAGTTATTGAAGCTGTTTTTCATACATTAAGGTTTGTAGATATATAGGAAATATCTGTAATTAGGTTTATTGGAATGTGGTTTAGTAAATACGAGTCTAAATTTATATTCAGGTTGTTGCCAGATCAAGCTTCATTACATATTTATATGCATAGTACTAAATTATAGAACTTAATCTTTGTACTAAAGATGATTTTGAATTGTTACTAAAAAAGATTCTGATGATTATATTGAATGAACAGAAAATGCAACCAGTGAATTATACTTCAAGGAATCAGTAAAAAATTCAAATAAAAATTAAAAAATGTAAAAACTACGTTTTTAGTAACTTCTCAAAACTATAAATAAATATCTCAATATCACTAGTATTCTCTATTATGAGATACAATAAAAGGTTCATTCAATAACTTCCGATAATTAGCATTATGACTATTGATATAATAGAACAAAAATACGAACATAAAATTCACTACTCACCTTCTTTTATAATACGAAATCTCCTACTTTTATTAGACACCTGTTCTGGATTAATAAAATCTATAGAATATTCAATTACATCATTTATTCTAAGTCCATTTTTCATTGCAAAGGTTTCTACAATATCTAAGAGTTGATCATTATATGTTGTTCCAAATGTTTTTCTATCTTTGGGACGTGACTTCTTACTATAGAAAATTTCCCCACGGTTCAGAATATTCATCAATCCATTTTCAATAAGGTAGTTGTTGTGAGTATTGTATTCATGAGCCATTTGTTCAACCTTATCTAATAATGCTTTACTGATAGTTGTCTTAAATGTAATTCTAGTTTCATCTGTAACATGGTGCAATTCACCATTTATATTTAACCACATCAAAAATCACCTCAAATTTAAAGCCATACAAGCTACTTAACTTGCATGGCTAATACTAATTATCATCTTGATATATTAAAACGCTTAGAACAGCTCTATGGACTTCATAATTAAACTCGCTTAAAACACATAAGAAATAACGAATATAACCAACTTTAATTTAAACATTGATAATTATTCTCATTTATCTTCAGCGTTTTTAATCTTATCTCCTAGTCCTATAATTGGCTTCTTTTTTACAGCAGGTTTTGTCTTTACACTTTTCGTATCGTTCTCTCCCCTGCTGTTTTGTGCAGAAGGCATTACAAAAAATGTATCGCTCTCTCCTAAGTGAGCTTGATAAAATCTAATCGCATGTCTTATGACTTCAGCTTTTTTGCTTCTTGGAATTGAATCAATCCACTCAATAATGTCTTTATCTCCAACACCATCTAATGGCAGCCTATACATCATATCCTTCATTCTTATTCATCACTCTCCAATAGATACACACCGTATCTATAATAACCTTCCACATTACTATTTCCGTTATTGGGAGGAATTGTAACACCTTCTGCAATCTTATCTATATAGTCTATAAATAATTCAGCACTTCCCCCTACTAACAATATTTCATCTAAGTCAGTTTGATTTTTCCACTTGCTCATAATGGCTTGTTGAGTCTCTAATGCAAGCTCACCTACACCTTCATGTAAAGCAGTAGTTAAATCTACAGCATCTCTTAATTTAGATGGTTTATATTCGTACTTAGCAGCGCCTTTATGGAGAGATTTATTCTTTAATGTAGCCTCTATTACATCTAACAACTCATAATCATTTACAGGGTGAGATGGATACTTTTTAGTGATAACAGATCTCATATTATCATACACGTCTCTGAACCCTTTAGCTACACTATGGAAGCCCTTCTGTCTTCTTAAAGCATGTACAATATCTAAGTCAATTGTTCCTCCACCTATATCAATGACAGCGACTTTCATACTTTCATAATCTTCGTTCTCTACCCCACCCTCTTCATCTAAATATCGACCTATAACAGTTGATAGAGCCTGTGGCATCACCTCAACATGAGCTACTTTGAAGATTCTTAAATCGTCATTGATTCCGACCTCGTGTATACCTTTATTATCTCCTAGAAACACATTAGCGATTTCAGTTTCTGTTGCTGTTCCAGTTTCAATTGAAGGTACTCCAGTTACAATCAATATCTTTTCTGTTGGTTCTATTTCAAGGTCTACAACCATCTTAGCTAAAATGATTTTTGACATAATCTTATATGCTTCAGTGCGGTATCTATTTTCATGGCCATGAGTCTGTTTGATGTCCATTACTTTAGTTATATCATTGCCCCATACATACTGGACATCATCTATTGTATATACATCAAGATCCATTGAATGGTCATTGATTGACTCACCCACGTTCTTCAAATAAGTAAAAGCACTTGGTTGTGTAAAACTGTATTCTTTACCACGTTTGTCTACACTTCTTACTTTAACTAGTCCATTACCTAGATCAATACCTAGAACTCTATCGTATTTTACGTTATTTGAAGACATTGAAAACCCTCCTATTTAACTATCTAGCTATATTAAACCATATTCATTAATTATTAGCAACAAAATAGCATTATCATGTCTAATTATTAGCCATAAAATCTAAAAATAGGACTCTCTCCTAGTCTATCAATTTCATACTAGCTATTATTCTGCTATATTAATGTCTAAAATTATGGCTCATTACTTTATACATACTCTATTTTATTAAGCCTTATTGTATAGTGACCAACAATTATAACCTGAACATTGAATTATAATGTAGAACAGTAATTAATATAGACTAAATTAACACTTAAGTTTAAGAAGTAATGAAGGACAACATAAACTATAACCTAAATATAGACCTTATTAGATAATGAAATATGATAGTTAATGTATGGCGATGAATAATACGAGCTTGAACTTCTCATATATAATTTAGGGCAGTATATATCATGGTGTTTACTTTATGACATCTATTGTATGGTGATAAGTTGATGTAGGTGCGATGTGCGAGTTGTAATGTAGATTGAAATGGTGTTATAGGTTATAATTGACGTATTATAAAACGTGAAAGGGTGCTTCTAATGGAAGAAGAAGTAAAATTTGAAGTTGATTTTGTCACAATAGGTGATGCAGCAGAAAAATTAGATGTGCCAGCAGCAACTTTAAGATCATGGACTGAACAGCTAGAAGATTTGAATGTTCATTATGTAAAGAGAAATCAGCGAAAAGAAAGAATTTATTACGCAAGTGATTTAAAAGTATTTCAATTCTTTAAATCTTTAAAAGCTGAACATGGAAGAAAAACGACAACTAAAGATTTAGCAGCAATGATAATTTATGAAACTGAAAAAAACGGAACTTATGAATTAAGAACTAGAGAAGATGCACCTGTACCAGAATCTACATTTGATGTTAATGAACTATTAAATCAAGATAATATGAAAGAGTTAATGGGTTCTAGTAGAGTTCAACAGTTTATGCATGTTATTACTGAAAAATTGAGAGATGAAGTAATTGAAGAAATGCGTGAAGAACGAAACCAAATGATATTGGAAATGAAAGAAGAGTTTAACGAACAATATAAAGCATTAGACAATCTTAAAGAGCACTTAGATGAGAAAATTGAAGCCAGAGATCAACAAGTGTTAGAACAGATGAATAAAGCTATAGAAGAAAGCAAAAGAGGGTTCTGGAGTAAGCTGTTTGGTAAATAAGAAAGAAGGGCGATCATGGCTTTATTTTCACGTAAAATTGAGTGCTTAAATTGTGGTAAGAATTTCAAGGCAAAACGAGAATCTAAAAGGGTAGTTTATTGTTGTTCAACATACGATAATTTAGGTCGAGAACATTGTGAAAGAAACGCTATTAGCGAAGAAGATATAGTAGAACTAGTCAATAAGAGATTTGATAGAGAATTATCTATTGAGGAAATTGAAGAAGTGGTGGAACACATAGAAATACAAAATAGGTGGCAGTTCAAGATTCGCATAAAAAATGACATTCCCATCATTTTTGGTGATAATTTCATCCAGTTTTAGCTAGGGTGGAATTATTCAACTTGAAATATATGCTTGAGGGAGTCTGATCGTTGATTTATTAGGGTTTATGAGCTTTGTTTAGGGTGGAAATATAAGGTATAATTTACACAAATTAAGGGGTGGATAGGGGAGGGCGACGTTATAAGAATTGGGATTCTTATAAACTTTTATATGCTTGTTGTTTGTATTAAAGAGGGGGAGTTATGATGCTCCACCTCTCATTTTTGTGCTTATTTCTTCAAAAGGTCATAAAAACGCTTCAAAATAGTGGCGAATTGTTCACGAGTTAAATCTTCATGTGGACGTTGACCATTAGTCAATCCAACTTCTTTTAACCATTTCCAAGACTCTGCATGAGAAGGATCTGGTGTATCACCTGATACAATATTTTGCTTAGTTTTTACAACTTTATTCAATTCGTCAATTTGTGTTTGTAGCTTTTTAGCTTCACTCACGGATAATTCCTCCTTAGTTTTAACGGGGTCTTTAGGTTTCGTTGTTGTATTAGATGCTTGTAACTTAGTTAGCAATAATGCGTTTTGTTCAGCAGTTCCTTTGTAATTTTTAATTCCATATTGAGTAGCCAATTTAGCACGATTAGCAAAGCTTGAATCCATTTTTTTAGATGCCATATAGTCAACCAAACCAAGGTTTGTTACTGGTTTTGATGTCTGTGTAGGCTTAGAAGAAGTCTTAACACTGTTAAGTTTATTCAACTCTTGCTGTATATCTTGTAGAGTTGCATTCCATCTGTTCTCGCTCAAAATACGATGGGGACAGAATTTACCACTCCAATGTTGGTGAGGTTTGACGCGATCAGTACTCCAACCACGTTTATGAAGCAACTGAGCAACAAATATATTGGCTAGTTTCTCAGCTTTGTGATAACGATCTCCGCCTGATTTGGAATAGCAAACCTCTACACCAATGGACTTTCTATTTCCTTTACCATTTCCATCTCCGCAATGCCATGCATTTCTGTTAACAGGAACACCTTGTACGACTTCTTTGTCATCAATGGCAAAATGATAGGAGACTGAATTGTTGTTATTATTCATATAACGAATCTCTGAGTCTGCTGAAGCGTCATTGGCAGTATTGTGATATGTAATAAATTCAGCATTCATAGAGTTGGGGCACTTAATGTTGTATTTACTACTAGGAACCAAATTCTGTCTCACCTTAATAGTCATAGTTAATCGTCTCCTTCTTTGTTTTTATAATAAAAAGACCACTCAATTTACAGAATGGTCTTCTAGTTAAGTAAATATTTAGTTTTTTTGTTGATTACTGTTGTTCTATAAGTTATATTTGAATAGGTATCTCGATACCTTGAATAGAAAGTGGTATGCTGCGTCCAATTGTATGCCACTTTCTATTTTAAATCTTTTTTATGTAGTTCTTTATTTTGCTTTTGTGCTTTCTTACTAACAAAAGTATTCTTCCATACTGCATACACGCTACCTGCAAGCATTACACTAGCTATAAACATTGCACCAAAGGCATTAATACTTGCATCGGTTAACCAGTGGAAATGCACGTTTAGTGTAGCCAAGAAACCCATAGCAGATGTCAAAAACCCTACAATTAAAATAGCCAGTCCTTTAACTTTATCTACATTTACATCCTTCATACTTGTATCATCCTCCTACTTAATTTGCCATAAATAAGTTAGCAATCCAACAATCACAAATGAAAGAACACTGCCTACAACAGCAGTGATTATTTTCCATTTATTATCATTTCTTAATTTATTAGCTTCTTTTAATGCGATCAATTCTTCTTTTTCTAATGTATCTACACGAGTGTTAACATGACTAACTTCTGTTTTAACGTCTTTTACGTCACGATTAAGACTAGATAAATTGATTTCAATACCATTCATCACATTAACTATCTTTTCATTGTGGCGCTCTTGTTTCGCGTTGTAGCCTGTCTGTAGTTCAACAAATGTAGCTAATTTAGATAAATGTAGATTGGTTTGTTCTTGGTCTTGTAGTTTTGTTTCTACATTGTCCATTTGAGTTTCCAATCTAATTAATCTTTCTCCATCAGAATTCATCTCTATCTCTCCTTATGTATAATCCACCAATTCAATCATCTCCTTGTTCCTTTTTAATCATAGGTAATTTATAATTTTTTTAAATGTCTTTGATGTGTTCTCCAATGTATATCTTAATTACTTGGAGGTAGTCAGAATTCATTACACCATCGACTTACTAGGATCTAATACATTAATGTGTTTTGTAGTATCGTTAAGGTGAGTATCTATAGACTTATCAAAGGTATCAATTTTATTATTTAACCTCCAGTGTCGGAAACTAGCTTAGAACTGAACATCAATTGCTTCTCTTATAATTTTAAAGTCTAACAATGAAAAAAGACATAAAAATACACCTCAATGGGTGTTTTTAAATTAGGGATTAGACTAACTAATACCACCAAGTATTCTCGCAACTTTATCTTCGTTGCTATTTGTAACGTCCGTGCGAGACAATTCTAGTCTTAGTTTAGGAGCAATCTTAGATGTTAATCCTTTTTCGAATAGATACTCTTCATTCTCAAGATCACTAGTCATTATCACATCTTCAAGATATGCTTTTATTTCCATTACTCCTACCTTCTTAATAAACGCACCAACGTAGTCTGTTAAAGGAAGTCTATAGTTTGCTGTTGCAGTTAGAAGAGGCGTTAGCAATTCTATTGACCAATGCCCATAAAATCCTACTTTTGTATTATTTGCATATACAAACAAGGGTTCTGAAAATTCTAAAGAATAATCAACTAAAGATGAAGGGTTATACTCAATACTATTAAGTCCGTTACTAATCATGGTAGGTGAACCCCACAAGCCATTAGTATTTTTTAATTTCGACAACTTACTACCATCTTTGAATACAATGAATATTTCATTATCTATATTTGAAGATATAGTTGATTGACTCGCATCAAATCCAAACGCATTAGTAATCTTTTTACCACTTGCCCAATTAAGACCGCCGTTATCAGAGTAACTAGTATAGATATTAGTTAACGTCATCGTGCTATCCTTACCGTGCCAAGCAACCCATATCCTACCATTTAGTAATCCGTTTATGTTTGACGGTACAAGTATTGTTGATGGATTTGATTGAATATATGACGTTCCTGTTCCACCAGAATCATATACCGTTCCTAAACTCCAGCTTGAATGAACAACTGAAGATGCAGTATACACTAAACTTCTATTGCGTTTAGCAATTGTAATTCCATTTCTGTTTGGTGTAGTTGTTGCGTCAGTAAACAATACTTGTGATGAAGATATGATTGTTGGTACTCCATCTTTATCTAATGTAATAGAAGGGTTTATAAAAGCATTAGGGAAGCTTGTTGCATTGTTTACAATAGTCACTTGCTCAGCAGTATCCCAAACAACACTACCATCTGCTTGAATAACGCCCTTTGAATATCTTAGGTTAAAACTATTTGGATAAGAACTATTTTTGCTAGACCAACATGCGTGAACTTCTGTTTTATCATCATTAATGATTGCTGATAAGTCTCCAAACGTATTTTGAGAGCTGTCAACTACTTTAAGGGAGATACTAACACCATTAAGCAAATTAAGAATAGAAGATTGAATTGCAGGAGTAGAGCCGTTCATAAATGTGTAAATAACTAATACTCTTGTAGGATCTTTTAACGCAACTACAGAACACCCTCTAGTGCTAGATGTTGTATCCGAGTTCATTGTATAATCCCTAGATAGACTCCAAGTGTCTCCATTATCTTCTGACTTGTATACACTATAAAATCCGTTACCTGTAGGGTTAAAAGTAATTGCAACTAACCATCCATTGCTTAGCCGTACTAACTTTCTACCGCCATTACCGCTTGTACTGTACGTACCACTGACAACTGTTGCATCTTGCACATTATTATCCATAATATTGCCATCCCACTTAGGGAAAGTACCGTCCTCATTCATCGTACTTTCAGCAATCCAAGCACCTTTTTTATAAGCGTTTTTCAATGGAAAACACTCTAGATGAAATGTTTCTTTTATAGTTTGCCAAGCACCATAAAAACCAACTCTTCCACCATTAAAATCTTTATAAATAAACAACGGCTCAGTAATTTCCATAGAAAATGAATTATCATAAAGAGCGCTAGGATTTGGAGATGCACCACCACTTGTGCTACCTACGAGATTTGTGACTTGTGTTATTATTGTCCAAACACCATTAATATTTTTTATTTTATAGACTTGGTAATTTGAGTAGTCAAAATTATAACTGTTAAACAATACAGTTAATGCACCATTCTTATCTACTGTAATTGTCGGATTATAATTGTAATATGTGTTACCACTTGTTAGCTTTTCAACTGCACTCCAAGTCACTCCACCATCAGCAGATTTACTAAACCTAATATTATCTTTGGTTGTATCCACAGAGTCTATACCTTGCCACACACAGTATAAAACACCGTTTTTATCAGTTACGACTTGAGGATTAGATTGTGCGTATGTTCCACCATCATAAACATGTTTAATAACCCATCCAGACTCTATATATGACGCATTGACGCTAGTGGAAGCAGAGGGGTTGTTTGTCACATCGGCTACCCAATTATTGTATATGGATAGTATGTGCACATAGCCATTGGAGAACGCTACCGATGGATTAGTTACTTTATCACTTAACGAGTTAAATTTAGTAAGCTGTTTAGCTGTCTCCCAAACCACGCTTCCATCTACTTGAATAACACCTTTAGCGAATCTAATGTTGAAGCTGTTAGGATATGTAGCGTTTTTACTTGACCATGCGCCCCATAATGTTGTTTTGTCTGGTGAGATTGATAGTGAGACATTTGTGCCAGACATGTTTGATTGCGAACCGTCTATTAATACAGGTGTTGTATTTGTTTTATCTATTATGTTTATTATTGTAAAATAAACTTCATTGCTTCCATTATGAGATATCTCTAATATTTTATTTCCAAGATTTACAATAGATGTTCCGCCACCTGTTGTGCCAACTTTGCTTTTTATATTATCTTCGAATGTTTTACCGCCATCTTTTGAAATATAGTAATAATGATAACCAGTTTTATTTACCGTATTCGTTTCGGCAAAAACTGGCACTACTATCCAACCATTATCCAACATAACTGGTCTTGCACTTGCACTAGTTGTATACGCACTATTTACAACAGACGCATCAGTAACAGTGTTTGTTACAACTTCATTCAATGTTTCTGCTCTAGTAATACTAATTCTCTCAGTATTAACATCGTCAACAACCACCATCTCATCTCCAAGCTCAAACTGCTTTGGATTATCTAACTTGTCTCCCAATACAGTTTCACCCAAAGCTAAAGGAGTTCTAGATTTGGCTTTCTTACTGTTCATGAATTCAATACCAAAACTATTACCGTTCATGTCACTACCAAAAGTAGTCCCATTTTCGACTCTCCTAGATGCTTCCTGTTGTAACTTTAAATTTGCAACTTCTCTTTGTAGGTCGATATTAATATTGCTCATATCCGCCCCTTTATTTATAAGCTCCAAAATCTGATTTCCCAACTCTACAATTTTTGCAGAATCGCTTTGCACATCTGATTTCAGTGAATCTACACCGTTTTGGATTTCAATTATATCTTGTGGTATTTTTGGTTTTCCCATTCTATCACTCCTGAAATTTAAAGCACTTGCCTATTTTACTAAGCAAGTGCTTTATTTTTATGCTATGTATTCAATTTCAGTAATATCATTATATTCTGCTTCTGTAATCCAGTTAGCTTGAACAAAGATTTTCATTTGATCATCTGTATATTTTCCCATATTATAATATCTTTTTATTGATTCAAACATTTTACTATGCAAGATTTCCCACCTCTAACATTGCAATTCTTAACATTAAGTCTGCATTTTCGTTTTTTATAGAAAGCAGTTCCTTATCTAACATGGCTTGACTAATCAGAAGTTCAGCATTTTCATCTGAAAGATGTTCAATATGCTTCTGTTCCTCTGATTTAATTATTATTTTTCTCATTGCTATACTTCTTTGCTTACAGTCAATTTTTTATTAATCCCTAGAATCATATCATCTTCACTAGAATTGAAGACAATCTCCTCCTTAGCAAATCTAAACATTCTTTCTTCACCATCTACTATGGCAGTAATTCTTCTACCATTGTAATGTTCCTCTATAGCTCTGGTTGGATGACCAATATGGGGATTTTTAAACTGAATAGTTGAACTCTTAATAATAATTTCCATTTATAACACCTCTTCTGAAATCTCTTCTATTTCTGTTATTTCGTTAACTTCAAACGTGTAAGTTTCGCCCAACCATGACTCGCCAACTTCTCTTTCTACGCCTTTTGTAGCCCAAGTCTGTACAGACTCATGATTATCGTTTCTTGTTCCAATTACTAATACATTATACTCACCCATGGATTGACAGCTTATTTCTATACGTTCTAATTCATTATTCAATATCCCATAAGCCATTCCAAAATGACCTTGCGGATTAACAAATATTTGAACATCTTTATTTAGATGTATAAAGTAATCTGGCAAATCTATAACGCACGTATCGCCATCGTTGATTGCGTGTATCTTATACCTATATAACGTATCGCCTGCCGTTGGACTTTCTACTGCGCCATGTCTAATAATATGGGTATCACGTTTCAAAGGGTTTGGATGTGGTATTTCAAAGTTCTTTGTACCTGCTACAGATAGGCTTCCACTAATTTTCCATTTAGTACCCACACCTAGAGTACCTTCGTTAAGGTTTAGTGCTATTGCACCTGCACCAATAGCTACACTATTTTCTCCATTGGCTTGAGCAGATGCTCCTATTGCTATAGAACCATTACCGTTAGCTGTAGGATTATATCCAATTGCTAAATCTGTGCTATTGGTTGCACCTGCATACCTACCTATTGCGACTGATTGATAATTAGCTGTTGACCAATTTCCCATTGAGATAGCGTAATCGCCTGTAGTCACACTGCGACTACCTATAGCGTTAGACGATATGCCTCCTGCTGTTGAGCTGTCACCTATTGCAACAGAGCGATCTGCAAGAAGTAAAACCTCTGAACTTCCTCCGATAGAAATAGATTCACTAGCTCTAGCATGACCTTTAATTGCAATTGACAAGTATTCATCTGCTTTTGAATTACTACCTAAAGCAACAGACTGACCGCCATTGGCAAATGTATTTCCTCCAAGAGCTGTAGCCATTGCACCATCTAATGCAGTTGTTCCTAAGCCAAGGGCTAGTGAACCATCTATATACAAAGCTTTGTAAATGCCATCATATGATTTTTTAAGAGAATCAAATTCAATTTTACTAGCCTGTTTAACATCATCTACATTTGCAAGTCCTATCTGAGCTTTGGTGACTTTATGTGGATTAGTAACATCTGTGGCATGTACGTCAAATTCAGCCTTCGTGGCTTGTTTTAAATCATCCACATTACTTAGCCCTACTTGAGCCTTTGTAACGCTATGAGGGTTATTAATTAGGCTTGTATGAGCATCTAGTTTAATTTGAACGCCATCTTCTGAACCTTTTGCATTCCACATATCACGTTCTTGATTAGTAATATGTGGAATTGTATCTATTGAGTGGTTGTCAATTTTCACAATTGTGTCATTGATTTTTTCAATTATTATTGGTTTAGACAAAAAATACACCTACATATCTCTATATTTAAGGGATTTATTAATTATATATTTTAGAACTGCTAAGCAGCTAGGAAGCCTAATCCATTCTCCTCTAAAATAAGCTTAACTTTTGGCTTAAGCGATTCTGGTACGTCTGTAAAAGTCATTTTTTCAATAATTATTCTTTGAGCTAAAAACATTGCTACCATGATACTCTCATCTCCCTTTAATAAATAATCCCAACTATTTCACTAATTACATCTTCAAGAAATTGATTTCTATCAATAGCTGCATCAAGTTTCATTTTTACTATCTTATTCTCTTCCATAACTTCTTTAATTAAGAAGCTAGCATTACTTGGCTTCACGGAACTAACAACATATTCTCTGACCTCATCGAGAGTTACGCCTTGAATCATAGTAATTTTATTAAATCTTTCTTGTTGTTCTGTAGTTAATGAAACATTTTCATATGTAACTGAAGTCGATTCTTCTTCGTTCATGTCAGAGATAATCTTAAGATCTTTTTCAAATTGTACTTTATCACTGATAAAGTGTTCTTCAATTCCTACAATAGCTTTAAAAGGGAACACCTTAAATTTACTACCTTCTTGATATATCATGAATATTTCACCTACTTACAAAAATTTATTATGATCTTCTGAATTTTCATTACCTACACCTGAATTAATAAAGAACGCACCATTTTCTGACATTGAATTAGAGTAAACAATGTTTTTATCGGTTTCTAATTTAATGGGTGACGATAAATTTTTATTTATTATATTTCCAGTAACACTATTGTTATTACCACTAGCAATATGTACACCGTTATTGTTATTCTCATGTATTGAATTGCCCATAATAACATTTCTACTAGAATTAAAAATTATATGTACACCATTACCATTATTGTTATTTATAGAATTACCTGTGACTGTATTTTTATTACCAACTGAAATACATACACCATTTGCACCATTTTGAAATTTATTACCGTAAATTGAGTTCTTGTCCGAAGAAAGTATCTCAATACAGTTGCTTTCAGCTTTTTCTATGGCATTACCATTTAAAGAGTTCTGATGTGATCCTCCTAAATAAATTCCATAACCGCCACTGTTCTTAATACTATTATTTGAAACAACATTATTATTAGATCCCATCATCATAATTCCAGTACCGCCGTTATTTACTACGATATTATCTGATAATGTATTATTATTGGATGTATTAAAGTAAACACCATAATAATGATTTTTTTTAAAGTTATTAGATTTAATCATACAATTAGCTGAATTATTTACTGAAATTCCATGACTTCCATTATTCTCAATGATGCAATCTTTAATTGTTACTCCTGTTAAATTTAGATAGGTTTGGCCTACAGTAGCTGCAAGATAGCCTGTTGTATTTATAGCTGGACTTGGATTGCCTGTTGCGAAGGCTTTCCCACAGTAGTCTAAAAAGATACCAGTTACATCAGTAGATGTACTAGCATTTATAATATGCAGACCTTTTATAGTGACATTTTCTTTGACCGCACTTGCACTTCCAACAATTTCTATTATACCATCTAGCCCCAAACCGTCTCCTTCGTATTGAATTTTCGGGAAGTTAGCACCAACAATAACGGCGTTAGTGGGCAAAGACCATTTTGTATTTAAAACATATGGACTATTATATTGCTTTGGGTATATCATAACCATTTCGTCTATTGGTGTATTTAATATCAAATTATCAAAATCTATTTGATTTCTTATTTCTAACATATTGTAATCACCCCCTGTTAAATCGTTATATTCGGTACTAATACACTTGATGAAGCTCCTAGAGAGGAGGTGTTATAAATATTTCCTGCTACAGAAAGGTAGCTACATGAACCTATCCCAAGACCTACACTAGCATTGTCTGTGCAGATATTTGCTAGCGCTGTAGAGTAATGCCCATTATAATAGATATACATTCCATATGAAGTACAATTCTGTACTGTATTACCGTTAATTGCACATCTTACTGCTGTGTAGGGATGGATGCCATGACCATTACTTCCTTGCACTGTATTAGCAGTTATTATGGTATAGTTTGAAGATATTACATATATGCCTTGGCCTGCGTTATTCTGTAATGTATTCCCTGCCACAGTTGAGTTATGTGATGTTTGTAAATAGATAGGGATGTTAGCATTGTTCTGCAATGTATTTCCTGTAATGGTATTGTTATTTGAAGAGGTTGTGTGAATACCATAAGCTTGATTGTTTTGAACTCTGTTATTAATAATGTTGTTACTGTGTGAGGATGCTAGATAGATTCCATATGAAGCATTATTCTGCACAGTATTTAGTGACATTATATTATTATTTGACGAAGCAACATTAATGCCATATGTACTGTTTCCAGTTATTACGTTATTCGTAATAATATTATTGAAAGAGCTGTTTATATTGATTCCATGAAAAATGTTGTTCTGAATAATGCAATCTTCAATTCTTACACCGAATTTGTTTTCTGGAGTGATACCTACTGTAGCTAAGTCGTAACCACCGACTCCTCCAACACCTAATCCTGCATTGGGGGATTTTCCGCAATACTGCATGAAAATACCGTTTCTACCTGTTTTTGTTGTTAAATCGTTACCTATAAATAAATCGTGAATATATATATTTTCTCTTGGAATGGCGGCAGTGCCAACTATGCTAAACACAGCGTAGTTACCAGAGTTAGCCATAGTGGATCTTAATATAGTGTGCTTTCCTTCTCCATATATTTCAGTGTTAGAGAATACGTTCATTGGTGCAGCAATACTATACAAGCCTTTCTCAATAAATATAACTCCACCACCAACAGTGTTAACGAAGTTGAGAGCTTGCTGAATAGGGGTGTGGTTTATCCCAACGTATAATTCACCCTCAACTTGCACACCTGTCGTAGATACTCTTACAAATTTCAATGTATCACGCCCCCTTTAATTTGATTAAATATTGCCGTATAGGAGAGCTGTTTCACCAGAGTCTAAAAGTTGTCCTATCTTATTAGTAGTTATAATATTACTGTTTAAAACATTATTTTTAGACATTCTACTTATGGCGACACCATGTACTCCATTTAATGATATTGTGTTACCCACGACTGCATTATTATTACCTATGAATATTTGTATCCCATAAGTGCCGTTATTTTGAACTGTATTGCTAGTTATTGAGTTGTTATCAGCATAAACAAGCACTACACCGTCACCATTACCATTGTTCTGTACGACATTACTGACAGCAGAATTATTATTAGAGTAGGTCATGTTAAGACCGTCACCGTTATTATTCTGTATTATGTTACTTATAATCGTATTTTTACTAGATAGATTAAATTTGATACCGCCAAAATTATTCTGAATTGTATTGTCAGTAATAATGTTATGGTTAGAGTTATCTATGCTTAACCCTTGTCCGGAACTGTTTTGAATTATGTTTTTGGAGATATTAATATTCCTAGAATTAGTAATACTTAAATTGTTTCCAAAGTTATTTTGAAATACATTTCCCAATACATAATTGTTATAGACATGGTTGAATTCTACACCACAGATATCATTATTTAAGATAGTGCAATCCTCTATTTTAATACCAAGATTATCGTTAAATTCACCAACTATATGTTCTGCATATATACCTTTTCCAGTAAACTTGCTTTCCTTATATTGCCCGTCAATAACTAAGCCTCTTATGATTATGTTCTTCAAAGGGTCTGTAGACGTACCTCTAATATCTAATAAACCATTATTATCGTGATTACTAGACCTTTTTAGTGTTGTCATATTGTTTGGTGCGCCAATGATAGATATACCACTTGTGTTAATCCTAATAGGTTCATCAATATTCCAAGTACCTGCGCCGAATAGCAGACTGCCACCTTTGCGCATACTTTTAGTAGATTTGTTAATATCACTAGCTGTTGTTCCTTCTAAAACTAAGTATGTGTTTTTATTCCAGATAACATGTACTGCTTCCCATATGCTCATCCAAGCACCATTTACCTTGTAATACATTTCAGTTAAATCATAATAGACTCCATTTACATTGATGGAAGGGGCAGAAACTTCCGCCCACGTACCACTAATATTTACAAATAAAGGCATCAAAACACCCCCTTAATATTGGAAATGAATATCTCCATCTTGACCACCCGTAGGCAATTCTGTAGATACTGTTATTTTTCTATGAATTTCTTGATTTGTTGTATGGGTATCAAATTCTGTCTTAGTAGCTTGTTTAACATCGTCAACATTGCCTAAACCTATTTGGGATTTGGTGACACCATGCGGATTTGTGATATCTGTTGCATGTGCATCTACTTTAGCCTGCGACCCTTCAACAGTTTCTTTAGCATTCCATAAGATTCTTTCCTCAGCTGAGACATGCTTAACTACATCAGCTAAGTGGGAAGTAAATGCTTCATTATTAATCTTTCCGTCAATTTCATCTTGTAAAGGTTGTGAGAGTTTAAATTTATGGATACTCATGTCAACCAATTGATTTCCGCCAATTAAAACATCAGTTTCAATAAAGTTTTTGATTATCTCGAGTTCAATTTCTTCACCAACATCTATGCTCCATCCATTTAATTCAATGGATCTACCATCAATAGCAAAAGTATAGTTTTTGCTTTCACTTAATTTTAGACCATTGTAATAAACTGTTAGGTAATTCGTACTTTTATCAAATGCATTTTGAATGGGAATAGTTGTGGTAAGAGCCGTTGTAGCAACAAACTTTTCTGTTAGTTTGGTGAATTTTCCATTTGGGCTTTCTTCAATTACTACATCACCAGTTTGTCCATTAACACTTGTGACATTTCCAATCGGTAATCCACCGAAGGACACATTTCCAGTAGCGTCTTCAATGAATTTATCTAGAGTTGTCTTATTATCGTGCTTGTGAATTTCTAGTTCTACATTTCCAGCTATATCAGGTTTTACGTTATTTACTGAATTTACCGTGCCGGCACCATCCACACCGTCTATACCATCAATGCCATCAATCCCGTCAATACCTTTAATGGCAATTAGTGCCCAATACGCTGTATCTTGAATAGCACTAGGAGAGTTGCCTAGGTTGTTATCTGTTAAAGAGATAAATGAAGAACCAAGATATCTTATTATATTATTTTCAGAGTATGTATTTAATGAATTCCATTCTTCAATAAACTTTGTATTATCGACTAAGGATTTAGCAGTGTTATACACACTTATAGTATTATCAGTTGCCAAAGTAGTGTTAGTTATTGCAGTATCCGTGTCAGTTTGTCTTTTAGCCTCAGCCAATTCTCTAGCTGTTTCATTATCATTTCTTAATATTTCTGCATTAATTCGGCTTGTTTCGGAAGTTTTTCGTTCATCTTCTGAAAGTCCTCGGGCGACTTCATTTGCTAGTCTAGCATCTTCATTCTTTTGTCTTAGATCCTCATTTGTAAGGCGTTCGGTTTCGCTTGCTATTCTTGTGTTTTCATCGGCTACCCTTATTATTTCACTTGCTTTCATTTCAGCCGTAACTTCTTTTAGTCCTTTAAGTGCTTCAATTCCATCACGGCCATTATCAATAATGTCCTGTAATGTTTCTTCTATAGCTAATTCATTTCTGACAGTATAGATACTTTTAGCAGGAGCAAATGTATTTCCTGTACCGAAGTAGGTAACTGAAAGTTGGGCTCCAATATGTGCAATATTGAAGGTGATTTGTCTATTTGCGTGGTTAACCAAAAATTCGTTTATAGATGGGACACCACTTTTGATTTCATACCAATCTTGAGTTAATCCAGTTATCACAATACTCTTCCACTTATCAGGAATTTCCGTTAATGTTATTCGAGCATTATTATCAAGAATAAGTGTTTCGGTAATTTGAATAAACGGATCATCAGATTTCCCCGTACGCCTGTTATAGATTAATGGATCGTCATATGAATATCTCATTTAATCATCCTCTCTTACTTAGTATTCTGAGCTTATCCGTCAATCCATTTACTTTGTGTTAAATCCCATTTAGGTTTTACCAAATCTTTTGGAGGAATACCTTCAATAAATTTATTTGAAAGATTGTTATTGTTTGTATTTACAAATGCTGATTCAATAAAGTAGCCTTCTGTATCAATAACAGACATTTCTACCATACTACCTCTTGTCATTACATACTTTCTTGCTATTTTAGGCATACCTTGATTCTCTTCTAAATTCATAATTTTATAATCTCCCCCTCAAAATTCTTTTCATTCATCTCTTCTGACATTTCAGATAGATTCGTAAAGTATTTAGTTTCATGACCGATACGATTCCCCAATACTTGGAAGTCTGTAAGACCTTCTCCACTAACTACAAAGTATTCTGGTGTCTTTTCGATAATTTTCACCGTATTATTATTACTGAACAGCGCATAATTGCATATTGTCTTAGCAAACAAACTATCTAGGTAAATTTTAGATTCTCCACCATTGAGGTATATATCAGTTATTAGGTCATAAATCAATGTTTGCGGTGAATCAATAGGGCTCATCCCATATGTAGTTCCATTAATTTCAATTGAACCACCTTCTTTTGTTCCAGTGTAGTAGAATACATGTTTATTTATTCCTCTATCTCTAAAGTATATATTCCCCTCACTACCGATCCATATAGCCCCATCACCTTTTTCCATCTTAAACCTCGTAGAATCATTCCATATTGAAGTTGTACCCATGTAAAGCATATATCCAATGTTAATACTTCCATCTAGATATAAACTAGATGCTGTTATCCTTCCACTAACACTAAGATAACTACTAACACTAAGTGAACCGCTTATACTTGTGCTATCATTTATATTAAATGTCCCATAATTGTTACTCCATGTATCAATGCCTTCGGCAGTATACCTTGTACTTCTAATAACTGCTGTTCCATTACCGTACCTAGTGACATCTAAACTTCCATTATCTAATGTCATAGTTTGATATCTTCCATAAGAATCTGGACTACTTGCAGATTGGAATGCTGTACCAGTAATAGTGCCTCCATTGATAAGGTCAGCACTTATCGAACCTGAAACTATTGAGTCAGCAGATAGTGTACCAGTGTAGATACCATTCTGATCAATATGGGTAAATCTTCTATCATTTGTCGTTACCCCTCCAAGTTGAGCAGCAGTAGGTGGATTAGAAATCTGTCCCCAACTAATGCTTGCGGTAGGGCTCATCGTTACATTCTTACCAACTGCTAAATTTGTAATATTAATTAAGTCTGCATTTAACGTTCCTGTTTTAATTTCTGTTGCACTAATATTCTTTACGTTAACTATTTTGGCATCAATTGTACCAGCAGTAATTTTATCAGCACTTAGGGAAGGTATGTTTGTTTCATCCAATAGACCTTTTTTAATAGGGAATCTACTGAAATCAATCGTACCTGTATCCGCATCTATGATTGTATTGTCATCTCTGTCACGAATACTAATACGCCTAGTAATAAGGTTATTGGCAACTATATTTCCTTTTAAGTCAGCATAAAAAACATCCTCCCAAGTTGGGCTAGATGTTGTGCCAGTATTCTTTACAATTTTAATTCCGTCATTAGCATTTAAAATAGATTTAACTTTATCATCACTACGAGTTACAACAATACCGTTTGTAGAATCAATACGAATACCATTTGAGTAATTTGTATCTGTTTCTATAAGGCCGTTCGTATACACAGGATCTAGATGGCTCTTATTTATGCCTCCTGTTATGGACAAACTTCCACCATCAATTGTCACACCATTTCCATCTACCGTGAAGATGTTCTTTCCATACGAGTTGGAAGCGTCAATAATGAGTCTTTCTCCAGCCAGCAAACGGCCAAAAATTCTTTCTCCTATTATGCCCTCTGTAGTAATTGCATGTTTCCAGCTTTTGCGATTATCGTTTGAGATTGCGATTACTCCAGCTTGTGCAACTAGAATATTTTCAGGATAATCAGGATTTGTTATAGTCATACCTCTGTGATCTATAACAACAGATTCTTTAACTCCTGCTACAATACGATTCTTTGTAGCATCATAGCCATTTTCAATTAAACGTCCAATTTCGCTTACAGTTTCTCCAACCGCATTCCACTTGTGTTTATTCATACTAATAGATGTAGCCGCATTACTTGCTTCATATAGTCGTTCGTAGAATTTATCTTCGTCTGAAAGGATGTCTTGAGTATTTGCAATTGTAAGGGATACAGACTGTTGTTCAAATTCAATGCTGAACTCTGTTATCTTTGCAGTCAGATTTTCACCTAGAATTTCATGATGTATGTAAATTGTGTCCCCAATATTTAACTTTCCCCAATCCTTTTCTGATTCAAGAATTTGAGTAAAATTAACAATGTCGATGGTGAATTCTGTTTTAGGCTTTCTCATTTCCTTAAAAGCTTTTTTGGCTTCTTTGAGTAAATCCTTAGCATCCACTATGTTATCGTCAGACCATGATTTTTGGATAATATATCTGTTTAATTCTATCAATTGTGAGTTAGTGAACAGTATATTGGCATTAAATCCTGCTTTAATTACATCCATGCTATCTTGATTTTTTTTTATTTTGTCAGCTATTGCCACTATCTCAATTTCTTTTGCACTTATTTGACTTAATATTAGCGTTTCTTTATCTTGGTGCGGTTTTGCTTCTTCAGTTTCACTTTTAGCTAACTGAGTATCAATACTATCTTGAACTTTTTTCAACTCCACATTTAGAGTAACTAATTCATTTTGTTCTTCAAGTAAATCCGCGTTTAATGATTCTCTTACCTTCATTAATTTCTCAAATTCTCCCTGTTGGGATTTTAGAAGAATATTGTAATCTAAAATGGCATGACATAAGCTATCTGTCATGTAGTCGCTACTTTTTACTGTCTTATAACTGTTATACCAATCATGAACAACTGCTTCAGCTTTTTTACCGATAACAGAATATGTAGAATCAGTTATAGAAGTTAATGAGAACACAGAGAAGCCCAAAAACCAAGGTTCTTTTTCAAACACGTTTTGATAAGCCTTAAAAAGGTTTGCCTGTACAGTTTCAGATTCGACTGAAGATGGTATGTTATTCCAAGGCTCACTAGAGGCTGATTCTCTGCTAGCGAAACCTAGTTCTCCAAAAATTATAGGCTTTTTATATTTGTCATAAAAATTTTTAACTTCTTGGTATACATTTTGTCCTCTATCAAATTTTCTAGTAGAGTGTAAATCAGCCTCTAATTGTGTAACTGTAGATACTTTATCTTCATTTAATTCAAAGTATGCAGAGATAGAGATTATATCTACATCAGCAAATAGGGTGTTGTTTAACTTTGCGTTATAAGCATCAATAGTCTCTTGAGACCATGTGGCTGTTGTCCAGAAATTAGTCCTGTAGATAACGTTGCCCTTGTAATTGGCCTTGACATAGGCAATTAAATCTTTCCAATATCCTTCTGCGTATTCTACGCCAACCATATTGGAAGAAATATATAAACCATAGAGATTATATTCATTAGCTATATTAATTACATCTTCAAGAATAACTGTCTTCCAATTCCAAAAGAATGAGTTGATATCTGTCGGGTTTATTTCAGTTTCTGATATATTTCCATTAGCTACTAAAGGGTAGGGCTCAAGGATAATATTATCGACTTCATCTCTTACAGCTTGAATTAATGCAACGGCATCTTCTCTGCTTTTAGAATTGATTGACATGTTATGATCATTACCATCTACGAAATCAACTACTATAGGTATAGTTAGAGTGTTGACGTTCATTAGTTCTATATCATTAAGAACTTTTTCAATATTACCTGTTGTAAAGTAGTCTACCGTTGCAGACTTAATTTTATCTTTCTTGATTTCCTTAACTCTATGAAAGGGATACATGAAGTATGAAAAATCATCTATATAATCCATACCTGTTATAGATACATTACGAATATCAAGATTTTCATTTCCATATGGATAGAGGCGAGTAACCATTTCGTTGCTATCAGAGTCTTTATTCAATGTTTTCATGTATTTACCGTAAGAAATCTTTAAGCCGTTATCAGCACCTACATTATCCTGTGCTTTAATATTAATTTTGCGGTTTACAGTGTCCCATACAACGATACCTTTATACGTCTCCGCAATTTCAAATAGAAGATTAAGTTTAGTGGTTTCCGTCAAATCAAATTGTCGAAACAATCCTAGTAGACCACTATCAACATAACCAACATTCCATCCTGTATCAGATAAACAGAAATCGAGCATGTAGGTAATATCTTTTGACGTTTCTTCAACTATGCGCATAATTTTATCGCCTAACTCTGTGCCAAGTGAGAAGGCATGAATGTTTTTTGACTCGCCAGTGTCATCAGAAGTTAAATCGTTCTTATCTATTCTGAACCATTCAACTTTCCCATCATAGGTAGCTTTAATCAAATAACGATCTTTAAGCTTTTCAATATTATTATTTGCTACTAATTTATTATTTCGTTCTTTGAAATAGGGGACTTTAAAAGTTAATTCACTTAGATTGCCCATCTTTGGGCTGTACTGTTTATTCTGTGCCTCAATAACGTGTCCAATGATCTCTCCATTAGGTTTAGCAATATATAAATCTAAGTCTTTTAATTCTAATTTATCATTCACATCTACGAGCATGTTTTCACCACCTAATTAATTAAGGATAGAGAAAACTACTCTCTATCCTTGTTGATACAATGTAAAGCGATATTTAATCTGTAACCTGCAAGTGCCATGCACTTCAATACGATTTAGACCCCTAGGTAAGCTTAAAAAGACACCGTTGTGATTGCCGTATCTATATACTCCAGCGATTTCCGTTTCAATTTCTTCATTTTCACAATCAATATTCAATACATCGCCATCAAGTAAATCAACCATTTTTAGTTTTTTACCACTATCAGAGGTATTGATAATTGATATGTCTCCAGCACCAATCTTTTCTAGCATAATGTAAGGTTTACAATCCATATCTCCAATATTTTCAAAATCAATTTTTGTTCCATGTATTGGATTAGAAGAAAGATCGTAAATATCAGTTGTGTAAATGGGAGTATAGCTAAATGGGCTGTTACAACGCATGTTAAGCGTTATATAGCCTTGATTTAGTCCATTGTGCATCTCTTTCACATCACCTGTATACATGCAGTAAAAGATACGTTCAGGGTGACCTTTAAATATCAACGGTTTGTAATAGTCCACCATTAACCATCTAGCTATTTCTCGTTTCTTATTCTCCTCTAGATTTTCAAAATAGAGAGTTAAAGGAAATTCAAAAGGGGAGAGATCATAGCCTAAAAAATAAGGCTTGTCTCTACCCCTGATTTTTTCTTCTCTAATCTCTCGATTAGGAACAAACGCTTCTTCAAGTAAACCTGAAGAGACATGTACGCTCATAACGCACATGTCTTCAGAAGTAATTCCATCATATGAAAAGTGGAGATTCTCTAGCATTAATTTCTCCCCTTTCTAACCATTTGAGATTGGATATGCTTAAACATTTCTTTTGCTCCTTGCTCTCCGCCCTGAAGATTATCAATGCGTACATCCATTTGATTGATTGTAACACCAGAGTCTACTACAGCCATTTGAGAGGTTAAAGAGCTAGCTAATCGTTTCATATTTTCAAAGATATTCGGTATGTTTTGTGGAGGAATCTGCAATTCTCCTTTAAGTGACTTGATGACTTGTTCATTAGGCTTAGTATTAAAGAGTTTGTTTGCCAATTCACTTAAACGTCCTACAGGTTTATCTCCAACAATTCCACCAGTATGATACTCAGATATTTTCCCGTCAGTAACGTTTAAATAACTCAATGATTTAATACGGTTTAAAATTTTTTCGGCTTCGGCCTTACTATAGAAACTAGCTACTGCGGTAAAGTTATTTTTTCCATACTCTTGTACTCTCGTTGCCAACCCACCATAACTTACTTTTAATTCATCAGCATGTCGTTGGGCTTCTCCTCTTGTTGTAAATGAGTTGGTCTCAAGCTTATACATCTTTGTAGTATCAGGCTTATCCGTTACTTTTGATGAATCTGGAGTAAGGTAACCAGAATTCTTAAGGCTTTCCAATACACTGTCAGCCTTGTTTTTATCATCGAAACTACCTTGAGCTTGCCACTTGCCATTTGTATTTGTTACCTTTACATCTTTTGCGCCATATTTTTCAGCGAGAACTTTTGCTATAGTTTCAGCCATTTCCTTATTTGAGTAACCATCTGTTTTTAGGACATTTAATTTTGGCTCTGTATTCTCATCTTTAACTCTACCGTAGTCAATAAGACCAGTATCAATTAACTTCTGCAAAACTTGATCGGCTAACTTTTTATTGTCAAATGATCCGTAAGCTCTCCATATCCCATCCTCGAAAGATGCGTATGCGTTTCTAGCCCCGTAATCTTCTTGCAGAGCCTTAACTACTTTCTCTGCTTCTTTTTGCGTCATGAAGTAGTTCGATTTAATTTCGTATGGTAAGTTTTTAGCTTCATTAACAGCCCCGTAATCTGTCTGTCCAAGGTTAATTAATTCTTGAAGAATCTTATCGGCTGTAGCTTTATCATCAAACACTCCATAAGCTCTCCACCAACCATTTTCTTGTTTGATATAAGCATCTGTTGCACCATACTTTTTTTTCATTTCGTCTATAAGTTTTTGAGCTTCAATTTCGTACTTATAGATTTGCGACTTTACTTCATACTGCTGTTTCTTATCTGGATTGACTGTTCCTGTGCTTACATAGCCAAGTTCTTTAATTCTATCTAATACTTTATCTGCTCTTTCTTTGCTTTCAAACTCCCCAAACACTTTCCACAATCCATCAACAAGGGAGACATGTGCATCTAATGCTTTATATTCAGTCATGAGTTCTTTGGCTAAATTTTGGGCTTTTTTCATATCTGTGAAACCTGAAGTTTCTAACAAATATTTGTTTTTAACTTGGTTTTCAGGAAGGGTAGAAACTCCACCAAGACTATCCTTAGCTTTATTTACTTTATCAATTAAATTGAGTAGTTCTTGCCAACTGAGTTCCATTTCTTTAACTGTATTTTCATTCATTTCGGAAAATTCTTTTAAGAATTTGTCCATTTCAGTCCTTACATTCTCAACATCACCGTTAAGTATATCTTTACGAATTTGTGCCCACTTACGTTCATTGGCAATCTCTTCATCATATTCACGTTCAATTTCTTTTCGTCTTTTCTCGCGCCATTCTTTATCTTTTTTATAAGTTTCATCAGAAATTTCTCGTTCTTTGTCCTGTGCAGCTTTAAAAGCATCTAACTGATCTTGTAAACTTTCCTTGCGTAACTGAACTTCGCGTTTATGTTGAAAATCTGATAAATCTTCTTTCTTCTCATATAACTCTTCTTCTAATTTAGCTTTTTCTTTTTGAGCCTCATAAGAATCATCCATTGACAATAGATCAATTCTATTCTGGATTTTTGCAATTTCTTTATTTCTTTTTTTTATATCTTTGTTGTAATCTTCTTTATCTTCTAGCCTATCTATTTCTTTAATTTTATCAGCAATAGCTTTTTCATATGCCTTTAAATCTTCATCATACTTTTTATTTTTTTTATCGTAGGCATCGTCCATAGCTTTTGTTTCTGCATCAAATGCAGCTAAATCTATTTCTTTCTTTTTAGCATAAGCATCTTTCCAAGTTTGGATTAAATCATCGGCAATTTGCTTGTTTGCTTCTTTTTGAGCCTTAACCATATCGTTGATTGCATTTAGCATATCCTGATACTCAAGAGATTTGTCTTGAAGTTCCTTTTCTTTTTCGTCTCTTTGAGCTGGGGTGAGGGGAACGTTTTTCTTGTAATCAGTTTTTAATTTAGCTTCGTTTTTCTTAATCTGATTCTCTAATTCTTTTATTTTCTTTTCTTTATTCTTAACTTCTTTATTTTTATTTTTTATGTCATTAGTAATTTCTTTTTTTAGTTTCTCATATTGTTGTTGTAACTTTTTTGTTTCTGCTTTTGTTTTAGCGTGTTCTTCCTTTTTACCAATTTTGGCTAACTCAGCATTACTCTTATCTAACTCTTTTTTATTTTTAATAATTTCTTTAGTAAGCTTAGCTTTTGCTATCGCTTTTTGCGCCTTAAGCGTTTTTATATCATTTTCTAATTCTGCTTTAGGCTTTCCATCAGGACTCACATCAGCAACCTTAGCAGTTAAATCTTTAAGAATGTCTTGTCTCTGTGCCAGTAATTTTTCTGCTTCTTCTTTTTTCTGTCTAATTATCTCATTTTGCTTTTCTAAGTATTCTTTCGTTATTCCATCTTCAATATCCATACGAGATAATATTTTTTCGTTTCTTGAGATAGTATAAGCTAGTTTATCAAGTTCTTTACTGTGTCTTGCAATTGTACTGTTAGCTCTGTCTAGGTTGATGTTGTTAACTACATCTGCTTGATTTTGATATGCGAGAGATAATTCATTTAACTTCGCTATGAGTTCTTCTTTTTGTGCTTTACTCAATTTGTCAGTTTGAATACGTTTAAGAATGATATTACGTTCAGCAAGAATAGAAGACTGTAATTCTTTTGCTGTTTTAAGCTGTGTGTTTAATGATTGATCATATTCTTTAGAACCTACAACTAATCTATTCTGTAGAATTTCTTGACGAGAGTATTGGTAGTTTAATTTATCTTGTTCTAAATTATATTTTTTTAGGTCACTGTTTAACTTTTGGTAGTTCAACTCATATTGCTTTGACAAATTCGATTGAATATCTAATGAGTTTCTGTCAGCTTGTTCTTTTGCTGCTTTCTTATCAGGTGCAGAAAGCTTATTACCTGAAATATATCCAAGGATATCTTTACGTTCACCGCGGAGTAATTTATCCTTTTTCTCAAGTAGTTTAATTTGATCATTGAGTATCTTATTGTACGCCTTAGTGCCTTCGGTTTCACGGCTTATTAACTCTTCATCTCGGCTAAAGTAGTGATCTAATTTACCAACTTTAGAAGCATAATCCTCAATAGTGCCATCAAGTAGAGCTTTGTTAACAGCATATATTTCTGTCTGTAGAGATTGATACGACAGCGATAGTTCATTTATTTGAGCCTTAAGATTATCTTTTACATTACTCGAAAACTTCTCTGTTTTCATTAGTTTTTGTAACGCATTACGTTGATCTTCAGTTAAGTCTCTACGCTTGGTCAAATTCTTTTCTTGTTCTTTTAGTCGTTCATTATATTTTTTTGTTCCAGCAGCAGTTCTACTAATTAATTCTTCATTACGACTATACTTATATTCAAGGTCTAGTAATTTAGGCTCAAACTTGCGATTAGCTCGATCAATAATACCTTGTTGTCTTTTCTCTTCAGCACTATAAAGTTGATCGTTTATATCAAGTATATTGCCTTTAAGGTCAAGCAAGTCCATTTTTGCGCCATCAATATCTTGTTCGCGTTGTGCTGTGCCTTGAGAAAGCTTATTAAGATATTCCTGAGGGTCTATTTTCTTTCCATTTTTCTCTATTTGAAGATGTAAATGATTTCCCGTTACTCCTTTACCAGTTCTTCCAATCTTGCCAATAGAATCACCAGCTTCAACACGTTGACCTGCCTTAAGGGGAGATTTGTTAAGCATATGCATATAGCGAGCTATTTTTCCGTCATCTTGTTGAATGGCAACATAGTTGCCTTCCTTTAGCTGATAAACAGATTTAATTACTTTTCCGCCCATTAAAGCTTTAACTGGATCCCCTGAGCGTCCTTTGCCATTCTTACCTTGAATTTGTATATCTAGACCACCATGAGGAGTGCCACCTCTATTTTCACCATATTGGCTGGACACATTCATTCCAAGGTAATAATTGGCTACTTTATTAGTTGCTGATGTAACACCTTTGGTAGTCTTACCTACACTATTTGATAACTGTTGCACTGAACCGCCAAAACTATTTAAATTCGCAGTTACTTTTTTTACGTATTTTTGAGTTTCTTTGAATGGGGGGATACCACCATATTTTCTAACATTACCTGGGCCAGCATTATAGGCAGCTAAGGCTTTATTCAGGTTTCCACCAAAGGCTTTAAGTTGCTGTGCAATGTATTTAGTTCCGCCATCAATATTCTGTTTTGCATTAAAAGAGTTTTTAACTCCGAGTTCACGTGCTGTACCAGGCATAAGTTGCATAAGTCCACGAGCACCAGCACCGGATACTGCTCTAGGATTAAATCCAGATTCCTGTTTAATAATTGCCGCAACGAGTAGGGGGTTAACGCCATATTTCTTTGCTGCTGCGTTAATCTCTTTTGCATACTTGCCACCCCAACTAGAGCCGCCAGATGAATTGGAAGTTTGGGTATATCCACTTCCATCGTCAGTAACAACCCCATATTGAGTAATATTTCCTGACTTAATCTGACCATCTAAATCATTAGCTTGAGCTTCCAACAATAATTTCTTTTCTTTAAGTATACGTATTTCTTCTTCTACAGCTTTAAGATATTTTTTGGAATGGGTAGGGTAGCGATTCTGTATGGATTGTTGTTTCTTTAATTCATATGTAATGTTGGCAATGGATAGGGCATATGTGTCCTGTATATATTTGGACTTTTTTTGTTGGTCAGATAAATCTTTTGCGCCTTTTTCTGCTTTTTTAGATCCTTTAGCAGTCTTGTCACCAGCTTTTTCTGCTTGAGTTCCAACTTCTTTTAACGAAGCACCAGCTAAACCCTTTAAACTCTCGATATTTTGTAGAAGGTCTGTTATTCCTGCAAATTTATTATATGTTTCTTGAGGCACAACATCCTCATGTTTAACATCTCCGCTTTGAATCCCCAATGAATGTGAATCAGCACCAGCCATTTCAGCTAATCTCGCTTTTGCTTCAGCAAGATCTTTTATAGCTTTAATCTCATGTCCGTAGTTATTGAGATTAGATATAGTGGCGTTGGCAGTGGCAATAGCTTCTGATTCTGTTGATTTTAACATTTGGGTATAAGAAGATACTTTAGCATCTCTAAGATTCAAAACGGCTTCTTTGTTAATCTTCACTTGTCCATTTTCAAAGGAAATTGCGTTGGCTAATTCTTCTTCTTGAGCAATAAGTTCAATTGCTTCTGTAGCTGATAATTTTTTACCGTTAGCCATATCTTCGAGAAGTCTATTTAAAGGTTCAATTTGATCTGCTGTTTTTGCATATTCCTCAAGTAATTCACCTTGTACAGATAAATTAGCTTCCACAGCATTTGTGTTCTCTTCATAAGCATCTGTAACACTAATTATATTTTTTTGATGCCAACCCATTATTTCACCGAGATCGTTAAACACAGGCTTGCTATCTTTTAATGTAGTATTGTTTTCCTCAGCAGACTTTCTTAAATCGTCTTGAGAATTTCTTAGATGACCTAAAATACTGGCGGTATTTTCTATACCATCAGTATTCAATTTATCTTTAAATGATTTCCACTCTTTACCTGTCCAAGTTGCCCTGTCTCCAGTTGCTTCTAACTTTTCTTTTAGTTTATCAAGTTGAGAAGCGTCAATACCTTCTAAAGAGAAACCTTTTCCAAGTTCTTGTCTTACAAACTTTACTTTTTCCGTCAGTTTTTCTATCTTATCGACATCTAAATTCAATCTAGCTGTTTGTTCGGAAATCCAGCCTGAATCTTTGTTACCTTTGATTCCGTCAACTAAAGTTTTAGAAAAACTTTTAAGTTTACCTTCTGCCGAGACTATTTTAACTTCATAGTCTAGAATCTCTGTTTTTAATTGGTTAATGTTCTCTAAAATACCATCCGCATTTTGACCTTGACTTTCCCATTGTTTAGCTTGATTGGAAAGTTTGTCCACTTCAGTTTTTAAACTAACAATGTGAGCCTTATATTCAGCAATCTCTTTAACTTTTTCTGCTATTTTTTCTGGTGCTTCGTTTAAAGCTTTTTCTTTTTCTAACGCAACTCGTTTTTCAAGGATAGCTACATAATCTCTTGTTGCATCAGCATTTAGTAAGATAGCGTTACCTTTTGAATCTTCTCCTGCTTTCACAACAGGTAAAAGAGTCGCTAATTCATTTTGAATACGTACATACTCTTCTTCTTGTTCATTATTTCTAGTGTTCCCCATTTTAGAAAGAGTGTCATATTTAGCAACGAGATCGTCAATTTCACTCTTGTTTTTAGAAATAGAGCTCGTAGAAGCCTCCATTTCCTTTTTGAAGTCTTCTTGTTTTTGTTTAGCTTCAGCAATTTTTCCAGTTATAAAAGAAATAGCCATTCCTAAAGCCATCAGTCCAGCAATTGGAGCAAGTGCACCTACAGTTGCAGTACCAAAAGCAATCATAGCACCTTTTAAATTTTTTAAAGTGGCTCCAAAACCTACGCTAGCAGCACTGCCAGCTTTAGTGTTTCTTAAAAATCCTAGCATACCTGAGCTTGCTGTTTGAGCACCCTTATCAAAGTTTCTGAATGCATCAATTATGGCCTGACCATTTGTAAACGAAATGCTTCTAAGTTTTCCATTAAATACTGTTAAAGCTATACCTGCTGCACCTAGCACAACTGGAAGTAAGCCTATAGTCTCCGCAAGCTTGCTAAAGGCCTTTATTCCGTCCGTAGCCAAATCAGTACCAACAACTAATGAATCGCCTAAAAAACCTTCTCCCATTATAAGAGTGGCTTCAGTCCAAGCATTTTTAACTTTATTAATCTTAGCTTCATATGATTGAAGATGTTTCTCGTTCTCTCGCATTGCAGAACCTTGGGAATTTAAAGCTGTTTCGGTAGCTTTTAATCCTTGATCATAGTTATTCATCATGACAAGAAACTTTGAGAGATGATTCCTTCCTGCTAGTTGTACAGATAGGTTTTGTTGCTGTTCTTTGGTTAAACTATTCCAACGACCACCCAGTTCATCCAAGACATCTTCAACTTTTCTCATTTCTCCTGAAGCTTCTTTAGTATTAATACCTATATCTTTTAGTGCGCTAATAGATTCATCCATTGTAGTAATTCTAGAAAAAATTGTTTTTAAAGAATTGCCAATCTCTAATCCTGATTCTCTGGTTATTTCTCCTACACTTGTTGTGTATCCTGCAATTTTTTCCATTGATACGCCAAATGTAGCCGCAGTTCCAGCAGATTTTTGTAATGATTGAGCTAATTGTTGAGTCGTAATTGAATAGTTGTTCCATAATACCCTCGGTTTCCCGAAATTTAAGTAGGGGAGTGGACTATACCATCATCCTAGAGGGATGTCTCTTGGTAGTCTCTGAGAGCTTTCCATATACAACTATTGTACGTAGGACTGTCTCTGCTGATTGCCACCCTGTCCTTCAGATTATTAGGCTACTATATAATTTCTCATATAATACACTACCGAAGGCTGTATGACGGTTTTCCAGCATATTCGAGATTTGCTTGCATTATTGCTAATGCAAGGGACAAAAAGTTTATCCACTTCATTCAAACTATCAACAATGCGAATAGAATCTTTAGCTTCAATATTAAAAGCTTTCATAGCAGCAGTCAGACTTGAAGCCGACTCATCAATACTCAAATCAGATACGTTTCCCATGATGGTCGCTACTTCCGTAATAGCAGATAAATCTTCTCCACGATATCCTTGTCTAGCAAAGTTAATCATACCGTCATTCACTTGAGCTATAGTGTTTCCCAATTTTTCAGCAATGTTTATACTATCCTCAAGTGCTTGATTAATCTGAATTTGCCCATTTGATACCCTATCTAATACTGTCATTTGGGTATCGATTTCAATAATTTGTTTTAAAGCATCTCTTAGACCGAAAAGAGGGGCCGTTAATGCTGAAACTCCGTTAGCAAAAATAGGGAGGTGTAACATAGCTGAACCAAATTGTTTTGAAAAACTAGTCATCCCACCACCAGTTTGCTGAATAGAAGATTTTAGTTGTAAAAATTGTTTATCTAATCTATCCATTTGCGAGAGAGCATTAGGAGAAGCAGCAGTGATTTTATTTATACTTTGTACATAGTTATTTAGTGCTTTACTGTCTTCATTAGAAAGTTTTGTAGATAATCCACTTTGAAGTTTATCCACCTTATTTTTAGCTTCAGCTTGACGTAGGGCAATTTGCTCTTGTAAATTTTCGTTTGAATGGTTATTATTTCTTACAGTTTTAGGTCTAGAATTAGTTTCACTGTTCAAAACATCTTTATTGCTTTTTACAATAATTTTATTTTGTTTAGTATACTCGCTAGTTAAATCCTGTAATGACTGTTTTGTTCTTTTATGCGCTCTAACTGTGTCATCGCTAGCTGCCTTAGCAGCATTTCCTAATTCATGTGTTTCTGTTCTTAATTTTTTTGCATTATTTATTTGTTCTTTACTAACAATATTTTTCCTTAATGCTTTACTGATATTAGTATCAATTGATTGAGCAGTAGCATTTAATTGTTGTAATTCTTTATTGAAATTCTTAATTGTTGTTAATACTTTTTGATCAACTGCAATATTTACTTTTACATTCTCTAATTGCTGTCCTAATGTTTTTAATGTATTGTTAATCTTGCTTTTGGAAGCAACCTCATCTAAACCTGCAACAAGAGATATACCGAATAATTCCATTAATATTTACTCCTTTCAATTTTCACACACAAAAGGGCACTTAAAATAAACTCATTGAAAGTGCCCTACATACAAAAATAAAAGAGAGATCATGTACTTATTTGACATTGATTTCTCTTTTATTTTTGTATAGTGTGTATTTAATTCTAATTATTGCGCTGAATTTTGTGTTTTTGTTGTTTGGTTCTTGAGTATTACATCAAACATGCCCTGCCATTGTTCTGCGTCTTTGAGTGCTTGCTGAACAGTCTTGTCAGTCTTTTCACGCCCACCTTTAATTTTTAAGGACATATTATTATCCCATACATTAAGAAAATTTATTTTAGCAATAGGGTTTTTTAAATCATTGACTGTTAGTTTAATATCAATGCTTTTAATCTTACTCATGTTATTAGTTTTGGCAGATAAACCACCAATTACTGCTCCAACTCCGCCCAACGCTAATGCACCAACACCTATACCAATAGCTTGATTTCCTCTTGCTACTGCAGAATAAGTTTCATCATCTATCATAACCTCAGCTTGTATAATTTTATTAAATAAAATTTTTCTTTCTTTGTACTGAAAAGGATGAATAGCTTCATCTGGTGTTTCATATTCCAACACAGTAACAACTTGTTCTTTTTCATCCATAGAAACAATGGAATGACAATTAAAGGATTTAAATGTAATTGAATTTTCATTTGTATTATCTCTTATCCAGTCTTGAGCACTTTGCTTTGTTTTGTCCATTTTATTCATATCACCAACAGCAAATACAATTCCTAATATAATAATTCCTATAATAATAAATACAACCCACCCCATATTGATCTCCCCATTCAATATTTAGTTAATTAGTTAGATTGTACCACATTACATCACCAATAATTCTAGATAATGTAAGAAATAATTCTAATTAGCCAAAACACAACCCATTTTAAAAAGTTATAATTTGGCTAATTAGAATTATTTAGATGTGTGTTTCTATGTATATGTAAGTTTCATTTTACGTTAAGCTTTCCCAATGTATGTTGACCAGCTTAGGTTTTTCTAACTCAAACAAACTTTCTTCTCTAAAGCTTAGATTGATTGGAATGTGTTGTTGCTTATTTAGATAATCAATATCCAATTGTGTGGGGGCTAAGAAAAATAATTCAGTTGTAAAAGTATAAGTGTTTGTATCAGGGTTACATGATTCAAGTTGAGTTGTCCATATATGGTCAATATTCTCTGCAAAGATGATTTCTTTATCGGGAATGAATAATAATAATGCTGAGAAATCTGTAAGTTGAATATGATTTGATACGACTTGTTGATTAGACTGAGCTGTACACTCGAATGAGATAGTAGCGTGAGCGAATAATGATGATTGTTTTTGATTTGGTTGTGTAATTAACATTTTTAAAACCCCTTTGACTGTTTTTTATTAGGGTGTATTTCAAAGTTGTTAAGTTTATGATATACGACAAATCATACAAAGTCAATGTAATTAACTTTAAAATACTACAATATGTATGCATGTATGCAAGTATACTTTACTTCATATAATAGTAATGATATATTATAGAGAAATATACGACGTATCGTTTATGTAAAAAGGGTGAAAATATGAAAAAAGGTTCATACGTTAAATCAAAAATTGAAAATCTAGGTTACAACGTTCGCTCTTTTTCTGAAGAGATTGGTTTGCCTTATACTACAATAAGATCATTATTAGAACGTAATTTTAAAAAAGCTTCAATAGAGAATGTCTCTAAAATATGCAATGCGTTAAACATTCCTATCTCTAAATTTGCTTCAGAAGATGACAATATTGTTGAATCAGAGGAAGTATCCAAAGCTGACATTATAGAAATACCTTATTTTAGAAACTCAGACCGTAAAGATAAAAATGTTTTCATTCCTAAAGTTATGGTCAAAGACCATCTAGATAATATTGATCAGTTATTCGCCTTAGATTGTAAAAATGACAGTATGAATAAGCTGATAAAGAAAGATTCTTTAGTGATCATGCAAAAGGTTGCTCCAGATGAAATTAAATCAGAAGATGTAGTTAGTGTAGTAGTGGATGGTAATACTGAACTTAGGCGCATATATTTATTTGACGAACACATGATATTAAAAAATGAGTCCACCGATCCTAGTTATTATGATGTTGCTTATACTTTGAATAGGAATATTGGTTTGACTGGTAAAGTAGTTGCTTTTACTACAAGTGAACTGTAATTTTTATACGAGTATTAAAATATAATTTTATATACCTTAAAAGATAATAGTTAATTAATATTAAATATAAAACATAAAAGAACGCAAAAATAAAGCAGTCAGAATTCATCTGATTGCTTTTTATATACATATATAGAGTAGGGGAGGGAGATATAAAAGTTAATCCTGCTGATTTATTTTTTGATGACTTTATCCAATTTGTTGTTTTAATATTACGTCAAACATGCCTTGCCATTTCTCTACATTTACTAAAGCAGGTTTAACCAATTCATGCGACTTGCTTCTTCCATTATGCGCACTCATATAGCTACCAATTCCACCCGTATTCAAAAAATTTATTTTAGCTATAGGGTTTTGCAAATCATTGACTGTAAGTTTTATATCAATATTTTTAATTTTATCGACATGTTTAGTTTTTGCTGAAAGACCTCCTACTAAAAATCCTATACCGCCAGTTAGTGCGCCACCAACTAAAGCACCTGCAACTTGTGAACCACGCATAGTTTGAGATATAGCTTGATTGTCAATGATTACTTCAGATTGAATAATTTTATCGAAAGGAATATTAATTAAGTTGTAATTATAGATTTCTTTGTGTTTTTTACCTTTTTCACTAATTACAACGTATAAAATTTGTTTTTCTTCATCAAGAATAGCACCGCTTTTATAATCGTAAGACAAAAATTCATAATCAGCATTTATACCTTTATCACTTTTTAATTTATTAATATTGTTAGTGTTTGTTTTTTTTACGTCCTTTAGTTCTTCAGGAAGTAAAGAGTGCATTCCCAAACCTAATAAAATGAGAACAATAAAGGCTAAAGCAAAGAAGCCTAAAACATACAGCATATCAAATCCCCCATTCTTAATTTAATTAATTAGTTATATTGTATCATATTACCATTTCAATAGTTCTAATTAGCCAAGCTACAACCTAATAAGAAAGGTTATGTGTTGTGCTAATTAAAATCTTAAGGATTCCTTTATTAGTGAAATCCAAAAAGCGAGCAGTGTATACTGATCGCTTTCTATATACGTATATAGAGTAGGGGAGGGAGATGCAAAAATTACTCCTGTTCAATTACTTTTTGATGACCTTATCCAATTTGTTGCTTTAAAATTACATCAAACATACCTTGCCACTTTTCTACATCTTCTAATGCTTGTTTAACTAGTGGATGGTCTTTCTTCCTTCCAGAATCTGTTCCGAAGTGCTCTCGGCCTCCTTCTCTATTCAAAAAATTAATTTTTTGAATAGGGTTTTGCAAGTCTTCAATTGTTAATTTGATGTCTATATTTTTAAATTTTGCTACGTTCTTAGTCTTACTACTTAAACCACCTATAACAGCACCAATTCCACCTGCTAACAAACCTCCAGCAGCAATAGAAGCCATCTGACTACCTCTGGATGTTTGCGAATATGTTTCATTATCAATGATAACTTCTGATGAAATTATTTTATCAAGAGGGATATTTATCATAGAGTAGTTGTACAAGCAATAGGAATTTTGTTGCTTTTCACTATTTATAAGATGAAGTTTTTGAGTGGTTTCTTCAATAATAGCCCCGTTTCTTTGCTCATAAGAAATGAATTTTATGTTGTCGGCTATCTCATTTTCTTCAATTAGGCTTTTAAGTCGTTTATTATTAGTCGCTACAAAATCTCTCTGTTCTTTAGAAGCCTCATCATTACCTGAAGTTCCTATTATAGCAAATATTATAAAACCAACAGCGAATATACCAAGAACAAAAAAACCCCACATATTAACACCTCATCCAGTTTTAATTAATTAGTTATATTGTATCATATTACCATTTCAATAATTCTACATATTGTAAAATAGTTCTAATTAGCCAAAGCACAACCTGTTATTAAAAGGGTTATATTTCACCACATCAGACCACATATAATTGTATTTAATTTTATGTATTACTCACGTTAGGCTTTTCCACTGTACATTCAGTAAAGCTGGATTCTCAATCTCTAGACAATTCTTACCGCAATAACACAGGTTTATTGGAATGTTGTTTTTTAGTTGTTCCAAGTATGTAATATCCAATTGTGTGGGGCTAGGAATGAAGCTTCAGCTGTAAGAAAATACTTGTTGCTGTCTGAGCTTTCTTCATAAGAAATAACTTCTGTAGTCCAAGCGTGATCTAGGTTGTTTGTAAAAAGGATTTCTTTATCTTTAATAAAGAGTGCTAATACGGAAAAATCAGTATATTGTAGGGAGGAGAGATGCAAATTTACGCCTACTGAATTACTTTTTAAAACTTAAAACGAGATTGAATAGACCTTGCCATAGTTCAACTTCATGTAATGCTAGTCGGAATTCTTTGCTATCTTTTCTATGCCCATTTTTCATCGGCCTCTTTAAAACATGATCAAAATCGTACAGGAAGTTAATCTTCCAAATAGGATTATCCATATCGTTTAGGGTTAACATTATGTCGATGTTTTTAATTTCTTCTTCAGTAGTAGTCTTAGCTGATAATGCTCCTACAGCAGCACCAGCTCTACCAAATATAGCACCACCTAATGCTGCGCCAGCTAATTGACTTCCTCTGTTTGTTCTAGTTACCAATTCCCCATCCATGATAACTTCAGAACTTACAATATCTTCAAATCTAATCAATTTTCTATCATAGCTGTAGACATGATTATTATTTCTAGCATAGGAGTAGATAAGGCAAAATTCGGCTTTATCTTTATCCATAATAATACCATTGTTATTGTCGTAATGGATGAAGCATGAACCTTCGGGATTATAGTCTTCTAACAAACTATGTAGATTATTTCTATTTATTTTCCACGAATCTAATTCTTCTGGAGTAGTTAGCCAGCTTAGAAGTATTATTAGTGTTAGGAATACTGCCAATCCCCACATTACAATAGTTAAAATTCCAGTTGTTAAACTTCCCCAATAATATAATGCAATTGTTATAGCTATAAGTACTAAGTTAAACAATACAACACTACTTCGATTAGTTGGCTGTATTGAAAACCTGTTATACCTCAAACCACAGTTAGGGCAGTGAAAAGTTTTTTCCAGTTTTTGATAAGTCGATGTAGACAATTCGAAATCAATTTCTTCAATTTCAAAAGTTTTTTCATAACCACATTCACAAACTACTGTCGTGAAATCATTAGGATCTTTTAATTTCATTTCTTTATATGGATATTCCAAGCGCTAACCACCTTAAATGATATTTGTAGGTATATATTACCATAATAAGGTTGCGTATGGTTGAATTCCAAAAAAATAAAAGAAATACGTAAAACTAAAAAAGCAATCAGATTAATCTGATCGCTTGTGTGTGCTGTTTTATATAGTAGGGGAGGGAGGTACAAAATATTACTATATTAATTCAAATGCTGTATCCAGTTTTCCAATACATCTTTTTCTTTCTTACTCTCTGTGTGATCTGTTAAATATTTAATATCAATTGTATCTATATTAGCTGTTAAAAGTTTTAAAGCCCATATACCATCTTCTTTAGATTCCCAGTGAATCATAGCCCGCAGTCTATCAAGAATAATATCTTCGATTCCGATTACGAAAATATGCTTCCCATTATCTAATAGCACTTTTTTAACCTTTTTATAATCTCCAGCTAAATAATTATCAGGTATTTCAATAACTATCTCTACATCCTCATGGTAGAAATGTCTTCCTTCTTTCTTGAAGCCCAATTCTACTAATAGGGTACTTAGATAGTCATATCCATCAGAAACAAAATCAATATCTCTTGTTGCATACTCAGACTGAGTATAGATTTCAACAGATAATCCTCCAACAATGATAGGTTGTATATTTTTATGAGAAACCAGCTCAGTTATGATTGATGCTACACCAATCATAGATTCGTATTTAGGACTGTTGGAGTATTTGTCAATCTCTTTTCTGGCAGAAGAAATATCCATTAGTTTTTTCGCTTAAACATATCTAATAATTTTGCTTCAGTTGGATCCTTTGGACGTATTCTACCTTTTTTCAAATCTGTATTTTCCATTTGTTGTAGAAGCATTTCAAGTTTATCTTTTCTTTGTTTGTTACTAAGAGTTACGTTTTGCTCCAATTCAGATAATGCTATGGAAACCATTTCATCATCTCCCTTATTAAATCTCATCGCATACACCTCATTAAAGGGTATGCCTATATACTATCAATTATACTCTAATTAAGAGTTTGTGTGAATTATTGTGAAATCTAGTGATATATATAATAAGAGTGTGCTTGTTCAATATGAGATTTACAGTGCAGAAGTTGAATGTTTCTTCGATATTATAGAAACAAGTGAAACTACTTATAATCTTATTACAAAAATCATTCTATTAATTCAATTAATACTAGCCTAATAAATAGTCATTTATGTAAATAAAGAAGCAACCAGATTAACTGATCGCTTTTTGGGTAAGGATATATAGTAGGGGGAGTTGTATGTGGTTTATTTTGATTGCTTTTTATATTTTTCTATACCTTCTTTATACATTTTGTTTATTTTTTCTTCACGTTTCTTAAACCGTTTAGTCGTTGCAGAATCTAATTTAATAGGTTTTCTTCTTCCTGAAGCCATACATATCTCTCCTTATTAAATAGTTACCGCTTAGGAGTCTATACCCTTTAAGTCAATATTGAAGCAGTATTAACGGATATTAGCTATTTAATACGTATGCAGAAAGCAAAAAAAACAGTACTTATTTAATACTGTTTTAGGCGAGAGAACGGTAGAATTCTCTAGCATCTTCTTCTATTAAATCACAATACATATAAACTAAATTATTTAAATCTGAATCTTCCTTTTTAAAATCATTTGGATATTCTAAATGTCTAAATTCACCTGTTTTAGAAAAAATAATCTTTGTTACAGCATCTTTAAAATATTTAACCTCGTCTTCTTCATAAAAACACAAAAAACCAAAGCCTGCATACCATGTAGCTTTGCCTGGGTAAGAATCTAAAGTAACATAACGAAATCCTACTTGTTTAGCTATATGTAAAACATGTTTAATTAAATGTTCGCCAATTCCCTTACTTTTGTAGTCTTTATCAACTCCAATGAAAGAAATTTGTAAACAGTTACGAACATCATCTGTATCAAATTCAATTTGGCTGGGTAAGATAGAACAATAAGCTACGACTCTATTTTCTTCATTAAGAACTAGAGTCGTAGCGCCAAAATCTTCTAATCTAATTGCTTCTTCAAGCGCATCTTCTCTTAAATAAGAATTTAATTTGCTATCACCACAATCAAAATATGAAAGTTTTTTCTCGAATTGTTCCTTTAATGACTTCTTTGCAGTTCCAATATCTATAGTTTTGTATTTCTTTTCCAAAATGAATTTCGCTAAATCTTTTTGCACAACACCAAAAGAATCAAGCATTTACAAGTACACAGCCTTTTTCACTTTCCGTATCAGTAGTAGGGGGGACAGTGTTTGTATCTTTAAATTGTTGAACGCTTTTAAGGTACATTTCATTAATTCTACGTTCTCTATCTTTAAAACGTTTTGTAGCTGTGTTATTTAATTTAGGCGGTTTTCTAAGCAACATAATTTTGCCTCCCATTCTTAACATATACATGTATACATGTATATGTTAGCAAACTTGTGCAAAGATGACAATATTTGTTCAATAGTTCTTACTACATTTAATTATATATTTAGATAATTTATTTAAAATAATAATAAGTTATTATTAATTTTCTTTAAAATTGATACCTCTAGCTTTCAATGCTTTTGACATTACATTTTTCAACTCTGATGTCTTAGACAGTTCTTCCAGCGTTCTGGCTTGAAATGGGCGAGGGGAGAGATACTTATCAGCATCTCCACTACGGTTACTCTTATAGTCATAATTGCCACCGTTTCCATCACCATGTTCAACTAAGTTTGCAATCCTCATATTAGCATCATCAGATCCACCAGTTACGTTGGTTACAGTTAACTTAACCATATCGTTAATTATCTCAACTTTATGCTCCATATTACGAGTATCAGCTAGACCATCATTTTGTCTTCTTCGATTGTAAATCCAAGGCTCTCCGTTGCTAGGAGTATATTTCTGATATACCTCTTGCTCAACCATTTCAGATTCCTTTTGCTTAATAGTTTGAGCTATTTCATTCTCCATAACAGATGCTATGTTTTTGTTGAAAAACTTGTTCATCTCGTCAAAATTCTTGAAGTTCTTCTTAGCCACATATAACACATCCTATTGTAGTTGGCTTGCAGATTTGTTGCTAAAGACATTCAGCATATCTTTATTTTGTAGTTCAAGTTGTTCTAATTTCTCTTTAGCTTTGTTTTCTACAGTGTTAAGGAACATTGTATTACCGATAATATCACCTAGAGAATCCAATACTTTTTTGATTTCTTTCTGTGAAAATACATCTTCAATAATTTCTTTATAAACACCTGTAGCAACTAATTCTTTCATTTGCACTAATTGCTTATCAAACTCATTTGAAATACCTGATTTAAGATGTGTGAAGTGTTTAATGCAAAGGAAGAACACATAGTCGATATACATTTCCTCAGCAAACTCAATTTCATTTTTATTAATATACTCTAGACTTGTGCGAAGTTCATTAAGCAAATCTTGAATACGGTCATGTGAGAATTCAGGATAAAATTTAATTGCAAAGCCTTCAGCATTTAGTAGTTCATATTCTTCCATTTTATTAAGTTGTGTAAATTGCTTTTTATTTTGTGTTAGTGTGAACTTTTTTGATTTGGGTGGGGTAGGTTGTCTGTTCGATTGTGTAGGTTGAGATACCTTTGGTGTAGTTTGTTCTTTATTTGATTTTGTTGGTTCTGGGATGATATTTTCGTTTGTTTCAATTGTTGTAGACATGTTATATATTCTCCTTTTTGTTATGAGATTAGATTTTTGATTAATGTAAAATAGAAAAGAACACAAACCATTTAGGAATGTGTTCTTTGTTTGATACTGTTATTGAATTAGTTTTAAGATAACATTAAATAATTGTATCATCTAGCTATAATGAACAATTATGATATTTGTTTGTCTTTTTGATTTATTTTAATACCGTTTTCAAGCAATTTAAGAGTGAGATAGTCTTTATCCCAATATGGCTCATCGCTAGAAATTCTAATTAAAATTAATCCGTTTTCAGGTATCAGTTTATTCTTTATTTCATCGTTTGCTTGTACAATTTTAAATACTTTTTCGCCACCAAAAAATTCCACGGGTTTCCTATGTTGATCTCCATCAAATTCCACTACCAATGATGCCTCATTAAAATAACCGTCACAAAACAATGGGAAGTTTTTAATGCTCAACAACCATTTGAAGGTTTTTTGTGGTTCATAATTACATCCAACAATATCTGAAATTGTATCCAGAACCATCTTTTCTGTTTTATATTCTCGTTCCAACTTATAGCCGTATTTTTCACATGTTTCAAACCAAGTTGTATCATATCTATGATTATAAACAGAGTCATCAATTTTAGAAATTTGATTAAAAGTCCTTTTTGTAGGATAAGATTCATATAGAGCAAAATATTCTTCAAAAACATCAGTGAAATTAGCTTTTAAATCTTCATCAGAGTGCTTATATCCTTGATGATTGCTCCTGCCAACTAAAGTTTTATTTTCTGAACGCTTCATATAATACTCATTAAGCAAGTTATTGTCAGTGGTATATGCTTTAACGATATTTTCATACACTTTACCTGTATTAGTTACACCTAAATGGTTTGCATAACTGCCAATTCCTATTCTTGAGTATTCTATAAACTCACTATATAAAGGGACTCTTTTTAACTCATTGATCAAATTCCAGAAATTCTCTTTGTAATCTTTAGAAGTGTTTCTCATCTTCTTAACTCCCGCCAACTCTCGAATAGTATCAGGATTTAGCGTATCTACAAAACCTATATTTAAATATTGGTGTTGGTCTGAAAAGGCTCTTAATGCTTGTTTATTTGTAAGGAGTATATATTTTTTATACTCGTTAACCACATAATTTAATAACTCTTCTTTTTTTCCATATAGATCTAGTATTTCTATCCACTTAACTCTATAAAAGTTGGTATAAGAACGAATTTTAATATCCGATATTTCTTCAAAACCTTTGGTTGTAAGATGATAAGGTTTTTTAATCACATCGGAAAAATTCTTTTTGAGTTTGTTTTCCATATCATTTTCAATAGTTCGTTGTTTATTTCTTTTGAGGTTTCTTCTTTGAAAATGTGCTTTGTAAGCACCTTCTCTACAGCCATCACAATATTTTACTGCATGATGTACTCGAACTAATTCAATACTACAAACTGCACAATTTTTAACATTGCTCATCCAATAACATCCCATTAAATGTATTTCCCATTTAAATAAATAATAAGGAAGGGGAGAATGGGTCTCCCTTTTCGGTTGAGGTAATTAGGCTCAACCTATCCTTATGCTTCAATATTAGAACATTTAGATAAAAATGTAAAGTTTAATATAAAATTAATTACTTATTTTCTTCTAAGCTCGTGGAACTTCGATGATACGACCCATTTCAGTTGTATTAGGGGCTACCATTGAATCAAATGTAAATTCTGGAGCAATTGCAGATCCATTCTCGAAATTTAACTCAAACTCACCTTTTGGAATTACGTGGTCTAGCTGGATATATATGTCAGAAACTACTTGATTGGTAGAAGGTGAATATCCAATGGTATGGTACTCAAGAGTATGTGCGTCAGAGAATGTTTCACTTGAAAGTGTCAACACGTTACCAATAACTTCTTCTTTGTAAGTTGCACTTAGGGATTCGCCTTCTTTAGCGAATAAAGTTGGCACAGTTACTTTACCAGCAGAATTTGTTGCCTTTTTAACTTCTCCTGCTTCATTGCGAAGATAAATTTCGTCGTTATTATCAGGTGTACCTGTAATAGTAACTTCAAGAGTTCCAAGATTATCAGTTACTTTTAGGCTGTCTTCACGTTTGTTAATTTTTGCTGTTCCAGCTTCATCAACAGAAATACCTTGAGTCATCTCAACTTGTGACAATTCGAAAAATGCATTTCTCAAACTTGAGGTAATCTCTTTCTGACCACGAATTGTTGCTAATGCGGTAGCAACTTTCATATTGACTCGCTAAATCAATACAGTTCTCTTATGAACTTCTCTATGTTTCCATAGAGCCAGACTATTTCTTCACCCTCATCTTTATATGTTAGGGGCAACCCATTTCCACTATCAATCGCTTATAGTGTACGAGATTCCTCTCTAGTCGTTTGACCTCATCCTCATCAGATGTTGGCGACCAAATATCCATTGTAATGAATACTTAGGATTTAACCTTATATTCATCTACCTTGTTGTTTCTGCTTTCGCAACCGTCACACGTAGGCTTTTCTCATCCTTATGTTGTGGTAAGGTAGCTTTAGGAGTTACTGGTTTTAAGGTTGTGTCCTATGCAAATTTCTCTACATACGAAGCTATAATTAGTAAAGAGACTAATTACCTACTTTGTTTCCGATTCCGCCAAAAATCTTTTCATCCACACCTAATGACTGGGACAAAGAACCCATTTGCGTCTCTGCTGAAAGTACTACTTTCCCAGTGCGTTTATTCTTCAGCACTACATCGGCTGTATCGCTAATAAGTAGTTTAGTCATAAATAAAAATCTCCCTTAAATGTTTTATATTTAAGTAGATACTTTCGCATCCACCTATATCTATTTGCTAATCAATCTTTAATTGTACTGCCAATATCTTTATTAAACTTATCTTGTGTCATAAACGAGCTTTCTTTCTCGCCCAATTTTATAGTCTTAAACCAATTCTCCACTTTTACATCAGGCGCTACAGTTGCAAATAGGGTACTTGAATCATATTCTTTAAATTTAGCTAATCTTTGAAATGCCATGTAGAATTGATACATCGTTAAATCATTAATATCCTTGAAGCTATGTCCTACAACAAATAAACTCGAAATCATAGACGCAAAGTCTAATCCATCTTTATTATCTTGTTGTTTTACTCGGTTACTTTTATCTATCCACTTTTGGATTTCAGGATTAGGATTAGTTTCAGACACAGAAATGCCATTCATTTTAATTATTAAATCTCTATAGTAATCAAAATTTTCTTTATCAACTTTACTCCAAGCATCCTTATCATCAAATAACTCAGCGAATAAATCTATGTAACCTTGCTCCAAGTCTTCAATTTCTTTAACAACTTCATAAAATGTAGATTCTTCAACAGCACTAATAAATTCTTGCAATGCTTGTTTTTCTTCTCCATCTTTCATCGCATTGGCAGACTTAGTAAATTCACATACGATTCTGTTCTTATCTGTCTGTAACACTGAAAGCTTCATCGAAAGGGTAGGGTATTCTCTAACAGTAATGAATCTAACTAGCCCAATGTCAGTTTTTATAGGCATTCCTGTAATATAAAATTCTTCAATGTCATGAATGAATTCATCTTTAACTTCACTCATTTTCTTGTCCTCGCAATTTCATATATATTTCGGTATGCCGTGTACTCTTTTGGTGCGCTAAACTCATATCCGCCGTAGATATCCACTTTACCCATTCCAATTCCACTTGCACCTACAAGTAGTTGGTTTAACCTGTCATTGATTTCATCCATCCTACTATCAATGTTATATGAAGTATGGACGAATACATCAATAATAATTTCTTGATTTGCTAAGGCAGCACTAACATTACCATAGGTAGGTCTAGTCTTACCTGCATAAACATAGAGTCTACACAGCCTATTGTTTTCCATGTCATCAGCTTTACTAATCAGTAATATATGCTTATCAATAATATTCCATATACGTGCCCAATACTCATCATTCTTGTCACCGTCAGCATCTAACTCACCAACCTGTGGATCTAACACATTTGGTAACTCATCACTCAATGGGTGAGGTTGCGTAGTGTAATTTGTAGGATCGTAATAAAGTAACCTCAACAAATCTTCATCTTGTCTTAGTAAGTCATGTGTATTTAACATAATACTCTTGATATGGCTCATGATTCATTCACCACTCGTTCACACGATACTTCCATTACACCTACATTATTAATCACTCGTGAATAACGAATATCAGAAATTTTATATGTGGCATCATACATTTTAAATTGATAATTTACTTTGATGTTGTCAGCTATTTGATACTTCATGAAAATATTCAATTTACCCTCGGGTAGAGGTAGGCTGTCATTCTCATTAGCACTAAAGTATGTACTTTTGATGATACAAGGTTGATCAGAATAGGTTACCGTCTCACCATAAATTGGCTTTCCTCTAGGGTCACGTCCAATTACAACTTTCTCTATCCCAGTCTGAACACTAAATGTACCATTACATTTCTCCATCTTGGCAAATGTGTATATTTCATCACTGTCTGTTTCCATGATCAAATACTTACTATCTTTAAATTCAACAACGCCACCTACATATGCATCCACGTTATTTCTAAAATGAATCTTTTTAACATCATAGTTAGTTGTCTTATTGATAATTGTATCCACCAATATGCCATCTATCATAACTTGATAGAAAGAAGGGGAGGTAGCAAAGTCTCTATTATGTGCTAACTTGCTTTTGTTTATCATGGCTTCTGTGACAGATGTACCATTTGTAGTTAGCCTTCTATTGTATTTTTCTATATAACTCACTCATAATCACCTTTTTCGATGATTTTATCCATTAAATTGGTTAATCCAAAGACTTCACGTTTGATTCTTGAGATATCAGGATTTGGCTCTAAACTATCATCATACATAACTTCTAAAAATGAAGAAATTGAAATCATCATGCTTCTTTGAGTCTCATTGAGATAGTATTGAAGCCCTTTGAATTCACGAATTAAGGAGTCAATATATCGTGTTAGTCCATCATTCTTGGATTGGAACAGTGGCAACAGCTTAAATATTTTTCCTTGTATTGTTTGAAGATGTGCCTTTGTAATCTCCATACTAATCTAAGTCCTTAGTATAGTAATACATCGTCATCAAATTATTAGCTTCGTTCTCAAAATCGACTCTCAAAGCTCTAATCTGTTCAATTAATTTGGCAGGGGAGTATGTAGTATAATCTTTTGATCCAAGCCTTTGTTCTAATGCTTCATCTCTTAGAATTTTAGGTGACAGGTAACTAACAACCATAAATGTAGAGAGTATTTCTTGTTCTTTATCTGTTAATTCAACGCTAAATGTTTGTGTGACATCATCACGCCTAAGACGTTCTCTATCAATGTAATCAAATTTAGGGATAGCTGCTTTTAGATAATCCAACATGAGTGACTTAGCATAGTCAATATCAGTGCTAATTTCTTTAAGCAAAGAATAGTCCTCAATTTTACTTAAAAAACGTTCATATATTTCATCATATGAAGTAGGAGTCACATTGGCTCACTCCTATCTTTAATCTTCGTCATCAAAGATTTTAACTTTTACTTTGTCTTCAATCGTCTTGATTTTAGATTTACTGTCAATATTCAACTCTCTAGCTACTTCCACAAACTGTAGAAGAATATTACGTTCTTCAACTTCATTGATAGCTTTTTCTAGAGCTTTATAGTTACCTTTTACCAACTCAACGATTTCTTCATATTGAAGGATGTTCTGATTCGTTTTTTCTCCTTTGTCTGTTTCCAAACCGAGACGTACACGAGTATCTTTATCATCAATATAAAGAGAACCTTTTTGAATGATGTCTTGATTAATTGAGATATAGTCAATTTCTTCATCTGTAAGTGAAGTAAATAGACCTTGCTTCATCAAGACCTGAAATGATTCAGGAGAAGGGTTACGATAGAATCCTAAAGCACCATGAATATTGTTTTTAACCTTAATTTTTTTACTCAATTAGATTGCTCCTTTTTATCCTAAAAGAGGGGAATCAAATTAATAATTCCCCAATTTATATTGTGTTATTGAACTGTAACAAGACCCAAGTTTTCTGCTTGAAGTACGTTGACCCCAACTTTTTGAAGAACTTTCTTAGTGATATCACCAGTATCAAAGTCTTGATTCTCAAGCAATACAGAATCACCTTCATAAACTAGCTTGACTGGCTTATCAGCATTCACAGGAATTACATAAAGAAGGTTGTTATCTAGAATCCACTCAGTGTTAGTTTCATCAGTAAATGTGTTTGGAAGCTGAACAATAGATTTACCTTCCCATACACCAATAAAGCCATCACGATTAAACTGATCCTTCATGCTATCAGACATGCTAGCTTGGAAACCAGCGTCAGATGTAACATGTGACAATCCAACAGCAGTACCAACAATTACTGGACGACCATAAGCTGCGATTGTATTAGTAACTCTTCGCAATTCAGCCAAAGAGAAAGCACCTGTGTATTTATTAGCAGAAGGGGCATTAGTCATAGCTGTCACAAATGTCTTCTGAACTGTAGCGAAAACATCTTCCAAGATAGCTTGTGCAATCTCATCAATTACTTCTGTGAATGCTTCAGCACGACCAGCAAGAATGTCATCCAATTCAGCATAAACAGCACCGCCAAGAGCTTGTGGCTGTGAAACTACTTCACCTTTATAGATTTTCTGTCTACGAATCTCAGAACCAAGAGCTACGTATTCAGCTTTCAACTTACCATTACGAACACGGAAAGTTTTCTTCTCACCATGACCAACATAAGAAATGTCAGCAATAATGCTTAGGGCTTCGCCAACTTTTTGTTTCAATACTTCGTTTACGTTTTCCTTAATGATTTCATTGATTTCAACCTTATTGCGGTCATAATCTTTCATCAAATGGCTAAATACTTCAACCAACTCATCTTTACGTTGTTTTGCTGTTTGTCCTTGTACAGATGACGTACCTTTACGTACATCCATGCAAAGTTCCAAGATTGCTTCTTTATTCATTATTTATATCCTCCAATTAACTATATGTAAGTTTAGTTTTATTTATTATTTTTTAATTATTAGCCGAGATATTTTACAGCTACAGCAGGTTTACCATTCAAAGATGTTACTTCAACTACTTTGAATTTCTGCGCTGGTACAGAAGCAGGGGATGTAGGGAATGTATCAGCAAACGCAAACTTACCACCTACAGAAGCATAAGCGAAATCACCTTTTTTGATTGCGTCAATAGACTTGCGACCACCAGTCAAATCAAGTTGAGTAGTTGTAACAATATCACCTTCATCAAAAGTAATAACTCGTGATTTCATACCATCAGGTGTATTAATGAAATCAGACTCATCTACTGAATCATACAAGTTAGCTACTGATGAAATATAATGTTGCTTCTTAGTTACATCAGATGTAGGTTTAACCGTTTCATCAGAGTGATCGATCTCCACCAACAAACCATTTTCAATTTCTTGTTTAATGCTGTAAGAATATTTATGACCTTTTACAAGATCCAATCGCGAAATTCCAAATTTACCCATAATTTAATTTCCTCCATTTATTTATCTTTTTTTATTATATTTTAACTTGCTATCTAGTATTTAGATTACAAGCCGTATTTTTGCAAAGTTGTTGGTTCAATCAAATCTTCATTCTTAGATGCTGTAATTACTACATCATCATCTGTTTTCTTAGAAGACAATTCAGTTTGTTTAGCAGATTTAGCAATAGCTTCAGCTACTACTACTTCGTTCAATTCTGTCAAATTCAAATCAGCAATTGCCTTTTGAACTTTTTCAGATTCGAATACTTCTTTAGATACAAGTTTAGAGTACTTAGCATTCAATTCAGCTTGTTTAGCTTCCAATTCAGCTTTCTCAACTTGATTCTTATAAACAGTCAAATGAGAAACTTGTTCTTGTAATTCAGTAATAGTGGATTCAAATTTAGCTTTAGCTTCTTGTTCAGAAACCACAAGTTTATTAGATTCCTCCAATTTAGAAGACAATTCTTCTACTTTAGTTTGGAGTCCTTTCAATTGTTCTTCAGATACTTCTAGTGCTTTTTCTTTCTCTTTAGACATTAGTTCCATCTCCTTCTTCAGTTTTTCATATTGGCTGTTCATTTCAACAAACTTCTCAGCCAATTTTTCAGCGTCTTCGAGTTTCAAAGTGTTCACTGTAATTTCATTTACTTCTTTAACTTTTGACATATTATCTCCACTTTCATTTTCAGATAGATCTTTTTGATAAGCTTCCGCAATAAGCAGGGTAGCTACTGCTTCGGGACATGCTGGATCACTTACTACACAAGAACCAATTAATGCGTTCCTACCATTAGCATAATCAATGGAACGCACGCCATCTTCTGAAATCTCAGCGTATTCACGAATAAGTACCTCACAACTTGTACTTAAAGACCCTGAATTAAATTGTTCGATTAAAGCGTTACATACAGTAGGGAAACGCTTGAACACTTTAATACTACCTACCAAGTACTCAGTATTATCTTCATCAATTTCCTTCCAAAAGTCTGTGAAAGAACCAATTTGATCAGTTTCAAGTTGACCAGTTTCAGTATTCAATTCATGAGATAAATAATCTCCGTTTTCCAAAGCTTCTTTGTTTACTAGGAAGGGAATCCCGTTATATTTTTCTTTGTCATTTATAACACCATCTATGAAAGAAGAAAGGAACAGGGCTGAGTTGTAGTTAACCTTGTTACTTAATATTCTCACGTTCATTTTTATGTAGATGTCATTTGATTCATTAAGACTTAAAATTTTAGGTGTGACTGAAATTCTCTCTGTCATTTTTCATTTCTCACCACCTTTCAGTTATAGAATAAGGCAGTCTATAACATTTTATTATTTATTTTTTGTGCTTTTACACTCACCATTTTTACATTTACATTGACCAGTTTGCATTGCACCTAATTCTAAAAAGAAAGAAGGCGTATTATTAGCAATTTCTAATTCTTCTTTACAGATCTCAAAAGGGGAGTAACCTTTGATATTAATCACATCCTAATCATTTGGACTTGGTGTATTATTACCATCATTAGACTTAGTACGTTCTGTATTATCATTGGTAGGCGATTCCGTTTCTGGTTTATTAATACTGGAATCCTTACCACTTGAGGTATAGGCATTTTGAGGAGGGAAGAATACACTTTCTGTTCCTAATTCACGCTCATATTTAGCTTGCTCGTAGATAGCTTTGAAAGAATTTTCTCCAAAAATAGTCTCAATGAGTGGTGAAATAACTCCAGTTTGCATATAAAACTCTCTACGCATATCATATTCGGATTTCTTATCCAAACTTGTAGTTCTATCAAATTTAATTCTACACTCCAGATTTTTTGGAGTAATAATTTCTAAATAATCATTAATAACCTTCTCAAACTGTTCAATAATAGTAAAAATAAATGAAAGGAATTTTTCTGAATTGATACTAGCCGAACTAAAGTTTCCACCGTCACCAGAAATTAAACTTTTTGATACTCCGAGAGAAGAGTATATATCATCATTGATCTTATCGTACAAATCCTTCTTGAAGAGAGTCGTATCAATGTTTAGTGCTTCTAATTTAAAGATGTCAGGGAACGCAATAACTCCAGTAGCAGAATCATCTTTGCTAGTGCCTTTACCTTCCTTAGCTCTTATCAATTTGCTCACATTCTTAAATTGAGCATTAATGACTTCAGGAGGGACTGGCCTTTCAATACCATTTTTGTCTTTAATAGAAGAAGCCGTTAAAATAAGTATTTGCTTAATTAAGCGATCTGCAACGGAACGTTCAACATTGTCTATGATTTCTTTTTGAGCAAGCGAAATCCACGAGCCCATAGTCAATGGAATACCAAAAGGATTATCTCTTTCCGCATCAATGTTGATTACATGACAATTAGTTAATTCAACATATCGTACTGAATCATCTCTTTTTTCTCTATAGGTATTATACTTACTAAGAGTAACTTCATCAGGAAGCGAATTGATCATATTAATTTTATCTTTGGTGTTGCTAATTGAATCTAATGATTTCATGTCAAATTCTACAATCCAACGACCATTCCTAATCTTACGAATCACAATATCATCTAGGTTTAAGAACTGGACATATTTCTTATTTCGAAGACATGTGACAGTCGTTCCATTTAAAGCTGTACTGTAGAGACCATCACGTAACATTTTAATTACGTCTATATCTTCAAGGAAAATTTTAACTTTCTTTTCTTGCTTTAAATTACGTTCCTTATCTTCGTAGCTAGCCCACATAAGACTGTATTTCAGTGTGGGTAGGGAACGAACCATCCTATGTACATCTCGCAAAATCCCATACTTATTAGTGAAGTATTTGGAAGCTTTACGAATCTTAGCGATATTATCATATGGGTTTTGATAGTATTTAAGCAGATCACTCATAGAGACATTAGCTTGACTTGATGTAGAATTATTAGAAAAATAATCGGACATTGATGATAATTCTAGCCACTTGTGTGCATAATCTTCCTCGATTGTTGGAATGTTGTTAGTATTTTCGGTAATAGTGAACAACTCCTTTCTTTAATATTTAGCTGTCGATGATAAGAGCGAATAGATTAGAATCCCGATTGAGCAAAGTACATATAATCAGATAGCTCTATGTCATCATGGCCTCTTAACATTTCACGTTCTAATTGATTTGCAATATAGTTTCCATAGGCTAAGGATGAAAATCTATCCTTACGTCCACCTGAAACTTCTCTTAACCTCATTAATCCAGTATCAGGATTTCTTTCTCCTTCAAGGTTAACCATTTCATTTATAAGCAATGTAGTTTGCTTATAGGGTAATTCGAAATCAACTTTTAAGTCTTCCGTAAGCTCATTAAAACCTTTAATTTTACTAAGGAAATCTCTGCCTTCATTTTCTGGAACAAGCAATCTAACTTTACCTAACTGCAATCCGTCTTTTAATGAAATAGCAGCCTCACTATTCAGTTGAGCATTACCTTTTATTGAATAGATAACTTTTTTAGCGTCTGGATATGTACATCTATCAGCCATTTTTTCATCGTTAATACATGATAAAGGCTCGTATTCTTTGCCCCTTTGTTCATCTAACAAGGGTATAACCAGTTGATCATAAACGCCTAAGCCAATGCTTTGGGTATCCATTACAATATAGTCTGCATCAAAGTCTTCATAAAGCTGTCTAATACGTACTGCTTGCAATTGAGTATGTTGACCCTCTGAAGATTCCATATAAGCTACTTCACGGATATAACCATTTGCATTAGGTATTAATCTAATCAAAGATGAAATACTAGCATCATTTTGTTTACCAGCCATTGCTGCGATATCACAACTTACCAATCGCACTTCACCATTCTTTTTAGGCTCAGGTTTAAACGACTTATCTCTAACTAAACTGTAATTATCGTCAGGGTATAATGGTTTCGGCATTTTTCTATTTTTAGTTAATTCTTCAAAATTGTAATATGCTTTCTCTGATTCTCCATAGAACATACACTCCATTTCAATAAAAAACTCTAATGGAGAGAAATCGGTTTCAGCCATTTCATCTTCAACTTGATCTCTAGCCAATAAATTTTCTTTGATCGCTAATTGATAGGGGAGACCACAAACAAAATATTTTCTACCATCGAGCATGGAGTCAAAGTAAGCCAATAACCGTTTATAAGACCAATGAAATTTATACCAAGCAGAACTCAAATATAATTCTTGGTTACGTTCAGTTAAATGTGCATATTCTTTTTTCTTTAGGTAGCCTGGGCTTCTTGGTGCAGTAAGGAACTTCCTCAGAACCGTTGAGATGATAGAGGCGTCTACCATCCTGAATTCATCTACTATCAAACAGTTGGCTCGCTTACTTCTTGCTCCATCGTTGGCTGCAACTGTTTTAATCCAACTACCATTGTGAAAGGTTACATAAGGATCTTTTGACCCTGTGCTAAAGTCTTTTATTTCACGCTGAAGACCTAGCGAATCCACTCTAATCTCTTCTATTTTTTCTATAACAGCGCGAGACTGAGATAATCTACCTGCGGCAATAACAATTTTCGAATTTGGGAATAATATCGCTCTAACACAGCAATATATAGCTGTAAGGAATGTTTTCCCCTGTCCTCTTGAAGCCAAATACATAAAGTAGTTGTTGTGCATCATCATCATAATTAGTATTTGTTGGAATAGCTTAAGCTTTACCCCTAAATAGTCTTCAACAAATTTATGAGGATTAGAACGATAAAAACTTGTCCATACACCAACACCCTCCATAATCCTTTCAGATTTAGAAAGTTTGTCACCACTTTTATTTAAATTTCTTCCTATGCTGAATATATTTTTACCTTGTTTATCATTGTTTCTATGTACTTTATGAAACTCATGAGAAGCCATTATAGATCATCACCTTCATATGTAGGTGGTTTAACCGTATACTGTTCAACTTCTTCTTTATATTCATTTTCAGTGTCGTTTTCTTTTCCTAACATTCTCATCAGATGGCCTTTAAACCAAACATCAATGTATTTCCGAATACCATTTACATCTTTCCATTCTTCATCAGGCTCAGGGATTGGTCGTTCTTCCTCAAACTTTTTAATCAGCGTCCCAAATGTTTGCTGTTCTGTAGCTTGAGCCCCTGTTTCTTGTACAGGTTTAATATTGGAAGAGGTGAGGAGGTCTTGAAGTGTTTTCAATTCCTTGTCTACACCTTCACCTTTTTCTCGTTTGTGTTTAATAGAAAGTCGTTGATGAGAAACTTCTTGGAATAACATTTGAATAGCATATGAATCCGATTCATAAGAGTTGAGAAGTGTTTCATATTCTTTCTGAAGGAATAGGTAGTCATCCATAGAGTATCCATTTCCCCAAAACCCGATTATTTCTTTTACTTCGTCATCTGTTCTATCAGATATCAATTTAACATCAGTTTCTACACGTTTAATTTGAATATCTTCTTCTTCACCAAGAATGCTATCTCTAAATGTTAATTCTCTATTCTGTTTCATTCCTAATAGACGCATGTATTCACCAGTTTTATTTTGTCGATCAGAATTTCTAGCTGACACATACATATCTTGCAAGAATGGTCTATTGATTTCAGCTAAAATTTTTAGTAGAGAAGCCTTATCTTCAAAGTCAATAAGCTTCCAAAGGCATTGCTTGCAGATTGAGATGCAACCGTCACTATGAATAAGCGTACTAGAGGACATATAATACTCAATAAGCTTCTTATCCTTTTTACATTTGCTACATACTTTCATGGGTTCTACAGTTTTTTTCTTGCTCAATTTTCCCACCACCGTTTCCTATTTACGATATCAAGATTGTCAAAACTTAATAATAAGCCTGAAATAACACATCTCAGGCTCACTATAAATCAATCAATCTCAAACTGATCACAAAGATAATCGTATACGTTAGCTTTTTCACCACTTAATGCTTCATGATATTCATCAAGAATAGTCTTTAAGGTTTCTAATACAATTTGGCTATCACTGTCATCAATAACGTATTCTTCTCCATACAACTCACTCTGATCTTTTGTAAATGCTTCTATGTCTTTAACATCTAACACGAATTGTTCATCGGATACTTTAATTGTTTTAGGCTCGCCACTCTCATCCAAGTTACAATGTTGCTTCCTAATCTCACGTTCTTCTAATTGAACTTCTTTAAGCTTATTTTCAAGCTTTTTAATAAAACGTGTTCTATGCCGTGATTGTTTACCCTTAAGTGTCATTCCAAAGAGGAAATCAGCAATAGGGGAGAGCAGTCCATATTTAATTCGCACTTCCATCTAAACACTCCTTATCATTTTTTATTAATTATTTATAAAAGTCTGTTCATCCAATCACCATTTGAATCATCATCTTCACTATACTTTACCGTATGTCCATAATGTTCAGCGATAATGCTTACATTTGGTGTCGATACTCCTAGCAATGCTTGGTTAATCTCAATACCTTGTTCCAAAGTGTCTGTTGCACCATCTTCATACCCAGTTTCGTATAAAGAAACCAAGTGGTGAAATAATTCCTCAGGTGAATCACTCTCCAAAGCATGCTCTAATGTTTTCTCTAGTAATTTTTGAATATATGTTTGTTCCACATTAAAATTATAGTTATTATTATCTTTTTTAAATCTGAACATATATAAAACCCCTTAAGCATTAATATTCAATTTAATAACATATTCACATTCCATACCGTCTTTTTTATCAAAAATAAAAAACTTTTGAGAAGGGATAGAGGAGAAGCGCCCTTGAATAGCGTAATCATCAAGCCCCATCAGACTTGAATTTACATGAACTGTGGTTTTACCGTGTTCTTTGGTAACATTGTGATGAATATGCCCAGAGAAAATATGGTGGGGTACATATCCAAGTAATTGAGGAAGCTTATTTACTGATCTATCCGGGGAATCAAAGTCACCGTGCACAAAAATTAGTTTTTCATCAGCAATCTCTGTTTCAATAAACCCATCTTTATCTACAATTATTTCAACGTTATCTAAATTAGAAAGCCTTGCTTCTAAGAACCAAGGAATAAGGTACTCATAGTTTTCAGTCAGTCCAACTTCTGATTTTTTACCAGCTCTAGCATGATTACCAATTACATTGTAATATTTGATTTCCTCAAATACATAAGACAGTTCATTAATAACCTCAGCTAACTTTTCAGAAACGTATTTAATTTGTTCAATCAAATCTTCATTAGCTTGAACTCTTGTAGATACATGAATTGCACCTGAAATCATGTCTCCAAGGTTTACAATATGTAAAGTAGAAACATTGTTTTTAATACCATTTTCTATAATTTTATCAACTAGTTTTCGTACACGCTTATTAAATATTTCTTTGTTATATATATTTTGAGTGTTATCAATACTTGATCCAAAATGCCAGTCACTTAGAAGAGCTAATCCTTCTTTACCCTTGCCATTAACTTTAAACGTTTCTGTATGGTGGGGGAGGGGTTTTACTCTAGATAAATTAGAAACTGCTTGAATAATAGCTTCTTCCAGTTTCTCAAAACGTGCAGAGTTACGGAGGAGTTTACTATATTCTCTATTTTGATCCTGTTTACGTACTCGTTCCTTCAATTCCTCAATACGCTTATCTTCATATGCTTGAAGCTGTTCTTGATCTAAATTCTCTGTAATATAATGTGTTTTCCATCTTTTTGATTGAGCATAATCTTTACGCCATTTAGATTCGTCATAATTCGATTCAGCATCTTCATTCAGCAAGTTTGTAATCGTGTATTTATCTATAGCATAACCATCTCGATTATCAAAAAGTCTAATCAAGTATGCATCAGAAGTTTCTCCATTAAGTTTTTGCAAGTGTTCAGGAATATTCATACTTAAGCTTCCTCGCATGTATCCAGAACGTATTTCATTTTAAATCCATTAGTGATGATAGATTTGAACATAAAATCACTCTCCTTTTTATTCAATATTATTTTAATAATATAATAGTGGTTAATATTGATTGAACAATTTAAATAATAAAAAAGCACCCAGCTCGTTTCGGGAGGGGTGCTTAATTGCTTATATTCTTTTTGGAGAAGATAATTCTTAACAACAGCATTAGGCCTAAAAGTATTGGAATTAATAAGACACAAAAAATTAACATCGAATCCCAAACATTTACTAAGCTTTTTAATTTGATTGTGGCATCTTTGGAGCTAAAAACAACCGAAGCAATAATTAAGTAAGAAAAAATGAAAACACCAGTAGCGAAAGCTCCATTACCTTTTAGGATATTAATTAGCGTATTTTTAGAACGTTTCTCAAAAGTGATATTAACAATTGAAGAAATCCATTTGGTTAATAAGAATAACATTGAGAGAACAGCTAATGAAGCCATGCTACCGACGAGAAGAATTTTCCAAACTGCCGTCTCGTTTATTTTCTCAAATACACCATTTACTATTCCAAGACCGCCAAATACACTAATAACTATTGCTGTAAATATTCCTAATATTGTTACAAACTGTGCATAGATTTTTGATAGTTCATCTGAAAAATTTTCGAATTGTATATTTGTAACTTTAATTTCATCTTTCATCGCTGCTAATTCTGCTTGACTATGGGAAATATCAGTAGATAATTTTTGTGATTCTTCTCTAAAATGTTGAGAGATCTCACCCATTTGAAAGCTGGCCAACTGAATATGGTCTATTAATTTGTAAAATCTCTGCTTTAATTTTGTGTCGCTATCAAGTTTCTGTTTGTGGTACTTTTCTGTTATCCGTAATAATCTTTCAGAAATATTTTCAACACCATCAAACTCTCTATTGTTAAACATAGTTTCAGTGACTTTTGAATATTGGAGAACATCTCCTGGGAATTTAATCTCTTGAAGCAATGATAAAAAAGTATCTACATCAGCTCTTAGTTCTAAGTCATTGTATGGACGCTGAAATTCAGGAGACATGAAATCATTCGGGTCAAGTGTAGAATCTTCTGAAACATCTTGAACGGTAATAACTTTTATAAGGTTATCCAACTTCTTGAAAAATTCTCTTAATTTATGCTCGTTATTATCCATTTCTTCCAAATTCCCTTTTAAAATCTTCAATTTGATAAGGCGGAATATAATTACGATTTTCAATATCTTCTTTAAAGCGAGCCCAAGAGGGTAATTTATGAGTTATTTCAACTAATCTAAAGGGGTCTATTTCTAATAACTGTTTAATTGCATCATCAAATTGAGCATAATCCTTACTTTTTTTTACATTTGAATCTAGTATTGGTCTTCCCCCGAAGTGATTATAGTCAAAATATATTTGCTCTATTACTGGGCCATAACTCCATCTGCGGAATTGTAAATCATATGTTTTTAAAACAAGAGAATCTTGAGAACCGTTGTTTTTGACTAACCGACCAAAAATAAAAAACAAAATTTTTTGTAATTGAAGGTTCGTAATACTTTTTTCAGTTTCATTTGCAACAGAAATGATATGCTCTGCTAATTCCTTCATACCAGCCATAAGGAAACCTCCTTAAAATTACAGGTTACTCTTTAAATTATACCGCATCAAACAAGTATTTGTAAGCTTTTTGAGTGTATTAAGCTGCATATCTTGCAAATTATACAATCAACATTATAATCTTTCTTCATCAATATAATTGAAAAGGGGAAGGAGATTTAGTATATGTCTTAAGTATTTAATTCCAATCAGCAAATATCTTACTTACATCAGAGCGTACATCAATATCCATCACAACAACACCAACCATATTATTGCCCTTAAGTGCGTTAATCGCCATCTTCATGCCATTATTATTGATGTATTTATCTTCTGCTTGATTCCAATCACCTGAGAATACAATTTGAGTATTTTCAGACGGTCTTGTACCTAACATTTTAATGGTCTTCACATTTAAATCTTCTGCTTCATCCACTAATATGTAGGAGTCAGGTATAGACAAGCCTTTCATCATATAAGGAATATTACTTTCTAATTCTCCACGTTGCTCCATTAATTGTGCTTCTAATTCACCTTGATCCAGATGTTGTACAATAGACTCAAAGAAACCACCTGTTTTTTCCTTTAAATCTCCTGGTAAAAATCC
>Ga0153999_1000029_pt1 | contig 107032 bp, 99 predicted proteins | sample TSNC083MetaG_FD_104675 | JGI IMG/M metagenome (GOLD analysis project Ga0153999, IMG submission 104675) | Attine ant fungus gardens microbial communities from North Carolina, USA - TSNC083 MetaG | ecosystem: Host-associated > Fungi > Mycelium > Unclassified | place: USA: North Carolina, Lumber...
GCTACGATAAAGGATGTTGCCAGGCTGGCGGGTGTTTCCGTGGCCACGGTATCCCGCGTGATAAACCATTCCCCCAAGGCCAGCGAAGGGTCGCGCACCGCGGTGCTGGCCGCCATGGAACAACTGCAGTATCACCCTAACGCCAATGCTCGGGCGCTGGCGCAGCAATCCACCGAGACGCTGGGCCTGATCGTCTCCGACGTTTCCGATCCCTTCTTCGGCGCGATGGTCAAAGCGGTCGAGCAGGTAGCCTACGCCACCCACAATTTTCTGCTGATTGGCAACGGTTACCACGACGCGGAAAAAGAGCGCCAGGCGATTGAACAGCTGGTGCGACATCGCTGCGAAGCGCTGGTGGTGCACGCCAAAAGGCTGAGCGATCAGGAGCTTTGCGGCTGGATGCAACAGATCCCGGGCATGGTGCTGATCAACCGCACGCTGCCGGGTTTTGAAACGCGCTGCGTGGCGCTCGACGATCGCTACGGCGCCTGGCTGGCGACCCGTCATCTGATCCAGCAAGGGCATCAGCGCATCGCCATCATCTGCTCCACCCACCAGATTTCCGACGCCACCGACCGGCTGCAAGGCTATCTCGACGCGCTGCAGGAGCACGGCATTGCGGTGGATGAAAAGCTGATCGCCTACGGCGAACCGGACGAGATCGGCGGCGAACAGGCGATGACCGAATTGCTCGGCCGCGGCCGTTCGTTCTCCGCCATTACCTGCTACAACGATCCAATGGCCGCCGGCGCGCTGTCGGTGCTGAGCGACAACAGCGTCGATGTGCCGGGGGAAATTTCGCTGATCGGTTTCGACGACGTGTTGATTTCACGCTATCTGCGGCCGCGCCTGACCACCATTCGCTACCCTATCGTAGCGATGGCCACCCAGGCGGCAGAGCTGGCCCTGGCGCTGGCCAACCGGCAACCGCTGCCGGAAATCACCAACATGTTCAGCCCGACGCTGGTGCGCCGCCACTCGGTCGCCACCCTCAACAACGCGCACGACTAGCAGGCGATTAAACGTGATGGAAACCGACGGCCGTTCCTCCGCAGAAACGCTGTTTTGGTTCGAAACACCGCTTCAGGACGGTTCGATCCTCCGCACGGTTCGATACGCCGAACCGGCACCTGAGCTCGTCATGTGGCATGCGCGGTATGATCCGCGACGCTTTTCCTTTCGCCCGGCTCAAACGCAAGAGGCGTTGCGTCTCGCCGGATTAGAAAAGAGGCCGATCAAGCGCCAGGCAGAATATTGGGCTGGGCGAAACCTGATGATGCTGGCATTCGGCCTACAGACACCGCCAGGCCGAATGCCATCCGGCGCGCCGCACTTGCCGAGCGGCGTCAGCGGCTCACTCTCGCATTCGTCAGACAATATTTTACTGCTGGCGGGGCCGGAAGGGGCATACACGGGGGTGGATATCGAACGCCGGTTAACACCGATCGCTCTGCAATCGGTCATCAACCGGGTGGCGACACAGGCAGAGCAACGCTGGCTGCATGACCTGGCGGCTTCGCAGCAACAGCTCGGCGCAACCGTGCTGTTCTCCGCGAAGGAAACGCTGTTCAAAGCCCTTTGCAGTAAAATGAACGTCAACCCAGGCTATGCTGCCGCAGAAGCCCCGGCCCCACCGCAGCACGGCGTTCTGTCTCTCAAGCTGACCCGAAATTTAGGTCCCGGTTTGGACAGCGGCCAATGTTTCGAACTCAGCTATGCTCAGATGAACGATTTCATGCTGACCTGGTTATGTCAGTCTTCAATATGAACTTTGGCTAAAAACCGCTTGTCTTCCTTTTCCACCAACGGCACAGCCTCTTTCAACGTTCGCAATCCGTGCGGCGTCAAGGTTATCAACCGCTCTCGCCGATCCAGTAAAAAAGGCTGCACCGTGATCAGCTGCCCCTGTTCCAACTTGCGTAATAACAGAGAGATCTGCATCTTCTGCACACCGGATTTTTCAACGATCATTTTTTGCCTGACCGTGCCATCCTGCGTCGCCTGATAATTCTGCTTTGACAACCAGCCAATCACCGCCAGAATGCTGAAGCTCTGCTGCGTCAGATGATAGGGAGCCAGGGCAATATCAATCTGCCTTTGCCACTGCAAGAACGTTTGCCAGAATCTGAAACCAGGGCTTTCCATCGGCGAACGGTGTGAGAATGTCGGCCTTGCATCATCTTCGGTCATCATGTCTTATCTCCCTTTAAATCTTAAAATTAGAGGGAGAGTTTACCTCAATGTCTTATCCTCGGTTAACGCCCGCTGACTCAGTTCCTGCATCGCCTGCCGCAAATGGGTTTTTATCTTCCCGCCAATCAGACGCCCAAACACGGGAGCCAACAGGCCCGACATGGTCACCGAGTGGCAGATTTGCGCTGTCTCGTCCTTCCCCTGAGGGGAAATATACTCATGATCGAACGCCAGGCGCGTCAGGGGTAACTGCGCCACATCAGAGAAAGATCGCAGAGGCACAATATCGCTGAGGAGGAATTTCACCTCCGGGCCGCTGGTGGGTTTCATCCGGCCAACGGTGCCAACAATGAACTCTCCTTCCAACCTCACCCACTCCAACTCACTGTCCCAACAGGGCCAAGAGGCGGCGTCTTGCCACATCGCCCAGATCTGCTCCGGCGTTGCCTGGGTTGCCACTTTTTCGCTGTAAGTCCATGTGAACATATCCATACTCCTTGCTGTTAAACGTTAAAAAAGCCTCATTTCGCCGGCACGCCGCGCGTACGGAGAAAACAGAATGGCAGCGCCAATGCAACCATCAGCGCAGCCGTCACCGGTAGATATGCCATGCCGTTCAGCGCCACCTGGCGTGTGGCGATAAAAGAACTGAGAGCGAGCCCAAGATTAAACGCCGAAACATTAAAGCTAGCCGATAAACGCGCATTGGCTTGCTCCGCCTCGACAATCGCCCAGGTCTGCACCATTGGTGCCGTCGCGAACACGCCAAAACTCCAGAGCAATAAGAAAACGATGGGGTTGAATGAGCCGGCGCTCCAGAAGAGCCCGGCCAACCCGACACACTGCAGCAACACGGCGATAATCAGCGCCCTCTGCAAACCGAGCTGACCCGGCAGTACGCCCCCAAGGATGTTGCCCACTAAAGAGCCGCCTCCGACCATCGCCAGAACGAGCGCGACCGAGCCGACATCCAATGCGGCCACATGAGCAAGCCAAGGTTCGACATACGAGAAAAAGACAAAACCGCCGCCAAATGCCAATACGGTGAAACAGTACGGTCGGATTAACGCCGGATTGAACAGCGTGCTTCGCAGCAGCGCGCTACCTCGGGGTACCGGCAGCGCCGGCCCAAAACTTTCCGGCAAAACGAACTGCAACAAACCGCCGCTTACACATGCCACCACCGCTATCGCCTGGAACGGCGCCTGCCAACCATAATCCACCGTCGCCAGCATCCCTAAGGGGACGCCCAGCACCATCGCCAGCGTCAGACCGGAAAACATCAAGGCGATGGCTATCGGCGCACGCCGCTCGTCGAAGATCATCGATAAACTGGCGGAGGCGATGCTGAAATAGACCCCATGTATCGCGCCGGCGACAATACGTAACGCCAACAAAGAAGCCAGGCTGGACGCCATCGCCGAAGCGGCGCTCACGACGGCAAAAAGCAACATCAAGCCGACGGCCAGAGAACGCGCGTGTAAAGATAGCGTCATTCGCGTCAGCAACGGTGCGCCAAGCGCAATTCCTGCCGCATAGGCGGTGACCAGCAATCCCATCTGCGACAGTGGCGCATCCAGCTCACCGGCCATTTGTCCCAACAGACCAATGACGATAAATTCGGACAGGCCTGCAGAAAATGCCGTGGCGGCAAGCACCGTCATCATCACGGCTGAAATGGCGTTTTTTGACATCGGACGTTCTCACTTCATAAAGGTTGCACACACAAAATCAGCCAGGCGCTCCCGCAAGACCGTGACCAGTTCAGGCCGATAAACCCGGCGATAGCACACGCACAACCCGCTTTCGCGCTCATATTCCCAAACGCCGGATTGCAGCAGCACGCCCTTACTGTCGCGCGCACCGATGAAAATGCGATCGCCACGCCGCCGACGGGTAATCGTCAGGCGATCAATGCCGTCCAGTCCGGCCAACTCCAGCAGCACTTTGTGAGCGGAGAGGGGATGCCAGGCGATGGTTTTTGACCAAGCACGCACTAAAGCCGGCCACTCCAGACGGCGAAAAAAATCCTCCCGAGTGAGCTGATCGAACACCACAACGATGGATGAAGATGAAGAAGCCGTCATTTGTCCCCCTGCATCGCCTTTCTCAGCAAGGCGGCATCATGAGGCCCGATCTCGAAAAATCCGCGACGCGCCAACATTCCCCAGTGAGAATCTGCGGTGAATTCCAGTCCCGCGACCTCTTTCAGCACCACTGGCTGAAAGTGTCTATTGAAAACAACGTCTTTACGGTGTGGGGTGAAACCGGGAAACTGTTCCACCTGATACACGTCGTCGTTTTGGAAAACACAGTGAAACTCGACGGTTTTCAACACGTCCCCGCCCCCCATCTCGCTGCGGGGGCAATAAATAAACACCTCGTCGCCGGAGCGGGTTTTCCGCAGCGGCCCGGCCTTGCCATGGCAGACTTGCAGAAATCCCGACTCAGCGGCAATACGAGCGTGAGCCTGCGATATAACGGCAATCCAATGTTTCATGCCAGCGGCTCCTCCTGGACGGCGAAAGCAGCGAGACGCTGCACGCTGTCAATGACATCGGCGCGCAATTTTTGCAACAGGGGTGGCGGCAATGCGCTCCCGTTCTCCCCCGGAATAGCGCAGATTGAATGGAGCAACTGAACGCTTTGCCGATCCTCACTCAGGGTCAGAGTATGGCCGAAAGAGAGCAATCCCATCGGGCTATTGGCCGTCGTAGTGAAATGCGAACCCTCAACCAATGCGGTCACATTAACCGCGATCGCGCCAGGGCCCCCGTTCGGTAGCACCGCGAAGCGTTTTCCTAAAACCAGGCCATTCTCCGCCGCATCAGTCCCCCGCAACGAAGCATCCCAGCGGTGCCAATTCGCCAATTCGTTCCAGGCGGCCCACACATGGGGGGCTGCGGTTACGGGAATTTCGACGGAGTGGTTGAAAATGAATGCGTTGCCGTTAGCGGTTGTCATGATGATAAAGCTCCTGATGAGTGGTTAAGGCCGCGACAATCGCGGTTTCGCTGTCTTGGGAAGAGAAAATGCTGAACGCGCCGAAAACGGCCGGTTTGCCCTGGACAATGTCATGACGACCGACTTTTTCAGGTATCGCTTCAAAAGTCCCCACCACGACCGCTCCGATCTTGTTGTTCTGCAAGTCACGCAGGAACAGACCATCAATCGCGGCGGCCTGCATATCGATGTCTTTAGTCGCCAACGTGAGTGCTTCGGCGCGATTGCCATGTTCTATCGTCAGATACCCCTGCAGGCTCGCGGGGAACCACGCGGTGGCGACATAGCTGTTAACGCTTTCCAGCGTGACGGCTACGTCGTCGCACATCATGTCGGCCACATAGTCCCAATTGGCGTAGCGGTTGAGGATCAACAGCGGCGTCTCTTTCGGATCGGCATCCAACCTAGCCAAACGCTGGTCAAGGCGATAGTGTTGCCAAACCCCGCCGGCCATGCGCGTTGCGGCGGGCAGCTTACCCCGCTGCCGCCGAGGGATCAGGGCCTCGAAATCCTTTCGCGCAACATGCGTTACCGTTCCAGTGGCGCTCTCGCTCAGTTCGACAACATCGTGATGCAGCACACAGCTAAAAGTCTCAGACATTGCCGTTCTCCATAATCATTGCGGCGTGAATACCCGAAAAGCCGCTGGCCGTTTTCAGCAGCGAGGCCATCGGGGCGGAAACCGCCTGCTCACGCGGAGGAACGGCTTCGTAGGCATCAACCGGCAGCGATTCCGCCGTGGGAGGCAATAGGCCGGTGGTCATCATCTTCCAGGCCAAAGCGATCTCGATCATATTGGCGCCACCTAACGCATGGCCATGATTCCCTTTAAAAGCGGTGATCGGCGGCAGATTTGGGCCAATGACATCGACAAGGGCTTGGTATTCAGCCTGATCGTTTTGCTGGGTTCCTGAAGCGTGCAGATTCACATGGTCGAGCGCCGCGCCCGTGATGTCGGCGTCCCATATCGCCCGTTCAATACTCTGACGAATGGAACTGCCGTCGGTTGCAATATCGGTCATATGGTATGCGCTTGATACGCAGCCATAGCCGGCAATATGCGGTACAGACGGCGTCGGTTCCTCTGTCGTCACCAAGATCGCGCCGCCGCCATCGGCAAATAAAAAACCGTCCCTGTCATGGCAGAATGGGCGTGACGGGCTACCCGACATGGCGGAGTCATAAGTGCGCGTCGCATTGATTTTGTTGAACGCCTCCAGTGCCAGTGGCGTCAAGCCGAAATCCAGTGACATGATGAGGGCCCGCTTCAGACCAAGACGAGGCATGGTGGTTTTCGCCAAGCCGATCGCCTGCAATCCCGCGCAGCATCCGGTAGGAACGCAGACGAACTTTGTCCCGGCACCATAGGCTGCCGTTTCCGCAAATACCGTCTCCATCGAGGAAAAATCCAACTGCTCAAGAGAAACCGGCCGGTCGGCGTAAATATCGTTTTCCACCTCAGCCAGATTGCCAACTGCGCTGGCGAAGAAGATGGCATCAACAGGCGCGTCAATTTCCAGTTGCTCGACGAGGCGGCGGATCGCCTCTTTAAACAACGAAGCGTAGGCGACGATGTCAGAACCACTGCCTGGCACCGTTTCGGCGACAAAAAAATCGCGCCGGCCGGGCAAGCGCGCATGGCCGTAGGCGACGGTACCTTGCAAGATCTGCCGCCAAATCTCATTTAAACTGCCGCCGAGCGGGCTTAGCGCGGCCGCATTGGTGATGTACAGCTTGCTCATTCTATGATCCTTGCAACGGCGCGCGCCCAAGCGGCGCCGCAGTGCAGTTTGATGGGTAATGCGATAAATTCGACCAACCGGGCCGCCTCAAAATCCTTGAGGTTTGCCAGCCGCTCAATCTGGAAATACGGACGTTGACGGCCCAGCACATGCGCAGGCCATAAGACCGAACGATCCCGAGTCGCGACAAATTCGCGCGACATCACCGCGAAAGGGGGATCGAGACTGAACGCATCGGTGCCAATCAGGGTGTATCCCCGATCCAATGCCGCCTCGACATAGGGGGCCGGCACACCTTTGAACTCGGTGAAATAACTTGATTCGCCATAGCGTTCGTAAGCGCCGGTAATGAAAAAGACCGCACGCGCCTGCCCTGCGTACCGGTCGAGACGCGCCAGATACTCTCGCCAGTCGAGCTCAACTTCATGCCCCGAAGAGATGCGATCGGTGAAAATAACGGCCTGGCCCATAAAGTTATCAATATCTGCCGCCGCGATGTCGAAGCCATCTGGCGAGTAATGCAGTGGCGCATCAATATGCGTGCCCTGATGGGTCGAAAGCGTGACGATCTCATTAGAAATACCGTAGCCATCCGGCCAATCTTCCGGTGTGATGTCGAAGCCACGGCACAGATGAGCTACGCCGGCAACGTGATCCAACGTATCAACCTGAATCGAGATAGGTTCACCGTTACCGGGATAGAGCGCCGTGGAAATACAGGTGAAAGGTTTCATGAAAACAGCTCCTGCGGTAAATGCGGATCGACTTCTTCATTCGGGGTACGGCGCAGCGCAGCCTCCGGCAGCGACTCGCCGCCGGCCAAAGCCATAATCTGCGAAAGCGCTTTCAACACGCCATATTCAGTCAACGGACACGGGGTTGCGCCGGCGTCGCCCAACGGGGTGACATGCGGAATGCGGCAATGCATGGCGAGTGGTTGCGGAACAGCAGCGCCGCTAAACAGCACGGCCTCAGGTGACACCCTTGCGCCTTCTTGCTGTTCTAACGCCGCATGCAGTTCGTCATCGGACAGCAAGTCATCCGGGAAACAAGAGCACCCCAACGATACACGCCCTTTACCCACCGGCACCCGAAAGAAAGTGCGCCTGTTGCCACCAGGCGCCGTTTCCGCCCAAAACCTCATGACGCCGTCATGATCTTTAGGTGAGACAGAAACGACGAGATAACGGCAAGCCGTGCGCGCGGGATGAACCACCTGATGCTGATAAGCTGGATCGTTTTTCACCGCTCTGGCTCCGCGACAATCGAAGACCCGGTCAAACCCCTGCAATTCGGCGATCTCACCGACCTCTCTGGTTATCCGGCGCGCCACCGATGCGCCATCAAGCAGTAACCTCGCCAATCGCGTTTTGTCGTAAACCAAGAAATCCTCGGTAGAGGCCAACCGAACTGTGCGCACGCGGGCTCCCTTACGCCAACTCACCTCGGTGAGAGACGGTGCCATTGCGGCAACCCATTCATCTTCCCCGCGTTCCCCCAGCGCGCTGAAAAATGGCCGACGCGGCACAATTTCAGGCATGCCGCTCGCGTGAGGGGTTCCCGGCTGAATCAACGTCGTTTCGCCCAAAGGGGCGAGCAAGCGCGCGGCCATGCCGGCAGTCACTCCGCCCCCTACAATTGCTATTCGCTGTCGCATGACGGGCGCTCCATCAATTTGCCGACATTTTCCCGCAGCAAACCAAACATCTTGCGCGCCATCGTGGGGGTATACGCCGCTTCATCTATCAGCATGCGCCGGCAGACGAACAAAATCCCCGGGTGCTCCGCTTCCGTCCACCAATCGGCCGACAGCGCCTGAATACCCGGTGGTGGAATGAGGTGAATCACGGATATCCGAGAATCCGTACGTGTTCGTTCCACCTCGACCCGGTCCGCCTCAGGTCTGTCAGCATCGAAATGCAGGATAAAGCGCTGCCTGACAGCGCTTTCTTCAATCCGTTGAATGCCGCAAACCCGCTCCAGGCTGCCGAGCCAATGATCCAGCGACCAGATGAGCGCCAGCGGTTCAACGCCGTGCCGCACCCGCTGTTTGGTCAGCAGATTGAGACAAAGCTCAGACATTGCACTCACCGTTGCCAAGGCGCGCCCACGTGCTCAGCGCGGCATGAATGTGCTTTCTAATCAAAATAATGGCTTCATCCGCCTGAGTATCGTCATGCAGTGAGAAACCGTGATAACTGATTAAACGGGTACGTCCATCGGCAAGTGGTTGGAAGCGCCAGCCGCCCTTGTGGCTGCGGAATCCTTTGGGCGGCAACGGTTGGGAAAAATCGATGATCCGATGCTCGTCATTGACATAACGCCAGGACTTAACAAAGTAATCTTGTTTGGTGCCCAGCTCCTCAATATGCATAATGAAACTTTGCAGCCGCCCATCATCCATATCTTCTTCAATTTTAGTGACGTGCGCCAACATCTCCGGCCACTTCCGATAATCCCGAATATAAGAAAAAACCGTCTCTATATCCTGGGATATAATCGTGCTGCCTTGCAATACGAATGGAACATCGGTATGCAGCCAGCGATCCCGATGTGCGGCAAGATAGTTAACCAAGTCGGCAAGCGTTGTGACATTATCCTCATCCAACGGAGCCGCGGAAAGCCCTAACGAAGAAACAATCTCCACCAGGGTCATTAACTCTTGGCTATCCAAACCAAGCCCCTGACGAATATCCTGTTCCATTTCCACACTGTCATTATTAGAGTCTATAACGCCTAATTCAAATAATGTATTAGTAACGTCCAAAGCGGCACGCCGAACACCACAATCATGCAACATGATAAGTTAATCCCTGAGCAGTTAATTATATTTTGTCTAACCAGAAACTTTTCTTTGCAGCACTAATATCGATCATGTGATTATTCATAGCCCAAGAGCTTTGCTGTTGCCTCAAGGCCTGAGAATTTTCCCACATGCTATCGTCGAAGAATTCCAACATGATATTTTGCAACCATGACTTCCCTTTTAGCGTAAGCAAGAGCTCCGCCCCATTATCCTGCATGAAGCCATCCAGAATAAGGCCGTTAATAATCGCGTTGAAATCCTCCCGGCATTCCGTTCCCCACGCCTTGCGGTAATGCGCCTTATCAATTCGATAGTACAGCAGATTGAAAATCATATAACGCTGACGACTTAGCTGTGGCGTAAGCTGAATGCTGGCAGTAGTGAAGGTGCTGTCCCCATTCTGCACGGCGTCGATATAGCGATCCACGCTCTTCGAAATCCCAGTACGCCGCTGGTTTATAAAGCTGTATGCCCCTGGGCCGATTCCCAACGCGTCGACACACTCCTTCATCGTCCAGTGATTGTATTTGGATTCAAAACCCGGCAGCGCGTAGTGTTCGTGCATATAGTTGCGCATACCCGCCTCCGCGGCGAACTGGCCGATCATCGCTTGCATATCCTTGACCAACACGCTTTCCGCATCGGCGACAGGCGCCACCTTGCCGGATTTAATCAACGCTTCTTGCCGCGTGCCCGGAGTAATGCGATACAAATAGGTCGTCAGATGTTTAATACCCAATTCATGGAGTACTTTAAAATCTTTTTCCCAATGCGCTAGCGTATGCCCCGGCATGTTATACATCATATCGAGTTGGATATGTTCTAATCCGGCATCTTGCAACATGCGGATGGAGTCAATCGTCTGCTGCGCTTTATGCGGTGAACCGACGGTGCGTAATACTTCAGGTTGGAAAGATTGAGCCCCCAGAGAAATCCGATTAATAATCGAATCAGCAATATAAACCGCTTTCTCTTTGGTGAAATCCTTAGCATTCCCTTCCAGGGTAATTTCACAGTCCTTCGCCAAATTAAAGTATCGAGTTAACGTTGTGAGAATTTTATCGAGATGGGTAATTTCCAACAGAGAACCAGTTCCGCCTCCGATGTATACCCCTCTCAACCGCGCATTGCCCCAGCGACGTGTTGCGGCATGGCGCTTCAAATCCAGAACCAAAGCGTCAACATAGCGGTCCAATAAATCTTGCGACTTTCCTTTATTCATCGGCAGCAGGTCAACAAAGTATGGGCACGCTTTACAACACACTCGGCAATAAGGGACTGAAAGATACATAACAAAATCAGTCCCATCGCTTTCAAGCGACAGCGATTTAATAAGATTATTCTCAGACTCGCCATCTGAGACATCATACATATCGGGTGGGTACAGAATGAATGGCATATAGCAGCGATTTTTGTACATTGCTCTTACTCCATATTGTTTTAGGCTAACTTTTTTGTGGTATGAAGAATATATCCGCCAAAACAAAAATCAAGTAAATTCTTTTACCATTTCGATACCAATTTAACGTTTTATTAATCTCATCACTCAACAAAAACCAAGGAGTTCGAAAAACAAACAGATTGATTGCATTTGTTAATGATAAAAAAACATAAAGAAAGCCAAAGTTTAATCGGTATGAAATAATTAACCAATGCTTAACGAAGCATTGGTTAATATATAGATAGCGAAATATATTTATCTATGCCAAGAAGGCGTCGATGAAGAGAGATAACTCTATGATGAAACCTGGCAATCCCGTAGGCGACACGCTGTCGCTAAAGGTGCAATTACCTAACCGACCAGCACCGCCGCATGACGTTGTAAAGCGGGCGCAGCACGCCCGCCCGATTCTCAGATAAGCTCCAGCGCGATCAGTTCTTCGATGGTTTGGCGGCGGCGGATCAGGCGAGGTTCGCCGTTTTCGAACAGCACCTCCGGCAACAGCGGACGGCTGTTGTAGTTGGAGGACATCGACGCGCCGTAGGCGCCGGTGTCGTGGAACACCAGATAATCGCCGATCTGGACCGGCGGCAGTTCGCGGGTTTCCACGCCGCCGCCCGCCTGCTGGGTGAACACGTCGCCGGATTCACACAGCGGCCCGGCGATCACCGTTTCGCGCAGCGCTTGCCCCGAAGTATCTCGCCCATCGGCCGGCAACAGCGAAATATGATGATAGCTGCCATACATTGCCGGACGCATCAGATCGTTAAAACCGGCATCCACCAGCACAAAGTGGCGGCTGCCCATGTCTTTTACCGCTCGCACCTCGGCCACCAAGACGCCCGCTTCCGCCATCAGGAAACGCCCGGGTTCGATCTCCAGCTGTACCGGATGCCCCAGATGCGCGGCGATGCGTTCACGCGCCCGGTTCCACAAACCGAAATAGTGTTCGGTATCGATCGCCTCTTCGCCGTACTGATAGGGAATAGACAGGCCACCGCCGGCGGAAATGGCGCTGATGTCATGACCGAGATCGATCACCTGCTGCACCATCGCATCGCAGACCCGCTCCAGATGCTGATAATCGACGCCGGAACCGATATGCATGTGTACGCCGATCAGTTTTAGGCCGTAGCGGCGGATCTTCTCCACCGCCTGCGGCAGGTCGGCATACCAGATGCCGTGCTTGCTGTTCTCGCCGCCGGTGTTGGTTTTCTGGCTGTGGCCGTGGCCAAACCCCGGGTTAATGCGCAGCCACACCGGATGCCCTGCGGAAACCTGGCCGAGCTGATCCAGCATGTCGATGGAACCGGCGTTGACCGGGATCTTCAATTCGCTGACGCGCGCCAGCGTGGCGTGATCCAACACGTCTGCGGTAAACACGATCTCACTCGGTTCGCCGCCCGGTTGAAAACCGGCCTGCAGCGCCCGTTCGATCTCGCCCAGCGACACCGAATCCACCTTCACGCCCTGCTCGCGCATCAAGCGCAAAATATGAATATTCGAACAGGCCTTCTGTGCGAAACGAATAGTGTCGAAGTGGCGCAGTTGAGCGATGCGCTGGCTGATGATGTTCGCATCATAGGCCCAGACCGGGCAACCGAAACGCTGCGGCAAGGCCAGCAGGTTAGCGGCATTCAACGCGGTGGAGGTGTCGTGCAACGAGCGAGGCATGGCGATATTCCCAATTCGAAAATGACGGCAGATAGAGCCATAGTGCCGTACGCTAAATCGGGTGGAAAATATCTATTTAGCCGTAGTCTATTCATTTATGATATGGCTTTCTTTCCAGTCGAGCAGCCTTGCCATGCACAGCATCTCTTTGCGGCAGATCGAAATCTTTCGGGCGGTGATGACCACCGGCAACCTGACCGAGGCGGCAGCCCTGCTGCAAACCTCGCAACCGACCGTCAGCCGTGAGCTGGCGCGCTTTGAGAAGCTGATCCGGCTGCAGCTGTTCGACCGGGTGCGCGGTCGCTTGTCCCCCACGGTGCAAGGCCTGCGGTTGTTCGAAGAGGTGCAGCGTTCCTATTACGGCCTCGATCGCATCGTCAACGCCGCCGCCGGTATCCGCCAGTTTCAGCAGGCGCAGCTGTCGATCGTGTGCCTGCCGGTATTTTCCCAATCGCTGCTGCCGGCGGTGTGCCGGCCCTTTATCGAACGTTACCCGGAAGTCAGCTTCAGCGTCATCCCGCAAGAGTCGCCGCTGCTGGAAGAGTGGCTGTCTGCCCAGCGCCACGATCTCGGGCTGACGGAAACCACCCTGACGCCAGCGGGCACCGAGCGGGTGACGCTGATGACGTTGAACGAAGTGTGCGTGCTGCCGACGGGCCACCCGCTGCTGGTGAAAGATCGGCTGACGCCGCAGGACTTCGCCGGGCAGAACTTTATCAGCCTGTCGAGCACCGACAGCTATCGCCACCTGCTGGATGCGCTGTTCGGCGAACAGGGCGTCGAGCGCCGCATGGTGATGGAAACGCACAGCGCGGCATCAGTGTGCGCCATGGTGAGAGCCGGCGTGGGGGTGTCGATCGTTAACCCGCTGACCGCGCTCGACTATGCTGGCAGCGGCGTACAGGTGCGGCCATTTAGCATCGACGTGCCGTTCACCGTCAGCCTGATCCGGCCGCTGCACCGCCCTTCGTCGGCGCTGGTGACGGCCTTTATCGACCATTTGCATCAACAGGCTACACTCTTCACCGCTCGCCTGGCCGCCGCCGTCAAGCGGTGAAAACGGCGTGGGAATGTTGCCGAAGCCTCAGCGCAGCGTCGCCTGCCACTGCGGATCGCTGGCGAACCACTCCACCAGAAAGTCCAGCATGGTGCGCAAGGTGGCGGGCATCTGGCGACGCGAGGTATAGATGCCGTAGATGCCCATCGACTGCGGCCGATAACCCGGCAGCAACTCAACCAGTTCGCCGCTGGCCAGCAGCGGCGCCGCCGAATAATAGGGTTGCATGGAAATGCCCGCCCCCTGCACCGTGCCGGCCATCAGCACCACCGACTCGTTGGCGCTCAGGTTACCGCTGACCGCCACCGCCGATTTCACCCCCTGAGCGTCAAAGTGCCACAGGCTTTTGCCGAAATAGGAATAAGTCAGGCAGTTGTGCAACGCCAGATCCTGCGGCTGGCGCGGCGTGCCGTGCGCCGCCAGATACGCCGGCGCGGCACACACCACCGATGCGCAGGTGGACAGCGGCCGGGCGATCAGGTTGGGATCCAGCTCGTTGGTGATGCGCAGCGCCAGATCGATGCGCTCTTCCACCAGATTCACCGCCCGGTTGTTCATCTGTAGATCGACCGCCACCTGCGGGTGGCGCTTCAGATACTGAGCGACGGCCCCCACCAGCGCCGTTTGCCCGAGCGACTGCGAACAGGTGATGCGCAGCAGGCCGCGCAGCTCGTCGCTCTGCCCTTCCTCCACCAGATCGATCTCCCCCGCCAGCGCCAGCATTTGTCGGCAGCGCTCCAAAGTACGCTCACCGGCGTCGGTCAGACTAAGCTTACGGGTAGTGCGATGCAGTAAACGTGCCCCGGCCCATTGCTCCATCTGCGCCAGATAGCGCGTGACCATCGCACGCGACATCTCCAGCGTTTCCGCGGCGGCGATCATGCTGCCGCGATCGACGATGGTGACAAAAACCTCAGCGGCGGTAATGCGATCCATGATTAGTCCGATTTATGCAACGAATAATTGCTTATTATCCGGTTTTTCTATCGCTTTATGCAACCTAACATCATTACAACATTAACTGATACCTAAGGACCTCTGCCCATGTTTAAGAAATCACTGTTAACTCTGGCCTTCACCGGCGTCGCCACTCTGAGCACCTACGCCACCGCAGCCGACACTCTGACCATGGAGGTGTATAACCCGGGCGAGAAAAGCGTGTTCCCGGTGTCTTCCGAAATCATCAGCGGCAAACACGAAGTGGCACTGATCGACGCTCAGTTCCAGCGTAACGATGCTGAAGAGTTGGTGAAAAAGATCAAGGCGACCGGCAAGAAGCTGACCACCGTTTATATCAGCCACTCAGACCCGGATTTCTATTTCGGTCTGGACGTGATCAAGGCGGCCTTCCCGGAGGCGAAAATCATCGCTTCGCCTGGCACCATCAAAGACATCAATGCGACCAAAGACGGTAAAGTTGCCTACTGGGGCCCGATCCTGAAAGACAACGCGCCGAAAACCGTGATCGTGCCGCAGCCGCTGCAGGGCGACAGCTTCACCATCGACGGCCAGAAAGTGGAAGTGAAAGGCCTGAACGGCCCGACCCCGGATCGCACCTTCGTATGGATCCCGGCGCTGAAAGCGGTCGTGGGCGGTGTCGCGGTCGCCGGTGACAACATCCATCCGTGGATCGCCGACAACCAGAGCGTAGAATCGCGCCAGCACTGGCAGCAGACGCTGAAAAACATCGAAGCACTGAAGCCACAGGTCGTCGTGCCGGGCCACTTCCTGCCGGGCGCAGCGCAAACGCTGGCATCGGTGCACTTTACCCAAAAATACCTGACCACGCTGGAAGCCGAGCTGCCGAAAGCCAAGGATTCCGCCGCGCTGATTGAAGCGATGAAAAAACACTACCCGACGCTGAAAGACGAGTCGAGCCTGGAACTGAGCGCGAAAGTGCTGAAAGGCGAGATGAAGTGGCCGCAATAAGCGCCCGTGCGTGATTGAACCAGCCCTGGCGCCGCGGTGAACTGCCGCGCGCCAAGCGAGGAGTAAAAATGACCGAAACCACTCTGCATTATATTTTCGATCCGCTGTGCGGCTGGTGCTACGGCGCCGCGCCGCTGGTGAAAGCGGCTCAGAGCCTCCCCGGGCTGAAGGTGGTGCCGCACGCCGGCGGCATGATGACCGGTAATAACCGCCGCCAAATCACCGACGAATGGCGCAACTACGTCATTCCGCACGACAAACGCATCGCCGAGATGACGGGCCAGCCTTTCGGCGAAGCCTATTTCAACGGACTGCTGCGCGACACCACGGCAGTGATGGATTCCGAGCCGCCGATCACCGCAATCCTGGCGGCGGAGAAACTGGCGGGACGCGGGCTGGACATGCTGCACCGCATTCAGCAGGCACACTATCAAGAAGGCCGGCGCATCGCCGACACGCCGGTGCTGGAAGCGTTGGCGAAAGAGCTGGGGTTGCCTTCGGCGGCGTTTATCGCCGAAATGCGCTTCAACAGCGGCGCGCCGACCGCGCAACACATCGCGGAAAGCCGGGCGCTGCTGGCCAAAGTGCAAGGCCAGGGGTTCCCGACCTTTGCGCTGCAGGACAGCGAAGGCCGCCTGCATCTGCTGCCGGCCGGCAACTATCTGGGTAACGTGGAAGCCTGGAAAAACCTGCTGGGCGCCGCCGCGCTGGCGTAACCCCCTCGCCCCGGCTGCCGGGGCGGGTCATTCGACCCGCACGAACCGCCCTTCCGCCCGCACGTTGTGACCGAACCCACAATCCCCCCGCGTGTGCATCTCCAGCGCTTGCTCGCCAAACTCCAGCGTGACGTCGCAGACCTGCGCGCTTTCCGAGTCATGCTGATGGTAGACGGCCTTGCCATGCTCAATTGGCAGCTCGGCGGAGAAGTCGCCCATGTTCGGGCCGTAATACAGCCCCATCTGCGGCATGGCGTAGCCGGAGAAATCGATCAGCCAGCGCTCGCCCTGCGGCTTCACCACCACTTCGCTCCACACGCCGCGCCCGGCGTATTGCCAGTACACGCCGCCCGGCCCCTGCGGCTGTGGCCGCTGCGCCAGCCGTTGGCGCAACAGGCTCATGTTGTGCTGCGATTTGTCATCGTGCGGCGCCAGCGCCAGATAGGCCTGCGCCTTGAGCAATTCGCCGGCGTGCATCAACGACAGCGCCACGTTGTTGTAGGCCGTAGCGACGGCCTGTTCACTCAGGCCGCAAAACTCGCTCCAGGCCGCCTGATCGCGAAAGATGTCGGCAGCTTTGGCGTAATCCTGCCGCTGATAGGCCTTTTTTCCCAGTTCGGCGTAGCTCGCCACCTTTTGGCAGTCGGCGGCGATGTCTGGCTCGTCAATGTGCGCCCAGGCCCGGGCACTGGCGAAGACGCCGCAGGTCAGCAACAGAGGAAACCAAGCCTTCATCGTTTATCCTTTCTGCAAAAATTCGGCGCCAGTATAACCGCCCGCGGGCGGAGTGTATGCCGCAATTGCGCCCAGCTGCACGCTGCCGGCGATTCAGCCGCTTTATTTCAAACGGTTAGCGGAGTTAAAACTGCTTACAGTCACGGTTTGTTTGTTACCGGCCCGCAGCCCATGCTGAACGAAATACCGCAATTATCGAGCCGTTATGAACGCAACCCCCTTGCAGAAACACGCCGTGTGGCAGCTGATCAAACCCTTTTGGGTGTCGGAGGAACGATGGCGCGCCTGGATGATGCTGATCGCCATCGTCATCCTGTCACTCGGCCTGGTCTATATCAGCGTGCTGATCAACCAGTGGAACCAGGTGTTCTACGATGCGTTGCAGAACAAAAATTACCCGGTATTCAAGGCGCAGCTGTGGCGTTTTACCTATCTGGCGCTGATTTTCATCGTGCTGGCGGTCTACAAGATCTACCTCACCCAGGGGCTGCAGATGCGCTGGCGGCGCTGGATGACGGAAAAGTTCATGGGGAAATGGTTGGCGCACCAGGCGTATTATCACACCGAGCAGCAACAGATCGTCGATAACCCCGATCAGCGTATCGCGGAAGATCTCAACGTGCTGACCCAATATACCCTGTCGCTGTCGCTCGGGCTGCTCTCCAGCCTGGTGACGCTGTTTTCCTTTATCGACATCTTGTGGCACGTCAGCGGGCCGATGACCTTCGCGCTCGGTCAGCACGCCATCACGCTGCCCGGCTATATGGTGTGGTTCGCGCTGCTGTATGCGGTGCTGGGATCGCTGCTGATCTGGTGGGTCGGCAAACCGCTGGTCATGCTGGGCTTCAATCAGGAACGGTACGAGGCGAACTTCCGTTTCGGCCTGATCCGCATCCGCGAAAACAACGACGCCATCGCGCTGTACCACGGCGAACCGCGCGAGGCACAGCAGCTGGGCGATCGTTTCGACACCATTCGCAGCAACTGGTGGGCAATTATGCGCATCACCCGGCGGCTGAACATCGCCACCAACTTCTACAGCCAGTTCGCCATCGTGTTTCCCATGTTGGTGGCCGCGCCACGCTATTTCTCCGGCGCCATTCAGATGGGTGGCCTGATGCAAATCTCCTCGGCCTTCGGTCAGGTGCAGGGTGCGCTGTCGTGGTTTATCGACGCCTTCAGCGGTCTGGCGACCTGGAAAGCCTGCGTCAACCGTTTGGCCGGCTTCAACGCCGCCGTCGATCAGGTACATCATCAGCCGCGCGGCATTCAGCTGCGGGAAGACGCCGCCCATCCGTTAACGCTGGATAACCTCAGCCTGAACTTGCCCGACGGCCAACCGCTGCTGGCCGGCGCCGAGATGACGCTGCAACGCGGCGATCGCCTGCTGATCGTCGGCCCTTCCGGCTGCGGCAAGTCGACGCTGCTGCGGGCCATCGCCGGCATTTGGCCTTACGGCGCGGGCGCCATCGGGCTGCCGGCCAACGCCAATACCCTGTTCCTGCCGCAGCGCAGCTACATTCCGATCGGCACGCTGCGCGAGGCGTTGAGCTACCCGAGCCAGGCGACACAATACAGCGACGAGCAGCTGATGCGGGTGCTGGAAAACTGCCGGCTGAAACACCTGCAGCGCTGGCTGGATACCGCCGCCAACTGGAGCCACCGCCTGTCGCCGGGCGAGCAACAGCGGCTGGCGTTCGCTCGCGCCCTGTTGATTCGCCCGAGCATCCTGTTCCTCGACGAAGCCACCAGCGCGCTGGACGACGAAACCGAGCAACTGATGTACTGCCTGCTGGTGGATGAACTGCCGGACGTGACGCTGATCAGCGTGGCGCACCGCAACAGCGTGGCGAAGTACCACCAGACCTGCTGGCGCTTCAGCCGCAGCGAAGATCAACCGGCGCGCCTGGCACTGAGCCCGCTGCCGGTATAACCCGCAGAGCCGGGCGCTACCGCGCCCGGCGTTCGTTCAAATGCCGTCGGTCTGCACGTCTTCGCACTTCACTCGGCGGCGCTCATGCCACAGGCTGGTCAGGCCGCGTTTGCCGCACGCCAGCGCCACCTCGCGAAACTCATCCAGGCTCAACCCGTCGCGCTCCAGCATCATTTCCGCCGCCAGCTGCATATTGACGCCGGTGAGCACTTCGCAATCGCCCTGCTCATCCGCCAGTTCGCAGGCGCTGCGAAACGGCGAACCGCCGAGCATATCGGTCAGGAACACCACGCCGTCCGGCTGCATCACCGCCGCCAGCGCCGAGCGTAGGGCGTCCCTGAGCTGCGCGGTACTCATCTGTTCGGGGAAATCAACCGCCGTGCAGTACCGCTGCGGCCCCACCACCTGTTCCACCGCCTGCAACAGCCCGGTGGCAAAACCGCCGTGGCCGGTAATCACAATGCCTGGCATAGCTCGCTCCTCACAAAATGCCGATAAATTTGCCCACTACGCCAATCGCTACGGTGACGCCTATCAGCTTCACCGGTGAGAATCCGCGCTTCATCAGGAAGAAAATAAGCAGCGTGAAACACAGCGGCAATAAATTGGGCATCAACTTGTCCAGCACGTCGGTCTGCAGCGCCACGCTGGCCTTGCCGGCATGCATCACCAACGGCGTGGACAGGTGCACATACGAGGCCACCAGCGCGCCAATCACCGTCATGCCGACGATCGACGCGGCGTGAGAAATGCGCCGGGTGTGGGTCTTCAACAGCGCCAGCGCGCTGGTGCCGGCCTGATAGCCGTAGTGCGCCAGCCCAAAACGCAGGCCGAAGTGGAACAGGTTGAACAGCAGCAGGAAGACGATCGGCCCGAACAGGCTCCCTTCCAGCGCCAACGAAGCGCCTATCCCGGCGCAAATCGGCAGCAGCGTCAGCCAAAACAGCGCGTCGCCGATGCCGCCGAGCGGCCCCATCAGCGCCACTTTCACCGCGCGAATGGTGGAGATTTTCTCCTTGTTCTGCTCCATCGCCAGCACCAGGCCGGACAGGAAGGTGACGTCGAACGGGTGCACGTTGATAAATTCCATGTGCATCTTCATCGAGTTGGCCAGATCCTGCGGGTTGCGGTGGATCTTGCGCAGCCCGGGGATCAGCTGATACAGCCAGCCGCCGGCCTGCATGCGTTCATAGTTGAACGACGCCTGCAACAGCAGCGAACGCCAGGCCATGCGGTTGATGTCGCCGCGCGTCAGCGCTTCGGCGGGCTGGCTGTCCAGATAGTCGTCCTGCTCCACCTGGCTGGTGGCCAGCGCCTGCGCCATGCGTTGCTCGGCCTTTTGCGCCAGCAGATCGTCAGAATCGTTAAATGCCATCTTCGGCGTCCTCCTGCGGAGCGGGCCGGGCCGTCGCCTCTGCCGCGCCGCGTTGCGTGTTGAAGAAGTCTATCAAGGCGATCGCCAGGGCACCCAGCGCCACCGCCAGGATCGGCAGCTTGAGGAACGTGACCGAGATGAAGCCGAGGATAAAATAGGCCACGTAGGTTTTTTTCATCATCACCTTCATCAGCAGCGAGAAGCCGATCGCCGGCATCATGCCGCCCGCCACCGCCAGCCCGTCCAGCAGCCAGCCCGGCGCCTTCTGCACCATGGCACTGGCCGCATCGGCGCCGAAGTAAATCGGCAGGAACGCCACCACGAAATAGAAGATGAACAGAATGCTGATGCCGAGGTAATTCACCCGCTCAATACCGCGCCAGTTCAGCTCTTTCACCATGCGATCGCAGCGGTGCATCATCGGCGAGAACAGCGTAAACAGCAGCGTGATGCAACCCTGTACCGCAATCGAGAACGGTACCGCCACGCCGATCGCCACTTTAGGATCGGCCTTGGTCAGAATGGCGAAGGCGGTGCCGATCACCCCACCAATCACCACGTTAGGCGGTTGGGCGCCCGCCAGCGGCACCATCCCCATCCACACCAGCTCCAGCGTGCCGCCCACCAGCAACCCGGTGTAAACGTCGCCCAAAATCAGCCCCACCAGCGGCCCCATCACTACCGGCCGGTGGAAGTGGGTCAGACCGTCGAACAGGTCAACCCCCGCCAGCCCGGCCAACAGCGCAATCAATAACGCATCCGTCAACATGCTTTCCCCCAGGCTCAAAAGAGCAGTTTGCCGATCGCCTCACCCGCTTCATCCGGCACCCGGCGCACTTCGCACTCCACGCCCAGCGCCGCCAGCGCGCGAAACGCGGCCACGTCGCCGTCGTCCAGCGACACCGTTTTGTGCACCTGCCGCTTCCCCTCGGCGAAGTGCATATTGCCGACGTTGACGAAACGGATCGGCACCCCGCCGCGCACCAGCGTCAACACGTCCTGCGGTGTTTTGCACACCAGAAAAATCTTCTGCCGATCCGCCGCCTTGTGGATCACGTCGATGGTTTTCTGCAGCGTGAAGTAGCGGGTCTGCACCCCTTCCGCCACCACCATGTCCATCAGGTTCTGCTGCACCGGATCGGCGGCGGCCTCATCGTTGGCCACCACCACCAGGTTGGCACCGAGGGTATTGGTCCAGGTCACCCCCACCTGGCCGTGCACCAGGCGATTGTCGATGCGGGTCATTAAAATGTTCGGCATGTCAGCGGCCCTCCGGGTAACAGGCGGCGTGGTAATCGTCGAGCACCTGCGTCACTTTATGCAGCACCCACTCCTGCGGATCGGCGCTCAATTCGCCGGCATTCAGCGCCCGCGCCTGATCCGGCAGGTACTGGCTGAGCAGCGCCAGCGGCACCGGGCTGCGGCGCAGGTTGTCCAGCAAACCGTCGACCGCCTGCTGCACCTGCGGCTGCGGCCAGTAGTAACGCACCCGATCGCTCAGGCTGTAGTGGCGATCAAGATACTGCTGGTGCGGGGTGCCGTGGTAATAGCGGCTCCACTGCTGTGGCTGCTCGCGCATCACCTGCTCCAGCGTGGCGCACAGCTGCGCCGACTGGCGTTCCCCCAGCCATTCGCGTTCGATGCGATCGAGGGCGAACAGCGCTTCGCGCAGCGCGAAGGTCAGCGCCGGCCCCACCTTCAGGATGGCGAAGTGATCGCGCACCAGCTGACGATAGGCCTGCGGCGGTTGGTAATCCGTAGAGTGCGCTTCATAGATCATGCCCGGCTGCCGTTCGATGAAATGGCTCAATGCGTCGGCACGCTGCGGCTGGTAATGCTCAACGCTGTGGTGATCGAACTCGACGCCCGGCTGCACCACCAGCGCAATGGTTCGCTGCCAGGCATCGTTCAGCTCGGCTTTTTGCCAAGCGATACGATGCGTTTCCAGCGTTTGCGCCACCGCCTGCGGCGTGGTGACCTGCAGACCCGCCAGCGCCTCCTGCGCGCCGCCCGGTACCGGCACTTCGGTGCCGATCACATAGACCGGCGCTTCGCCGCCGCTCTGTGCCCAGGCCCGCTCCGCCACCGCGCACAGGCGCGCCGCACGCTCGGCGACCGTGGCATCCCCCAGGGGCGAGGGATCGCCGGCGCACGACATGGAACAATCGAGGTGAATTTTGCGAAATCCGGCGCGAACGTAATCGTCGATCAAGGTTTCCGCCAGCGCCATCGCCTCCTGAGCCGGGCGATCTTGCCAGGCGTTGGGCCCCAGATGATCGCCGCCCAGCCACACGCGCTCGCGCGCCAGGCCAGCCTCATCCGCCAGGCGCCACAGCGCATCGCGGAACTGGGCCGCCGTTTGGCCGGTATAGCCGCCGAACTGATTGACCTGGTTGGACGTCGCCTCTACCAATACCGGCGTGCCGCGCGCTTTGGCCTGCCGCAGCGCGGCCTTCAGAACCCAGGGATGGGCGGAACAGACGGAAAAGATCCCGACCGGCATACCGGCCTTGTGCTGCTCGACAAGCTGTAACAACTGCTGCATGAAGCCCCCATGCAGGCGCCCTGCTACCGATCGGCGATGATGACCTCCACGCCCAGCTCGGTTAACGCCCGCTCGTAATCGTCCGGAAGACGGCTGTCGGTGATCAGCCGATGGATTTGTCCGGCTTCGCGAATCATGCAAAAGCTCTTGCGACCGAATTTGCTGGCATCCGCCACCGCGATAATCTCGCGCGCCACCTCGCACATCACGCGATTGAGGTGCGCCTCACCGGGGTGAGGCGTGGTGATACCGGCGCTCAGTTCGAACCCGTCGACACCCAAAAACAGCTTGTCGAAGCGGTACTGACGCAATTGCTGCTCGGCAGCCGGACCGTAGAGCGAGTAAGAGTTGCGGCGCACGCTGCCCCCCAGCACCATGACCTCCACCCCGTCGTTTCCCGAAAGCTCGTAGGCAATGTTCAGCGCATTGGTCATCACTACCAGATCGCGCCGCCCCTTCAGGAACGGCACAATCTGCGCGGTGGTGGAGCCGGAATCGAGGATCAGCGCATCGCCGTCGCGTACATAGCCGGCCGCCGCATTGGCGATCAGCGTTTTGACGTCGCGATTCAACCGCCCTTTGTCCCGCAGCGGCCGATCGAAAGCGAATTGCTGATTGAGCATTGCGCCGCCGTAAGCGCGCAGCGCACACCCTTTTCGTTCCAGAAAACGCAGATCGTTGCGGATCGTCACCGTGGATACCGCAAACTGCTTACTGAGCTGCTCCACGCGCACGCTGCCGTGCTCGCATAACAGATCGATAATGTGTTCACGTCGCTTTGCGGTATTCACTGGCATGAGCTGCGGTCCTCAGGTTTCCGGCAACGCCGGGGAGAAGATGGCTTTCGCTCTACTGCGCTGGCATTACAGCAAAGCGAAAGCAATGAAATTGTGATCGGGCTTACAGCCCCGTTTTAGCAAAAAAATCGCCAAAAAACCTTTCGAATCGAAACAAACCGAAAATCAAAAAAGCGGAAAGGGGGAAAAGTGAAACGCCATGACGGGCACGAGCGCCGGAGGGCAACTGCGCGGGCAGCGGGAGAAGTGAAAGTGGAGTGGGCCCCACCCTGTGCCATGACTTTTAGTTCGCTCAGTGACCAGGATCACATAATGGGAATTATCCGGCGGTCGGCGGGGGGCCCCCCCCGCCAGCCTATCGGGCAATCCCCTTGTCAGCACGTGCCATCTTCCCTACACTTGCGATCAGATATCGACCACTTGTCGGTACGTAAGCGTTAACGTCAATCAACGCATCACGCCATGCAGCGCTGATTGACTGCATGCCCTGGTGCGAGGAACTCATGCCGCAACCCGCTTCATCCCCAACGTCCACCGCGACCCCGCGTCGCCGTTTACATCGCCCTGTCCTGCTGATCGTCGGCATTATGCTGATCGCGGCCAACCTGCGCGCCGCCCTGACCAGCGTCGGCCCACTGTTGGAACAGATCCAGCAACAGCTGGCGTTGTCCGCCACCGCCGCCGGCCTGATCAACTCGCTGCCGCTGATCCTGTTCGCCGTTCTCTCGCCATTGACTCCGGCGCTGGCGAAACGCATCGGCATCGAACGCACCCTGGGCCTCGCCCTCGCGCTGCTGGTCTGCGGTATCGTGCTACGTTCCCTGCCGCAAGACGCCATGCTCTGGCCGGGCAGCGTCCTGATCGGCGCCGCTATTGCCTTCGCCAACGTGGTGCTGCCAACGCTGGTGAAAAGAGATTTTCCGCATCGCGCCGCCGCGATGATCGCCGCCTATGCGGCGGTGATGTCACTGGTTGCCGCCATCGCCTCCGGCCTGGCGGTGCCGCTGGCTGCCCTGGCCGGCCTCGGCTGGCGGTTCTCTTTGCTGTGTTGGGGTTTGCCCGCCTTGCTGGCGCTGCTGGTGTGGCTGCCGCAGCTGCGGCGCTCAGCCCCCCCCGCCACCAAAGAACCGCAGCCGACGGAGCAACAGCGCTACCGTTCTCCCTGGGGCAGCGCGCTGGGTTGGCAAGTGGCGATGTTCATGGGGCTACAATCGATCGCCTTCTACACCATCATCGGCTGGTTCAGCGCCTTTGCCGCCAGCCACGGCACTTCCGCCCAGCAGGCCGGATTCGAGCTGTTTGTTTATCAGGTGGTCGCGATCGTCGCCAACTTTGTCATGGTGGTGATTTTGCCGCGGGCGCGCGATCAGCGGGCAATAGCGCTGGGCAGTTCCCTGCTGATCTTCATCGGCGTCGGAGGATTATTGGTGCAACCCGCCAGTTCCCTGGTGTGGCTGACATTTGCCGGGTTGGGGGCGGGGAGTTCACTGGTGCTGGCACTGTCGTTCTTTGGTTTACGCAGTCAGCATCATCACCAGGCGACGCTGCTGTCGGGTATGGCGCAATCCGTCGGCTATTTGCTGGCAGCGCTGGGGCCCACGTTGTTCGGCCTGCTGCACGATCTGACGGATGGCTGGCGTTTGCCGCTTATCGTCCTGCTTTGCCTGACCATTCTGCAAATGCTGTTCGGCGCACTGGCCGGCCGCAGCCGCGTGATTCGCTAGCGCCGTTGGGCGATGGGCCGCACCGGCTCAGGCGCGCTGTCCTGCCACAAGTCTTCAATAAAGGCGCGTTGCTCATCGCTCAACACCCACGAAGGCGGAATTTTGGACTGCGCACGACGCTGTGCGCCCTCACGGTTTTTAGCCTGCTTTTTGTTCACAAGTCGCCTTCCTGCTTAACCTACTTAATTCAGTAACCAATAAATCACGGCGGCGATGAGTAGCCAGAACAGCCCACTCCCGATAAATACGCACAGCCATGCTTTACGTTTGATATTTGATCCATCCTTGCTCACCACAGCGCCCTCAACCAATAGATTAAACCATTCAAATTGAGATTATCGATCTATTTTAACGATCGATAAAGTCGTTTTTTCCTATGGCATTTTAAAAAACTGCTGCTACCCATAGACCTGCACTGCGGCCTCAGTAAGGACGGTACCGTGGATACCCTTGTTATCGGCAGCCGACAACGTGTATTGATAGGCGAACGAATGTGCAGTGTGCCATACCTTGCATGGTCAAAATTAAACCACTGGTAAATAATTCAACAGTCAATTATTTGACTGGTCATAAGGCAAATCGGCAACAGACCGCGCTGAAGGGAGGAGAGAAAATGAAGCGACGTACTGAAATCCTGCGGAGGAGCACCGGCCCGTTTTGGTTTCGCCCGGGCCGGCGTGAGTTAACCGATTCTGCTGACGGAATCCCGGCTGGCGTGTTCACGCTCAATGCCGGTCAACTCGCGTAAATGGCCTGAGCGCATCTCAAGCAGCCGATCGGCATGTTCGAAATAGTGATCGTCATGGCTGATCGCAAACACCGTTTTGCCCAGCGCGCGCAATTCAGGCAACAGCTCGCGATAGAAAATCCGCCGGAACTGCGGGTCCTGATCTGCGGCCCATTCATCCAACAGCAGGATATCGCGCTGCTCTGCCACCGCCAACAGCAGAGCCAGGCGTTTACGCTGCCCTTGCGACAGCTGCGGGTTAGTCACCCTGGTGCCGTCGAACTGCAGTTTGCTTTTCATATTCAACCGTTCGAGCCAGCCGGCGACCAATTCCGCATCGGGTTCACCACCTTCCGGCCCTTGCAAGCGATCGAACTGATGAAAATCGGTAAAAATCGCCGAAAACAGCCGACGGTAGTCCGGCATATCCGCCGCGGTTTGTGCGACGCCATCCAGAACGATGTGCCCGCTCACCGGTTGGTACAACCCGGTCAACAACATCGCCAGCGTTGACTTGCCACTGCCGTTGCCGCCGATCAGAAAGACCAACTCACCACGCCGCAGCGTCAGATTGAGCGGCCCGACGGCAAAACCGGGTTGCTGTTCCGTATCCGCATAGTGAAAAACCACGTCGCGAAGCTCCAGCGTCTGCCAGGAACGGGCGACGGCGGCAGGAAACGCCGCTTGATACTCGGCCAGGCGCAGCGTCTTCAGCTTGTTAAAGGCCACTTCGGCGCTAACCAGCGTCGGAAACGCCCCAACCGCCTGCAGTAATGGCGTGCGTAAGAACAGCAGCGTCAGTGAATAGGTGGCGGCCACCACCGAGTCCGCCCATCCCAGACTGTTAGCCATAAAGAACACCAGCCCAATCGCGCCTAACATCATGATATTTGACCAGTTGAGCGCACTCAAATGGAAGGTATCGGCGCGAATGATATGGTAGCGATAAGCTTGCGCATCGGGCTGATAGGTTTGTTCGTACAGCGCCTGCGCCCGCTTGCGGTTCAACATCAGTTCCTTACGACCGTCAATTACCGACTCATAACGGTGATAGAGACGCTCTTCCGATTCGCGCAAACTGGCCATATGACGATAAACCCGTGACACCAGGCAGCCACTGCCCACGACGGTCACCGCCACCCAGACCGCCGTCACCGCCAGCATTTTCGGCGATAGCCACCCCAGATAGGCTGCCGCCCCCAGGGTCAAAATCACCCCTTGTACCAGTTCAGGCAAGCGAACGAAGGCGACGGTGATATTGCGGATATCGCTGGACAGGCTCGCCAGCAATGAGGCGCTGCCTACCTGCTCGAGACGTTCAATATCGGTATCCAGGATGCGTTTCACCAACTGCCCACGCAGGCGATAGACGAAGTAATGGCCCAATGTCGTCAACGCCAATTGCGAGCCCAGCGTGACCGCCATCAGCAATGCCAGCAGGGCGAGAAACATTGGCAGCACGGCCAATGCATCGCCGCCGGCCTCCATCAGGTATTGATTGATAAATGCAATGATACCGATGCCTAAACCGGCGCTGGCCATGGTCAGCGCCATGACAGCCAGAAATGGCCAACGGTACTGGTGATAAACCACCCGTAGCAGTTCCATGAAAAAACCTCTGAAGTCGCGATCTGGCAGGCATTGTAAGCGGCGTGAGAATGAGATCAAGACGAATTCTCATCACAGTTTATCAAGCACCGCCCTGAGAGAGACGGTATCTCATGGCTGCCTGACGGATACAAACTCTCCACAGGGTTCTTACAGGACGCTAAATATTCGCTAATTAAATAACCTAACGAAACAAATTAAATAACCATATAAAATAAAAAATGCATTCACTTTAAAAATGAAAAAAGAGAAAAGAGAAAAAAATCCATCTATTCACAAATGAAATTATTTATTTCCTTTGCCGCCCATTATGCTCCAATGCTTTAATAAAACTTCATGATAGAAATCGCCAACATCAAAGACGCAGGAAAGAAAAATGAAAAAAAGGAAGTTTCTCAGTCAGGTTGAAATTGAGCAACTGATTGCTGCCGTGCATGAAGGGAAAAATAGCATTCGAGATCGTTGCCTACTATTAATGTGCTTTATTCACGGTTTACGGGTTAGCGAACTGCGTGCTTTACGCCTTGAGGATATTGATCTGACCTCCAATCGGATTCATATATCCCGCCTGAAAAACGGGTTTTCCGTTCAGCATCCGATCCAACCGCGAGAAAGACTGGCGTTGTTAAATTGGCTGGCCCAGCGGGCGAGCTATTCTGACGCAGAAGCGCCATGGTTATTCCTGTCGCGCCACGGCGGAAAAATATCACGTCAGCAGCTGTATCGATTAATGAGAATGTATGGCGAAATGGCCGGTATTAGCGTTCAGGTCCATCCTCACATGTTGCGGCACTCCTGCGGCTACGCCCTTGCGGATAAGGGAATCGATACGCGTTTGATTCAGGATTATTTAGGACACAAAAATATCCAGAATACGGTGATCTACACCGCGACCAACGTAGAACGATTCCGCGCAATCAGCATTTAATCTCACAATGAGAATAACTACGCGGGATCTCGTCCTCTGTTAAACAGCGCATCGAGTACGGTAAAAAACTCAGATGGGAAGATGCAGCCCGGCACGTCATCAACGGCCAACTCCAGCACGACTTTCAACGCCGAGCTGCTTTTCATGCCTCAGCGCCCGTGGCGCACGCCGCACTGGTTAAGCTAGCGGTAAACCTGCCGATAAAACATAACGCCATACCGTTTCATTAAAGCTAGGTACCCTTTGACCATTTACCCCCCAATTGCCGCGTAATATTGCCGTGCAAAGAAAACAATTCGCTGTCATTCTTCACCTGCAGTTTACGCATGGCGCTGCATTTATGCGCGCTGATCGTCTTGATGCTGCGACGTTGCAACTCGGCGATTTGCCGCAGGCTCATACCGTTAAACAAAAAAGCCAAAACGTCGCTCTCACAGCGGGTCAATTTTCGCGTGGTAGTCGCCTCACCACTAACGGAAGGTGCCAGAACCCCCCCAATCTTCGGGCTCAACACACGTTCCCCCAGCAACACGCGATTAAAAAACTCCGCCACCAGCGGTAAAGCGTCATCTCTGGCAACGATGCTGACATTGTGCTGGTTCAATAAGTGCCCCAACTCTTCTGCATTCTGGCAACGGGTATAGACAAGTACCCGCAATTCGGGCTGTTGCGCGCTCAGGGCAAGCAACGTTTCTCTGCCTTGAGCCACCGTCTCATCTTCACCGTCCATCTCGGTAATCAGCACGTCGGCCTGCTGATAGACCACGCTATCCGCCACCGCGCGGACGCTGGTTTCCTTTACGACGACTTTTGCCTGGGTTGGCAGCGTTTTTAAAAAACTCGCCAACCCTTCCAACGTTAATGGACATCTGTCCATTAACGCTATGTTCAGCGGTTGCTGACGCCATAAATGCATAATCTGCTCCTATGCTTGCTTACCCGAGAGGGCGTTCGCGCATGCCTAGCGAACAAAGGATGAACCTCGCGCAGCCATCCATTTCCCCTGAAGGTACAATTCCCCATCGCTGTGAAATCCCAACTTCAACATCGCATTGCGTTTATGGGTGCTGACGGTGCGTATATCACGGCACATCGTTAACGCCACGTTGGTTACGCTTTTACCGGAAAACAGCTGGGTCAACACATCCAACTCCTTCGCCGTCAGAGGCTTGTCGGCCGTCGCTTCATGCAACTGACGTTGACGCACTCGATGGCTGAAACTGCTGCAGCCCGTCAAAACCTGTTGGACGCAGTGAGTCAACGCAATAGCCGGTTCCTGCTTCAACATCAGGCCGCTGATGCCGGAGGCGATCAGTTGCCGTAGCAGCTTCGGTTCATCCAGTGCCGTACAAATGACTATCGCAGTGTCCGGTGAGCTTTCGCGCACTTCAGCGATCAACCGGAAACCGTCCAATACCGATTCTGATTTACCGCACAGCTCCATTACCAATAAGCGATGCGCATGCTGAGTGAATAAGGTTCTCAACGCCACCAGGTTGGTCACCTGCCGAACGTTGTCGGGCTGCAGGCCGCAGGACTCAATCAAGCGATTTCTCATCCCCAACGCCGTGATGAGACAGGGCTCCATAATGGCTACAGCCCCCGTCGTTGCATTACCGGCCGCCAAGGTCGTTTCAGAGGGATAATTACTATTCATATCATCACCTTAAATCTGTCGTTAGCATTCCATTGAGGACGGTCTTTTTGTCTACTGATAGACAAAAGTGACCTGCAGGACACCCTCTATCGAGCCAGGTGTAGAACCGCCATTGGTGCTGTATGCCCGCGCCCGCAAATTGAATTTGGCTTCATGCGTCGCCTGATTAACTGATTGGGTCATGTTCTTGCCATTACCCAGGTTTGCCCCCTGGTTGTTTTGCAATTCAATTTGTACCCGACGAGAGCTGCCGGTGCTTTTGTATAAGCTGGTGCTTTCCTCAGCGGCCGTCCCGCTGAAGGTCGCGACGACAGAGGTGGTGGTGCTCGGGCAATTTTTTAGCGTCAAAGGGAACTCCACCCAAGGGCTAAAGGCCCCGGAGGTCGCCAGAACAGCGGCGGAAATGTCATCCCCCAGATTGACTGAAACCGTGCCGTTCGCACCGTCGATTTCACAGGGCGCGGCTTTGATATTGCCGGTAATCACTATTTTAGATACCGCATGCGCCGCCGGGATCGTCAAAAGCAACATGCTGGCCAGCGCCAGGTTGCAGCCAAAACGATTAAACATTTTCACCATCGTCTGTTCCTTCTCGTAAAACGCAGGGGCCCGTCAGCCCGCTGCCGTTGAAATATCCGTTTATTGGATTTCGGCCTGAATGGTCGCCGTTGCATTGAACTGCCCCACTGAAGGAGCTTGCCCAGTGGTGTTGATCGGATAGATGCTGATCCGTGAACTGCCACTTTGGTTGGGATATTGGAAGTTATCGATTGGCAAGCGCCCGCTCTGAGGCCGAATCACATTGCCCTGCATATCCTTAATCATCACGCCAATGTCGCGATTGCTGGTCTTCAGCGCCTCTGGCATGCTGCCATCAGCCTCGCCGCGGAATGACAGACTGACCTTGACGCCGGCGGAAATATTGCGACAGGCCAGCGTCAGCGTTCTCTCTTCTGGAGTAAAACGGGGCGGCATCGCGCCCTTGGTTTGGATATTCGAGGTCAAGATGTCGCCAAAATCGACCGTGACCGTTTGCGGGCTGATTTCACAACTCTGCGGCACAGTAACGGTGCCGCTCATTGATATCGTGGAGACCGGCACATCGCTTTTCACACCACTCGCCACGGAGACGTAGGTGTCTACCAGGCGGGTGCTGGGGATGGAGGTCACGCCAACGAAAGGGCGGCGGAAATACAGATGAATTCGCCCGCGAGCGCCGCTGTTGTAGGGCGTGCTGGCACAGGATTCATCATCACCATCCATATCGGTCTTAAAATTAGACTCATTGGTGAACGGCGCGGCAATAAACTCATTGCGATATCCCGCCACGAAAACCTCGCTGGCAACGCCCAGGTATTCATTCAACGCGTAATACGTTAATCCCCCGCTGCTGAATACCGGCTCGCTCAGCAGCATTTTGGCGGTGACATAAGACGCCGTACGCGTCTGACATTCGCACTTCACCCGATAAGAACCGGGCAAATTCCAGTTACCGCCATCAGCATTCTTAATAATCCGCCCCACCACGTTTTGCGACGGGTCAGTTAAGACCGGGGAAAAAAGGAATGAAAACCCGTGGGTCCCCGAAATAGGGACACACTGCCCGAAAGCCGCCTGTACCTGTGGTGCGCCCAACGTTGCGCAGGCCAATAGCCCACCGACGATGATCCCTCGTTGAATCGATATTCCTGTCGCCATCATATGCACCTTATAAACACTGCCCGTTAACGAGACGAATCCCACCGCTCTCGGGCTGATTAGCCAATTGATAGTTGGCCTGACATTGCTGAGCCGCGTCATGGCCCCACTTCACCTGCAACCGCCCACTCTCCGCCAGGCCGGCCAGATAAACCTGGCCACCGTCGCCGACGATGGCTGCATTGTCAGAAGGGCTGTTGAGCGTGCTGACGGTGGCGCCGAATGGCACCGGATCGCCGCTGCGCGTCAGCAAGGTCAGCAACACGCGGGCACCGACGTCCGGATTGAAGCGGGCGCGCACCACGGCGCCACGGGTTGGGATCACCGTTTGGCTGCTCAGCGTCATGTCGACATCCTCGGCGAAAGATTCACCGTCCAATCCAACGATGTTGCGCCGGTAAGGCGTCAGGTAAGGGACAACCGCATAGCCGCGCCAGTCGGTGCTGACCCCGGTTTGGTTCAGGACATCCACCCCTGAAGCGCCGGGCGCCTGCACCAACGCCACCGTGTCGCCCAGCGGCTGCGACAGCGTGACGCCGTTTTGATGCACCAGAACACCGCCCTGCACGCCGTAGTTCACCTGCTGGCGATGGCGATCGTAGCCATACCCCAGGTTCCACTCGGCGAGAGCGCCTTTATAGTCCGCCTGAATATTGCCGTTCGCCCCCACATCTCTGCCGGTATAGCCCTGACTGATGCTGTAGTTCAGGTTGTTTCCTGGCAGGGCAGTACCGCTCAACCCAAGGTTGTTGCTGGTGGCGCCATTGCGGCTGGCGTTCATGCTGTAAGTGGCGTAGCTGCCCGGTAACCATTTGCTGAGCGGTACGCTGACGTTGAAAGCCACGATATGGTCGCGAATACTGCTGCGATTGCCGTTACTGTCGTAGCCGTTCTGGCTGAACGTGTAATTCAGCCCGTAACTGACGGCTTCCCAGCTGTTGTTGTAGCTGAGGCTGACCGACTGCGAACGGCGATTGTCATTCCAGTAGTCTTCATTAAACAGGCTGAGCGACAACGTTCCCCCCAAATCCCACAGGCTCTGGCTCATCGTCAGCTCGGCACGGCTCTTCTTGTGATCGTTATAGATAGCACTGTTGCCGCCGTAGCTCTCCAGCGCCTCTTGCAGGTTATAAAAGCCGCGCGTGGAGTAGCGATAACTGGCCAAGCTAAAGTTAGTGCCGGTCTCAATGAAGTTTTTACCGTAGCGCAGTCGCCATGATTGGCCCTGTTCCTTCGGCCGGATTTCCTGTTTGGTCCAGGCTTGAGTAACATCGGCAGACAAGGCGCCCACCGCCCCCAGGTTCTGCCCCCACCCCAGCGCCAGAGACTGATATTTACTGGCTGCCTGCACGCCCCCATACAGCGTGGCCCCCCACGGCAGACCGTAGATCGCGGTCGCTTGGCTAAACGGACGTTCATCAACACCGCCGCCGTATGAACGGTATTTCCCGCTGGTCAGGCTGTATTTCAGGCGCCCTTCGCGCTGCAATACCGGCACCACGGCATAAGGCACCACAAAATGCTGCTCCTGGCCGTCGGCCTCACGCACGTTCACATTCAGATCGCCGCTGCCGCCCGTGGGGTACAGATCGGTAATTTCAAACGCCCCCGGCGGCACATAGCTTTGATAAATCACATAGCCGTTTTGCCGGATCACGATTTGCGCATTAGTACGCGCGATCCCGCGCACCACCGGCGAATAACCTTTCATGCTATCCGGCAGGATGTCGTCCTCAGAGGCCAACTGCCCGCCGCGGAACTGCACGCTGTCGAATACATCGCTGGACGTTGTGCTGTCGCCCAGCGTCAGGCGGCTTTGCAACGCAACGATATCGCGCTGCAGATAGGTGTTGATTGAACGCCAGGAAGAAGAACCGCCGGTGTAATGGTTCCAGATCGAATAGTTACGCAGGCGCCAGGCACCCCAGTTGATGCCCGACCGCAGATTGAGGTAATAGTTATTGTTGTTTTGCCGTTCGCTGTCGCGCATCTGGCTATTGGCACCGCTGAAGTTGTAATTGACCAACAGCGCCGGTATGCCGGAGTCCCATTTATCCGGGGAAACGTAGTCGCGCGCATTCAGGCGCAGTGCCGCCTGCGGGATGCTCAAATTCAGCCTCAGCTGATTAAACAGAAATACCGCAGAGGCCTGCGGAATGGCCTGTGCCAGGTTGACGCAGCTATCCCCAGGCACCATCGCCGGAAACATGGCAACCCTCACGCCCAGCTCCGCCAATTTTTCCGTGCTGAAACAAGGCTGCAGCGTTTGCTTCCCGTCGGTCCCCGGCATAAGCCGAAACTCGACGTCCAGGCTGTCGATCTGTTCGCCGTTAAGGTAAAGATCGACCCGGTAGTTCCCGGGCGCCTGGCTGCTGTTCTCCTCAAACACCGAGAGATCGGCGCCGCGCAGCGCCGGATTATCAATTTCCAGCAGCGCCGGGTTGAAATAATCGCGAGCATAAGCCGTGCCGAGCGAGCTCAGCAGCGCCATTTGGCAAGATATCAGGCCGGCAAGAACCGATCGCGCTCCTGGTAAACCAATGCAATTCGGGTTATTCATCCTTTTAACTCCCTGTCCCGATTGGCTCGGCCCGACTAAAACCCGGTAAGCCGAACGCCTGCTCCAGCGTTATCACGGAGCAAAAAAATACGCACCGCGGCCCGGTTATAACGTGCTGGTGAAGGTCTGGCCGGTGCCGCCATAGTCGTTGATGATTTGCCAGCTCAGGCTGCCACCTGTGCCACTCGCCGTCGGCAACGGGAAACTGGCGCTCGCCTGCGGCGCTACCATGGTGTTGCCGGTAATGGCGCGGCCATTCAGCTTCAAATTGAAAAAGGTGAGGTAGTAGGGAGAAGGGTTGGTCACCTGCAAACGATCGCCATTGCGCCGCCATGTCACTTTACCGGCCGCCTCTTCCAGATTGCCGACGAGCCCCTGCGGGCGATAAATCAGCTTGATGCGGGTCTTGATCGCAATTTGCAGCGTGTTTTCTTTCTTTTCCACCGAAGGAATAGCCTTCACATTCAGCCAATACAGCGACTCTCTGTCCGTCGGTAAATTGCCGCCCGCACGTACCACGCGCAGCAGGTTATTTTGGCCTCCGTCTAAACGAAAGAGCGGCGGCGTGATAATAAAAGGCGCTTTCGCGCTATCGCCCTCTTGCGCATCGACCCAGGATTGGATCAGATAAGGCACCGCATCCGGATTGTTGATATTCAGAGCAGACTCTTTTTTACCGCCGTCGTAGATGAGGCGCGTTCCACCCACTACCACGCCGGCCTGTACCGGAGCCCAAAGCGTCATCAACAACGCCGCCGTCAGCGCAAAGTATCCAGCTTTCATCTCTTTCTTCCCGTTCCCATCACCGATGAACAAGAGCCAGAGAACACGCCCTCTGGCTCATTTTTCTAACTGTTTCGCCGCCGTGACGGCATAGCCTTACTGATAAACGATGGTGAAGTTGGCCGTAGCGTTGGCGCTACCGACGGAAACGTCGTCATAAGCGAAATAGCGCGCGACAAAGCCCAGGGTGTTTTCTTTGTTCTCTTCCAGCGCATACACGCGGGAATCGTTGCCGATATTGAGCACGTTGCTGCCGTCGTCCAGCAGCTGTACGCCAATACCGCCCGCGACCCCAGCAGTGCCGGCGCCGGTCAGTTGCAACAGCCCGGACTGCCCCTGCACCTGAGTGCCGTCAAAACGCACGGTAGCGCCGGTGACGGTAGCCGGGCAGTTTTTCAGCACCAGGTTGAAGGCTTTGGCACCGGCGGTTTTAGACAGGGTGAATGCATCTTTGGCAATCTTACCCAGAGCGACCTGCTTGTTCTGGGAGTCTGGATCGACGGTGCAAGACTGATCGGTGATGGTGCCAGTGATATTCAGCGCGCCGTCAGCAGCAAATGCAGAGGGGATAAATGCGGACGCGGTCAATACAGCTACAGCCAACAGATTCTTTTTCATCCTACTTTCCTTAAAATTATGCATGGGTTTATTTCCGACATATCCTTAATGTCATTCCTTTTATTTAGCTCCATGAATGTGATGGGCCTTAACCAGACTGATTAATGGCTTCGGGTTTATTCACCCAAACGATTCATTTTGAACTAAAGTGACTCCTTTGGTTTTTAAAACCAATAAGAACCAATTTGACAGAATTTAAAACCAACTTATTGGCAAAGGGATAATAAATCAGACTAAAAAACCAAGGTGCAAACTCGATGATTTAAACCTGTGGATCTTTGATTAGGATTTTACTTAGATGAAGAGGGAGGGCGTGACACGAGAAAAAAACGCAATGCGCTGTTTTTAAACAGGATTAAGCTTAAAGCAGGAAAGAGAGCATGGGAATATTGACATTGTTTTTACGCGTCCTTACAGTATGTTTCAGTTTAGTTCAAAGTGACTCCTTATCGTTATTAACTTAAATCACACTTACCAAATTTCCTTAAAGCGCTGTGCATTGCTGGCGGTATAAATCACCGTATTTTGGATATTTCGGTGTCCGAGGTAATCCTGAATTAAACGGGTGTCGATACCGCGGTCCGCCAATGCAAATCCGCAGCCATGCCGCAGCATATGTGGATGAGCGTTGACCTCCAATTTAGCCACCTTGCTGTAATGGCGAATCAATCCGTAAATACGTTGGCGCGACAGACGGCCACCGCGGTTTGAAAGGAACAGCCACTCTTGATCGGCCCAGCGGTGTCGTTGACGCTTATCCAACCAGCGCCGCAAACATTGCCTTTCGCGCAGATAGAGCGGATGGACGGTGGAAAAGCCATTTTTCAACCGATGTACATAGATATTACCGCCTTCCAGATCGATATCCGATAAGCGCCATCCCCCTATTTCGCTGGCGCGGCACCCATGAATAAAACACATATATATCAAACAATAATCGCGTTCTGGATTCTTTCCCTGCAGCGTGACCTCAAGCAGTCTCTCCACTTCGGAAGGCGTCAGATGTTTACGATTAGACATACAACCTCATTACTTTGATCGGAAAAATGTGGCTGTCATTTTCCTTTTACATCACCACAATGGACACTCAGGGCAGCCCCTGGCTTATGGATAGGTTCCTGCATCCAGCGCGGAGTATAGCGGATTTGCCCAATGCGAACAGCGCGACAGCCGTTATTATCACGGGTGTCAACCGCTCCTGTGAGGCGCTATTGTGAATGGGCTCCGCAGATGCCCGGTATTATCACCGCACAGCTCCCTGTTTGCTTTAGCTTGCGTTATCACTACCGGGCACGATGTAGAGTCAGGTTGATAAATTAACCGGCAAAACAAAGAATACTCCTAAAAAACATCGCCATGTCATTAACACTCGCCATTAATCACACCGCCAAAAAACGAATAAAAAACCACCGCCACGGATGCATATTCATCTGACGGATAAGCATTAATAATTATGGATATCGATAACAGAGTGAAACAGGAAGGATGAGGGATGAAATGGCAGTAACAACAGACGAAAAACCCAGGCTTGACCTCGACATGCGAGCGCCTGGGGGGATGAAATTATTGGCCGACTATTACGTGGCACAATTCGCCGAGGGTCAATTCAGGGTGATCGATAAACATTTCCGCAGTGAGCGTAATGCCGAATTCTCGCCGAACCACCAGCATCAACTCCATATAATCCAGACTGTCCAGACCAAGCTGTTGCAGCGGCATATCTGCCGACAGCCGCGTTCTCTCCACCCCTCTGGCTTCATGCAACATGCCGCAAATCGTTTCATATAACCGATGATACTTTTCCATACGCCCTACCGTTATTCATTGTGATAACCAAATACCAGCGCCGCATTGGCACCGCCAAAACCGAAGCTGAGGCTCATGACATGACGCAAACGACCGTGCCGATGCCCTTCGCGAATATAATCGAGATCACATTCGGGATCGGCGGCGTGCAAATGGCAGGTTGCCGGCATCACTTGCTGCTGTAATGCTTGCAGACAGACGATGGCCTCAAAGCTACCGGATGCGCCAAGCAGGTGCCCGGTATAGGATTTCGTGCTGGAAATCGGCGTGCGATAAGCATCGCGCCCCAGTGCCGCCTTGATCGCCTCGGTTTCGCTCACATCGTTTTGCAGCGTAGAGGTGCCATGCGCATTGATATAGTCGATTTCATGGCTGCTGAGCCCCGCCTGCTCCAAGGCCCGTTGCAGCGTTTTCACCTTGGCCTGAGGATCCTTCGATGGCGCGGTAAGATCGAAAGCGTCTGAAAAATTGCCGTACCCTTTGATCTCCCCCAGGATCGTCGCACCACGCGCTAAAGCCGCCTCCCGTTCCTCAAGGCATAACACGGCGGCCCCTTCCGCCAGGACGAAACCGTTGCGATCCCTGCTGAACGGGCAACTGGCTTTGGTAATATCCTTCTGCTCCCGGCTCAACAAACGCAACGCATCCATATTCCAGATCGCACCGTTGCCGCTCAGCGACTCCGACGCGCCGGCCAGCATCATTGCGGCGCGGCCGCTGCGAATCGCCTCAAACGCATCGCCAATCGCGATGCCGCCGGTCGCACAGGCCGCCGCCGGTGAGCCTTGATAACCCCGTAGCAACCAATGCTGGCCACAGATGGCGGTCGCGATATTGGGCATCGCGTGAAAACAGCCAAACAGCTGGCCCAATCCGGATTGCAGATAGTCCGCATTGTTTTGCATGATCTCATCCTGCCCTCCCCAGCCGCTGCCGATAATCGCCCCGCACTCCAACGACGAATAAAAGTGCGCAGGCCCCCTGTAAGAGGATGAAAACGCCATTTCGATCGCCTCCGCGGCGGCGGCAAGCGCCAACCTGGCGAATCTGGGCAGCCGGCGGCTTACCCGCGCGGCAACGCCCTCCAGCGGCGGTTCGGACTCCAGCAAAGCAAAAAAGCGCGCGTGGATCCCCGCCGCCGATTTATCGTGATAACGATAGGCCAAGCGGCTGGCCATGATAGCCTGCCAGTTTTGCTGCGCGTTGCCTCCCAGCGCGGTGACGGCACCGTAACCGGTGACCACCACTCGTCTTTTTTTCTCCATGCTTATTCTCCTTGCCCCGATGCGAAAGCCTCGTTGCCGCCCAGCGCCAGCCACAGCTGCATCGTGGCGTTCAGGTAGCGGTATTGCAGCGCCGACAGCGAATTTTCGCTGATCAACACCGTCTCTTGCGCATCCAGCAGCGTTTGCAGCGCGACGGAACCGGCCTGATATTGATGTCGCGCCAACGCCACGGCTTGCCGGCTCATCGCCAGATGCCGCCGCTGGTTGCCGATTTGCCGCTGTGCTTCCAGGCGTTGTCGCATGGCGTTGTCCACATCGGCCAGCGCGCGATAAACCGCATCGCGAAATTGAATCTCCGCCCGCTGCGCCTGCAACGCCGCTTTGTCGCTGGACAAGCGCATCTTGCGCCATTCGATAAACGGCAGCGTCAGCGTGGCACCCAGCGAACGCGAAGGTTCACTGAACCACCGGCGGAAAAGCCCGCTGCCGGCATCCAACCCGGCGTCCAGGGTCAGCGCCGGATAAAAACTCAACCTGGCCGCCTCCGCACCGGCCAGCGCCGCTCTCAGGCGGCGCTCTGCCGCCTGAACATCCGGCCGGCGTGCAATCACCGCCGCCGGCAGGCGCTGCGCGATAGCTACCTCTTCAAGCGGCAACGAACGCCGTTCGCTATAGCGCAGCAGCGGCGATCGCCCAAACAATAACGCCAGCGAGTTGCGCGCGTCTTCCCGCTGCCGCTCCAGCTCATGCAGCTGATTCTCTCTCGCCAACAGGTTTTGTTCCGCCTGCAACAGCTCGAATCGGCCAACGTCGCCCGCGGTGTGACGTGCCGCCACCAGTCGCAAAGTTTCACGCGCGATCGTCACCATCCGTTGCTGATGGACGACTTGCTGATTCAAATCGGCAATCTGCCAATACCCGCGCGCGGTAGCGCCTATCAAGGTCAACGCGGTATTGCGCCGATCCAACGCCGAGGCGACGGCCAGCCATTCGGCCTGTTCACGAATGCGCGCCAGCTTGCCCCATAAATCCAGTTCATAGCTCAGAGAAAGCCCTGCACGGTAGCTTTCCTGCGGCGTAGTCGTGCCCCGTAGCGCTCGGGTATTGCGGCCACTCAGGCTGGCAGCCAGATCCGGCGTCAAATTGCCCTGCGCCAACCCGGCCTCCAACATGGCCTCACGCCACTGCAATCCGGCCAGCGCCAGATCCTGATTCGCGATCAGCACGCCGTCGATCAGCGCGGACAGTTGCGGATCATTGAAGTTTTCCCACCAGGCGATGCCCGCGCGCAGTGAACCGGAGCGCTCATCGACCACGCGCCACTGCGGCGGTAACGACGGTGGCGCCGTAGCGTCGATCGGCCGCCATCCGCAGGCGCTCAGCGACAGCATCACCAGCCCGCAAACCCAAAGTCGGCTCATTCTCGCGCCAGCGCCTCCACCGGCTGCAGACGCGCGGCGGTGCGAGCGGGAAAGAACCCGAACCCGACACCGATCAACGCCGAGAATCCGCAGGCCAGCAGCAACGGCGGCCAGGTAAAGATCATCGTCACCTGCGGCGCCAATCCGCTCAGAGCCCCTTTAACCAGCGCGGCGCAGGCGATCCCCAACACGCCCCCCAGGCTGCAGATCACCACCGCCTCGATCAGAAACTGCCGCATAATGTCCTTCTCAGCGGCGCCCACCGCCAATCGAATACCGATCTCATGGGTCCGTTCCGTCACCGAGACCAGCATGATGTTCATTACCCCCACACCGCCCACCAGCAGCGAGATGGCGGCAATCGCGGTAATCAGCAGCTGCATGGAGTCTGAGGCGCGTTGAATGGATTGCGTCAGCTGATCGTCGGTCAGGGTGAAGAAATCCCGCCGCCCGTGTTCTAGGATCAAACGCCGGGTCGCATCCCGCCCCGCCTCTCCCAGCGTCAGTTTCTCATTCACTCGCATCACAATGGATTCCAGCGGCATATCGCCGGCGATGCGGCCGGTCAGGGAGGTATAGGGCAGCCAGGCAAGCGGTTGAGAGCCGGCGTATTGGGCGCCGCGGCGCTGCGCGACGCCAATCACCCGATAAGGCACGCCCGCTATCAGCAATACCGCACCTAACGGATCTTGCCGAGAGGAAAACAGAGCCTGCTTTAACAAGGGATCAATCACCGCTACCGGTGCGCGCTCACTCAGATCTTGCGCGGTCAACAGGCCGCCGGAAAGCAGGCGAATGCCCTGCGTGCGGAAATACCCTTCGCCGACGCCCATCACGGCGAGTGGCACCTGTTTGCCTTCGCGAACGGCCAGCAGTTGGGTGCCGATCACCGGCGAAACGCTGTCGACGTAAGGCAGCGCCGCCAACAATGCAGCATCCCGCGCGCTCAGCGAACGCGCGAAATCAGGGCGCGATTTTTCCCACCCCAGACCTGGGCGAATCTCCAACGTGCTGGTGCCAAGCTGGCTGATTTCATTGAGAATATTACGCCGCGTGCCCTCCCCGATAGCGATGGCGGAGACCACCGCCGCAATGCCGATAATGATGCCGAGCATCGACAACACGGCCCGGACCCGATGCCCCAGCAATGCCCGCCAGGCCATACCGACAGCCTCTTTCAGCGCCATACCCGGCGCCATGCGCTTCAGGGGGGCCGCCAGCGGTAGCGGCCGTTCGAACGTAGCAGGCTGTCGGGAGGCCTCATGGCGACGATCCGCCACGATCTCGCCGTCGCCGATCTCAATGATCCGCCGCGCCTGCTCGGCGATCCGCCGATCGTGTGTCACGATGACGACGGTATGCCCGACCGCGTTCAGCTCGTGCAAAATAGCCATCAACGCCTGACCGCTGGCGCTATCCAGTGCGCCGGTCGGTTCATCGGCCAAAATGATTTCCGCACCGTTCATCAGGGCGCGGGCAATACTGACCCGCTGCTGTTGTCCACCTGAAAGCTGCGCCGGACGATGACCGCCGCGCTGTACCAACCCGAGCCGAGTCAACAAATGCGCTGCCCGCTGGCGGCGCTCTGCGGCCGGCATGGCGGTATACAACGCCGGGATCGCCACATTCTCGCCGGCGGTCAGATAGGGCATCAGATGATAGCGCTGGAAGATAAAGCCGATGTGCCGGCTGCGAAGCTGCGCCAGGCGATCGCCGTCGGCTTGCCCAATCGCCACCCCGTTGATGTACACATCGCCCTGAGAAGGCTTGTCCAGACAGCCGATGATGTTCATCAGCGTCGATTTTCCAGAACCGGAGGCACCGACGATAGCGACCATTTCCCCCCGCTGAATGCGCAGGGAAACGCGCTTGAGGACCGCAATTTTTTGCTCCCCGGCCTGAAACTCACGCGAGACGTTATCCAACGCGATAATGGGCTCGGCGTTAGCTGACATGGCCTTCCTCCGCATCAGGCTGCTGCTCCAGCAGCACCCGTTCCCCTGGGTTCAGCCCTTCCAGCACTTCGGCATAGCGACGATCGCGGGTACCGATACGCACTCGGCGTACCACGGTCTGCTCCCCTTCCAACACCTTGACCTGATAGCTCCCTTCATCCAATGCCGCGCCCAGCGCAGCCATCGGCACCCGCACCACCCCCTGCGCACGTTCGGTAATGATAAATACCTGCGCCGTCATCGAGGTGCGCAGTCGACGTTCGCCGTTGGCGACGGCAAACACGCCGTTGTAATACACCGCCGCCGTTTGCTGGCTTGAATTCCTGCCCAGCGGGTCGGTTTCCAGCGCCTCCGCCGGCGCCTGCTGTATCGCGCCCATGGCCCCCTCATATCGGCGGTTGGGATCGGCGGCGACGTAAAACCAGAGCGGCTGCCCCATCTTCACCTGCAAGATGTCATTTTCCGATATACGGGTATGCACCATCATGGTATCCACGTCTGCCATCACCAAAATGGTCGGCGCGCTTTGCGACGAGACGATGGTTTGCCCTTCCTGAGTGACAATGCCCAACACCTCGCCGTCAATAGGGGCGGTTATACGGGTAAAGGCCAGATTGGCCCTGGCGGTTTCCTGCGCCACTTCGGCCTGGACGATCTGCGACTCGTTCACTTTCAACTGCGCCAGTTGCGCGTCGCGCTGCGCCTGCGCTTTTTCCAAATCGCTGGCCACGCCGGCGTGGTCGCGCGCCAGCGTCCTTTGCCGCGTCAATTCCAGCTGGTACTGCTTCAGCTGCGCCTGACTCGCCAGTTTCTGCGCCTGCGCGCTGCGTAATTCGGCCTGTGACTTGCGCAACTCGTTAAGCTGCAGCGTCGGATCTATCTCGGCCAACAGCTGCCCCTGGGTCACCCTGTCCCCCTGTTTGACATACAGTTTTTTCAACTGCCCGTTGACCTGTGCGCCAACGTTCACCTGCCGGATCGGTTTTAGAATACCGGTTGCCAACACGCTTTTTTCGATGTCACCGCGCTCGACGCGCGCCGTTTGCGGTGGTTGCGTGTCAGGAGGCCGATTCAGCAACGGCAGCCCGCCAGCCAACGCCATCAAAACGATCATCGCCAACGCCACTCGCCGCCAGCGTCTCTTTCCGGGCACGTCACTCCACCGCAGCACAATCATTCATCCTGACGTCGTCGGAAGGCTCGGCCAGCAGCCGCCCCTGCGACATGCGCAAGACCCGATCGAACAACGGCAACAGCCGCGGATTATGGGTGACCGTCACCAGGGTTTTACGATTTTCACGACAATGCGCCACCAGAGCCGACATCACCGCCACCGCGGTCTTTTCATCCAGATTCGCCGTCGGCTCGTCCAGCACCAACACCGAGCAATGGCTGTACATGGCGCGTGCCAGCAACAGACGCTGCCGCTGCCCCAGCGACAGTCCGGCATGGCTCTCCCGCACCAGGGCGTTCACGCCCCCCGGCAGCTGCGCCACCGCGTCCGCCAGCCCCAAGCTGCGCAGCGCCTGTTCCACTTGCCGTTGCTGGCCCGGCGACGACGGCGCGAACAGCGTGATGTTCTGCAACACCGAGGCATTGAACAGAATGTCCTCCTGGCTTTGCAGGAAGAACAACCGCTGCGCGGTGGCATTTGTCAGTACGCGCCCATCCAGCGCCAGCTCCCCCTGCTGCGGCGTCAGCAGGCAGGCGAGCACCTTCAGCAACGTGCTTTTGCCCGCGCCGGAACCGCCGCAAATGGCAATACACTCCCCCCGTTCCAGCGTCAGCGACAAATCACGCAACACCGGTTGGCCGGCGTCATAAGCAAAGGTCACTCCCCGATACGCCAGCCGCGCGTCAAAATGACTCACGCTTTCGTCCTCAGACAGGGCGCGAACGGATACCGCAGGAAACAGATCCCGCGCACGTTCATCGATGACGTGCAGCTGGTTTTTCTGCAAAACGGCAAAAAAGATCTTGCTGCTGTACGAGGTAAAGATTTCACGCAAAAAGCTGTAGGCGAAGAATGCCCCCAGGCTGAGCTCGCCCTCCTTGAGCAGCGGCAGCGCCAGCAGCATGAACAACACCATCTCCAGGCTGCCGATCAGCTGGTAAATGCTGCCCTTTATCTGCTCATAGATCTTTTGCTGCTGCAGGCAATTGAACAGCGAGCGGGCATGTTCGGCGAACCCTTCCTGCCGCTGACCGGCCAGGCCGGCGGATTTGATGGTCGAAAACCCCTGGATGGTTTCCAGGATGAAATCATTTTGCACCGCGCCTCGCACCTGCAACTGCTGGGTGTAATGCCGATCGCGGTAGATGGCCCACACGCTGACCGCCCCCATCAGCAGCACGCCGACAACCGGCACCAGCGCCAGCATCGGACTCAGGTAGCACATCACTGCCAGCGCGATGGCGCCGATAATCCAGTCGGTGCGCAGGCCGTTGTCCAGTTCGATCTTCTGGCCGGCGGCCATCTGCCAACTGGTGAAGCGGCTGAAAATCTCGCCGGGCGCGCGCTTACTGAAGAAGTTCAGCGAATTCTCCAGCAGGCGAGAGAACCCGGCGGCGCCGTGCAACAACACGAAATTTTTGATGAAACGTTCGGTGATAGTTCGCGCGATCAGCGCCAACGCCGTGGACGCCACGAACGCCAATAGATAGTAGGCATAGGGGAACGCGACCTCGCCGGCCATGGCGAACACCTGATTGATCGCGCTGGCGACCATCATCGGCATGATGAATAGCGTCAGTGAGATAAAAAACGTCATCGCTGCCAGGCGATAAATGCCGGCGATGCCGGCGGTATCCTTCAGGCTTAAACTGGCGAAAGTGCTCCGGCGGTCGCTACGCTGGGCCGGTGCGCCAGCCGGTATCTCATCGCGATCCAGCACCAGCGCATAACCGCTGATTTCCGCTTTCAGGGCAGCGTACGGCAGCAGTTGCTGCCCCAATGCGGGATTCATTACGCATACGTACCCTCCCTGGCGATACGCCAACAATACATAGTGGCCTGCGCCGTAATGCAAAATGGCCGGTAAAGGCAGCGCCGCAAGATCCCGGTGTTCAAATGCCACTGGATAAGCCGGTAGCGCCAGTTCTCCCAAAATGGTGCACAGCGTCGCCAGCGACGTGCCGTGCTGCGAAGCGGGATAACGCTCCCGCAGCTCCGTCAACGGCGCGCGAATGCCCTGAGTTTCCGCCAGCATGGCGATGCAGGCCAGCCCGCACTCATTGATTTCGCTCTGCAAGACCGGCGTAGGAAGGGTATTTTCCATACGTAGTGATATCCCTGACTTATTCGTTGATGAAAAATAAAGAGTGCGAATGCCATAACAGCCAATCATCCGCATGCCGCCGGAGGGTTCGCTCGACGAACGCCGGCATGGCGCGGCCGACCTTATCTGCAGCGACCGGTTCTTCGATGTGAATGCGGATACCGCGATCGAAATAAATCGAATAGCACACCACCTGAGCCCGTAACGCTCGGGACAGCCGAACGATGCCGCTGTGCAAATGCGCCGGCCGGCCGAACAGATGACAGGCCAATTTGGCCGAAGCATTCTGCTTGCTGTTCAGGGTGTAATCCGGCGTGATGTCCGGGAAGAGGATGATGTTGCGCCGATGTTCCGCCGCTTCCAGCATCGCCTGCGACAAGGTGCCGGCGATGTGCCGCGGATCGTCGTGAATCGAGCAATAGTCGAGTCGCTGCCGCCATTCGCCTTCCGGCGCCCGCCGCACAAATGCCTGTACATCGCCGGAAACGATCACCGTCGCACGCCCGGGATAAACATCCGCGCCGACCAGCGTCGCCAATACGTCGGAGACCGTATGCATCGGCGCCAACAGCACCGGCACGCCCGCGCGATGCAGCGGTTCCACGACCTGATTAAGCTGCGCGGAACAGCGCGCCAAATGATTCATCAACGATGCATTGCGGGCATGGACCGCCGCGATATCCAGCCACTGCCGCCGCTGCATCTGCCAGGCGAAGTCCAGATTGCCGTCGCCCAACAGGCTTTGGCGATTCGCCGCAGCGACGGCTTGCCGGTGGCGAAAGCGACGCTGCGGTCTGCTTCCCCTCAACCGCCGACGCACTTCCAGCCACAGGCGATAATCCACGCGCCGCAGCAGAGCACACGTCAGGCGGTTGCCCATCCCAGCCCCCGTTGCCGATAAGCGAGCCATCGCGTCCAGGCCGTTGCGCCAGGCCAAGTACCCCCGAACCGCGAGCAGGCGCATCAGGGGACCAGCGGCTTATCGTGCTGCAACAGCGACAACAGTTGCTGACTGAAAGCGGAAAAGTCGCGATCTTGCAATGCCAGCCATTTACGGTTGACGATAAAGCTGGGGGTCGCGTTGACCTGGTAATAACGGCTCACTGCCGTCATATACGCCAACAGCTCTTTGACCCGCTCTGACTCTCTGGCCTGCTGATAGGCGGCCTCATCGATACCGTTGGCCGTCAGCCAGGCGCTGAGCTGTTTGTCATCCGCCAGGTTGAGGTTTTCTTTGATAATGGCGCGATAAGCGGCGGGACGATGCTGTGCTTCGATCCCCATGACCGTCAGCGTGGCGAACAGGGGCGCAAAGGCCGCCATGCCAGCCTGACTGTCGTCGCTAAGGTGCAAGCGCACCAATTTGGCTCCCGCCGGTAAACTTTTTTCCAGTTCGGCCACGCCGCTTTCGTTGACTTCACAATAGTGGCAGGCGTAAGAGAAGACTTCGACAATGGTATTATCGTCTTGCAACGGGCTTTGTTCTATTTTTTCCGGGGAGATAAAAGTCAGGCTTTCTGCCTCCGGCGATTGCATGACGTAATGTTTAAAATAAAACGCGGTCAAAAAAGAAGAGGCGAAAATAATAACAATCGTGTAGCTGATAAAAAGCAAGGGACGTTTATACATAATGGACGCATCCTGCGCATATATTAATACTCACCCAGCAGAGTGAATACATGAAAAAGAGTTGATACCGTAAATAATGAGAACGTGAAGACGCCTTTTTCGCCCGGTATCAGGCGGGACAGCGTGAACGCTGCCCGCCTGCCCACCGCTAATCTAAATGCAGGGGGTTAATCCGCATCAGCTTGGCGTGGTTGGGTTAGACGGGCAGCTCGCCACTGGCGCAGGATGATAAGTCTTTCTTACACCGCCAAACTTATCGGCGCAGGTGGTGACCAGTTGGCAGGTACGGTTATTGCCGCTGCCCACCCAGGCAAACTCCTTGGTACAAACAAAAGTACCGCCGACGATGTTTTCCGCTTCGGACAGATTGATCTTTTTCATTACAATATCCTTATATATATTAAAATATAAACACACTACCCATTACTCTGTCGGCAGACAGAGCAATTCTTCAATACATTTAAAAACCATTTATTAATAACAATGATAGCGCTTCGTGAAAAAGCATAGCCATCTCAAACGAGCAGATCAATACAATTATTTACACTGCAAGGTAAAGTTAATCGAATAAGTAAGCCGTGAATGCGGGACTTTTCCAATTTAAATTAGGTTAAAAACCAGAAAAATAGATCAAAGCCTATTAAATCAAGAAAAACAAAAAAGGATAATTCTCAATAAAATGAAAGAAAAAATAAGAAAAATTCAGCTCTGACCAGTTGGAGGCGACGTGCGACACGCTGAAAAGATTGCTTCCTGCCGCGCCGGATTTACACTGGGGCAACAGGACTCTCACTCTCCAGGATGCCCATGCTCGCGACTCACGAATACGCCAACGACCTGATTCTGTTCGCCCTGATTGTCGACTGCGGCTCGTTCAGCAAGGCCGCGGAAAGCGCCGGCATCACCAGTTCGGTGGTCAGTAAACGCATCGGGCGGCTGGAGAAATCGCTGGGTGCCCGCCTGCTGTACCGCACCACGCGCAGCCTGACGCTGACTGAAAACGGCCAGGCGCTCTACCAACAGGCCAAAGAGATCGGCGCCAAAGTGCAGGAGGCCCTGTACGCCGTCAGCGAAAAGAGCGAAGAATTAACCGGCACCATCCGCATGTCGGTGCCGACCATTTCGGGCGAGCTGCTGCTGAGCGAGAGCGTGGCGGAGTTTTGCGCTCAGCACCCCAGCCTGAAGGTCGAGATGCGGCTGGAAAACCGCTTCGTCGATTTGGTGGAAGAAGGCATCGATCTGGCGATCCGTACCGGCACCATGCCGGATTCGAGCCTGATTGCGCGGCCGATCTTCGATTCCCGCTGGGTGATCGTCTGCTCGCCGGGGTACCTGGAAAGCCACCCGGAACCGCGCTGCGCCGAAGACCTGCTCGGCCACAACTGCCTGACCTACACCTATCAGGAGAGCGGCACCGCCAACTGGCTGATGAAACGGCCGGGGCGCAACGAAATCTACGAGTTGCAGGTTAACGGCAACCTGTCGGCCAACAATGCGCGGGCGATCCGCAAAGCGGTGATCGGCGGCCACGGCATCGCCATGGTGCCGCGCTGCATGGTGTATGAAGATTTGCAGGACGGCAAACTGACGGAGATCCTGGCCGGCCAATGCGGCAAGGTATTGGGCATTTACGCCGTTTATCCTTACACCCGCAATCTGCCGTTAAAAACTCGCCTGCTGATCGAACATATCATCGGTTCCTACCAAAATATCGGCCATTACTTTTGAGTTTTCTTCTCTGATTATTTCCCCTCGGCCGCAAAAGACCGCGGGGATTACGGCATTTTTGGACATAATCTATTGAACATTACGGCTTAATTAATGTGATATCGCGCATTCATCACACATAAAAACCTTCTATCAAACTGATTTTAAAGCAGTTAATTTACCCCCTCCCGTCGGCCAATTTCCCACCGCCGGCACCATTCTCCGGTGTTAAAAAATTACCGCATGGCATCGTCGCCATCGTTGTGATTAGAATGAAAATGTTGCGGTAATTAACCTTTCAGCTACATATCTCTGCCCATAAAAATAATAACCCTGAGGATCTTATGCCCCTGCTTTTTAGTATTGCGCCCATCGTCCTACTGATTTGGATGATGACCAAAAGGAATGGCGTGCCCTCTTACCTCGCCCTGCCGCTGACGGCCGCCGTGGTGTATGCCGTCCAGCTCCTGTGGTTCGATGCCTCGCTGCGGCTGCTGCATGCCAATATCATCACCGCGCTGGTGTCGACGCTGACGCCGATCACCATCATCGCCGGCGCCATCCTGCTCAACAAACTGATGCAGGTAAGCGGCGCGGAAAACGTGGTGCGCCGCTGGCTGGAAACCATCAGCCCCAATCCCGTGGCCCAGCTGATGATTATCGGCTGGGCGTTCGCCTTTATGATTGAGGGCGCCAGCGGCTTCGGCACACCGGCCGCCATCGCCGCGCCGATTCTGGTCGGGCTCGGCTTCAACCCGCTGCGCGTCGCCCTGCTGACGCTGGTGATGAACTCGGTACCGGTCTCCTTCGGCGCCGTGGGCACCCCCACCTGGTTCGGCTTTGCCAATCTCGGCCTGTCGGACGCCAGCCTGCTGGAGATCGGCCGGCAAACCGCGCTGATCCACTTTATCGCCGGCTTCGTCATTCCTCTGCTGGCGCTGCGCTTTATCGTTTCCTGGCAGGATATCCGCCGCAACCTGCCCTTTATCCTGCTCAGCGTGCTGAGCTGCACCGTGCCTTATCTGCTGCTGGCCCAGGTGAACTATGAGTTCCCGGCGCTGGTCGGCGGCGCCATCGGCCTGGCGCTCTCGGTGCTGCTGGCGCGCGGCGGCATCGGCCTCGCCCGCAGCGACAAACCGCAGAACGCCGGGCAGGCGGTGCCGTTCTTGCAAGTGGTCAAGGCCATGACCCCGACCCTGCTGCTGATTGCTATTCTGATAGTGACGCGCGTCCACCAGCTGGGCCTGAAGGCGCTGCTCAACAACACCGCGCTGCTGTGGCAGGAAAACCTCGGCTGGCTCGGGGAGCTGCGCATCAGCCGGGCGCTGATCGTCGAACTGCAGCAGGTGCTGGGTACCACCGCCGCCGCCGGCTACAAAACGCTGTATGTCCCGGCGCTGATCCCGTTCCTGCTGGTGGTGCTGCTGTGTATTCCACTGTTCCGTCTGAATGGCGGCCAGGTGCGGCAAATGTTCAGCGAAACCGGCGGGCGCATCGCGCGGCCCTTTATCGCCCTGTTCGGCGCGCTGGTGATGGTCAACCTGATGATGCAAGGCGGCGACAACGCACCGGTGATCCTGATCGGTAAAGCGCTGGCGGCGCTGACCGGCGAGAGCTGGCTGCTGTTCTCGTCGTTCCTCGGTGCGCTGGGCTCGTTCTTCTCCGGTTCCAATACCGTGTCGAACCTGACGTTCGGCGGCATTCAGCAATCGATCGCCCAGAGCAGCGGTCTCGACGTCAATCTGACGCTGGCCCTGCAGTCCGTCGGCGGCGCCATGGGCAACATGGTCTGCCTGAACAACATTATCGCGGTCTGTTCGATCCTCGGGATCGGCAACGCCGAAGGCAAAATCATCAGAAAGACCGTACTGCCGATGCTGGCGTACGGCGGGATTGCGGCCGGTATGGCAGCGATCCTCACGCTCTGACTGAACACTCGTTATCGCAAGCAAGACAAGAAGGTAAACACTATGATCATCTCCGCGTCAACCGACTACCGGGCCGCCGCCCAGGCCAAGCTGCCGCCGTTTCTGTTTCACTACATCGATGGCGGGGCCTACGCGGAGCATACGCTGAAGCGCAATACCGCAGATCTGGCCGATATTGCCCTGCGCCAGCGCGTGCTACGCAATATGTCCGAACTCAGCCTGGAGACCACGTTGTTCGGCGAGCAGCTGGCGATGCCGGTAGCGCTGGGGCCGGTGGGGCTGACCGGTATGTACGCCCGCCGCGGCGAAGTGCAGGCCGCGCGCGCCGCGGCCAAAAAAGGCATTCCGTTCACGCTGTCCACCGTGTCGGTCTGCCCGATCGAAGAGGTGGCGCCGGCGATAGATCGGCCGATGTGGTTCCAGCTCTACGTGCTGAAAGATCGCGGCTTTATGCGCAACGCACTGGAGCGCGCCAAGGCCGCCGGCGTGAAAACGCTGGTGTTTACCGTCGACATGCCGGTGCCCGGCGCCCGTTACCGCGACGCCCACTCGGGGATGAGCGGCCCTAACGCCGCCCTGCGCCGCGTGCTGCAGGCGTTTACCCATCCGCAGTGGGCCTGGGATGTCGGCCTGTTCGGCAAGCCGCACGATCTGGGCAACGTCTCGGCCTACCGCGGCAAACCGACCAGCCTGGAAGACTACATCGGCTGGCTGGGCGCCAACTTCGATCCGTCGATTTCCTGGAAAGATCTGGAGTGGATCCGCGAATTCTGGGACGGCCCGATGATCATCAAAGGCATTCTGGATCCGGAAGACGCCAAAGACGCGGTGCGCTTCGGCGCCGACGGCATCATCGTCTCCAACCACGGCGGCCGCCAGCTGGACGGCGTGCTGTCGACCGCGCGCGCCATGCCGGCGATCGCCGACGCGGTGAAAGGCGACATTACCCTGTTGGCCGACTCCGGCATCCGCAGCGGTCTGGACGTGGTGCGCATGATCGCACTGGGCGCCGACAGCGTGCTGCTGGGGCGCGCCTTCGTCTATGCGCTGGCGGCAGCGGGCGAAGCCGGGGTGGCCAACTTGCTGGATCTGATCGACAAGGAAATGCGCGTCGCCATGACGCTCACCGGCGCGAAATCCATCGCGGAGATCAACGCCGGATCGCTGGTCAGAAACGCCTGACTCACAGCGGCTGCACGCCCTCCGGGTAGGCGTTGTAGCTCATCTTGCTGATGAATGCCCCGGCCGGGGACACCAACACCCGGCCGGCGGCGTCCAGCCCGAGGAAGGTGCCGGTGCAGCGCCCGGAGATAAAGTCGAAGAAGAACACCGAGCACACCGGGATAATCTTTTCCCGGAAGGTGAAGAGGAACATCTCATCCTCAAACTTGTAGTAGGTGGCGTAGTCCATGTCGCCATGGCCGAACTGTTCGCCGCGCAGGTTTTGCCAGGCGTAGCGCTCGGTGTTGACGTAGAAGTGCTCGTAGTAATGGTTGGGGCTGTAGACGTTCAGCGTGCGATAGCCGATCAGCTCGCGGGTCAGATGCGGCGCGATGCCGCCCGGCGTGACGCCTGCAATCAGCCCAACGTGGAAGCTTTGCTTGAGGCGAGACCCCTTTTCTACCGCATGTTCGGGCAGCAGCGTGCTGCGCACCAGCAGCGCCCGGCCGCTGTCGCGGTTGAGCACCAGCGTCAGGCATTCGTTGCCCGGCGACTGCAGCGGAATATTGAAGAAATAGCGTGCGGCGGAGGTTTGCACCTCTTCGTAAGCGTCCTCGCCGCTCTCCCCGCCCCAGGCCCACAGCACCCGCTGCCGATCGGCGCTGAAACGCAGCGTGATTTCTCCGCCGTCTTCAAAGGCGATCTGCAGCGTTTTGCCGCGCCAGTCCTGAGTGCCCGGCAGCCGGTTGGTGTCGATACCGCGTGCAAAATCGTCGTAATTCTTCCAGTCCGGCTCGGCATTTTGATTCAGTACGGATGGTTCTGCTGACATCTTCGCTCTCCTTGATTGAATGGGATAAAACCGTCTTAAGCGTCGGCGACGCCCGCCGGTTTCACCGCTCTGCGGCTCACCACCGCGGGTGCAGTTTCATCGAGAAAACAGCTCAGTACGCCGGCGCAGACCGCGCCGGCAGCCGCCAGCCACATCACGCTGACCAGGCCATAGCGATCGGCGATCAGCCCGGCGATAAACGGTGCCAGACAGCCGCCAATCACCTCGCCGATCCCCATCACCAGCCCCAACGCGGTGGCGATACGGGCCGGCGACACCGTTTCAGACGGGATGGTGGCCATAAACAGCGTGAAGCAGCCGAGGCCGGTATAAGACAGGAACACCAGCACGCCCAGCAGCCACGGGTTATCGACGTAGCTCAGGAACAGCGGGCAGCACACCGCCAGCAATGAAAAGAAGATCAGCGTCGGCTTGCGGCCGAGGCGATCGGAAATCGCCGGCACCGCTACGCCCCAGAACACCCAGGCGGCGCCGATGGCGCTCATGATGCCGCCCATCGTGCCTTCGCCGAAGCCGCGGTCGGTCACCAAAAAGTTGGGGGTGAAGGTAATGATGATCATGAACCAGGTGACGAACACGCAGGAAATCAGAATGCACAGCGCCACGTTCTTGATTTTGAACAGCTCGCCGTAAGCGGCTTTGTTCGCCGCCTTACCGGCCGCCGGCGCGGCGATAAAGGCGGGATCTTTTTTGCCGTTCACATAGCGATAGATCAGCCACGCCAGAATGATGCCCGGCACGGCGGTCAGGTGAAACGCCATGCTCCATCCCCACTTCTGCGCCAGATAGATGATCAGCGGCGGCGCGATAATGCCGCCCAGCAGCCCCGGCGCCGCGCCCTGGATCAATCCCATGTTGAAACCGCGGCGCTGCGGCTGCGATTTTTCCACCATCAACGACTGTGCGATCGGCAAAACCGGCCCTTCGGCGATCCCCATCAGCGCACGGAAGATCAATAGCATGGCAAACCCGCTGACCAGCCCCGACAGTGCGGAGAACAGTGAAAACACCAGGATCGACAGGATCAACATCGGTTTACGGATATTAAAGCGATCGGCTATCGCCCCCAGCCCCGCGCCGGATAGCGCCCAAGTCAATGCCAGCACCGCCGACAGCGTGCCGAGATGCACGTTGCTGAGCTTGAGGTCGGCGGCAATCATCGGAAACAGAAACGAGATGGTCAGACGATCGACGAACACGCAGCCGAAGACAAAAAATAAAATAATCAGCAACCGGTTCTCTTCACTTAATGCGCGGCGAGGCCCTGGCGATGTATTCATAGCGTCATTTGTCCATAAGTTAACTTATGAATGGCAAGCCGCCATGGCATAAGTATTTTAAGCGCTCGGCCAAGAGAGAAATTGGCCCTCCGTCACGACAACAACTCATTAACATGTTAATGACATAAAATTATCGTAAGCCGACGGTCTGTCAACCGGCGCGTTCTTAGAGACGAATGAAGTTTTTATCCGGTACTATTTTAAAATCGCATTATCACAATAAGATATTTTATTCCTTTGTTTTTACAGACAATAAAATAATAACGGGTATTTTCCCGCGGTTAAAAACGCCCATTTTCACGCCAGCGGCGAATAATCTCATCATTCACTATTTAGGTTTATTAATTGGTTATCCACTTTCAGTGAGCTATAGGCAACATTCAGATTCGTTTTTATCTATTGAATCATTTCGTTTTGTTTCATGGCCGCACAACAAAATAACTCTTACGAGGGAAAGGCTATTGGCAGGGTTACATCATTTCATCTGGACAATAACAAAAGCGCAGAGCGTGACGTAAATCACGGCAATCATGCCGTATCCTGCAAAGTCATTGTGCTCGCAACAGCAATTATCTATTGCGATTAGGGCTGTTTATCTCAATTAATCGCCATGCAACACTTCGTGCCATCGTTCGACACCGCGCCGCAAGGCCTGAGACGGAGTGACACATGAGCATCGAAAAACTAACCCGGGAGCCGCTTTCCATCGGTATTGAGCTGCCGTTGGACAATGATTGGTCCACCAGCGGGCAGCTGAAACGCCAGCAGGACGGGCGACCGTTCGGCGTGCCGGACATGAGCGAACACGCTGCGCGCATCAAGCTGGCCGATGAGCTCGGCTTTCGCGCCGCCTGGGTTCGCGACGTGCCGCTGTACGATCCGGACTTCGGCGACGCCGCACAGGTGTTTGAAACCTTTACCTACCTCGGTTATCTGTCCAGCCTGACACGCAATATTCTGCTGGGCACCGCGGCCGTGGTGCTGCCGCTGCGGCAGCCGTGGCTGGTGCGCAAAGCGGCTTCTACGCTGCAAACGCTGAGCGGCGATCGTCTGCTGCTCGGCGTCGCCAGCGGCGATCGCCCCGTGGAGTACCCGCTGTTCGGCGCCGATTACGCTGCGCGCGGTGAAAGCTTCCGCACCAGCGTCGGCATTCTCAAAGGTGAAGCCGACAGCGCGCTCCAGCCTGGATTGCGCCTGCTGCCGGCCACGCCGACACCGCCGCTGCTGGTCGCCGGGCTGGCGCAACAAACGCCCGAGTGGGTGGGGAAAAATATGGATGGCTGGCTGTCGTATCCCGGCACGCCGGCGGACCATGTTTCGCGGGTCAAACTCTGGCGTAACGTGGCCGGTGACAAACCCTACGTCAGCTTTATTCATCTCGACCTCACCGATAACGCCGACGCGCCGATTCAGCGCCATCGCTTCGGCATCAAGAGCGGCCGCAATGGGTTGATTCAGGAACTGAGCGCCATGCGTGACGCCGGGGTCAACCACATCGGCCTGCACTTCCGCCGCAACCAGCGGCCGCTGGAAGAGACAATGCAGGAGATAGGTCAGCTGGTGTTGCCGGAATTCCATCGCGCTTGACGCCCGCTTTAACCCGCTATTCCAACCTGAGCGCGCCTTTGCCCCGTTACCGGGGCTTTATTTCCGCCACTGCTATTTCATAGCAACTCAGTCTAATTCCTGCGGCCAAACGGCGGCATGATGATGGGGAAACGAGCCACCATGAGGAATGTGCAATGACGGCAAAACTGACAGAAGCGGGCTTTTGGCGCAAAACCGCCGACTCTTCATCGCTGCGCGAACCGCGCGTATTAATCCGGGTCTACGTCGACGAAGGCGAGATTGACCGCGCCATCGCGTTTTACGCGCAGCTGCACGGCGTGGAAGCGGATATGCGTTTCGACTTTCCCGAGCATCGGCTGGTGCTGGCGGCGGTGGGGTCGTTTCTTATCCTGGAAGGCGCGGAAGAAAACCTGCGCCCTTTTCGCAGCACCGTCGGCACGCTGCTGGTCGATGATATTTATCCCTACCACCAGCGGCTGCTGGCGGCCGGAGCCGAGATCTTCTTCGGCCCGGTGGAAGTGCCCACCGGCGCCTGTTTCAATGCTCGCCTGCCGGACGGCACGATTGTCGAGTACGTGCATCACCGGCCGCGCGCGGACGAATAAACCGCCTCAGGGGATCGCCGGCGTCATGGCGTAACCGCGCAGATCCTTGCGCAGGCTGACCATGTACAGCACGATCACCGCCGAGAACGGCAGGCCGCACAGCACCACCGCGGTCTGCATCGCGCTGAAGCTGCCGGCGTACAGCAACCCGGCGCACACCAGCGTGGTGACCGCCGCCCAGAACACCCGCAGCCAGGCCGGCGCGTCATCGTGCGCGGAACCGCCCTGGCAGGAGAGGTTAGCTATCATCAGCGTGCCGGAATCGACCGGCGTCAGGAACAGCACGAAGCTTATCACCACCACGAAACCGGCGGTCAGCTGGGTATAGGGCAGGTATTCAAACAGCTTGAACACCGCCATCGGCGGATCGCTTTGCGCCACCTGGCCCAGGATCGCCTGCCCGCCCTCCAGCACCAGGCTGATGGCGGTATTGCCGAAGATCGACAGCCACGCCAGCGTGAACCCGAGCGGGATCAGCAACACGCCGAAGATCAGCTCACGGATGGTACGGCCTTTGGAAATGCGGGCGATAAACAGCCCGACGAACGGCGCCCACGCCACCCACCAGGCCCAATAGAACAGCGTCCAGGCGCCCTGCCACTGGCGCGCCTTGCCATACAGATACATATCGAAGCTGCGGCTGACGAGCGAGGTCAGATAATCCCCGAGGTTCTGCAACATGCCGTTGAGCAGGTTCAGCGTCGGCCCGGCCAGAAACACGAACAGCAGCAGCAGGCACAGGAAGCCGACGTTGATGTTCGACAGCATGGCAATGCCCTTCTCGACGCCGGTGACCGCCGCCAGCGTGGCCACCACCATCATCACCACGATCAGCGCCAGCAGTACGCCGGTGCTTTGCGGGATGTCGAACAGGTAAAACAGCCCCGAGTTCACCAGCAACGCGCCGATCCCCAGGTTGGTCACCATCGAGATAACCGTCACCAGAATGCCGAAGCTGTCCACCAGATGGCCGACGCCGCCGTGGATGCGCTCGCCGAAGATCGGGTACAGCGCCGAACGCAGCGCCAGCGGCAAACCGCGACAATAGGCGAAATAGGCGAGCGCGGTGGCGATCAGCGCGTACAGCGCCCAACCGTGCAGCCCCCAGTGCAAAAAGGTGAGCGCCATCGCCTGTCGCGCCGCCTGCACGCTGCCGCCGCTGCCTTCCGGTGGCGACAGGAAGTGATCCAGCGGCTCATAGGCGCCGTAATACACCAGCGCAATACCGATGCCCGACGAGAACAGCATCGCCACCCACGAGGGGTAGCTGAACTGCGGCGGCTCGTCATCCTGGCTCAGGCGAATATGGCCAAAGCGCGACAGCGCCAGCCAGAACACGAACGCCATGCAGGCGACCATCAGCAGCATGTAATACCAGCCGAACACATCGGCCACCCAGCTTTGCGCAACATTCAGCCACTGTTTGCTGGCGGCGGGAAACAGCACGACCAGCGATCCCAGCAGCAGGATCACCGCCGCCGAGCCGAAAAATACCGGGACATTTAATCTGACAGGTTCTTCGTCAAGCGATGGGGGAGTTTTCATTGTCATTGGCAGGCTTCCATGATGCGAAAGACAGACGATTTAAATGCAACTTTTGGTTAACATCTTATCGTCATTTATTTGACATTTTCGCAGCATATAGAGTATTGATTGACCGTTCAATCAATCAAATTCAAAGTGTGATTTGCCTATCAGTTGAGGAAAATATGTACCGCAGAGACATTCCTGAGCAGCGCAAGGAGCAGCTGATTAACGCCGCCTTCGAGACCATCAACGTTGTGGGGCTGGCTGGCGTCACCCTGTCGCAGGTGGCGAAAGAGGCCGGGCTGTCGACCGGCATCGTCAGCCACTATTTCGGCGATAAAGAAGGTTTGTTGAGCGCGACCATGCGCAAGATCCTGCGCGATCTGCGCGACGCGGTGGCCGAGTGCCGCGCTCAGGCGGCAAGCGACAGCCAGTCGCAGCTGTGCGCCATCATTCAGGGCAACTTCCACCCCAGCCAAACCAACGCCATTTCCATGCGCGCCTGGCTCGACTTCTGGGCCGCCAGCATGCATCAGCCGGTGCTGCGCCGCCTGCAGCGCGCCAACGATCGGCGACTCTATTCCAATATTTGCAGCCAGTTCCGCCGCGAGCTGCCGCTGCAGCAGGCGCGCGACGCGGCGCGCGGGCTGGCGGCGATGATCGATGGGCTCTGGCTGCGCGGCAGCCTGGCCGGGGATGATACCGATCTGCAGCAGGATTACCGCATCGCCTGCGACTACGTGATACAACGGCTCAAGGCCGCGCCATCGGCGGGGTGAACGGCAGCGTCAGTGCGGTTCCTGCTCTTCGCTGTACTGGGTTTGCCACATGGCGGCGTAGCGGCCGTTCGCCGCCAGCAGCGTCTCATGCCCCCCGCGTTCGACGATCTCCCCCGCCTCCAGCACGATGATCTCATCGGCGTCCACCACGGTGGAGAGCCGGTGGGCGATCACCAGCGTGGTGTGGTTGCGACTCACCTCGCGCAGGTGCCCCTGGATTTCGCGCTCGGTCTGGGTATCCAGCGCGCTGGTCGCCTCGTCGAACACCAGGATGGCCGGATTTTTCAGGATGGTGCGCGCGATCGCCACCCGCTGCTTTTCACCGCCCGACAGCTTCAGCCCGCGCTCACCCACCCGGGTGTCGTAACCGTCAGGCAGGCCGACGATAAAATCATGGATATGCGCCAGCCGCGCCGCCCGCTCGATTTCTTCATCGCTGGAGCCGGTTTTGCCGTAACCGATGTTGTAGCGCAGCGTATCGTTGAACAGCACCGTATCCTGCGGCACGATGCCGATCGCCTGCCGCAGGCTGGCCTGGGTCAGCTGGCGAATATCCTGGCCGTCGAGGGTAATGGCGCCGCCCTGCACATCGTAGAAGCGGAACAGCAGGCGCGACAGCGTGGACTTGCCCGCGCCGGAGGCGCCGACCACCGCCACCGTGTGGCCCGCCGGAATGGTAAAACTCACCTGCTTGAGGATTGGCCGGCGCGTGTCGTAACCAAAGCTGACCGCGTCGAATCGCACTTCACCGCGATCGAGGCGCAGCGGCTGCGCATCCGGGCTATCGACGATCTCACGCTTTTCCTGCAGCAGATCGAACATATTCTCCATGTCGATCAGCGCCTGGCGCACCTCGGAATAAATAAAGCCGAAGAAGTTCAGCGGCTGATACAGCTGCAGCAGGTAGGCGTTGACCAGTACGAAGTCGCCGACCGTCATCGTCCCCTGGGTAATGCCCTGCGCCGCCATGGCCATCATCACGATCAGCCCGATCGAGATAATGGCGGTTTGCCCCAGGTTGATCGCGGTAAAACTGAATTGGTTCTTGATGGCGGCGTATTCGTACAGCCGCCGCGACAGATCGAAACGTTCGGCCTCGAACTCTTCATTGCCGAAGTACTTCACGGTCTCATAGTTCAGCAGGCTGTCGATGGATTTGCTGTTGGCGTCGGCGTTGGCCTTGTTCAGCTCGCGGCGAAAACGGGTGCGCCAGCTCACCGCCAGCACGGTGAACAGAATGTAGCAGCCGACCGTCGTCAGGATCGCCAGCGCAAACCAGCCGTTCAGCATATGCCACATGATTGCCGTGACCAGCGTCAGCTCGAACAGGATCGGCACGATGGAGAACAGCAGCCGCGACAGCACCGTGGACACCGCCTGGGTGCCGCGCTCGATGGATAGCGACAGCCCGCCGGTCTGGCGCTCCAGATGGAAGCGCAGGCTCAGCGCATGCAGCTGGCGAAATACCCGCACGCCCAGCAGGCGCGTGGCGTTCTGGCTGACGTGGATAAACATCACGTTGCGCAGCTCCTCAAACAGCGCACCGCCCACCCGCGCCACGCCGTAGGCGATAATCAGCCCCAGCGGCACCGCCAGCATTTTCGCCGTCTCGCCGCTCAGCGCATCGACCATTGCTTTGTAGGCCAGCGGCACCAGCGTGGTGCTGACCTTGGCCGCCACCATAAACACGAAGGCCACCACCAGATACCCCCGCAGGCGCGGGTTGTCTTTCGGCCACAGGTAGGGCAGCAGGAATTTCAGCAAACGGGAACGATCCATCATGTAATATTCATCTTCTCGGTCGTGCTCGCGGCGCACGGCCGCGTGGGGGTTATGAGTTTAGCCAGGCCGACGGCGAATGCCGCAGCCATCCCGTTTTCCTGCGGTGGCAACTCAGCATCATCCGTCAGGAGAAGCGGCGGCGACTCGGGCAAAGTTCAGGCATGGAGGAGACAATCACATGACCCACACGTATGCAAAGCGCTTTGCGCAGGTCTTTGACTATATCGACCGCCACCTGGACGAGGCGCTCACCGTCGAAAAACTGAGCGAAGTGGCCCATTTTTCGCGCTTTCATTTTCAACGCCAGTTTAGCGCGTATTGCGGCATCTCGGTGTGGCGTTATATCCAGTGGATGAGGCTTAAACGCGCCTCTTACCGCCTGGCGTATAACCCGCTGGAGCCGGTGATTGACATCGCGCTGGACGCCGGTTTTCAAAACCCGGAGTCCTTCAGCCGCGCCTTCAAACAGGCGTTCAGCCAAACGCCGAGCCAGTTTCGCAAACAGCCGGCCTGGATCGATTGGCAGCAGCGCTTTCCCGAGCCGAAACACAAAAGGAAACAACCCATGAAGGTAGACATTGTCGATTTCCCTACCACCCCGGTGGCGATGATCGAACATAGCGGCCCGCCCGCGCTGGTCAACGAAACCGCCGCACGCTTTATCGAGTGGCGCAAAACCAGCGGCCTGTCGCCGGTCAGAAGCAGCCGCACTTACGGCATCGCCCCGCACGATCCGGCCATCACCGAAGCGCAGGACTTCCACTTCTTCATTTGCGGCGAGGTCACGGTGCCGATCCCGGAGGACAACGCCTTTGACGTGGTGAACGGCACGCTGCCGGCCGGGCGCTGCGCGGTGCTGCGCCATCACGGCTCGCTGGATGGGCTCTCGGAAAGTGCCCACTATCTGTACCGCGAGTGGTTGCCGGCCAGCGGCGAGGAGCTGCGCGATTTTCCGCTCTATTTCCACTACCACAACTTCGTGCACGAGGTGGCGGAATATGAACTGGTGACCGATCTTTACCTGCCGCTGAAATAGCTGACATCTGGCTCCGCAAGGAGCCAGATTGACGTTAACAGGACGGCGACGAACCTTGCGGCGGCAGATAACGCTGCGGATCGAGTGCGGTAGCGCGATAGCGGATCTGGAAGTGCAAGAACACCGAATCGGTGCCGGTGCTGCCCATGGTGCCGATCTTCTGCCCCGCTTTCACATCCTGACCGTTGCGCACCAGCGTAGTGTCGTTGTGCGCATAGGCGGTAATAAAATCTTCGCCGTGCTTAATCATGATCAGGTTACCGTAGCCGCGCAGCTGGTTGCCGACGTACACCACTTTGCCCTTGGCGGAAGCGTAAATCGGCTGGCCGCGTTTGCCGGCGATGTCGATGCCCTTGTTGCCACCATCTGAATTGGAGTAGGCCTGCACGATCCGGCCGCTGGTCGGCCAGCGCCAACAGCGGGCGGCGCCCGGCGGCGGCGTCTGCTTGGCGATCGCAGCGGAAGACGAAGAGGTTTTACGACGCGTGGCGGCGGTTTTGGTCGGCGCGCTGCCGCTCAGCCGCAGTTTCTGCCCCACTTCCAGGCTATAGGGCGGGCGTATCTTGTTGATTCTGGCCAGATCGCTGACTTCGCTGTCGGTGATCCAGGCGATGTAGTACAGCGTATCGCCCCGTTTGACGGTGTAGGACTTGCCGGTGTAGGTGCCCTTCGGCAGTTTGTCGTAGTCGCGGTTGTAGGCATTTTTACCCGAACACCCGGCCAACAACAGCCCCAATGTCAGACACGCCGCGATGCGGCGCCACCCAGCCCATTTGCTTCCTGTGCTCAAATCCAGTCCTCGGTCGTCTTTTCGGTTCTGATACCCGTCAGCCGCACAGTGTAACATTTGCGCCGGATCAGTCAAAAACCCCCAGAGGGTCTATGCTAAACAGGTAAGGATGACTGATTAATTACCCAACGACGAAATGGAGTACTGTCATGTTGAACCTCGACCGCAATAATCTGCCCCTCCTGAGCGAAGAACTCCTCAAAAAGCAACGCACCACCCTGCTGATCATCGCTTTCCTGCTGCTGGCGGGCGGCATACTGTGCCTGGTCAATCCTTTCGCCTCCGGTGCGGCGCTGAGCATCGTGGTCGGCGTTCTGCTGCTGTTGAGCGGCGCCGGGCTGATTATCGCCATGATCGCCAACCGGGCGCAGAATACCTGGCCGATGATCGGCGGCATTCTGCTGGGCGTGGCCTACCTGATTATCGGCTATGTGTTCATCACCAGCCCGTTGGCGGGCATTCTGGCGCTGGCGGTGTACCTCGCCGTGCTGTTTGCGCTCGGCGGCATCGCGCGCCTGGCGGCGGGTTACATGCGCCGCGGGCTGCCGGGCAACTGGCTGCAGTTCGTTATCGGCGTGCTCGATTTGATCATCGCCTGGATGCTGATCGGCTCAGGCCCGGCGGCGTCGGTCACGCTGGTGACGGCGATCGTCGGCATCGAGATGCTGGTCAGCTCCTTTGCGCTGTTCCAGGCGGCGAATCTGTTTAAACGCGCCTGATCGTAGCGGCCCGCCGCCGGCGGGCCCTCATCCTCTCCCCCGTTTGCAAACACAACGAGGCGATACCCCCTCGGCTTGTCCGTGGTTATCTTCATCGGTAAGTGCCAATATAGGCGCAGACAAGGGAGCTGAAACCGATGACAACCCATTCCAACCCGTTGAACTCGCGGGAAGTCTGCCTGCAATTACGCCACTTCAATCAGGTAATCGGGCAACAATGCCGCAATATGGCGCGCCAAAAAACCACCTGCCCGTGCTGCCTGACGGACATCGCCACCGGCTGCGATGCCGGTATCAAACTGTGTGGGCAGCAGCTAGCCAAACCCAATCCGCAAACCCCGTTATTCCGGCAGATTCGCAACTTGCTGCTCGACCTGCGCGCAGAAGCGATAGGGGTTCACAGAATCGACGCCCTGAACCGCACCAATAACGAAATATCCTGGCTGTTGCGCGAGCTGTATTTCGAGACGTTCTGAACATAAGGGCCGCGCGCCCATCGCTTAACGTCAATCGGCGCGGCTATCATCCGCGCCGAATCATGGCGACACCATTCTCATCTCCCCCTTATTCTCCCCCTTTTAGCGCGGGCGTTCATCCAGCTTTACGACCGCCGTCACACCTCGCCACCGCCAAATTGCGTTGGTTATAGAGTCGTCTACAATTCAATCGAATTACCCCCTACAACATCAGAAATTATTATTATTAGAGGTGATTATGTTACAGAAACACGAAAACGTAATAAGTATGACTGTACTAAGCCCGCAAGCCACCCAACAACTGATGCCTTCGTTTTCTTCCTTGCCCCACACGCAACACGCCGACGGCAAATATCGCCTGCGCCGTTATTCGGTCGTCAAATACCTCAACCCCAACGTCGCCGAAGTGGGTCCTCGTACCTTTATGCAATCCGATCAGATAAACCATTTCCAGGGCAACGTGGTGCGCCGCTTCGAGCCTATCGACAGCGCCGTGCTGCAGAGCGCCGGCATGGCGGAGATGTGCAACCTGTTTGCCGAAAATAACGAACTGCCGGAAGGCGCCGAGATAGAGATCCACCAAATGCGCGTGGTCGCCATCCAAAAAGATACGCTGGTGGCGCCGGAAGGCATTCACCAGGACGGTTTCGACCATATCGCCATGATCGCCATTCACCGGCACAACATCGTCGGCGGTGAAATCATGCTGTACGACGACAGCCACCACGATCCCTTCTTTAAAAAAGCGCTGGCGGACGGTGAAGCCGTGCTGCTGGCGGACAGCAAACTGTGGCACAACGCCACGCCGATCAACGCCGTAAGCCCGAACGAAGAAGGCTATCTGGATCTCTTCGTCCTCACCGCGCGGGGAGAGAAAGCATGACCTTTACGCCCGAGCTCGCCCGACGCCAGTTCAGCGCCCTGTCTCAGCACATCGACGGCAAACCGGCGATCTTTTTCGACGGCCCCGGCGGCGCACAGGTTTCACGGGGCGTGCTGGAGAAAATGACGGACTACCTGGGGACATACAACGCCAACCTGGGCGGCCACTACTTCTCCAGCCGGGTCACCGGCGAGGTGATGGGCCAGGCGCGGGAATCGGTGCGCGCCTTGTTAAATGCGCCTTCGCCCGACAACATCGTCTTCGGCATGAACATGACCACGCTGACCTTTCATCTCAGCCGTATCATCAGCCGCGACTGGCAGGCCGGCGATGAGGTCATCGTCACCGCGCTCGATCACTACGCCAACGTCTCCAGCTGGCAGCAGGCCGCCGCAGACAAGGGTGCCGTGGTGCATCAGATACCGCTGGAGAGCGCCGACTGCGCATTGGATGCCGCGAAAGTGTGTGAGCGCATTAATGCCAACACCCGCCTGGTGGCGGTCAGCTACGCTTCCAACGTCACCGGCAGCATCGTCGATATCAGCGCCATCGTTGAAGCCGCGCATCGGGTCGGCGCGCAGGTGTATGTCGACGCCGTGCACTATGCGCCGCACAACCTGATTGACGTACAGGCGCTGGGCTGTGATTTCCTGGTGTGCTCCGCCTACAAGTTCTTCGGCCCGCACGTCGGCATGGCCTACATCGCGCCGCAGTGGCTGCAGCGCCTGCGTCCGTACAAAGTCGAGCCGGCCACCGACGTTGGCCCCGGCCGTTTCGAGACCGGTACTCAGAGCTTCGAAGCGCTGGCCGGCGTCGCGGCCGCTATCGAGTATCTGGCGCAGTGGGGGACGCCGGGCGCGCCGTTAAGGCAGCGTTTGCAGGAGAGCTTCGCCGCCTACCACCGGCATGAAGAGGCGCTGTGCCGCCACTTTTTGCAACGGCTGCAACAGCTCGACGGCGTGCGGCTCTACGGCCATTCACAGGCGGACAGCGCGCGCCGCACGCCGACCTTCGCCCTGACCTTCAGCGGCCATACGCCTGACGCAATCGCCCGTCACCTCGGGCAGCACAACATCTGCGCCGGCAGCGGGCATTTCTATGCGCTGGGCCTGATCCAGCAGTTGGGGTTACAGGACGGCGGCGTGCTGCGCATCGGCATGATGCACTACAACACCCAAGGCGAAATAGACACGCTGTTTAAGGTGATCGCCGAAGATATCCTCAGTTAACTCGCCACATCGGCCCGCTCACCTTATTGAGCGGGCCATCGCGGCACGCTGGGGGTAGAATCAAGGGAATTTTATTTTAGAAATGGATTTTTACTTTGCGAAAATATGCAGTTATCGCCGCCGCATTGATGATGTCTTCCTGTGCCACGCCGGAGAAATGGGAAGCGCAAACGGCAACCCCAACGCCCCTTGAAGCGGCCAGAACCCACTGCCAGCAAGCAGCCGAACAGCGCTATCCCGTCAGCCTGTCTTTGCACGCCAGCTCGCCGACCTTCTCCACCATGAATATCAACGGTACAGAGATCCCCAACACCGGTGGCGGCGCCTTTCCCTCGGACAGCAATGAAATGCGCAGAACACAATATGTTAATGTCTGCATGAAACTGGAAGGATGGGAAAATAAAAATAAAGTGACGGGGTTATTGGCATTTTTATTTAACTAACGGCAACACAGAATCATTCGGAATTACCGCACTCAGGCAGCGGTAATTCCGCCTTATTAACCGGCACCGACAGCCTGACTATTTTGCTACGATATAACAGGTTACACCTTTCCTCCAATCAGGGCGATAATCAAACAAATGGAATAAATCAATTTATGAGTGAGAAAGACACCTCCCTAAAAAAGCCGCAGAGCCATATCAACAAAGCGGTATTTTTCACCTCTGCAGTCCTCATTTTTCTTCTGGTCGCGTTCGCCGCCTTTTTCCCCGACGTCGCCGACAAGAACTTCAAACTTCTGCAGCAACAAATCTTCACCAACGCCAGCTGGTTTTATATTTTGGCCGTGGCGCTGATTTTGCTCAGCGTGACGTTTCTGGGGCTTTCCCGCTACGGCGACATCAAACTTGGCCCCGATCATGCGCAACCCGATTTTCGCTACCACTCATGGTTTGCCATGCTGTTTTCAGCGGGGATGGGCATTGGCCTGATGTTCTTCGGCGTGGCAGAACCGGTTATGCACTATCTATCCCCACCGGTCGGCACGCCCGAGAGCATCGAGGCCGCCAAACAGGCTATGCGCCTGACCTTTTTCCACTGGGGGCTGCACGCCTGGGCGATCTACGCCATCGTGGCGTTAATTCTGGCCTTCTTCAGCTATCGGCATGGCCTGCCGTTGACCCTGCGCTCTGCGCTTTATCCGATCATCGGCGACCGCATTTATGGCCCTATCGGCCACGCCGTCGATATCTTCGCCGTCATCGGCACCGTATTCGGGGTCGCGACCTCGCTGGGTTATGGCGTGTTGCAGGTCAACGCCGGGCTTAACCATCTGTTTGGCGTGCCGATCAACGAAACCGTTCAGGTGATCTTGATCGTGGTGATTACCGGGCTGGCCACCCTTTCCGTGGTTTCAGGGCTGGAGAAAGGCATACGCTTTCTGTCAGAGCTGAATCTCGGCCTGGCGCTGTTGCTCCTGGCCTTGGTCTTGCTGTTGGGGCCAACCGTCCTGCTGCTGAAATCCTTTGTGGAGAATACCGGTGGCTATCTGTCCGAACTGGTCAGCAAGACGTTCAACCTGTATGCCTATGAGCCGAAATCCAGCAACTGGTTAGGCGGATGGACGCTGCTTTACTGGGGGTGGTGGCTCTCCTGGTCGCCTTTCGTCGGTATGTTCATCGCACGGGTTTCCCGCGGCCGAACCATCCGCGAATTTGTTACGGGCGTGCTGTTCGTCCCGGCCGGCTTCACCCTCATGTGGATGACGGTGTTCGGCAACAGCGCTATTTACCTCATCATGGAAAAAGGCGCGACAGACCTCGCCACTACGGTACAGCAAGACGTGGCGTTGGCATTGTTTAACTTCCTGGAACATTTTCCGTTCTCCAGCATACTTTCGTTTATCGCCATGGCGATGGTGATCGTCTTTTTTGTCACCTCCGCCGATTCCGGCGCCATGGTCGTGGATACGCTCGCGTCAGGCGGTTCCGGCAACACGCCGGTCTGGCAGCGCATTTTCTGGGCGTCGCTGATGGGTATCGTCGCCATCGCCTTGCTGATCGCCGGGGGGCTCAGCGCGCTGCAAACCGTCACCATCGCCAGCGCATTGCCGTTCTCGGCCATTTTGCTGGTATCCATTTACGGTTTGCTCAAGGCGCTGCGTCGCGATCTGACCAAGCGCGACAGCCAAAATATGGCCACCATCGCCCCCACTGCCGCCCGCAACCCCATTCCCTGGCAGCGCAGGCTGCGCAATATCGCCTACCTGCCAAAACGCTCGCTGGTTAAGCGCTTTATGGACGAGGTTATCCAACCGGCCATGACGCTGGTGCAGGAGGAGCTGAGTAAACAAAACACGCTCAGCAGCATCAACGCCACCGCGGAAGACCGCATTCGTTTCGAGGTCGATTTGGGCGATGAGCTTAACTTTATCTATGAAGTCAGACTGCGCGGCTACAGCTCGCCGACGTTCGCCCTGGCCGGGCTGGATAACGATGAACAACAAGCCGAGCAGCACAAGTATTATCGCGCGGAGATCTACCTGAAAGAAGGCGGCCAGAACTACGATGTCATGGGCTGGAATCAGGAGCAGTTGATCAACGATATTCTCGACCAGTACGAAAAACACCTGCATTTCTTGCATCTGGTGCGCTAAAGAGCGACATGCCGTCCCCAGGGGCGGCATTTTTTTGCCCTGCTTTCCTCACCACGGCGCTGATGATGCTGGTGGGATGGCGGACAACCAGTGATAACGCTTACAGGGGCAAAGGATTGGGTTGGGGTAATCTTTCGGAGAATCAGGATGTTTTCAGGAGGGAATGCTGGAGCGGGTGAAGGGAATCGAACCCTCGTATGCAGCTTGGGAAGCTGCCGTTCTACCATTGAACTACACCCGCATCGGTGTGCGACAGGCATTATAACCGGTTATCGGCGGCGGGCAAGCGGAGATGGCGCGTAACTGTCGATGTTTTAAGCGGTTAGGTCCGGCGGGCGAAAAAAAACCGGCGCAGTTGCCTGCACCGGTGGTTTCACGCTAAACGGAATTATTTCTGTGGGCGCATCGCCGGGAACAGAATCACGTCGCGGATGGTGTGGCTGTTGGTGAACAGCATCACCATACGGTCGATACCGATGCCCAGACCGGCGGTCGGCGGCAGACCGTGCTCCAGCGCGGTGACGTAGTCTTCGTCGTAGAACATCGCTTCGTCGTCGCCGGCGTCTTTGGCGTTCACCTGATCGGCAAAGCGCTGCGCCTGGTCTTCGGCGTCGTTCAGCTCGGAGAAGCCGTTGCCGATTTCACGGCCGCCGATGAAGAACTCGAAGCGGTCGGTGATTTCCGGGTTCACGTCGTTGCGGCGCGCCAGCGGCGACACTTCAGCCGGGTACTCGGTGATGAAGGTCGGCTGAATCAGATGGCTTTCCGCCACTTCTTCGAAGATCTCGGTCACGACGCGGCCCAGACCCCAGCTCTTCTCAACCTTGATGCCGATGGATTCAGCGATGGCTACCGCTTTGCCCATGTCGGCCAGGTCAGCCAGATCGGTTTCCGGACGGTATTTCTTGATCGCCTCGGTCATGGTCAGCTTCTCGAACGGCTTGCCGAAGTCGAACACTTCGTCGCCGTACTGCACCTGAGAGGTGCCCAGCACTTTCTCGGTCAGGGTGCGGAACAGGGTCTCGGTCAGCTCGATCAGGTCTTTGTAATCCGCGTAAGCCATGTAGAGTTCCATCATGGTGAACTCTGGGTTGTGACGCGGAGAAACGCCTTCGTTACGGAAGTTGCGGTTGATTTCGAACACGCGCTCGAAGCCACCGACCACCAGACGCTTCAGATACAGTTCCGGCGCGATGCGCAGGTACATGTCGATATCCAGCGCATTGTGGTGCGTGATGAACGGACGCGCGGACGCGCCGCCCGGGATCACCTGCATCATCGGGGTTTCGACTTCCATGAAGCCGCGTTCCACCATGAAGTTACGGATAGCCGACATCACCTGCGAACGCACCTTGAAGGTGTTGCGCGATTCTTCGTTGGCGATCAGATCCAGGTAACGCTGGCGGTACCGGGTTTCCTGATCCGCCAGGCCGTGGAATTTATCCGGCAGTGGGCGCAGCGCTTTGGTCAGCAGACGCAGTTCGGTGCAGTGGATCGACAGTTCGCCGGTCTTGGTTTTGAACAGCTTGCCGCGCGCGCCGAGGATATCGCCCAGGTCCCACTTCTTGAACTGCTCGTTGTACACGCCTTCAGCCAGATCGTCGCGCGCGACGTACAGCTGAATGCGGCCGCCCACGTCCTGCAGCGTGACGAAGGATGCCTTGCCCATAATGCGGCGGGTCATCATGCGGCCGGCGACGGTCACTTCTACGCCCAGCGCTTCCAGCTCTTCGTTGTCTTTATCGCCGTACGCGGCGTGCAGTTTGTCGGAGGTGGAATCGCGACGGAAGTCATTCGGGAACGCAATGCCGTTCTCACGCAGGCCGGCCAGTTTCTCGCGGCGGGACTGCAGTTCGTTATTGAGATCCAGCGCCTGATCGGCGCCCTGTACTTGTTGTTCAGACATTTCTATTCCTCATAACCCGGCTTTCAAACTTGCCTCAATGAATTTATCCAGGTCGCCATCCAGTACGGCCTGCGTGTTACGCGTTTCGACGTTGGTGCGCAAATCCTTGATGCGGGAGTCATCCAGCACGTAAGAACGGATTTGGCTGCCCCAGCCGATGTCGGACTTGTTGTCTTCCATCGTCTGCTTATCAGCATTTTTCTTTTGCATCTCAAACTCGTACAGCTTGGCTCGCAGCTGTTTAAACGCTTGATCCTTGTTCTTATGCTGAGAACGATCGTTCTGGCACTGCACCACGATGTTGGTTGGCAGGTGAGTAATACGTACGGCGGATTCGGTTTTGTTGACGTGCTGACCGCCCGCACCAGAGGCACGGTACACGTCGATACGCAGATCCGCCGGGTTGATTTCGATATCGATATCGTCGTCCACTTCCGGATAGATGAACACCGAGCTGAACGAGGTGTGGCGACGGCCGCCGGAGTCGAACGGGCTCTTGCGCACCAGGCGATGCACGCCGGTTTCAGTGCGCAACCAGCCGAACGCGTAGTCGCCGATGATCTTGATGGTGGCCGATTTCAGGCCCGCGACGTCGCCGTCGGATTCTTCGATCACTTCGGTCTTGAAGCCCTTGGCTTCGGCCCAGCGCAGGTACATGCGCAGCAGCATGCTGGCCCAGTCTTGCGCTTCGGTGCCGCCGGAACCGGCCTGAATATCCAGGTAGCAGTCGGCGCTGTCGTATTCGCCGGAGAACATGCGGCGGAATTCCAACTGATCCAGCTTGCTCATCAGTTGATCCAGCTCGGCGACCGCTTCGTTGAAGGTTTCTTCGTCGTCGGCTTCCACCGCCAGTTCCAGCAGCCCGCCGACGTCTTCGCCGCCCTGCTCCAGCTGATCGATGGTTTCAACGATGGCTTCCAGCGCGGCGCGCTCTTTGCCAAGCGCCTGTGCGCGCTCCGGCTCGTTCCAAACGTCCGGCTGCTCCAGCTCGGCGTTGACTTCTTCTAGGCGTTCCTTCTTGGCATCATAGTCAAAGATACCCCCTAAGAACCGCAGTCCGCTCGGACAGGTCCTGAATTCGGTTTTTTACCGGGTTAATTTCAAACATGGTTTCGTTCTTTTACGTTGATGTCGTCGATGGCGGAATGCCATTGGAACCGCTAATTCTAACGGATCCGGGCGGCAGTTTATAGCGAGTTGGTCAGTTTTTGTGGCGATCCGGAAGGATGCAGGGGATTGGAGAGCCCAATCCCCGAATTGTGTTCAATTTCGCCTCAGCGCGGCCAAAGATGCTGGATCAGCAGCTGCACGTTGCGGTTGCCGCGAAACTCGTTGACGTCGAGCTTGTAGGCCAGTTCCACCTCGCGCACGCTGCTGTCAGGCCACAGCGTGGTGTCCACGTTGAACGCGATGCCGTCGAGCAACGGGCCGCCGCCGAGCGGCTCCACCATCAGCTTCAGGTGTTTCTCGCCCACCAGCCGCTGCTGCAGGATGCGGAACTTGCCGTCGAAGGTCGGTTCCGGGAACGCCTGGCCCCACGGGCCGCCCTCGCGCAGCAGCTCCGCCGTCGTCAGCGACAGCTCCTGCATCGCCAGTTCGCCGTCGGACCAGATCACCCCTTCCAGCATCGCCGGATCGAGCCATTCCCCCACCAGCTCGCCGAAACGCTGGCGGAACTCGTCGAATTTGGCCTCTTCCAGCGACAGCCCGGCCGCCATCGCGTGGCCGCCGAACTTCATCATCAGCCCGGGGTTCAGCATATCCAGCCGCTCCAGCGCATCGCGCATGTGCAGGCCGGGCACCGAACGGCCGGAGCCTTTCAGGATGCCGTCACCCGCCGGCGCGAACGCGATCACCGGGCGGTGGAAACGCTCTTTGATACGCGAAGCGAGGATGCCCACCACGCCCTGGTGCCATTCCGGGTGATACATCGCCAGCCCGTAAGGCAGCTCGGTGCTGGTGCGCTCCAGCTGATCGCACAGCTGCAGGGCTTCCACCTGCATGCCCTGCTCTATCTCGCGTCGCGTCTGGTTCAAGGCGTCGAGATCGTTGGCCAGCATACGCGCCTGCGCAATGTCGTCGCTCAGCAGCAGCGCCACGCCGATCGACATGTCGTCCAGCCGGCCGGCGGCGTTGAGGCGCGGGCCGAGGGCGAAACCGAGATCGTTGGCCGCCAGTTGGCGGGCGTCGCGGTTGGCCACCTCAAGCAGCGCGCGGATACCCGGTCGGCATTTGCCGGCGCGAATACGGTTTAATCCCTGATACACCAGAATACGGTTGTTGGCGTCCAGCGGTACCACGTCAGCCACGGTGCCGAGCGCCACCAGATCCAGCAGTTCCGCCAGATTGGGCATCGCCAGCGCGCGCTGTTCGAACCAGCCGCTGTCCCGCAGCCGGGCGCGCAGCGCCAGCATCAGGTAGAACGCGACGCCTACCCCCGCCAGCGATTTGGACGGGAAGCCGCAGCCACGCAGGTTGGGGTTAACGATCGCTTCGGCCGCCGGCAGGGTCTCGCCCGGCAGGTGGTGATCGGTCACCAGCACCTGCATGCCTTTGGCGTGCGCCACGTCGACACCGGCGTGGGAGGAGATGCCGTTATCGACGGTGACGATCAGCTCCGCGCCGCGCGCTGCCGCCTGCTCCACTACTTCGGGGCTCAGGCCGTAACCGTCTTCGAAACGGTTAGGCACCAGATAATCGACGGCTGCACCGCCCATGCTGCGCAGCGCCAGCACCGTCAGCGCGGTGCTGGTGGCGCCGTCGGCGTCGAAATCGCCCACCACCATGATGCGGCGGCCGTCGGCCAGCGCCTGTTGCAGCAGGCTGACGGCGTCGTCGATGCCGTCCAGCTGTTGCCAGGGCAGCATGCCTTTGACGCCGCGTTCCAGCTCTTGCTCAGCCTGCACGCCGCGCAGGGCGTAAAGCCGACGCAGCAGCGGCGGCAAACTGGCGGGCAGATGCGTGTCGTCCGCCGCCGGGCGGCGGCGTAGTTGCGTTTTGATACTCACCGGCGATTAACCACCGGCTTTGGTGGCGGCCTGGTGCGCATCCAGCATGGCGGCCATCTCTTTCGGCCCCTGATAGCCCGGGATCATCATGCCGTTTTCCAGAATGATGGCCGGCGTGCCCTGAATGCCGAACTGCACGCCCAGCTCGTAATGCTTGCTGATGTCGGTTTTGCAGGTCGCCGGAGAAACGGCATCGCCCTTCATGGCGGCGTCGAACGCCTTGGCCTTGTCGGCGGTACACCAGATCGACTGCATGTCTTTTTCAGCCTGGGAAGCCAGCCCCTGACGCGGGAACGCCAGGTAACGCACGGTAATGCCCAGATCGTTGTACTCCTTCATCTGCTGGTGCAGCTTGTGGCAGTAACCACAGGTGATGTCGGTGAACACGGTGATCACATGTTTCTCTTTCGGCGCCTTGTAGACGATCATTTGATCTTTCAGCGCGTCCATCTTGGTGCTCAGCAGTTGGTTGGTCACGTTGACCGGCTCTTTGCCGCTGACGTCAAACAACGGGCCCTGCAGGATATGCTTGCCGTCTTCGGAGGCGTACAGCACGCCGCTGTCGGTCAGCACGGTTTTCAGGCCATTGACCGGCGAAGGCTGCACGTCCGCCTGCTGGATGCCCAGGCTGGCGAGCGCTTTTTTGATCGCCGCGTCATCGGCATGGGCGGCACCGGTCACTGAAGCCACCAGCAGTGAGAGCAGCATTAAACCTTTTTTCATTGTTCCAATCCTTTCGAACCCGCCGCTCAGGCGCGCGGGTGATGCTGTTGATGTAGCTGTTTCAGTCGTTCGGTCGCTACATGAGTATAAATTTGCGTGGTCGAGAGATCGCTGTGCCCTAACAACATCTGTACGACACGGAGATCGGCCCCATGGTTCAGCAAATGGGTGGCGAACGCGTGCCGCAACACATGCGGCGACAGACGCTCGCTGTCGATGCCCGCAAGGATGGCATAGTGTTTGATGCGATGCCAGAACGTCTGTCGGGTCATTTGCTGGCAACGATTGCTGGGGAACAGCACATCCAGCGTCTGGCCGTTGACCAGCCACGGGCGGCCGTGTTCCAGATAGTTTTCGATCCAGTAGACCGCCTCTTCACCCAGCGGCACCAGCCGCTCCTTGTTGCCCTTGCCGATCACCCGCACCACGCCCTGGCGCAGGCTAACGTCGCTGATGCTCAGCCCCACCAGTTCGGAAACCCGCAGCCCGGTGGCGTACAACACTTCGAGCATCGCCTTGTCGCGCAGCTCCAGCGGTTGATCGACGCAGGGCGCCTGCAGCAGCGCATCGACCTGCGCCTCGCTCAGATCCTTAGGCAAACGCTGCGGCAGCTTGGGAGACGCCAGTTGCGCGGTGGGATCGTCGGCGCGCAGCTTCTCGCGGTACAGGTACTGAAACAGGCGGCGCATGGCGCTCAGCAAGCGCGCGGAGCTGGTAGCCTTGTAGCCGCCGTCCACCCGCTCGGCGAGAAACGCCTGCAGATCCAACGCCTGCGCCTGCAGCAAGGCGGTATTTTGCTGGCCAAGCCAGGTGCCCAGGGCCTGCAAATCCAGCCGGTAGGAGGCCAGCGTATTTTCCGCCAGATTGCGCTCAAGCCACAGCGCATCCAGGAATTGTTCAATCAGCGCATTGTCTTGCTGTTGCACGCGGTCCTCTCTTTGTTGCATTTCCACCCGCGCCATTATGCCTTAAGCCGACGCAAATCAGGTATACTCGCTGCAATTCTCTAAACAGCAACGTAACGGTTTACACATGAAGATTGGTCTGTTTTACGGCTCCAGCACCTGCTACACCGAGATGGCGGCAGAAAAAATCCGTGAGATTCTGGGTGAAGACCTGGTCGACCTGCACAACCTGAAAGACGTCTCGCCCAAGCTGATGGAGGATTATTCCATTCTGATCCTCGGCATCCCGACCTGGGATTTCGGCGAACTGCAGGAAGACTGGGAAGCGATCTGGCCGCAGCTGCCAGAGCTGGATCTGAAAGGCAAGATCGTAGCCATGTACGGCATGGGCGATCAGCTCGGTTACGGTGAGTGGTTCCTTGACGCGCTGGGTATGCTGCACGATCAGATCGCGCCGCTGGGCGTGCAGTTCATCGGCTTCTGGCCAACCGAGGGCTTCGAGTTCACCAGCCCCAAACCGCTGAGCGCCGACGGCAAACACTTCGTCGGCCTGGCGCTCGATGAGGTCAACCAATACGATCTGAGCGAAGAGCGCCTGCAGCAATGGTGCGAGCAGATCCTGTTGGAAATGGAGCCGCTGCTGTAGCCGCTATCGGGCGCTGAACGCGCCCGATTTCCCTCGCTTATTTCCACAGACGGAAGCGTGGCTCCTCTTCCCCGGCCGGCGTTTCCTTGGTCAAACGCGCCGGATCGGCCACCTGGTACCAGTCCAGCTTGCGCGTCAACAGCATAATGCCCGCCAGAATGGCAAACAGCAGCCCGGCCCCCAGCACCAACGCATTATCCTCCGACTGCAACAGCAAATAGAGCACGCCGTACAACAGCAATAAGCTCGCAGCGAACAGCGCACCGCGCAGCTTGCCGCGCAGTACGGCGCTCAGATAGAAGCCGATCAGCCCGCTGCAGGCGATGCTGGCCGCCAGGTAAGCGAAAGCGAATCCCAGGTGTTCGGAGAAGGCCAGCAGAATCAGGTAGAACAACACCAGCGCCGCGCCGACCAGCAGGTACTGAATCGGGTGCACCCGCAGCCCGGTCAGGGTTTCGAACAGGAAAAACGCCATAAACGTCAGCCCGATAAACAGCAGCGCGTATTTGACCGCGCGCTCGGTCAGCTGATAGTGATCGACCGGTTCGACCAGGCTGGCGCTGAAGGCCGGCAGCTTGTCCTCGTCGATAATGGCATCGTCGTAATAGAACGCACTGTTGATGTTGTTGGCAAACCAGGTGCTGCGCCAGCGAGCGCTAAACCCTTGCTCCGTCACCTTGCGTTCGTCCGGCAGGAAGTTGCCGAGGAAATTCGGATGCGGCCAGTTGCTTTGCAGTTGCAGCTCGCTGCTGCGCCCCAACGGCACCAGCGACAGGCTGCTGGTGCCCGCCAACGTCAGGGTGAAGTCGGCGTTCAGCCCCTCTTTTTGTTGCAGCATCGCCAGCGTCAGCGGGGCGTGGATCCCCTGGCGCAACGATCCCACGCCGGTGCCCGGCTCAAACGCCACCGGCTGCGGCAATCCCAGCGGGGAAATGCTCTTGATGCCGCGAGAGTCGCTCAGCGCCACCAGCAGGAACGGCTGGCCGACGGTCACGTTGGCACGTTGCAAATCCGTCAGCTCCGGCTGGCCGAAACGCACCTTGAAGCTCAGCGGCCCCTGGTAAACCTGCGTTTGATAAATACCCAGTTTGCGCACCTCTACTTTCGGCGCCCCCTGCACCTGAAGCGACTCAGGCAGCAAATAGCGGTAATGCTGTACCCGCTGCACTACCGTTTGTCCTTTCTCGTCTTTCTTCTCTTCGCGTTCGACATAGGGAATGACAATCAACGGGCCGAGCACGCGCTGCGCCCCGCTGGTGCTTTCGCTCACCTGCCCGACCACGCTTTGCCGATAGCCGCTGCGTTCGTCGATCACGCTCATCAGTTGGGCGATGGGGATCAACATCACCACCATCAATCCCAGCAGCGTGGTTATTTTCCAGAAAAGTACCGATTTCATCATGCTCGCTCCTCGTAGGTTATGAGGCCACGATAAAATCCGCAGGTGAAATCAGAATGTGGTTATGTGAAGGGAAGGTGAAGTCACAGCGATAACATAAACGTCGCTTCCACCCCGTGCGGCCAGCGGTTGCACAGGTGAATGCCACCATGATGCAGACGGGCGACCTCCTGCACGAAGTTCAGTCCCAGCCCGCTGCTTTTCGGCCGTTCGGCGCGCGGCAGCGAATAAAAACGCTCGAACACCTTATCGAGCGCATAGTCCGGAATGCCGCTGCCGTCATCGCAAACGCTGATGCAGTAATGCTGTTCCCGCCGTTCGCCTCGCACGCTGACGCAACCGCCCGGCGGGGTAAAGTCGATCGCGTTGTCCAGCAGGTTGGTCAGCGCCTGGCTGATCAGCAACGCATCGCCGTTCAGCGTCACCTCTGCCAGCACCTCCAATTGTAACCTGACGCCGCGCTGCGTCGCCTGCGCCTCTTTGCCCACCACCGTCTGGCTGACCAGCGCCGCGATCGCGATGGGCGCGGTCTCCATGTCTGGCCGGCTCTCCAGCCGCGCCTGCACCAGCAGTTTGTCCACAAGCTGCTGGATGCGTGCGCTTTGCTGCTCGATATTGGTGAGAAAACGCCGGGCGGTCTCCGGCGGCGGCAACTCTTGCAACAGCTCTGCCGCGCCCCTGATCGCCGCCAGCGGGCTTTTCAGCTCATGCGTCAGGGTATGTGCATACTGTTCGATATATGCTTTGCCTTCCAGCTTCAGTCGCATGCTCTCCAGCGCCTGCGCCAGCTGCGTCAGTTCCCGGCCGCCCACTTTGGGCAGCGGCGCGTTTTCTCCCTGCGCCACCCCGTCGGCATAGCGCACCAGTCGGCCTATCGAACGGGTGATCCACCAGACGAATACCGCCCCGATCAGCAACGCGATCCCCAGCAGCAATGCGCCGGCCCACAGAATGCGCCGTTCGCTGCGTTTGATCACCGGCGCCATGGTGCTGTTGGGTTTGCCCACGGTGAGTACGCCGATAATACGCCCTTGTTCTATCACCGGCGCGGCCACATACATCACCGAACTGTTTTCATCCTGCGGGTCGCTGCGGGTACTGCGGGCGCCGTACTGGCCGCGCAGCGTCCGATAAACGTCATTCCAGCGCGAGTAGTCTTGCCCCTGCGCGCGGCCGGTAGAATCGAAGATAACCCGCCCCTGGGCATCGGTCAGATAGACGTGGTATTCACTGCGATCCTTGCGGATGCCGGAGATATTGGCGCCGATCGGCCGCTGGTTCAGCTGCGTGAACGCCTGCGCCAGTTGGCCATGCGCCGCATCGCCGCGCTGCATGTCCTGACGGGCGATCTGCGCCAGCAGGTTGGCGGTGTCCACCAGCGTGCCTTCGGTAGCGCGCCGCACGCCGGGCTTCACTTCCTGGACGAAAATGCTCAGCACGAAGTACCCGGCCACCGCCACGATCAGAAAATATCCCAGCAGCAGGCGCAGGCCAATTTTCATGGCTGGCGGCTCACGCTGTAACCCAATCCGCGGTGGGTGTGAATGGGCGGCTCACCGGGTTCCACCGCACGCAGCTTGGCGCGCAGCGTTTTAATGTGGGTATCGACGGTGCGATCCAGGCTTTCTTCCGCCTGCGCCCAAACGCTTTCCATCAGTTGCTGCCGCGAGAACACCCGTCCGGGCGCCAACAGCAGCGTTTTCAGCAGCAGGTATTCGTAACGGGTCAGCGGCAGCGGCCGCTGATGGTAGGAGATGGTGGCCGCGTCTTCGTCGAGCGTGAAAGCGCCGAAATGGTAGCGCGCGCTCTGTTGCAGGCGCTGTTGCTTATGCAGGCGGCGCAAAATGGTGCGCACCCGTGCGCTGACCTCGCGAGGGGAGAACGGCTTGGCGACATAGTCGTCGGCACCGATTTCCAGCCCGATCAGGCGGTCCACTTCATCACTGCGGGCGGTAAGAAACAGAATCGGCAGGTCGGCCGCCTGAGCCAGCAGGCGGCGACACAATTCAAAGCCGTTGATATCCGGCAAACCGACATCGAGGATAGCGAGCGCGGGCGCGCCTTGCGCCAGCGCCTGCAACGCCGGTTCCGCGCGTTCGAACCAGCGCACCTCGAAGCCTTCGCTCTCCAGCGTGTAAACCAGCGTATCGGCAATGCTGGGTTCATCCTCCACCAACCAGAGTACGGGTTTCATCAGGCCTCCTCGCCGTCGCCCGCCGGCGGATACAGCAGCAGCTGCCGCAGGTGGCGCCACTCCTCTTTGCTCATGCAGTCGGAAGCCAGCCACAGCCGGCGGCGCTTTTTGCCCTCCAGCGGCTGCAGCGTCAACAGCATGCCGTAACCCGGCATCCACGGTTTTTTCGCCAGCCGCCACTCGCGTCCGTGCCAGCTGAAACGCCGCTCCGCCAGCAGCCGCAGCTCGCCCTGCGCCGCAGCGATGCGCTTCTGGCTGCGAATGCACTGAAACACCACCAGCGTCAGCAACACCAGCCAGAGCGGGCCCAAGCCTTCCGGCCAGGGCGAAATCAGGATCAGCAGGATCAGAACGCCGTGGGTCAACAGGGAAAACAGCTGGGTGCGCCAGGAGATGCGGATATCACATCGCCACTGGGCCACGGTCTTTATTTCGCGTTTGGATCAGGGTCACCATTCTCTGCAGCTCGCTGTCCTGCGGCGCGCCATGATTCATCAGCCAGTTAAACAAATCGGGATCGTCGCACTCCAGCAGGCGGATGAACAACGCCTTGTCCGCGTCATTCAGGCTGTCGTATTCGTATTCGAAGAACGGCATGATGGAGATGTCCAGCTCGCGCATGCCACGGCGGCAAGCCCAGTGAATACGTGCTTTGTTGTTAATATCCATGTTGTTATGACTCACCTCTTTTCAGCGCGGCAGCGCCAGCGCAGGGTTCAAATGACACACTGTATGGCAACGCCGTCGCAATATAATTCCATCAGCCGGGGATCTGTCTGCAAGGGTGCCCAGGCCGCAAGCCTATAGAGTAACAATTTGACATACACGCCGGGAAGGCGCTTTGCTGCGGAAAACGTAATAAAGCGCAAAATGCCAAAAAAAGCGCACCCCGGCCCCACGGCGCGAATAACAGTTTGCAAAGCCCGCCGCCTCTTTTACCATGGGTTCAATACCCTTCAGGTAAGCTAAACGTTGAGCAGGAACTTACTATGGCGCATAACATTCCATTCCCACCCCGTCAGCCCTCCGCTTCCACCCATCTGCCCCTGACGCTGATCTCGCTGGAAGAGTGGGCGCTGGTGACGTTGAACGGGCCGGACACGGTGAAGTATCTCCAGGGCCAGGTGACGGCGGACATCGACGCGCTGGCGGCCGATCGGCACGTGCTGTGCGCCCACTGCGACGCCAAGGGCAAAATGTGGAGCAACCTGCGTCTGTTCCACCGTGGCGAAGGCTTCGCCTATCTGGAACGCCGCAGCGTGCTGGACAGCCAGCTGGCTGAAATCAAAAAATACGCGGTATTCTCCAAAGTCACCATCGCCGCCGATAACGATGCGGTGTTGCTGGGCGTCGCCGGTTTCCAGGCGCGCGCCGCGTTGGCGGGACTGTTCGCTACGCTGCCGGACGCCGAACACCCGGTGGTGCAGGACGGCGAGACTACGATTCTGCACTTCAATGCGCCGGCGGAACGTTTTCTGCTGGTGACCCGCCCCGCCGTGGCCGAACAGCTGATCGGCAAACTGCATGACCAGGCGGAACTGAATGACAGCGGCCAATGGTTGGCGCTGGAGATCGAAGCCGGCTATCCGGTTATCGACGCCGCCAACAGCGCGCAGCTGATCCCGCAGGCCACCAACCTGCAGGCGCTGGAAGGCATCAGCTTCAGCAAGGGCTGCTATACCGGTCAGGAGATGGTGGCGCGCGCCAAATTCCGCGGCGCCAACAAGCGTGCGCTCTACTGGCTGGAAGGTAAGGCGGCCCGCGCCCCGCAGGCGGCGGAAGATCTGGAGCTGCAGCTGGGTGAAAACTGGCGCCGCACCGGCACCGTACTGGCGTCGAGCCAACTGGCCGACGGCACGCTGTGGGTACAGGTGGTGATGAACAACGATTTGGACACCGACAGCAAGCTGCGGGTGCGCGACGATGCCGCCAGCCAGCTGGCGATCAAACCCTTGCCGTACTCGCTGGCCGAAGAGAAATAATCCATCGGCCGCAGGCGCCCTGCCTGCGGCCGTCTTCGTTACTCGTCCAACTCCCCGTCGCGCTGCACCAGATAGATCAGCACCAGGATGATGGTGACGAAGAAGCGAAACGCACTCGGTACGCCGTTCCACTGCTGCGACATCCACATGCCGAACCACTCGCCCCCAATCGACATAAAGCCGACCTGCCAGGTGAGAAAGCCGAGCGTCAGCCCCACTACCGCCAGTTTTTTCCGGCCGTTGAAGGCTTTAGCGGGCAGTTTCAGGCCGCCCAACAGACGCAGACCGCCGATCCAGCACAGCAGCGCGGTCAGGCTCTCCAGCGCAATGATGAAAATATAGCCGGCGTGATGCAGCCACGGCGTCTGTATCGAGCGGTAGCCGATGGTGGCGTCGGGGAAAATGGTGTCCATCATAAAGACGTGGCGCACGAAGGCGAAGTTGGAGCCGTAATCGGTGATATTGCCGAAGGCGACCAGCGAAGCGAACAAGGCGATAGCGCAGACCAGCAGCGCTTTGGATAAGCGAACGATCATCGTAATGAGTCCTGAACAAGTGAGAGAAAGAGTATGCGGGCTCAGAAATGAAAGAACGGGCTTGCTGGATACCCGAAAGAAGCAAGCGCCTCTTTTTTAAAACAAAAGAGGCACCTATTCAATACGCATTCAGACGTAGCGATAACGTTTAGACGTACAGGTAGATCGCCATGAAATGGCAGGCGCTGCCGCCGAGCACGAAGGCGTGCCAGATGGCGTGGCCAAAGCGAATGCGCTTGGAAGCGTAGAAAATCACGCCCAGGGTATAGACCACCCCGCCTATCGCCAGCAGCGTGACGCCGCCGGCCTCCAGCCGCGTAACCAGCTGATAAATCACGATCAGCGACAGCCAGCCCATCGTCAGGTAGGTCACCAGCGACAGGGCTTCAAAACGGTGTGCGAAGGCCAGTTTGAACAGCACGCCGAGCAGCGCCAACCCCCAGATTACCGCCATCAGGCCCTTCGCCAACGGCGAATCCAGCCCCACCAGCAAAAACGGGGTGTAAGTCCCGGCAATCAGGAGATAAATGGCGCAGTGGTCAAATTTTTTCAGCCAATGCTTGGCCTTCTGATGCGGGATCGCATGGTAGAGCGTGGAAGCGAGAAACAGCAGGATCATGCTGCCGCCGTACAGGCTGTAACTGGTGATGGCCGTCGCATCGGCGCCGGTATTCACCGCCTGCACCAACAGCAACACCAGGCCGACGATGCCGAACACCAGCCCGATGCCGTGGCTGATGCTGTTGGCGATCTCTTCCGCCCACGGATAAGCCGCGGCGACAATCTTATTGCTCCCGGCTTTCACTACGTCCGTTTTCCCCATAACGCGCAACCCCTCAAAATGCCCTGCTTTGTGCGAAATTAACGCAAAGCAGCTTAACTGAGAATAATTCCAGTGTACACGTGTACGCTAAAATAAAAATGTGAACGCGTGTAACCATCGAAATCCCCCGTCCGGTGGTCTACAATCGTCAGGCTTCAACCCACCCACCTTGAGGTTTACACCATGTCATCCGCTGTACCCGCGTTAGATTTCGGCTCAATGACCCAAGTCATCCAGTTCCTGATGGAAATCGATAAGTTGAAAGGCGTGCAACGCCGCACCAAAGTGCTGGGTACCCAGCGCCAGGAAAACTCCGCCGAACACAGTTGGCACTTCGCCATTGCCGCCATGAGCCTGGCGCCCTACGCCGGTGATGACGTAGACATTCAGCGCGTGATCCAGATGGCGCTGCTGCATGACATCGTGGAAATCGACGCCGGTGACGTGCTGGTCTACGATCTGGCGGCCCGCGCAGCGATCCACGATCAGGAAGTGGCGGCGGCGCGTCGTCTGTTCGGCATGTTACCGGAGGCTCAGCGCGAGTATTTCACCGCTTTATGGCAGGAATATGAAGATGGCGAAAGCGCCGATGCACGCTTCGCCTTGCTGCTGGATCGCACCATGCCGATGCTGATGAACCTGCACAATGAAGGCCAAAGCTGGGTGGAAAACGGCATCAGCCTGGAGCAGGTACTGTCGCGCAATGCGTCGATCGCCGACGTACACCCCGAGCTGTGGCGCCATATGGAGCAACACCTGCGGGATGCGCAGCGCAAAGGCTGGTTGAAGTAAGGGAACCGGGCTGCCGCCTCTTCGCCGCAGCCCGTTATCGTCACGCGAACGCCCGTTGGCGTTCCAACGCCTCCTCATAGCTCGGCATCGACCCCGCCGCCCCGGCGCGCTCCACGCAGACCGCCGCGTAGGCGGCGGCGAAGCGCACCGCCTCGGCTAACGGTACCTGATTCGCCAGCTGCGCCGCCAGGGCGCCGTTAAACGCATCGCCCGCGCCGGTGGTGTCTTTCGGCTGCGCCGGAAACGCCGGGATCAGCTCGCTGTTTTCCCCGTCCGAGAACAGCGCCCCCTGCGTACCCAAGGTCACGATCAGCAAGCGAATGCCTTTGGCGTGCAGCACCTGCGCCGCCTGGCGCGCCGAAGCCACATCCCGTACCGGCACGCCGGTCAGCAACGTACACTCGGTGGCGTTGGGCGTCAGCATATCGACCTGCGCCAGCAGGCTGTCCGGCACCGGCTGAAACGGCGCCGGGTTGAGAATAATAAACGTCTGCGCCTCGCGGGCGATGGCGATTACCTGCTCAATCGCCGACAAGTTGTTCTCCAACTGGGTCAACAGAATATCCGCCGCCGCGATCGCCGGCCGGCACTGGCGCACCTCGTCCTCGCTGACCGTCAGGTTGGCGCCGGGATCGACGGCAATCATGTTCTCCGCCTCCTCGCCGGCAACGTAGATAAGCGCATTGCCGGTCGGGCAGTCGCCGGTCGAGAACAGCGTCACCGCATCGAAACCGGCGGCGGCGAGGTGGCGCCGGGCGAAGGTGCCGAAGTCATCGCGCCCCACCTTGCCGATATAGTGCACCCGCGCCCCGGCGCGCAGCGCGGCGGTGGCCTGGTTGGCACCCTTACCGCCCGCGCCCATCATGCTGTTGCGGGCGATCAGCGATTCGCCGGGCTGCGGAAAGCGCGCCATGCCGGCAACGATATCCAGGTTGAACGAACCGAACACGCAGACTTTGCCTTTCATTGCGGGTACTCCCTGCTCAATTGGAGGTGGCGCCGGGCGGCCAGGCAGGCGCCTTTGCTGCCGGTTTCATCGGTCAGGCGGCTGACGGAGATCGCCAGCCCCTGCGCCGGCTGCGGCCCGCGCAAATGGCGGCGAATCTCTTGCTCAAGGTGCGCCAACGGGAAACCGCTCATGGCGATCACGCCGCCGCCCAGGATCAGCCGCTGGGGATCGAGCACGTTCATTTCGATGGCGATGGTCTGCGCCAATCGTTCGACGAAGCGCCGCAGATCCGGATGATCGCCGTGGCGCTCGAACAGCCGTTCGAACGGCGTTTGCGCCGCGTTGGCGCGCGCCCAGCCGGTCAGCCAATGCCCGGAAGTCAGGCTCTCGACGCAGCCCCGTTTACCGCACGGGCACTCGCCCTGATGGCCGGGCCAGGGAATGTGACCCAGCTCGCCGGCGGCGCCGTGCGCCCCGTGATAAAAGTCGCCGTTCAGCCACAGGCTGTTGCCCATGCCGGTGCCCAGATACAGCCCCACCGCCACCTGCGGCAGCGCCGGCAGCTGCTGCAAATCCCACCACAGCAGATGGTTGACGTCCTTATCCATTCGAACCGGCAACGCCAACACATCGGCCAACAACGCCGCCACCGGCTGGGCGTCCAGCGCTGGGATAAACGGCAGCGATAGCACCCGCGAGCGATCCCGGCTGAGGATCCCCGGCAGCCCGAGCATCACCTGCACCACCTGACGATCTTTGCAATGCCCGGCGATCAGGCGGCCCAACGCCACCAGCGGATCGGCCTGCCGTGCCCAATCGGCGGTCGCTATCTTGCGGTACCCGCTGAACTCGCCGTCATCATCCATCAACAGCAGGCGGGTATTGGTGCCGCCGACGTCTACGCCAAGAAAATGCCGCATCATCTCCCCCGCCTCAGGCCGCCTGCCGCATCTGATCCAGCATTTTTTCCCATGCCGTCTCCAGATCCGGATCGAGGTTGAACAGCCCGGAGCTGCCGACGATCAAGACTTCCGCGCCGGCGCCCATCAGATCGCGGTAGGTGCGCTGATTGCAGGATCCGTCGATCTCGATCAGATAGCTCAGGTTTTGTTGGCGTTTCAGATCGCGCAACTGGCGGATCTTTTCCAGCATTTCGGGAATGAATGGCTGCCCGGCATAGCCCGGATCGACGGTCATCACGGTGATCTTGTCCAGCAGATGAAGGTAGTGGCGGATAAACTCCACCGGCGTAGCCGGGTTCAGCACCACCCCCACTTTTTTGCCCAGCGCGCGGATCTGGTTGATCACCCGGAACGCATCGCGGTTGATGGTTTCGGCGTGCGGGCAAATAAAATCGGCACCCGCGCGGGCGATCGGGTCGATGAAATCGGTCGGGTTCTCTACCATCAGATGCACATCCAGCAACAACGAGGTGTGCGGGCGGATCTGTTCGATAAAGAACGGCGACAGCGTGATGTTTTTAACGTAGTGCCCATCCATGATGTCGATATGCAACATATCGGCGCGGCGGTTCAGCACCGCCAATTGCTGCCGGATATCCATCAGGTTCATGCACATCAGTGAAGGTGAAATCTGGTATTTCATTAGCGTTATCCTGCGCAAAAGGGAAAAGGATCAGTGGCCCGCTGCGGTTCTGGCCTGGGCCGCGCTGCGGCGCATCGCCCGCCGCTGCTGATACCGATGACGGAAAAACTTCAGCGCCAGCACTGCGATCAGCACGGCGCCCCACATCGCCAGACTGAAATGCGGGCTGACGTTCATCAGGTTCAAACCGGTGGCGATCACCTGCAGCACGATCAGCGCCAGCACCACGCCGCTGACCCGGCCAAAACCGCCGAACGGATCGGTGCCGCCCAAAATGATCGCCAGCACCGTGAGCAGCAGATAAGAGTCGCCGTAGCCCATGCGCGCTGAGTTGAAGCGCGCCATCATCACCAGCCCGGCGATCACGCACAGCAGGCTGGAGAGGGTGTAAATGGCGATCAGCACCCGATGGGTATTCACGCCGCTGAAGTGGGTGGCGTTGATGTTGCTGCCGCTCATGTAGATGCATTTGCCGAGCCGGGTTTTCTGCAAGAACAGCGCCAGCAGCACGGCAACCGCCAGGAAGATCCACAGCGGTACCGGCACGCCCAGCACGCGCTCGGCGCCGATAAACCGCACGATCTCCGGCATGCCGCTCAGGGCCGCACCGCGCGTCAGGTAGATGCCGATGCCGTTAACCGTGGTCATGGTCGCCAGCGTCACCAGAATCGGATGCGCGCCGACGTACGCAACCAACGCGCCGGTCGCCGCGCCGATCATCGCGGCCAGCAGCATCGCCGCCGCCAGCGCCAACACCAGCCACAGCGCCTGCAGCCCCAGCCCGGCGTCCGGCGGCAGATAGCTGATGAACAGCCAGGCCATCAGCAGGCTGGTCAGGTTGGCGCTGGCGATAATGCACAGGTTCAGGCCGCCGCTGAGGATCGGGATGAACATCGCCAGGGTCAGCAGGCCCAGCTCCGGCAGCTGGAACGCCACGCTGGTGAAGGTGGCGCCGCTGAAGAAGCGCCCCGGCATCAGCAGGCTGAAGGCCAGCACCACCGCCACCAGCAGCGCCAACAGGCCGACGGCGGTGCCGTCCGGACGAAATTTCAGGTAGTTGCCCATCAGGCGCTCCTCAGGCGAAACCGACGTCGGTTTCTTTGCGTTTCTTGTAGTGGGTGACGGTGATCGCCGCGACGATCACCAGGCCGATCACCACGTTCATGAAGTAGCTGGACACGCCGATCAGGTTGAGGCCGTTTTTCAGCACGCCGATCAGGAATACGCCCATCAGCGTGCCGATCACGCTGCCCTTGCCGCCGTTCAGGCTGGCGCCGCCCAGCACCGCCGCCGCCAGCACGTCGAGCTCACCGCCCACCAGCGCATTGGGCACCACCTCCCCCATGCGGTACACCTGCACCAGGCCGCCGATCGCCGCCATCACGCCCAGATAGCCATAGGCGAACAGGTGCAGCAGGCCGACGCGGATGCCGATGCGCCGCGCCGACTCCGCATCGCCGCCGACGGCAAACAGTTGGCGCCCGAGGTGCGTCTTGTTCAGCAGCAGCCAGGTCAGCAGCGCCACCGCCAGCATCACCAGCGTCGGCAAACCGAGCTGATAGCTCTGTTCACCCAGCTGGAACGGCAGCACGCTGCGCGGCAGCGTCCACCAGTCCGGCAATGCGTACACACTGCGGCCGTTGGTCAGCCACATCAGCATGCCGAACAAGAACGCCTGCATGCTGATGGTGACGATGATCGAGACGATGCGCAGGCAGTAGATCAGCAGCGCGTTGACCATGCCCAGCGCGGCGCCGATCGCCAACGCCAGCAGAATGCTGCCCGCCGGGCTGGCCAGGCCGTAGTGGGTCGCCAGCGTGGCGATCAGGTACTGCACCACCGAGGCGACCGCGGCAAAGGAGATATCGATGCCGCCGGTCACCAGCACCACGAACAGGCCGAGGGCGAAAATGCCGCTCACCGCGTAGCTTTCACTGAGGTCGAGCAGGTTCTGCACCGTCAAAAACCGATCGCTGAGCAGCGAAAAGACGATGACCGTCAGCAGCAGTACCCAGGCCAGATAGCCTTCGTTGCCGCGCGGTTTCAGACTGAATCTACGCATTGACCGCCTCCGCCAGCTGCTGCTGGCCCACCTGCCCCGGCAGGTATTCACCGATCACGCTGCCGCCGCTGAAGTGCAACACCCGATCGCAGTTGTAATACACCTCCGGCACTTCATCGGAGATCAGCAGAATGGCGATCCCTTCCTGCGCCAGCAGATGGATCAGTTGGTAGATGCTGGCCTTGGCGCCAACGTCGACGCCAACGGTTGGCGAGTCGAGGATCAGGATCCGCGGCTGGGTCAGCACCCACTTGGCCAGCACGATCTTTTGCTGATTGCCGCCGGACAGCGTCGAAACCGCCTGCTCCGGATCCGCCACCCGCACGCCGAGTTTGGCGATCCACTCTGCGACGATGCGATTCTTGCGGTAGTCGTCGATCAGGCGAAAACGCCCGCGCAGCTTATCGAGAATGGTCAGCACCGCGTTGTCCGCCACCGACTGTTGTTGCACCAGCCCCAGCGTCAGGCGATCCTCCGAGACGTAGCCGATGCCGGCCTTGATGGCGTCCTCATGGCCGCGAAAGCGCACCGGTTTGCTGTCGAGATAAAGCTTGCCGCTGTCCGGGCGGGTCATGCCGAACAGACTCAGCGCCAGCTCGGTGCGCCCGGAGCCGAGCAATCCGCACAGCCCGAGCACCTCGCCCTGATGCAGCCGGAAGCTCACGTCCTGATACTGCCCGGCGCGGCTGAGACGATCCGCCTCCAGCATCACCCGATCCTTATTCATGCTCGGTGACTTCAGGCGATAATCCAGCTTCAAGCCGGTCATCAGCTCGCTCAGGCGATCGCCGGTGATCTCCGCCGCCGGCCAGGTGCCGATCTTGTTGCCGTCGCGGATCACCGTGACGCGATCCGAGATCTCCAGCACCTCGTCCAGCCGGTGGCTGACGAACACCACGCAGATGCCTTTCGCTTTCAGGTAATTCACCGTACGCAGCAGCTGATTGACCTCGGTGCGGGTCAGCGAGGCGGTCGGCTCATCCATGATCACCAGCCGCGCTTCCGCCACCAGCGCGCGGCAGATCGCCACCTGCTGGCGTTGGGCAATCGGCAGCTCCGCCACCCGTTTGTCGAGATCCAGATTAAAACTCAGCTCCTGCAGCAGGCCCTCGGCGGTACGCCGCAGCCGCGCCGGCCGGTGCCACCTCAACAGCCCGCGCAGGTTGTGCTCGAAGGCGATGTTTTCCGCCACCGTCAGGTTGGGAAACAGCGACAGATCCTGATAGATCACCTGAATGCCGAAGGCGCGCGCCTGATCCGGCGACAGCCGGCCGAAGGTTTGCCCATCGAGGGTGATGCGGCTGCCGTCATCCGGTTGATACACGCCGGCGATCGCCTTGATCAGCGTGCTCTTGCCGCAGCCGTTGGTGCCGGCCAGGCAGTGCACCTCCCCCGGCATCAGCGCCAGTGAGATATCGTTCAGCGCTCGCTGTCCGCCAAAAGTCATCGACAGCTGTTGCAGCGCGATCAGCGGTGCGCCCTGCGTTGCCGTATTGCCGGAAATCGCCATGATTACAGCCCCATTTTCACCAGCTTCGGCAGGTTTTGCTTATCCAGGCTTTCGGTGGCGTTGCCGAGAATGGTGTGCTGCTGCGCATCCACCTGCACCTTGCCCATGCCTTCGATGGTCATGCCATCGGTGATTTTTTCTCCCTTGTGCATCATGTCGGCGATGCGCACGAACACTTCGCCGGCCACCATCGGATTCCAGATATAGCCGCCCTTGATGGCACCGCGATTGACCAGCGAAGCGCCCTGTCCTGGGCTGAACGGCCCGATGACGCAGATATCGTTGCTTTTGCCGCGGTTGAGCACCGCGCGCCCGGCGCCGATCGGCCCCTGCGAACCGAATGCCAGCACGCCTTTCAGATCGGGATATTTGGCCATCAGATCGTTGGTGGTACGCACACTGTCATCCAGCGATTCACCCACGCCGAACTTGTCGCCCACCAGTTGCATGTTCGGGTAGTGCTGCTTCTGGTAGTTGATCGCCGAGTCAGACCAGGTGATGTGCAGCGGCACCGTCAGGCTGCCGACGTACACCGCGTACTTGCCCTGCTCTTTCATGCAGGCGGCCAGCGCTTTCATGTGGTTGGCGCCGTGCTGCGAGGCGTCCACCAGCTCAAAGTCCCAATCGGCGTACTTTTGGCCGGGAGATTCATGCACGATCACCTTGATGCCCGCTTCCTGCGCGCGCTTGAGCACCGGCTCCAGCACCCGGGCGTCGTTCGGCACCACCCCGATGATGTCCACCTTCTGCGCGATCAGATCTTCGATGGCGCGCACCTGCAGCGCCGGGTCCGCCGCCGTCGGCCCGACCATCCAGGCATCGATGCCGCGTTTGGCGCCCTCGCTTTTGATGCCGGCCTCCATGGCGTTGAACCACGGAATGCCGCCAATCTTCACCACCACGCCCATTTTCAGCTTGTCCGCCGCCTGCGCGGAGACCGAAAGCAGCAGCGAGGCAAACAGACCGACCAGTACGGATTTTTTCATTGTTCTCTCTCCACAAGTGTTGGCTGTAATAAAGGGTTTTCGTTGTTGTTATCGCGCCGCCCTTTTCACGGCGGGTGAAACTTCAATCACGTCGACGTTGTTCCAGGCCAGTTCCTGACGAAATTCGTCGTCGCTGAGCCTGTCGGTGATCAGGGTGTCTATTTCCCGGTAGTGGCAGATGCGCGCGAACGAGCGGCGGCCGAACTTGTTGCTGTCCACCAACAGGAACTTGCGTTCCGACGCCAGCAGCATCTGCTGCTTCAACCGCGCATGGTGCTCGTTGCTCTCGCGGATACCGCCGTCCTGGCAGATGCCGTGGCAGGAGAAGAACAGCTTGTTGATCACGAACTCCTTCAGCATCTGCTCCGCCAGCACGCCGATAAAATCCTCGTACTTGGCGGAATACTCGCCCCCCAGTCCGATGGTGCGCACGTTGGCCTTGCAGGCCAGCGTCTGGATGATGTGCAGCGAGTTGGTCAGCACCACCAGTGAAATATCCGGCAGCTGGCGCGCCAAAAACCAACTGGTTGAGCTGCTGTCCAGCAGCAGGCAATCCCCCGGCGAGATAAACTCCAGCGCGCGTTTGGCGATACGCGTTTTCTGCTCCGGCGCCTCGTTGCTGCGCTGGCGGAAAGATTCCCCCTGGTCTATCTCGGCGGGCACATAGGTTTTCTCCACCGCCGGTGGCTCGACGAACACCGCGCCGCCGTGGCTGCGCAGCAGCAGGCCGCGCCGTTCAAGCAAGGCCAGATCACGCCGCGCCGTCTCGATAGAGATGTGGCACAGCTGCGCCACCTCCTGCACCATCACGCGGCCGCGCTGGCTCAAGACTTCGGTGATAAAGCGATGACGTTCTACAGGCAGCATGTTTCTTTTCTCCTCCACGACGATGATTACGATATCGATTTGCCGCGCCGCGTTTTGCGCGCAGACGCAAAGCGCATCGCCCCGCGATCGGTCAACGACCGCGATGTGATAGTTGTCAAAAAAATCGGGAAGGAAATGAAATGAATAATTACGAAAGTGTGGAGTAACAGGCAGTTATGATGTGTGTGCGTCTTAGACAGACAGGAGAGAAACGGTAAACGGTCACAATTCCACGGTCCGCAGCATGACCGTTAATGACCGTTTTTGTGGTTTTGACCGAGCGCTGCTAAGCGGCAGCTAATGCTGGTAGGCTTTACCTGAAAAACTGCAAAAAAAATCCGGTGAGAACCTCACCGGACCGTTACCCGTCTGACACGACTTATTCCTCGTGCTCATGCTCTTTCAACATCGCCTCACGCAACACGGCGTTCAGGCGTTTCTGATAGCCTTTGCCTGGTCGCTGAAGCCAGGCCAACACATCCGCATCGATCCGGATGGTCTTCGATACTTTCATCGGTTTATAAAAACACCCCTGCACCGCAGTCTGCCACTTTTCCTCACCCAGGGCCGGGGCATCGGCATAATCGATCTCCTCATCCGGCAGCGCACTCAACGAAGCAATTTGCGCTTTCTGCTCCTCCGTCAACGGAGGGAGTACGCTATGCGCCAGATTTTTGGCTGAATTTTTGCGCTTCATATCTTCCCCTCTCTTTAGCATCGGCCTTGCGTGCTGAAATGATACGCACGATCTCTACTGTATCGCCTTCGACATCCGTTTCGATCGTCGTATGCGCCACCAGCAGCAGCAAACAGGAGCCGACCATACCGAGCGTTTGCCAGCGTTCTTCTCCGCCCTCGATCCTCTCCAGCACGGACAAATGGTTGGGATCCAGAAAAACCCGTTGCGCAATCTCAAAACTGACGCGGTGTTTACGCTGGTTGATGTGACTTTTATCCTGATTCCATTCAAAATAAACATACATTTTTGTAACTACATTTTGATTGTTATTTAATCAAAATACACTCCGCACGGCGGGATGTCAAAACCCCCTCATGCGTTCAACGCCCGCCTGCGGCCTCGATAAAAGTGCCGGTCACATAAGACGCGGCGTCAGACAGCAGCCAGGCGATCGCCTCCGCCACTTCCTGCGGCTGCCCGCCGCGCTGCATCGGCAAACTGTCCTTCACGCGATCCACCCGGCCGGGCTCGCCGCCGCTGGCGTGTATCTCGGTATAAATCAGTCCTGGCCGCACGCCGTTGACGCGGATACCCTGCGCCGCCACCTCCAGCGATAGCCCGATAGTCAACGAATCGACGGCGCCTTTCGAGGCGGCGTAATCGACGTATTCCCCCGCAGCCCCCAACCGGGACGCCGCGGAGGAAACGTTGACGATAGCGCCACCCTGCCCGCCATGACGTTGCGCCATGCGCTTCACCGCCTCGCGGCAACACAGGAAGTAACCGGTGACGTTGGTGCTAAGCACCTTATTGATGCGCTCGGCGGTCAACTGTTCAATGTTCGCCTGCTGGAACAGAATGCCGGCGTTGTTGACCAGCGCGCTGAGCGTGCCCAGCCCGGCATCCAGCGCGCTGAACATCGCCATCACCTGCGCTTCATCGGCCACGTCGGCCTGCAGCGCCAGCGCCTTGCCGCCCTGCGCCTCGATCTCCGCCACCACCTGCCGTGCCGCATTTTCGTCACGCAGGTAATTCACGCCCACCGCATAGCCCTGCCGGGCCAGCAGCAAGGCGGTCGCGCGGCCAATCCCCCGGCTTGCGCCGGTCACCAATGCCACTTTCGTCATACTGTTTTTTCTCTGGTTAGCGATATCAACACAGCGGCCTGCGCGCAGGCGCCCCGTTTGCCGTCAGAGTATAGAGCAGCGCCCTAAAAAACGCGTCAAAGCTGAGCCAGGCGGCGCAGCTGCTTTTTAATGCGCGCTTTGACGCAGCCGTAGGCGTCCGGCGTCGTCACCTGATGCCCCCGTTGCAAGCCGGCAGCATGCAGGCCGCTATGGCTATGGTTCTGGGCATCGCCGCGAAAAGACAACAGCAACAGAACGAGCAGCGTCGCCACGCCTGAATACATCAACCGCCGCGAGGAGCCCGCAAGCGGGGAACCGTCAGTCTGCATGTTTTGCTCCCTCTGTTGTGATATCGAATGGCAGCAAAATAACTGAAATTCCCCCGCGTTCCCTTAACGCGAGATTAAAGCCAGATTAAGGTTTGCTTAAGAACGCGCAGGCAAAGTGGGTTTCCCCGTTGTCTTCCCGGCAGGGTTATAGTTAGATAATCGCGACTTGAGGATCTCAGCGGAACAAACGTGAACATACTGTTGGTAGAAGACGACCTGCAATTAGGCAAGGCGCTGTGCCGCGCATTGGAGCTGGCCGGCTTTAATTTGTGCTGGGTGCGCCTGCTCGCGGACGCGGAAAATAAACTTCCACCCGGCGGGTTCGATTTGATGCTGTTGGATCTCACGTTGCCGGACGGCGACGGTTTGCAGAAGCTGATCGCCTGGCGTGCCGCCGGGCAAAATATCCCCATCATCATCCTGACCGCCCGCGACCGCATCGAAAGCCTGGTGAACAGCCTGGACTCCGGTGCGGACGACTTTCTGGCCAAACCCTTTGCGCTGCCCGAACTCATCTCGCGCGTCAAGGCGGTCAACCGCCGTATGGCGGGCTTCGCTTCGCAAACCTGGAGCCTCGGCACGCTGTATCTCGACCCGGTCAACCATCAGGTGACACTGGATAACGCACTGCTGATGCTGTCGAAAAAAGAGTATCACCTGCTGCACGAGCTGATGCGCTGCGCCGGCACCGTGGTGCGCAAAGCGGTGTTGGAACAGCGGCTGTTCGGCCACGGTGACAGCGTGGAAAGCAACTCGCTGGAAGTGCACATGCATAATTTACGGCGCAAGATCGGTAAAGAAAGAATTATTACCGTACGCGGCATTGGCTATTTGCTGAAGAAAGAGTAGCGGAATGATCGGTTTCAAATCCTTCTTTATGCGCACCATTATTTTCCAGGTCCTGGCCATTTTATTATTGTGGGGGATCCTCGTCGCCTGGGTGAAATATTGGTATTACCCCGACATGGAAAAATATTTCGATAACCAGCAACGCATCGTCGCCGTGGGTATCGCCAATATTCTCGATGAAACCGGCACCGATAATATTGATTACCGCGGCATCATCACAACCATCGAAAGCATGTACATTGATTCCATCAATAATGGCATGCAGGATCAATTCGACTATCACCCGCTGTTCGTCGTTTACGATCGGGATAACCGGGTGCTTTACTGTTCACAAACGGAGGGAGAACCGCTGCGCCTGCCGCCTTCGGTGCTGTCCGGCTCCGTCAATTACGCCGGCGCCAACTGGCACCTTGCCGGCAGCTGGAGCGAAAAGCGCCAGTACCGGGTGATCGTCGGCGAGTCGTTCAACGATCGCACCACGATCTTCGGCAATCCGGCGGAGAGCACCGCCGTACCGCTGCTGGGCATTCTGGCAGCCATTATCGTCACCTTGCTGTTTACCGCCTATTTCAGCCTGCGGCCGCTGCGCCAGATCGCCCGCACCATCTCCGATCGCCAGCCTGGCAACCTGTCGCCGATCAACGTCCGCGCGCAGTATCAGGAAATCCGGCCGGTGGTGGTGGAGGTCAACAAGCTGATGGCGCGCATCGACGCCGCTAACCAGCGCGAGAAACGCTTTATGGCCGACGCCGCGCACGAACTGCGCACGCCGATCGCCGCCGTGCTGGCGCAGCTGCACCTGCTGACCCAGGTCGGCGAGCAGCAGGAGCGCCGGGAGATCATCGCCGACATGCAACAGGGGCTGGATCGCGCGGCATCGCTGTCGCGCCAGCTGATCAACCTGGCCAAGCTGGAGGCTGAAGATTTTCCACTGAAAATTGAGGCGGTGGACATCTACGCAGAGATCGGCAAATGCATCGCGCAGCACGTCCCCTATGCGCTGGAAAAGGATGTGGAACTCTCGCTCGACGGCAGCGAGGACGTGGTGGTGAGTACCGATCGCCATGCGCTGATCGCCATCTTCACCAACCTGCTGGACAATGCGCTCAAGTACGCGCCGCCCGGCAGCCGTATCGAAGCCAATATCCGCTCGCTGGCGCCGCTCGGCTGCTATATTACGTTGCGCGACAACGGCCCCGGGGTGAGCGAAGAACACCGTTCCCGCCTGTTTGAGCGCTTTTACCGCGTGCCCGGCACGCAGCAAACCGGCAGTGGACTGGGGTTGGCCATCGCCCGAAACCTGGCCGACAAAATCGGCGCACAGCTGCGCGTCACCGAAGGCCTCGACGATCGCGGCATCGGCTTCATCATCGATTTGCCGGAAAGTTACCGGCCACAGACTGAGAGTTAACAACGAGCATGATCGCCCCTGTTCTGCTGCAGCGGCAGCAACTCGACCGGCTATGGGATATCGACCGCAGCGAAATTATCGACACCCTGTATCGCCTGCAGGACGGCAAGCTGCAGCCCTATGCGGAGTACTACGATGTGCGCGGCTGGGATCCGCACGATCGGGAAACCTATACGCCGATCCACGAAGCGTGCTTCGACCGCGGCGGCGCGTTCTTCGCGCTGTTCGAAGGCGAGGAGATCGTGGCGGCGGCGGCGTTGGATACCGAACCGCGCGGCCCGCAGCGGGATCTGCGCCAGCTGCTGTTCTTTTACGTCAGCGCGCACAAACGCGGCCAGGGATTGGGCAGGCAGCTGTTCCAGCTCTGCCTGCGTCAGGCGGCGCAAGAAGGCGCTGCCGGGCTGTACGTCTCCTCCATCCCCAACAAAAGCACCGTAGACTTCTATCTGGCGCAAGGGTGCCGGCTCATCGAACACCCGGATACGGAATTGTTCGCCCGTGAGCCGGAGGATATTCATCTGGTCTGCCCTTGTCGCTAGCGGCCGGAACTTAACGGGCGATGCGTATCACCGAACGCACGTCGCTTTTCTTGTTCAGATCCCACACCTCGGCGATCTCCGCCAACGCGTGTTCCTGCGTCTCGATAGTGAGCGCGCCCGTCGCCGCCAGTGCCAAAATCTCGGTCGCGTAGCGCTGCATCTCCGGGATCGGCGGGAAGTTGCCGGTACCGCTGCCGAGGATCTGCAGCTGATTGCTGCGCAATACCGCCGCCGGCAGCCGGATGTCCGGCGCGGCCATCGAGCCGACGTTGACCAGGCGAATGCCGCGTCCGCCGGCGTAAGACGAGAGATCGTGATTGTTCAGCGTCGCGAGCAGCGCTTCGGTCGCCGGGCCCCAGATATAATCGACGATCACCTGATAACCGCCCGGCCCCGCCGCCGCCGCGAAGGCCTGCGTCAGCGCCTCGCCCTGCAGGCTCAGATCCACCGTGGCGTCTACGCCCAACGCCTCCAGCACGCTCAGCCGACGGCCGGCGGCAACGATACGTCCGGCCCCTGCCTGACGCGCTGCGGCAACCGCCAGTTTGCCCGAGGTGCCGGTGGCGCCGATGATCAGCACCGTTTCACCGGGCTGCAGATCCGCTCGCCAGCGCAACGGCAGCCAGGCGGCGAAGGCTGGGTTGATCAACGCCGCCGCCGTGGCGTCATCCACCGCCTCCGGCACCGGCACCGTCCACGACGCGACGCTGCGCTCAGCCATCGCACCGTAAGGACGGCGGAAGGAGGCAAAGTACACCCGTTTTCCGTCCGCCGTACGGCCCACGCCGTCGGTACCGGGCACAATCGGCAATTGCTTCGGGCTGGAATAGTGGGTGCCGGCGACGGTGGCGCGATCCAGCTGTTTGATGCCGGCCGCCAGAACCTCGATCGGCACTTCATTCGCCTGCGCCTGGGGCTCCTCAAAAGTGCCGAAAACCGGGGCTTGCCCCAGCGCTGTTACGATTGCCGCTTGCATGGTGACTCCTCAAATCGTGGGAACGTACGGGAAAGAATAGGCCGCTATAAAATAAAAAGGGACACCGCATGATGCGGTGTCCCCCGAACACAAACTTTGCCGAACGTGTTATTCGTAATCGCTCATCGGCACGCAAGAGCAGAACAGGTTACGGTCGCCGTACACGTCGTCCAGACGCTTAACGCTCGGCCAGTACTTGTTCTCGCGTACGCCGGCCACCGGGAACACCGCCAGCTCGCGGCTGTACGGGTGCTGCCAGTCATTGACCAGCTCCGCCTGCACGTGCGGCGCATTCACCAGCGGGTTGTCTTCCAGCGGCCATTCGCCTTTGGCGACGCGGTCGATCTCGCTGCGGATCGCCAGCATGGCATCGATAAAGCGATCCAGCTCCACTTTGCTTTCCGACTCGGTCGGCTCGACCATCAGCGTGCCCGCCACCGGGAACGACATGGTCGGCGCGTGGAAGCCAAAGTCGATCAGGCGCTTGGCGATGTCCATTTCGCTGATGCCGGTCTCTTCCTTCAGCGGACGAATATCGAGGATACATTCGTGCGCCACGCGGTGATCGCGGCCGGTATACAGGATCGGATACGCGTCTTTCAGACGAGTTGCGATGTAGTTGGCATTCAGGATCGCCATCTGGCTGGCCTGCTTCAGGCCTTCCGCGCCCATCATGCGGATGTACATCCAGCTGATAGGCAGGATGGAGGCGCTGCCGAACGGCGCCGCAGAGACCGCGCCCTGCTGGGTGGTTACGCCGTCGATCTGCACGACGCTGTGGCCCGGTACGAACGGCGCCAGGTGCGCTTTCACGCCGATCGGGCCCATGCCCGGGCCGCCGCCGCCGTGCGGGATGCAGAAGGTTTTATGCAGGTTGAGGTGCGAAACGTCCGCGCCAATGTAGCCTGGCGTGGTGATGCCCACCTGGGCGTTCATGTTGGCGCCGTCCAGATATACCTGACCGCCGAACTGATGCACGATCTGGCACACTTCACGGATGGTTTCTTCATACACGCCGTGGGTCGACGGGTAGGTCACCATGATGCAAGAGAGTTCTTCACCTGCCTGCTCTGCCTTGACGCGCAGATCGTGCAGATCGATGTTGCCGTTCTTGTCGCAAGCGACCACGACCACGCTCATGCCCGCCATTTGGGCAGAGGCCGGGTTGGTGCCGTGCGCCGAGCTCGGGATCAGGCAGACGTGGCGGCCCGCTTCGTTGCGGCTTTCGTGGTAGCGACGGATAGCCAGCAGGCCGGCGTATTCGCCCTGCGCGCCGGAGTTCGGCTGCATGCATACCGCGTCATAGCCGGTCAGCTGCACCAGCCACTGAGACAGTTGGCCGATCATCTGTTGGTAACCGGCAGCCTGCTCCGGCGGGCAGAACGGGTGCAGTTCGGAGAATTCAGGCCAGGTGATCGGGATCATTTCCGCCGCAGCGTTCAATTTCATGGTGCAAGAGCCCAGTGGGATCATCGCCTGGTTCAGCGCCAGATCCTTACGCTCCAAGCGATGCATGTAACGCATCATCTCGGTTTCGCTGTGATAGCGGTTGAATACCGGGTGGGTCAGGATCGGGTCCTGCCGCAACATGGCGGCCGGGATCGATGCGCTGTTCTTGCTCACCGCCGCGTCCAGCGCGTCGATGTCCAGGCCGTGGTTGTCGCCGGCCAGCAGTGCGAACAGCGTTTGCACGTCTTCACGGGAGGTGGCTTCATCCAGCGTGATGCCCACGGCGCCGTGAATGTCGTTACGCAGGTTGATGCCGAAGCTCAGCGCACGTTCCAGCACGGCGGCTTTGTCTTTCACTTCAACGGTCAGGGTGTCGAACCAGGTGTTGTGGCGCAGCGTCAGACCGGCCTTCTGCAGCCCGGCGGCCAGAATGTCGGTCAGGCGGTGGATACGCCCGGCGATGCGCTGCAGCCCTTGCGGGCCATGGTACACCGCGTACAGGCTGGCGATGTTCGCCAGCAGCACCTGCGAGGTACAGATATTCGAGTTGGCCTTCTCGCGGCGGATATGCTGCTCGCGAGTCTGCATCGCCATGCGCAGCGCGGTGTTGCCGGCGGCATCGCGGGAAACGCCAATAATGCGGCCCGGCATCGAACGCTTGAACTCGTCGCGGCAGGCGAAGAAGGCGGCGTGCGGGCCACCGTAGCCCATCGGCACGCCGAAGCGCTGCGCGGAGCCGAACACCACGTCGGCACCCTGCTTGCCCGGCGCGGTCAACAGCACCAAAGCCATGATGTCGGCGGCCACGCTGGTGATGATTTTGCGCGATTTCAATTCGGCCAGCAGCGCGCTGTAGTCGTGCAGCTCACCGGTGGTGCCCACCTGTTGCAGCAGCACGCCGAACACGCCGTCCAGCTCCAGCACTTTTTCCGCTTTATCGACGATGACGTCGAAGCCGAAGGTGTCGGCGCGGGTGCGCACCACGTCCAGCGTTTGCGGATGCACGTCGTCAGCCACGAAGAAGCGGTTGGCGTCTTTCAGTTTACTGGCGCGTTTGGCCAACGCCATCGCTTCGGCGGCGGCGGTCGCTTCATCCAACAGCGATGCGGAAGCCAGATCCAGGCCGGTGAGATCGAGGGTCACGGTCTGGAAGTTCAGCAGCGCTTCCAGGCGGCCCTGCGACACTTCCGGCTGATAAGGGGTATAAGCGGTGTACCAGCCCGGGTTTTCCAGCATGTTGCGCAGGATCACCGGCGGCGTCAGCACGGCGCTGTAGCCCATGCCGATATAGGATTTGTAGCGCTGATTTTGCGAGGCGATCGCCTTCAGCTCAGCCAGCGCCTGGTGTTCGGTCGCCGCGTCGCCGACCGGCGGCGGCCCCGGCAGCTGAATGTCCGCCGGCACGATCTGTTGGATCAGCGCGCTGAGCGAGCGAGCGCCCACCGCTGCCAGCAACTCCTGGCGTTGTTCCGCAGAAGAGCCGATGTGGCGTTCAATGAACGCTTCGCTGTGTTCGAGTTGGCTGAGTGTCTGAGTCATTGCTACAAATTCCTGAATGCTTGCGTGATACGGGATATAGCTTGAACGGTAACTAAAACGCCCCGGCCGAAAGGCCTGGGGCGCGGTCACGATTACTCGTCGATCGAGGCCTGATAAGCCGCGGCGTCCAGCAGGTTCGCCAGCTCGCCTTCGTCGGCGGCTTTAATCTGGAACAGGAAGCCGTCACCGTAAGGTTCGCTGTTCACCAGCTCCGGGGAGCTTTCCAGCTCGCTGTTCACCGCCACGATTTCGCCGCTGATTGGCGCGTAAATGTCCGACGCCGCCTTGACGGATTCCGCCACGGCGCAATCTTCACCGGCGGCGACGTTGCGGCCCACTTCAGGCAGATCGACAAACACCATATCGCCCAGCAGTTCCTGCGCATGTTCGGTGATGCCTACGGTGTAAACGCCGTTACCTTCTGAACGAACCCACTCGTGGGAGGATGCGTATTTCAATTCTGTTGGCACATTGCTCATAGCCGGTTACTCCTTCGAAGAAATAATTTCCCGTCGTCTTTCACACTGCAGCGTTGTTGGCTGCATACGTTCACCTCGGTCACTTACCGCAGTAAGCTCCCGAGGACTCGCGCACTCGCCGCCTGGCCGCAGCGCGAAATCCCTAGGGAAGAATCAATAAAAATCAATTTGTCAGCGGCTTGCCGGCGCGAACGAAACCGGGCTTGGTCACTTTGACCGGCATTTCACGGTTGCGGATCTGCACGATGGCCTGCTCACCGATGCCGGCAGGCACGCGCGCCAGCGCGATGCTGAAGCCCAGCGTCGGAGAGAACGAGCCGCTGGTGATCACGCCTTCGTGGGTTTGCCCCGCCGCGTCGGTGAAACGCACTGGCAGCTCATTACGTAATACGCCTTTTTCCGTCATGATCAAGCCGACCAGTTGCTCGGTGCCCTGCTCGCGCTGTTGTTCCAGCGCTTCGCGGCCGATGAAACGGCGATCTTCCGGCTGCCAGGCGATGGTCCAGCCCATGTTGGCGGCCAGCGGCGAAACGCCTTCATCCATCTCTTGCCCGTAGAGGTTCATGCCCGCTTCCAAACGCAGCGTGTCGCGCGCGCCCAGACCGGCCGGCTTGACGCCCGCGGCCAGCAATTTTTGCCAGAAATCCGCCGCCTGCTCTTTCGGCAGCGCGATCTCATAGCCGGCCTCGCCGGTGTAACCGGTGGTGGCGATGAACAGCTCGCCGGCCTGCACGCCGAAGAACGGCTTCATGCCTTCGACCGCACTTTTTTGTTCCGGGGTGAACAGCGTGCCGGCACGCTCTTTGGCTTGCGGGCCCTGCACTGCGATCAGCGCCAGATCGTCGCGCACCGTCAGCGCTACGCCATACGGCGCGGCGTGCTCTTCGATCCAGGCCAGGTCTTTGTCGCGCGTGGCGGAGTTCACCACCAGGCGGAAATAGTCTTCAGTGAGGAAATAAACGATCAGGTCGTCGATCACGCCGCCGGAGGCATTCAGCATGCCGGTATACAGCGCTTTGCCAGGTTGGGTCAGTTTGGCGACGTCGTTCGCCAGCAGGTAGCGCAGGAACTCGCGGGTGCGGGCGCCGTGCAGATCCACAATGGTCATGTGAGACACGTCGAACATGCCGGCATCCTGACGCACCGCGTGGTGCTCATCGAGCTGCGAGCCGTAATGCAGCGGCATCATCCAGCCGTGAAAGTCTACCATGCGCGCACCGCACGCCACGTGCTGGTCGTACAGTGGGGTTTGCTTTGCCATCTTTTCCCTCTTTCCACTCGTCGCTAGAAGTTAGGGTGCTGCCACGCAATGCGGCGGAGCCTGGCTCGCGGCCCGATCGCCATGGCGCACTGACTGCTCAACACAAATGCTGCGCCGGGACGGGCGGAAACTGCGTGCAACCGCCGTGACGCAAACGATACCTTTCCCTCGAACTTATCACCGAACGACCACATTAACCATAAGTTAAAATAGGCTCATCGCCGTTCCGGGGCGGTAAAACGCCGGGCTAGTGTGCAGAGTTTTTCACTGGAAAAATGCGCCTTAAGGCACAAAATTAACAATTAAAGCGGCAAAACGCCGAACTTATATAACAAACCTATGGCCTCACATAGGATCCGGACTTTTGATAACCGAACATGGGATTAGAAAAAGTAATGATAAAAAGCGGCTGAAATTAGATTATTTCAAATGAAGGGTTTTATAAGGAAAAGCGATGGCATAAGGCGAGAAGCGCGAGCCCGATGAGGGCTCGCAGAAGGCGGGGTGTCAGGCAAGCCACTCGGGCAGATCGTTCAGGCCCATCGCCTGACGCACCAGCTTAGGCTTGACGCCAGGCAGGCTGTCCGCCAGCCGCAGACCCACATCGCGCAGCAGCTTTTTGGCCGGGTGGTTGCCGTCGAACAGTTCGCGGAAACCCTGCATGCTGGCCAGCATCACCGCCGCGCCATGTTTGCGACGGCGCTCATAGCGGCGCAGATAGAGGTGCTGGCCGATATCCTTGCCCTGCCGCTGCAGGCGGCGCAGTTCGGAAATCAGCTCGGCGGCATCCATAAAGCCCAGGTTCACGCCCTGCCCGGCCAGCGGATGCACGGTATGCGCCGCATCGCCTACCAGCGCCAGACGGTGCGCGGCGAAACTGCGCGCATAGCGACCGGTCAACGGGAACGCCAAGCGTTCGCTTTCCAGGCTGCAAGCCCCCAGGCGCATGTCGAAGGTCATCGCCAGTTCGCGGTTGAATTGCTCCGGTTCAAGCTGTTTGAGCCGTTCGGCGTCTTCCGGCGTCACCGACCAGACGATGGAGCTCAAATGCGGATCGCTGAACGGCAGGAACGCCAAAATGCCGTCACCGTGGAAAATTTGCCGCGCCGTCGCCTGATGCGGTTCTTCGGTGCGAATGGTGGCCACCAGCGCGTGGTGGCGGTAATCCCAGAAGGTGAGCGGAATATCGGCGTGCTGACGCAGCCACGACTGGGCACCATCGGCGCCGATCACCAGCCGGGCGGTCAGCATGCGCCCGTCCTCCAGCGTGACGAAGGCGTCATTTTCGCCCCATGCCACCTGCTTGAGTGCGGCCGGGGTAATCAGCGTGATGTCCGACAGGCTTTCGGCGCGTTTCCACAGCGCCTGCTGGATCACCGAGTTTTCGATGATGTGGCCGAGATGGCTGAAGCCGCACTCGTCGCCGCGGAAAGCAATCTTGCCGAAGCTGTCGCGATCCCACACTTCCATCGCGTTGTAGGCGCTGGCGCGCAGTTGGAGAATGTCGTCCCACACGCCGATGTGCTGCAGCAAACGCTCGCTGGCGGCATTGATGGCGGAGACGCGCAGGGCCGGCTGTTCCGACGGCGGCGCCATCTCCGGCTGACGCTGCTCCAGCACCGCCACGCGCAGCCCGCTGCCCTGCAGGCCGCAGGCCAACGCCAGCCCCACCATACCGCCCCCGGCGATAATCACGTCAAATGATTGCATGCTGCTCGATTTCCTTAAATAACGCGCGACGCCTTACCGCGTCGCGCTTTGGGCGCGTTAAAGCGCCCGACTATGTCTCTAACGTTCCACCCAGCCCAGCGTTCGCTTGGCGAAGGCATCGCGTACCGCCGGCAAACGTTCCATCGCCATCAGCCCCAGGCTGCGGCCGACTACCAGCGGGGCATAACGGTTGGCGAACAGGTGGATCAACCCATCGGTCACGCCGATCGTCGCCTGCTGATCGTTTTGCCGCCGCTGCTGGTAGCGGCTCAGCAGTGCATAACCGCCGGCGTCTTCGCCGCTGTCTACCGCTTCCGCCAGCGTTTCCGCCAGCGACATCACGTCGCGCAGGCCAAGGTTGAACCCCTGCCCGGCGATCGGGTGCAGCGTCTGCGCGGCGTTGCCCACCAGCGCCAGCCGGTGGCTGACATGGCGATCGGCGGTCAGCAGGCTGAGCGGATAACTGTGCCGTTTACCGGCCTTGAGGATACGCCCCAGCCGCCAGCCGAAGGCCTGTTGCAGCTCGGCGATAAAGCGCTCGTCGTCCCAGGCATCCACTCGGGCGCGATCTTCGCGCGCATGGCACCACACCAGTGAACTGCGCCCCTGCGACATCGGCAACAGCGCCAGCGGCCCATAGCGGGTAAAGCGCTCGAAGGCGCGCCCCTGCGGATCTTCCGCCGTGGTGACGTTGGCGATGGTGGCAAACTGCGGATAGTCCTCCTGCCGCCACTGCATGTTGCAGGCCTGCGCCAGCGCCGAACGCGAACCGTCGGCCGCCACCAGCAGCTGCCCGCACAGGCGCTGACCGTTGTCCAGCAGCACCTCTGCCCGCTCTGCGGTGCGAATCACGTCCACCACCCGCGCCGGGCAGTGCAGCGTAACGCCCGGCGCCTTCGCCAGCAGTGCGAACAGCCGCTGCCCGGCGTCGTGCAGCTCGATCACCTGGCCGAGCGCATCGACCTGATAATCTTGCGCCCGCAGATTTACGAAACCGGCGTGGCCGCGATCGCTGACGTGCACCTGAGTGATCGGCGTGGCGCAATCGCGCAGCGCCGGCCAAACGCCGATGCGCGCCAACTGTTGGCAGGTGCCCTGCGCCAATGCGATGGCGCGGGCGTCAAAGCCTGGGTGGCTGCGGTCATCCGGCCGGGTCGCCTCGACCAGATCTACCGCCATCCTTCCCTGAGTAAGCGACGAGATAGCCAGCGCCAGCGTCGCGCCCGCCATACCGCCGCCAACGATAATTACGCTCATTTTATGACCTTGCCGCCGCCATCAACGCTTCGATAGCATCGGCGTCTTTCACCACGGTGGCGGTCAGGTTTTCATTGCCGTCGGCGGTGATCACGATGTCGTCCTCGATACGGATACCGATGCCGCGGTATTCCGCCGGCACGTCCGCATCCGGCGCAATGTACAGCCCCGGCTCCACGGTCAGCACCATGCCCGGCTCCAGCAGCCGATCGCGGCTCGGCGTGCCGTAGTGGCCGACGTCGTGCACATCGAGGCCCAGCCAGTGGCTCAGCCCATGCATGAAGAATTGACGGTGCGCCTGCTCGGCGATCAGCGGGTCGACTTCACCTTTCAACACGCCCAGCTCCACCAGCCCGACCACCATGATGCGCACCACTTCGTCGTTGACTTCGCGGATGCTGGTGCCGGGTTTGAACAATTCCAAAGCGCGCAGCAGCGACGCCAGCACGATGTCGTACACCGCGCGCTGCGGCTTGCTGAACTTGCCGTTGACCGGGAAGGTGCGGGTGATATCCCCGGCATATCCCTGGTACTCGCAGCCGGCGTCGATCAGCACCAAATCGCCGTCGCGCATCGGGCTCTCGTTCTCGGTGTAGTGCAGGATACAGCCGTTTTCGCCGCTGCCGACGATGGTGTTGTAAGAGGGGTAGCGGGCGCCGAGGCGGGTGAATTCATGGTGAATTTCCGCTTCCAACTGATATTCGAACATGCCCGGGCGGCATTTTTCCATCGCGCGGGTATGCGCCAACGCGCTGATCTCACCGGCGCGGCGCATCACCGCCAGCTCTTCCGGTGACTTGAACAGCCGCATGTCGTGCAGCCACGGCCGCCAGTCGGTCACGGTGGCCGGCGCCTGCAGATTCTGGCGGAACCCCTTGCGCAGCTTGTCCAGCGCGCCGAACAGGATCTGATCGGCATAGGCGTATTCGCCCTGCGCGTGGTAGACCACATCCAGGCCGTTGAGCAGCAGGTGCAGCTGGTCATTGATTTCATCGAACGGCAGCGCGCGATCCACGCCCAGCTTCGCCGGCGCGGCGTCTTGCCCCAGACGGCGGCCAAACCAGATTTCCGCCGTCAGATCGCGCACCCGGTTAAACAACACGCTGTGGTTGTGCGTTTCGTCGCTTTTAATCAGCACCAGCACCGCTTCCGGCTCATTGAAGCCGGTCAGGTACCAAAAGTCGCTGTTCTGCCGATAGGGATAGTCTGAATCTGCACTGCGCGTCGTTTCCGGCGCAGAGAAAATAACCGCCGCACTGGCCGGCGCCATTTTCGCCAACAGCGCCTGACGGCGGTTGTTGAATTCCTGCTGAGTCATTACCTTCTCCTGAAATCATGCCATCCGCACCGCCGGCGGAGGGGCGATAGAACGTTTAGTGCAACGTCGGTTTGATGTTTTCCGGCGCCGTCGGCTTGTGACGGGTGAATTCGCCGTGGCACATGATGGCGGCGACCCGCACATATTCCGCCACTTCTTCCAGCGACTGTTCCAATTCTTCCTGATCTTCGTCTTCGTCGTAGCCCAGCTGCGCGATGTTGCGCAGATCGTCGATCGCTTCACCGACCTCGTCTTTCACCTGAGCCAGCTTCGGCTGCATCATGCCCAGCCCGAGCAGGAAGTGGTTGACCCAACCGCCCAGCGCATCGGCGCGATCGAACACGCTGACGATCTCCCCTTCAGGCAGCATCAGTTGGAATAGGAATTCATCGTCTTCCAGCGTTTCACGCGTTACTTCATACAGCTGTTGCAGCGGTTGGCTGAGCGCCTGCGGGAAGGCCACGCCTTCGTTGGTCAGATCGTGCACCAGCGCCTGCCAGCCGGCGTCACGGCTGCCGCCGCACAGCAGGCCGCTGATCAGGCCGTGCATTTCTGCCGCGGTCAACGCCACCGACTGCTGGTTGAGGGCCACGGTCAAAGATTGGTAACTTGGAAATGTATTCTGTATAGACATGCGCATTCGTCATCGTTGGCAGGATAAGTTCGTGTTATGCTACCACCAAGGTCCGTCGCTATACCAGATAAGCGCGACACCTCAGTGGCTAGTTATAA
>Ga0153999_1000030_pt1 | contig 102258 bp, 97 predicted proteins | sample TSNC083MetaG_FD_104675 | JGI IMG/M metagenome (GOLD analysis project Ga0153999, IMG submission 104675) | Attine ant fungus gardens microbial communities from North Carolina, USA - TSNC083 MetaG | ecosystem: Host-associated > Fungi > Mycelium > Unclassified | place: USA: North Carolina, Lumber...
CTAAAACGCCATGAGCGACGACCATTCACAAAGCAATGACAGCCCCAGTCCCAAGAAGGGGTTCTTTACTCTTATCCTTAACCAGCTGTTCCACGGCGAACCCAAAAACCGTGGCGATCTGGTCGAGCTGATCCGTGATTCCGAACAAAACGACCTGATCGATCCCGATACCCGCGACATGCTGGAAGGCGTGATGGATATCGCCGAACAGCGCGTGCGCGACATCATGATCCCTCGCTCCCAGATGGTGACGCTCAAGCGCAACCAGACGCTGGAAGAGTGCCTGGACGTGATTATCGACTCCGCCCACTCGCGCTTCCCGGTGATCAGCGAAGACAAAGATCACATCGAAGGCATCCTGATGGCCAAGGATCTGCTGCCGTTCATGCGCGCAGACTCCGAGCCGTTCAGCATCGACAAGGTGCTGCGCACCGCAGTGGTGGTGCCGGAAAGCAAGCGCGTCGACCGGATGCTGAAAGAGTTCCGCTCCCAGCGCTATCACATGGCGATTGTCATTGACGAATTCGGCGGCGTGTCCGGCCTGGTCACTATCGAAGATATCCTGGAACTGATCGTCGGCGAGATCGAAGACGAATACGACGACGAAGACGATCTGGATATCCGCCAGCTCAGCCGCCACATGTACACCGTGCGCGCGCTGGCCCCGATCGAAGACTTCAACGATGCCTTCGGCACCCATTTCAGCGACGACGAGGTCGATACCATCGGCGGTCTGGTGATGCAGGCCTTCGGCCACCTGCCGGCGCGCGGGGAAACCATTGAAATCGAAGGTTACCTATTTAAAGTTGCCATGGCCGACAGTCGACGTATTATCCAGGTTCATGTAAAAATTCCGGACGATTCTCCACCACCGAAACTGGAAGATTAAATCCAACATGGCTAAAGCCTCATTACTTGAACGCCAGCGGGTTCGCGCCCTGCTGGCGCTGTTGTCAGGTGCCGGCGGGACGCTGGCGTTCTCGCCCTACGACTTCTGGCCCGCGGCCATCGTCTCCCTGTTCGGCCTGCTGGCCGTCACCCTCAATCGCACCACCAAACAGTCCGCCCTGCTCGGCTTTGCCTGGGGCTTCGGGCTGTTCGGCAGCGGTATCAACTGGGTGTATGTCAGCATCGCCGATTTCGGCGGCATGCCCTTCGCCGTCAACGTCTTCCTGGTGGTGTTGCTCGCCGCTTACCTGTCACTGTATACCGGGCTGTTCGCCGGGCTGCTGACGCGCCTGTGGCCGGCTACCCGCTGGTGGCGGCTGGCCATCGCCGCGCCGGCGCTGTGGCAGGTGACCGAATTCCTGCGCGGCTGGGTGCTGACCGGCTTCCCGTGGCTGCAGTTCGGCTACAGCCAGATCAACGGCCCGCTGAAAGGCATCGCGCCGCTGCTGGGCGTCGACGCCATCACCTTTGTGCTGATGGCCATCGCCGGCCTGCTGGTGTACGCCGTCAATCAGCGCCGCCTCTCGGCAGCCGTGATCGCCATCGCGCTGCTGCTGTTACCGTGGCCGCTGCGCCAGCTGCAGTGGTTTACCCCGCAGCCGGAGAAAGCGGTGAACGTCGCCATGGTGCAAGGCAATATTCCCCAGTCGATGAAGTGGGATCCGAGCATTCTGCTCAGCACGCTGCAAACCTATCTGGATGAAACGCGCCCCTACATGGGCAAGGCGCCGATCATCATCTGGCCGGAGTCCGCCATCCCTGACTTCGAGCCGCGTCAGAACGGCTTCCTGACCATGATGGATGACCTGATGCGGGCGAAGAACAGCAGCCTGATCACGGGGATTGTCGATGCACGCGCCACCCCGCAAGGCGTGCAGGAATACAACAGCGCCATCGTGCTGGGCGAACCGACGCCGTACAGCTACCCGGCCAAAGATCGCTACAACAAACACCACCTGGTGCCGTTCGGCGAATTCGTGCCGCTGGGTGAACTGCTGCGCCCTATCGCGCCGTTCTTCAATCTGCCGATGTCCGGTTTCAGCCGCGGCGACTACGTACAGCCGCAGCTCAGCGTACGCGGCTACAACCTGACGGCGGCCATCTGCTACGAAATCGTGCTGGGCCAGCAGGTGCGTGATAACTTCCGCCCGGACACCAATTTCCTGCTGACCATCTCCAACGATGCCTGGTTCGGCCACTCCATCGGCCCGTGGCAGCATTTCCAGATGGCGCGCATGCGGGCGCTGGAGCTCGGCCGACCGCTGCTGCGCAGCACCAATAACGGCGTCACCGCCGCGGTGAACGCCAACGGCGAGGTGATCGCCGAGATCCCGCAATTCACCCGCCAGGTGCTCGAAGTGAAGGTCACGCCGACCACCGGCGTCACCCCTTACGCGCGCTTCGGCGCCACGCCGCTGTGGGTGATGACCCTGTTGCTGGGCGGCTGGGCGCTGATGCTGGGCCTGCGCCGCAAATAGTCCTCTTCGCCGGGGCGCGCCCGCCGCGCCCCGCTTTCTCGTCAAATCCCCCTCAGTCAGAAAACGCCGTTAAATCAACGCGACTGGCACACTCCTTGCTTTATCTATGGCGACATCGCGCGCCGGTTTACTTTTGCTGACGCTTTGTCGCACCTGCGCACATTTTGGGTGCATTGAACGCACCGCACGGGTGCGCCGACGTTTTGTTGCATTGATTTGGTGCGCGCGGCGTCTCAAAAAATGAAACATTTTAGTTTCAAGGTGTTCACAATCGGTTATTTTTTAACAGCGTTCAGTTCATAAGACTATCTTTATAACTTGAGCAATAAACAGTCGATTTAACCTGACGCTCTTTAGTCAGAGCCACAACAACAGCAAAGGAGTTGGACCATGCAAATGCGTAAATTGGCGTTATCGTTACTGCTGCTCGGTGCGGCAGGTAGCGTGGCGCACGCGGAAGACCTGACCGGTACGCTGAAGAAAATCAAAGACAATGGCGTGATCGTTGTCGGCCACCGCGAATCGTCAGTGCCGTTCTCCTACTACGACAACCAACAAAAAGTTGTGGGCTACTCTCAGGACTACTCCAACCAAATCGTTGAAGCCGTTAAGAAACAGCTGAATGCACCGAACCTGCAGGTGAAAATGCTGCCGATTACCTCGCAGAACCGCATCCCGCTGCTGCAAAACGGCACCTATGATTTCGAGTGCGGCTCCACTACCAATAACCTCGAGCGCCAGAAACAGGCCGCCTTCTCCGACACCATTTTCGTGGTCGGCACCCGCTTGCTGGTGAAAAAAGGCTCTGACATCAAAGATTTTAAAGACCTGGCCGGCAAACCGGTGGTGGTCACCTCCGGCACCACCTCCGAAGTGCTGCTGAACAAGCTGAACGACAGCGACAAGATGAACATGCGCATCATCAGCGCCAAAGACCATGGCGACTCCTTCCGTACCCTGGAAAGCGGCCGCGCGGTGGCCTTCATGATGGACGACGCCCTGCTGGCGGGCGAGCGCGCCAAGGCCAAGAAGCCGGATCAGTGGGAAATCATCGGCACGCCGCAGTCGAAAGAAGCCTACGGCTGCATGCTGCGTAAAGACGATCCTGCGTTCAAGAAACTGGTCGATGACACCATCGCCCAGGCGCAAACCTCCGGCGAAGCGGCCAAGTGGTTTGATAAATGGTTCAAGCAGCCGATTCCACCGAAAAACCTCAACATGAACTTCGAACTGTCGGACGACATGAAACAGCTGTTCAAAGAACCTAACGACAAGGCATTGAACTAAATAGAATGACAGCCGGGGCGGCCGCCAGGCCAAACCGGCCCAGTTGATGACTGGGACAGACAGGTATGAGGGGGGCCGTTCCCCTCCCTCATTTTCCCCAAGGCGCATCACCGACATCCGCACACAATAAGCCAGCCAGACTGGCCGCGCGGCGATCGGCGCTCATCAGGTCATCAATCTTCGGCGCTCTGCGCCCGTTTACCGGAGTTTGTTATGTCAATAGATTGGAACTGGGGTATCTTCCTGCAGCAGGCCCCGTTTGGGAACACCACTTACCTCGGCTGGATCTGGTCCGGCTTTCAGGTCACGGTGGCCCTCTCCGTCTGTGCATGGATTATCGCTTTCTTCGTCGGTTCGCTGTTCGGTATCTTGCGTACCGTACCCAACCGCTTTCTTTCCGCCCTCGGCACCTGTTACGTCGAACTGTTCCGCAACGTGCCCCTGATCGTGCAATTCTTTACCTGGTATCTGGTGATCCCCGAGCTGCTGCCGGCCAATATCGGCACCTGGTTTAAAAGCGAGCTGGATCCCAACGTGCAGTTCTTCGTCTCCTCCATGCTTTGCCTGGGGCTGTTTACCGCCGCCCGCGTTTGCGAACAGGTGCGCGCCGCCATCCAGTCCCTGCCGCGCGGCCAGAAAGCCGCCGGGCTGGCGATGGGCCTGACGCTGCCGCAAACCTACCGCTACGTGCTGCTGCCGAACGCCTACCGGGTGATCGTGCCGCCGATGACCTCGGAGATGCTCAACCTGGTCAAAAACTCCGCCATCGCCTCTACCATCGGGCTGGTGGACATGGCCGCGCAGGCCGGCAAGCTGTTGGATTACTCCGCACACGCCTATGAATCCTTTACCGCCATCACGCTGGCTTATATCGGCATCAACGCCGTTATCATGCTGTTTATGCGTCTGGTCGAAAAGAAAGTGCAGTTGCCTGGCAACCTGGGGAGTAAATAATGTACGAATTTGACTGGGCGTCGATCGTCCCAAGCTTCCCGTTTCTGCTGCAGGGCATGGTAATCACGCTGAAGATCACCGTGACCGCCATCGTGGTCGGCATTCTGTGGGGTACCGTGCTGGCGGTGATGCGTCTGTCGCCGTTCAAACCGATCAGTTGGTTCGCCACTCTGTACGTCAACCTGTTCCGCTCGGTGCCGCTGGTGATGGTGCTGCTGTGGTTCTACCTGGTGGTTCCAAGCTTATTACAACAGGTTCTAGGCTTATCGCCGAAAACCGATATTCGCCTGATCTCGGCTATGGTAGCCTTTTCCCTGTTTGAAGCGGCCTATTACTCGGAAATCATCCGCGCCGGCATCATCAGCATCTCGCGCGGCCAATCCTCCGCCGCGCTGGCGCTGGGCATGACCCATTGGCAATCCATGCGGCTGGTGATCCTGCCGCAGGCGTTCCGCGCCATGGTGCCGCTACTGCTGACCCAGGGCATCGTACTGTTCCAGGATACCTCGCTGGTTTACGTGCTGAGCCTGGCCGACTTCTTCCGCACCGCGTCGACCATCGGCGAACGCGACGGCACCCAGGTTGAAATGATCCTGTTCGCCGGCTTTGTCTATTTTGTTATCAGCCTCGCCGCCTCGGCGCTGGTAAGCTATTTGAAGAAAAGGACTGTTTGATGATATCCCTGAAAAATGTTTCTAAGTGGTACGGTCACTTTCAGGTGTTGACCGATTGCACCACCGAAGTGAAAAAAGGCGAAGTGGTCGTCGTCTGCGGTCCTTCAGGTTCCGGTAAGTCCACCCTGATCAAAACCGTCAACGGCCTCGAGCCGATCCAGCAGGGCAATATCCTGGTGAACGGCACGCCGGTCAACGACAAGAAAACCAACCTGGCGCAGCTGCGTGCCAAGGTTGGCATGGTGTTCCAACACTTTGAGCTGTTCCCGCACCTGTCTATCATCGACAACCTGACGTTGGCGCAGGTGAAAGTGCTCAAGCGCGACAAGTCCGCCTCGCGCGAGAAGGGTCTGAAGCTGCTGGAGCGCGTCGGCCTCTCCGCCCATGCCAACAAGTTCCCCGGTCAGCTGTCCGGCGGCCAGCAGCAGCGCGTCGCCATCGCCCGTGCGCTGTGCATGGATCCTATCGCCATGCTGTTCGATGAACCGACCTCGGCGCTCGATCCGGAAATGATCAACGAAGTGCTGGACGTGATGGTCGAACTGGCGAATGAAGGCATGACCATGATGGTGGTAACCCACGAAATGGGCTTCGCCCGCAAGGTGGCGAATCGGGTGATCTTTATGGACGAAGGCAAAATCGTCGAAGACCGCAACAAAGACGATTTCTTCAACAACCCTGAGTCCGATCGCGCCAAGGATTTTCTGGCCAAGATCCTGCACTAAACGCTCTGCCTATGCGCCCCACCAGGGGCGCATCTTTTCCCCCGGCACTAAAAGCGCTTGTTTCTCTCCGGTTTTGATCCGATGCTCGCAGGATAACAAACAGAGGAGAAAGAACATGCCCCGCCCTATTATCATCGATTGCGATCCCGGCCTCGACGACGCCATCGCGCTGGCTATGGCGCTGCGTTCGCCGGAGCTGGACGTCAAAGCCATCACCACCTCCGCCGGCAACCAGACGCCGGAGAAAACCCTGCATAACGCGCTGGGCCTGTTGACCCTGATGCAGCGCGAGGACATACCGGTCGCCGCCGGCGCCAGCGGCCCGCTGATGCGCGAACTGGTGATCGCCGACTATGTCCACGGCAAAACCGGCATGGGCAACACCCACCTGCCGACGCCGACCCTCAAACCCGATCCCCGCGGCGCCGTCGAGCTGATCGCCGACCTGCTGCGCGCCAGCCCGCAGCCGATAACCCTGGTGGTGACCGGCCCGATGACCAACATCGCCCTGCTGTTGGCCCAGCATGCCGAGCTGAAAAGCCGCATCGAACGCATCGTATTTATGGGCGGCGGCATGAACGCCGGCAATACCACACCGGTAGCGGAGTTCAACATCTTCGTCGATCCCGAAGCCGCCGAAATGGTATTGAAATCCGGGGTGCCGCTGACCATGGCCGGGTTGAACGTCACCCATCAGGCGCTGGTGTTGCCGCAGGATATCGAGCGCATTCGCCAGATAGACAATCCGGTCGCGCAGGCGGTCGCGGAGATGCTCGATTTTTACCTGCCGCTGTACCTCAGCCATCCGCGCGGCCTGCCCGGCGCTGCAATGCACGATCCCTGCACCATCGCCTGGCTGCTGGCGCCGCAGCTGTTCACCGGCGTAGAACGCTGGGTCGGCGTGGAGACCAAAGGGGAATACACCGTCGGCATGACGGTGGTGGACTATTTCCAGCAAACCGGCAACGCGGCCAACGTGGAAGTGCTGACCGGCATCAACCGCGAAGGCTTTATCGATCTGCTGGCCGAGCGCCTGGCGCGTTATTGATCCCATCGGGGCGCGCCCGCGCCCATCATTCAACTTTTTTGATTTAACTCAGCGAATTTTTGCGCTATCACTGTTCATGGCTTGCCTCTACCATGCGTTTACACCGACTGACATCGTTACCGATTAAACTTCGCCTGGAGATAAGCCAATGAGCCGCGTACTGGTCCTGAAATCAAGTATTCTGGGTGAATATTCCCAGTCTGGAAAATTAGTCGATTTTTTTGTTGAACAATGGCGTGAAACTCATCCTGAAGACACGTTCACCGTGCGCGACTTGGCCAACCCAACGTTGCCGGAGCTGGATGGCGAAGTGATGGCTGGCTTTACCGCCGGCGACAAACCGCTGACGCCGCATCAGCAGAGCACCCTGGCGCTGTCCGATGAGCTGATTGCCGAGCTGAAGTCGCACGACACGCTGATCATCAGCGCCCCGATGTACAACTTCAACATTCCAACGCAGCTGAAAATCTACTTCGATCTGATCGCCCGCGCCGGTCAGACCTTCCGCTACACCTCCGCCGGCGCCGAAGGGCTGGTGACGGGCAAGAAAGCGATCGTCATCTCCAGCCGCGGCGGCATCCACGCCGATACGCCGACGGATCTGATCACGCCGTACGTGAAGCTGTTCCTGGGCTTTATCGGCATCACCGACGTTGAATTCGTGCTGGCGGAAGGCTTCGCCTACGGCCCGGAAGCGGCGGAGAAAGCCGCCCAGGACAGCCGCATCGCGGTCGCGCAGAAAATCCCGGCCGGCGTCGCCGTACCGGCCAGCGCACCGGCGCAGGCACAAGCCGCCCCGGCAGCCGTCAGCGGCGGTTTCCTGAGCAACTTGCTGAAGAAACTGTTCCGTTAAACGCCGGCCTTAGCGTTCCCCGCCCTGGTGGGGAACGTCATCAAGGTTCAAACGGCCGGCGCTGGAACTGGTCGTGACCGCATTTCGGGCAAAGCGGCAGCACCTCCGGCGTGTAGAACGCCAGGTGGTAATGGCACTGCTCGCACACCAGATTGCCCAGCCCCACCACTTCACCGCTGTGGTAAACGCCGTGGTGGCTGACATCCTTGAACACCTCGCGCCACTCCAGCTGGGTTTTGTCGGTGATATCCGCCAGTTCCTGCCACAGGCTCTCTTTGATCACCCGCATAAACACGCTGTCGGTAAACTCGTCCCGGCTTTCCTGATAGCTGCGGGCGAACTCTTCCAGATCGCGCCGCACCGCCTGCGTCACCTGCCGCACCTCGTCGCGGGTCAGATCTTCGGCCTCGTTCAACCGCCGCTCCGCGCTGGCCACCAGTTCGTCGATATCGCGCTCACCGTTTTTCAGGCGTTCGGTCAGCGATGCCACCAATTCGCGGTAATACTGAGCAACCTTGTTCATAGACTCTCCTCGATAAACGCTGCGCCGGACTTGGCTGTAGGGATACCCCTAAGCTACTTGTTCTTATTTTAGCCGTAAATGACTGATGTCACTTGGCAAGACGCGGGATCCGCAGGTTGTGAGCCGCGTCATGGCGGCGTTTTTTTTAAATGCGCTGAGTCAGGCGCTTGGAGTTGTTGCCGGGAGGTCTTATCAGCTATGCTATGCGGATCTACGAATACTAAATGTTCATTGCGTTGCCTCTGACCGAGGCAACGGTTTACACCTACAGGACCACCGGCCGCCATGCAAGAGCAATACCGTCCAGAAGACATAGAATCGAACGTACAGCTTCACTGGCAAGAGAAGCAGACTTTCAAAGTTACCGAAGACGACAGCAAGGAAAAGTACTACTGCCTATCCATGCTGCCTTACCCGTCCGGCCGACTGCACATGGGCCACGTTCGTAACTACACTATCGGCGACGTGATCTCGCGCTATCAGCGCATGCTGGGCAAAAACGTACTGCAGCCGATCGGCTGGGATGCGTTCGGCCTGCCGGCGGAAGGCGCGGCGGTGAAAAACAACACCGCACCGGCCCCGTGGACCTACGACAACATCGAATACATGAAGAACCAGCTGAAACTGCTGGGCTTCGGCTACGACTGGGATCGCGAAATCGCCACCTGCCAGCCGGAATACTACCGCTGGGAACAGTGGTTCTTCACCAAGCTGTATGAAAAAGGCCTGGTCTACAAGAAGACCTCGGCGGTGAACTGGTGCCCGCACGATCTGACCGTGCTGGCCAACGAACAGGTTATCGACGGCTGCTGCTGGCGCTGCGACACCAAGGTCGAGCGTAAAGAGATCCCGCAGTGGTTCATCAAAATCACCGCCTACGCCGATCAGCTGCTGAACGATCTGGACACGCTTGAAAGCTGGCCGGAGCAGGTGAAAACCATGCAGCGCAACTGGATTGGCCGCTCCGAAGGCGTGGAAATCACCTTCGACGTGGCGGACAGCGAAGAGAAGCTGACGGTTTATACCACCCGTCCCGACACCTTCATGGGCGCCACCTACGTGGCGGTCGCCGCGGGTCACCCGCTGGCGCAACAGGGCGCGCGCAACAACCCGGCGCTGACCGACTTCATCGACGAATGCCGCAACACCAAAGTGGCCGAAGCCGAAATGGCGACGATGGAGAAGAAAGGCATGCCGACCGGCCTGTTCGTTGTCCACCCGCTGAGCGGCGAGAAGCTGCCGGTGTGGGTCGCCAACTTCGTGCTGATGGAATACGGCACCGGCGCCGTGATGGCGGTACCGGCGCACGACCAGCGCGACTGGGAATTCGCCACCAAATACGATTTGCCGATCAAACCGGTGATCCTGAACCTCGACGGCAGCCAGCCTGACGTGAGCGCTGAAGCGATGACCGACAAGGGCGCGCTGTTCAACTCCGGCGAGTTCGACGGTCTGGACAATGAAGCGGGCTTCAACGCCATCGCCGACAAACTGGTCGCCAAGGGCGTAGGCCAGCGTAAGGTCAACTACCGTCTGCGCGACTGGGGCGTCTCCCGTCAGCGTTACTGGGGTGCGCCAATCCCGATGGTGACGCTGGAAGACGGCACCGTGATGCCGACGCCGGAAGACCAGCTGCCGGTGATCCTGCCGGAAGACGTGGTCATGGACGGCATCACCAGCCCGATCAAGGCCGATCCTGAGTGGGCGAAGACCACCGTCGACGGCCAGCCGGCGCTGCGTGAAACCGACACTTTCGACACCTTTATGGAGTCTTCCTGGTACTACGCGCGCTACACCTGCCCGCAGTACGACCAGGGCATGCTGGATCCGGCCGCCGCCAACTACTGGCTGCCGGTCGATCAATATATCGGCGGTATCGAACACGCCATCATGCACCTGATGTACTTCCGCTTCTTCCACAAGCTGATGCGCGATGCGGGCCTGGTGGACTCCGACGAGCCGGCCAAGCGCCTGCTGTGTCAGGGCATGGTGCTGGCCGACGCCTTCTACTACACCGGCAACAGCGGCGAGCGCGTCTGGGTATCTCCGGTTGACGCCACTGTCGAGCGTGACGACAAGGGCCGCATCATCAAGGCCACCGATCCGCAAGGCCGTGAACTGGTCTATGCTGGCATGAGCAAAATGTCGAAGTCGAAGAACAACGGCATCGACCCACAGGAAATGGTGGAAAAATACGGCGCGGACACCGTGCGTCTGTTCATGATGTTCGCTTCACCGGCAGAAATGACGCTGGAGTGGCAGGAGTCCGGCGTGGAAGGGGCTAACCGCTTCCTGAAACGCGTGTGGAAACTGGCCTACGATCACGTGGCAAAAGGCGCGGTACAGCCGCTGGACGTGGCGGCGCTGAACGAAGATCAGAAAGCGCTGCGCCGCGATCTGCACAAAACCATCGCCAAAGTGACCGACGATGTCGGCCGCCGTCAGACCTTCAACACCGCGATCGCCGCCGTGATGGAGCTGATGAACAAGCTGGCCCGCGCGCCACAGGAGAGCGAGCAGGATCGCGCGCTGCTGCAGGAAGCGCTGCTGGCCGTGGTTCGCATGCTGTATCCGTTCACCCCGCACGTGTGCTTCACCCTGTGGCAGGCGCTGGGCGGCGAAGGCGACGTGGACACCGCGCCATGGCCGGTTGCCGACGAACAGGCAATGGTCGAGGACTCCAAGCTGGTGGTGGTGCAGGTGAACGGCAAGGTTCGCGCTAAAATCACCGTATCTGCCGATGCGACCGAAGAGCAAGTGCGCGCGCGCGCTGCCGAAGAGCATCTGGTGGCTAAATATCTGGACGGCGTCACGATTCGCAAAGTGATCTACGTTCCGGGCAAACTGCTTAACCTGGTTGTGGGTTAACACAAGGAGGAGTTGTGCGACAACGTATTCTGACGCTGTTGCTGGGGTTGGCGGTGCTGGTCACCGCCGGCTGCGGTTTTCACCTGCGTGGCACCACGCAGGTGCCTAATGAAATGAAAACGCTGATCCTGGACAGTTCGGATCCTTACGGACCATTGACGCGCGCGGTGCGTGAGCAGCTGCGTTTGAACGCCGTGACCATCGTCAGCGATCCGAAGCGTAAAGACGTGCCTTCTCTGCGCATCGTCGGCGCGACGGAAAGCCAGGATACCGCCTCGATCTTCCAGGACGGTAAAACCGCCGAGTACCAGCTGGTGCTGACCGTGCAGGCCCAGGTGCTGCTCCCGGGCCACGACCTGTACCCGCTGTCGGTGAAAGTGTTCCGTTCGTTCTTCGACAACCCGCTGACCGCGCTGGCCAAAGACTCCGAGCAGGAGATCATTCGCCAGGAAATGCGTGAGCAGGCGGCGCAACAGCTGGTGCGCAAACTGCTGACCGTGCACGCGGCGGAAGAAGAAAACCGGCAAAAAGCCGCTGCCGTCGGCGAACGAGCGGCAAGCCAAACCGCACAATGATCCGCATTTATCCGGAACAACTTGCCGCGCAGCTCCGAGAGGGGCTGCGCGCTTATTATTTATTGAGCGGCAATGAACCGCTGCTGCTGCAGGAAAGCCAGGATCTGCTCCGGCAGGCCGCGCAACAGCAGCAGTTCAGCGAGCACTACAGCATTTCCCTCGACGCCCATACCGACTGGGACGCCATCTTCGGCATCTGCCAGGCAATGAGCCTGTTCGCCAGCCGCCAGACGCTGCTGCTGATCTTCCCGGAAAACGGCCCGACGGCGCCGATCGGCGAACAGCTGACCAAGCTTGCCACGCTGCTGCACGAGGATATTCTGCTGATCCTGCGCGGCCCGCGCCTCACCAAAGCGCAGGAAAACAGCGCCTGGTTCAAGGCGCTCAGCCCGCACGGCGCCCTCGTCAGTTGCCAGACGCCGGAACAGGCGCAGCTGCCGCGCTGGGTCGCCACGCGCGCCAAGGCGATGAAGCTGGAATTGGACGACGCCGCCAATCAGCTGTTGTGCTACTGCTACGAAGGCAACCTGCTGGCGCTGTCGCAGGCGCTGGAGCGGCTGTCGCTGCTGCACCCGGACGGCAAACTCACGCTGCCGCGCGTCGAACAGGCGGTGAACGACGCCGCCCACTTCACGCCGTTCCACTGGCTGGATGCCCTGCTGGCCGGCAAAAGCAAGCGCGCCTGGCATATCTTGCAGCAGCTGCAGCAAGAGGACGTGGAGCCGGTGATCCTGCTGCGCACCCTGCAGCGCGAACTGCTGCTGCTGCTGACGCTGCAGCGCCGCATGGCGTCCGCGCCGCTGCGCACGCTGTTCGATCAGCACAAGGTTTGGCAGAACCGCCGCCCACTGGTGACCCAGGCACTGCAACGCCTGTCCGGTCCCCAGCTGCAGCAAGCGGTACAGCTGCTGACGCAAATCGAGCTGACCCTCAAGCAGGACTATGGCCAGTCGGTCTGGCCGGAACTGGAAACCCTGTCGATGCTGCTGTGCGGCAAACCCCTGGCCACGAGTTTTAGCGATGCCCACTAATCCGGAACACCCCACCGTTTTGCACGCGCTGTTCGGCGGCACCTTTGACCCTATCCACTATGGCCACCTGCGGCCGGTGGAGGCGTTGGCCGCCGAAGTGGGCCTGAATCGCGTCACGCTGCTGCCTAACCACGTGCCACCGCACCGCCCACAGCCGGAGGCCAATGCGCAGCAACGCCTGAAGATGGTCGAGCTGGCGATCGCCGGCAACCCGCTGTTTGCGGTCGACGATCGCGAACTGCACCGCACCACCCCCTCCTACACCATCGAGACGTTGGAAACGATTCGTAAAGAGCGTGGCGCCGCCCAGCCGCTGGCGTTTATTATTGGCCAGGACTCGCTGCTGACATTGCATAAATGGCATCGCTGGCAGGCGCTGTTGGACGTCTGCCACCTGCTGGTGCTGGCGCGCCCGGGCTATAGCGATCGCATGGACACACCGGAACTGCAGCAGTGGCTGGAACGCCATCGCACCGTCGATCCGGCGCTGCTCAGCCGTCGCCCGCACGGCCACATCTATTTGGCCGATACGCCGGAACTGGAAATTTCCGCTACCGAGATCCGCCAGCGCCGCCATCAGGGCCTCAACTGCGACGACCTTCTGCCACGCCCGGTGCAGCGCTATATCGAGTTGCAGGGTTTATATCGCTAGCGAAAGGTGCGTGATATACTGCGCCGCTATTTTTCAGGTATCCGCTGAAAACCCCGGAAACCTTAGCTGGCCGGGCAATCACCAGTTAGCTGGCTTTCAGCGGCAGCCTGCCGAAACCATTATCCGGTTACGCCGCGGCGTGCGCATGTTGCCCGCTGCAGCCGACTGAACAGAACACACCCGAGGGGGAACCTTTGCAAGGTAAAGCGCTCCAAGATTTCGTCATCGATAAAATCGATGACCTGAAAGGCCAAGACATTATCGCTCTGGACGTACAGGGCAAATCCAGCATCACCGATTGCATGATCATCTGCACCGGCACGTCGACTCGCCACGTGATGTCGATCGCCAACCACGTGGTACAGGAATCCCGTGCCGTAGGCATGGAGCTGTTCGGCATGAAAGGCCAGGAAGCCTCCGACTGGATCGTGGTCGATCTGGGCGAAGTGATCGTGCACGTGATGCAGGAAGAGAGCCGTCGCCTGTACGAGCTGGAAAAACTCTGGAGCTAAGCGGTGAAACTGCAATTGGTGGCGGTCGGCACCAAAATGCCAGACTGGGTGCAAACCGGCTTTATGGATTACCTGCACCGCTTTCCCAAAGATATGCCGTTTGAGCTGACCGAGATCCCGGCGGGCAAACGCGGCAAAAACGCCGACATCAAGCGCATTCTGGACAAGGAAGGCGAACAGATGCTGGCGGCGGTGGGCAAAGGCAACCGTATCGTTACGCTGGATATCCCCGGCACGCCGTGGGAAACGCCGCAGCTGGCGCAGCAGCTTGAGCGCTGGAAGCAGGATGGCCGTAACGTCAGCTTGCTGATCGGCGGCCCGGAAGGGCTCGCGCCCGCCTGCAAAGCCGCTGCCGAGCAGAGCTGGTCACTTTCTCCGTTGACACTGCCGCATCCTTTGGTGCGCGTCCTGGTGGCCGAAAGCCTCTACCGCGCCTGGAGTATTACTACAAATCATCCTTACCACCGGGAATAGCCGGTGGTGACCGTGACAGAGTGAAATAAAGCAGCGGGATGAAAATAGAACGTAACCCTTTTCGCGACTATACGGCTGAATCCGCCCTGTTTGTACGCCGCGCCCTGGTGGCGTTCTTGGTCATCCTGGTGCTGTCCGGCATCCTGATCGCCAACCTGTATAATCTGCAAGTGGTCCGCGTCGAGGATTACCGCACCCGCTCCAACGAAAACCGCATCAAGCTGGTGCCCATCGCGCCCAGCCGCGGCATTATCTACGATCGCAACGGCACCCCGCTGGCGCTCAACCGCACCATTTATCAGCTGGAGCTGATGCCGGAGAAGGTCGACGATCTCAAAGCCACGCTGCAAGCGCTGCGCACGGTGGTCGATCTGACCGACGATGACATCACCAATTTCGAAAAAGAGCGCAAGCGATCGCGCCGTTTCGTCTCCATTCCGGTGAAAACCGCGCTAACCGAGGTGCAGGTCGCCCGCTTTGCGGTCAATCAGTTCCGCTTCCCCGGCGTGGAAGTGAAAGGCTATCAACGCCGCTACTACCCTTACGGATCCGCCCTCACCCACGTCACCGGCTATGTGTCGAAGATCAACGACCGCGACGTCGAACGCCTGGATAAAGACGGCAAGCTGGCCAACTACGCCGCCACCCACGATATCGGCAAGCTGGGCATCGAACGCTATTACGAAGACACGCTGCACGGCAAAACCGGCTATGAAGAGGTCGAGGTCAACAACCGAGGCCGGGTGATCCGCCAATTGCACGAACAGCCGCCTTCCGCCGGTCAGGACGTTTATCTGACGCTCGATCTTGACCTGCAGCGCTATATCGAGCAGCTGCTGGTCGGCAGCCGTGCCGCAGTGGTAGTGAGCGATCCGCGCACCGGCGCCATCCTGGCGATGGTGTCCAACCCGAGCTACGATCCGAACCTGTTCGTCGACGGTATTTCCAGCAAGGACTATCAGGGGCTGCTGAACGATCCGAATCGCCCGCTGATCAACCGCGCCACGCAGGGGGTCTATCCGCCCGCGTCGACGGTGAAGCCTTACATCGCGGTATCGGCGCTGAGCGCCGGGGTGATCACCAAAAACACCGTGGTGTTCGATCCCGGCTGGTGGCAACTGCCCGGCTCGGAAAAACGCTTCCGCGACTGGAAAAAATGGGGCCACGGCCGCCTGAATGTCACCAAGGCGCTGGAAGAATCCGCAGATACCTATTTCTATCAGGTTGCCTATGACATGGGGATCGATCGGCTGTCGACCTGGCTGACCAAATTCGGTTACGGCCAGTACACCGGCATCGATCTGTCCGAAGAGCGCTCCGGTCTGATGCCGACGCGCGAGTGGAAGCTGAAGCGCTATAAAAAGCCGTGGTATCAGGGCGACACCATTCCGGTGGGCATCGGCCAGGGTTACTGGACCGCCACGCCGATCCAGATGTCCAAAGCGCTGAACACCCTGATCAACGACGGCAACGTCAAAACGCCGCATCTGCTGCAGAGCACCCGCGTCAACGGCGCGTTGGTGCCGTTCAAACAGGAAGAAGACACGCAGATCGGCGATATTCACTCCGGCTTCTGGGAAATCGCCAAAGACGGCATGTACGGTGTGGCCAACCGTCCGAACGGGACGGCGCGCAAATACTTTGCGGACGCACCTTATAAAGCCGCGGCGAAATCGGGTACCGCACAGGTATTCGGCTACGAAACCTACAACGCCCACAAACTGGCGGAGCACCTGCGCGATCATAAACTGATGACCGCCTTCGCGCCGTTCAACAATCCGACGGTGTCGGTCGCCATCATTCTGGAAAACGGCGGCGCCGGTCCGGCGGTGGGCACCATCACCCGCCAGATCCTCGACCATATTCTGCTGGGCGACAACAATACGCAATTGCCAAGCGAAGCGCCGCTGCCGCCTGGCGTAGAAGGTGACTAAGGTAGAACATGACTGAAAGCCAACAAAAAGGCTCGATCTGGACCAAAATCCACATCGACCCGACGTTCCTGCTGCTGATCCTGGCCCTACTGGTCTACAGCGCCTTCGTGATGTGGAGCGCCAGCGGCCAGGACATCGGCATGATGGAACGCAAGATCGGGCAGATCGTCATGGGGCTGATCGTGATGGCCGTCATGGCGCAAATCCCGCCGCGCGTGTACGAAAGCTGGGCACCCTATCTGTACATCTTCTGCGTGATTTTGCTGATCCTGGTGGACGCCTTCGGGCAGATCAGTAAAGGCGCACAGCGCTGGCTGGATCTCGGCGTGGTGCGCTTCCAGCCGTCGGAGATCGCCAAGATCGCCGTGCCGCTGATGGTGGCGCGCTTTATGAACCGCGATGTCTGCCCGCCTTCGCTGAAAAACACCGCTATCGCGCTGGTGCTGATCTTCCTGCCGACGCTGCTGGTGGCCGCGCAGCCGGATCTGGGCACCTCGATCCTGATCGCCGCCTCCGGCCTGTTCGTGCTGTTCCTGTCGGGCATGAGCTGGAAACTGATCGCCGTCGCCGCCGTTGCGCTGGCGGCCTTTATCCCGGTGCTGTGGTTCTTCCTGATGCATGGCTATCAACGCGACCGCGTGATGATGCTGCTCGATCCGGAGAGCGACCCGCTCGGCGCCGGCTACCATATCATTCAATCCAAGATCGCCATCGGCTCCGGCGGCCTGTCCGGCAAGGGCTGGCTGCACGGCACCCAGTCGCAGCTGGAGTTCCTGCCGGAACGCCATACCGACTTTATCTTCGCCGTGTTGGCCGAAGAGCTGGGGCTGATCGGGGTGTTGGTGCTGCTGGCGCTTTACCTGCTGGTGATCATTCGCGGGCTGATGATCGCGGCCAAGGCACAAACTACCTTCGGCCGCGTGATGGTCGGCGGCTTGATGCTGATTTTGTTCGTTTATGTCTTTGTTAACATCGGTATGGTCAGTGGCATTTTGCCGGTAGTTGGCGTACCTTTGCCTCTGGTCAGTTACGGGGGTTCGGCGCTGATAGTGTTGATGGCCGGTTTCGGCATCATCATGTCGATCCACACGCATCGGAAAATGCTGTCTAAAAGTTTATAAGAGGTGAGTAATGCGTAAGGAATGGCTTTGGATCGGCGTCGCGGCGGTGTTGCTCTCCGCCTGTACCGCCCCGACCACGGAACAGCAGGCACCACAGCAGCCGTACAACGGCCCGGTGGTGGAGATCGGTGGCGTCGAGCCTCAATATGAACCCTATAACCCTAACAACATGCAGGATTATAAGGTTAATGGCGATACTTACCGCATCGTAAAAGATCCGCAGAACTTCTCGCAGACCGGCCTGGCGGCCTGGTATGGCGAAGAAGCCAACGGCAACACCACGGCGCTGGGCGAGCAGTTCGACCCTAACGGCCTGACTGCGGCGCACCCGACCTTACCGATCCCTAGCTATGTGCGCGTCACCAACCTGGCCAACGGCCGTCAGCTGGTAGTGCGCGTCAACGATCGCGGGCCTTACACCAAGGGGCGCATCATCGATCTGTCGAAAGCCGCCGCCGACCGCCTCAACCTGTCCAACAACACCAAGGTCAAAGTCGATTTCATCAACGTAGCGCCTGACGGCACGCTGAGCGGCCCGGGCACCATCGGCACCATCGTGGCGAAACAGAGCTACGCCCTGCCGTCGCGCCCGGATCTCGGCGCCAGCGGCATGGGCACCCCAATCCAACAGGACGTGCCGGTCGCCAGCGGCGCGGCGGTGCGCCCGATCGATAACAGCACCCTGCGCACCGACGACAACAACGCCCCAGCCGCCGGTGGCAACGCCGCTGGCGGCCACAGCGGTTTCCTCGGCGCGCCAAGCGCAGTACCGGCCGGCGTGCTGGAAGGTTCCGAACCTGAAGCCGCCGCCGTGGCCGCGCCGGTTGCAGCCGGCGCCGCGGCTGTCGGCATGGCTGCCGCGTCTTCCTCCGGCGGTTACGTGGTGCAGGTCGGTGCGCTGAGCAGCGCCGAGCGCGCCCAGAGCTGGCAGCAAAGCCTGAGCCAACAGTTTGGCGTACCGGGTAAAGTGGCGGCCAACGGCAACGTTTATCGCGTCCAGCTCGGCCCATTCAGCAGCCGTCAGCAGGCGGCCCAGCTGCAGCAACGCCTGGCCAGCGAAGCGCAACAACAGTCTTTCGTTACTGCTGCACCCTAAGCGTTAAGCCCGGCGGGCATTCGCGGCTGATAAGCGGTTATTTAGCTGAAACATTTTCTTGCAGCTAAAAGGTCTCTAACCGCAATTAGTCAGATGAATGGGTAATGCCTGCCGGGATCGCATCTGCTATAGTGTGGCTCGTTTTTTAACTTTACTTTCACGGATGTTGTAGTCCCGATCATGAAACAAGTAACTTCTTTTCGCTTAATCAAAAGCATCGCACTCGGCACCGTTATCGCAATGAGCGCAGCCTCCGTTGCGCATGCCGATGACGTTAACATCAAAACCATGATCCCAGGTGTCCCGCAGATCGATGCGGAAGCGTACATCCTGATTGATTACAACTCCGGCAAGGTGCTGGCCGAGATGAACGCCGATGCGCGTCGCGATCCGGCCAGCCTGACCAAAATGATGACCAGCTACGTCATCGGCCAGGCGCTGAAAGCGGGCAAAATCGGCCAGGACGATCTGGTCACCGTCGGCCAGGACGCCTGGGCGACCGGCAACCCGGTGTTCAAAGGCTCCTCGCTGATGTTCCTGAAGCCGGGCGATCGCGTGCCGGTCTCCAAGCTGACCCGCGGCATCAACCTGCAATCCGGTAACGACGCCTGCGTGGCGATGGCCGACTACGTCGCCGGCAGCCAGGACGCGTTCGTTAACCTGATGAACACCTACGTCAGCAAGCTGGGCCTGCAGAACACCCACTTCCAGACGGTACACGGCCTGGATGCCCAGGGCCAGTACAGCTCGGCGCGCGACATGGCGCTGATCGGCCAGGCGCTGATCCGCGATGTGCCGGAAGAGTACGCGATTTACAAAGAAAAAGAGTTCACCTTCAACAATATCCGCCAGATGAACCGCAACGGCCTGCTGTGGGATAACAGCCTGAACGTCGACGGCATCAAAACCGGCCACACCGACGCGGCGGGTTACAACCTGGTGGCTTCGGCGACCGAAGGCCAGATGCGTCTGATCTCCGCCGTAATGGGCGGCCGCACCTACAAAGGCCGCGAAGCCGAGAGCAAGAAACTGCTGACCTGGGGCTTCCGCTTCTTTGAAACCGTGGCGCCGCTGAAAGTCGGTAAAGAGTTCGCTTCCGAGCCGGTCTGGTTCGGCGATACCGACCGCGTTGAGCTGGGCGTGGACAAAGACGTCTACCTGACCATCCCGCGCGGCCGCATGAAAGATCTGAAGGCCAGCTACGTGCTGAACACCCCTGAAATTCACGCGCCGCTGGCGAAAAACCAGGTGGTAGGCAGCATCAACTTCCAGCTGGACGGCAAAACCATCGACCAGCGTCCGCTGGTGGTGATGAACGAAGTGAAAGAAGGCGGTTTCTTCAGCCGCATCGTGGACTACATCAAACTGATGTTCCACCACTGGTTCGGTTAACGGTTGAAACGGGCGAAATTGCCCCCATATACTGAATAACATTAACTCCCGCCCCGGCGGGAGTTATAATTTATAGATTAGCTAGCACTCTGGAGCGCACGCACATGCAAAAAACTAAACTGAACGAACTGCTCGAATTCCCTTGCTCGTTTACCTACAAGGTGATGGGCCTGGCGCAGCCTGAGCTGGTTGACCAGGTAGTTGAAGTGGTGCAGCGCCATGCACCGGGCGATTACAACCCGCAGGTTAAGCCGAGCAGCAAAGGCAACTACCACTCCGTTTCCATCACCATCAACGCCACTCATATCGAGCAGGTCGAAACCCTGTACGAAGAGTTGGGCAACATTGAAATTGTTCGCATGGTGCTGTAATTCCAGCATAAAACCCTGCTTATCAACCCGGGATGGCGCAGCGTCTTCCCGGGTTGCGCATTTTTGGTCAGCGAAAGGCTGGCCGCAAGCCGGAGCGCCCGGTATAATGGCTTTACCACTTCTGTAACCTGACGATGACTCTTTTGCAACCAGACAAGATCATTTTGCGTCAGCTGGGGTTGCAGCCCTACGCGCCTGTATCCCAAGCCATGCATAACTTCACCGACAGTCGTACCGAGACTACGCCGGACGAACTGTGGCTGGTACAGCATCACCCGGTGTTCACCCAAGGCCAGGCCGGCAAAGCCGAGCATGTGCTGATGCCCGGTGATATCCCGGTGGTCCAGAGCGATCGCGGCGGCCAGGTGACCTACCACGGCCCGGGTCAGCAGGTGATGTACGTGATGGTCGATCTGAAACGCAACAAGGTCGGCGTGCGTCAATTGGTCACGGCGATAGAAGATACGGTTATCAACACCCTCGCCCACTTTCGCCTCGCATCGCGCGCCCGTCCGGATGCGCCTGGCGTGTATGTGGGGGAGCAGAAAATCTGTTCGTTGGGTTTGCGGATCCGCAAAGGCAGCTCATTCCACGGCCTGGCCCTGAATGTGGCGATGGATCTCAGCCCCTTCCAACGCATCAACCCTTGCGGTTACGCCGGCATGCAGATGACGCAGGTCAGCGCGCTGGCGCCCGGCGTTGGCATTGAAGACATACACCCAATCCTGGTACAGGAATTTGTTCATTTACTCGGCTACCAGACGGTCGAGCTTCGTAACTGGAACCTGCACGATTATCTATGAAGCCTAGGGGCTAGCGGTCATTTTCACCGCAATCAGAAATTGCTAACGTATATCATTTCTTCTGTGCAGCAATATATGCCCCTAATAAACTCTTTTTAGTATAAATTCGTTTATTAATAAATCGCTCGATCCCTTTCCTTGTTGAGGAGTTAAACTTTATCAGTTTAGGAATGGCGACTTTATCTTTATTTTTTAGCAGTAACTCCGTGGCAACATAAATGCCATCCCAGTTATGCTTATAATTAAAGTAATGCCCAGTGCTTTCCGATGATGCATACAAAATATTAAAGTGATTTCTATCAAGTACAACAATGGCTGAAATATAACATAATAAGTAATCGGGCCGAGTCAGACGTTGCAACAGCTCATCTCGTCTCTCTAAGTTGGCATAATAATTCTTTGGATCGTCACTGGTTGCACAGCCTTCAAACTCTCTAAGCCATGCTTGAATGAAATTACTTTCCCTAGGACAAACTATAAACCAGTTTTCTGAGATAGGTTTATCAATGTTAGACGTACATTCATTTGAGTAAAAAAGAAATGCCTCGTGATTTTGCATTCTTGATGTTATCCACTCAAGACCTTCAGTTAAAAATATGCTGGCATCCATCCAGACTCCGCCATATTTTTTAAGAAGTAACAACCTGATGACATCAGCAACATTAGATTTAGGGAGCGAGCTATTAACCTCAGGGAGGGTAATATAATTATGAACATTATTCTCGTTCAATACCATCACTTCGTAATCAGAGCATAATTTTTTAACCTGCTCAATGCACATTCGCACAATTTCTGGTAACGTCTCTGAGTCCCAATATATCCAGATTAACTTTGGTATCACATAATTATTATAGTGCTTTTTATTACTTTCATTAATCTCAACCCAATTGACATTAGGTGTCTCTTCCCTTCTCTCGGTAATGATTTTTAGCATTTTCAAAAATTTCTTTATCATTTTATGAGTCCCGTTTTGTCAAATAGCGAAGAGCTACACTTAAAGATGAAAGTTTGAAAGTATTCCTGTCAATAAGAATGATACCCATACGTTTAAGCACAATATACTGATATAACGATATTGCAAATTCAGATGCTGTCCATATAGTTGCAGTAGTTAAACCTCCGCCATACGGCAGAATCATGTAGTTAGCCGTCAAACTAAACACTGAAACTATGATTTGTATTTTCACAAATACCTTATCGAGTCCCATATTCAGCATAACTTGGCCGCCAATAATAATGCCATAAAACACGGCAAAAAGGCCGAAAGACAGAATCACAACAATAGGTGCTGACGGTAAGAAAGCCTTACCAAATATAATTAACGTAGCCAGCTTGCTGAAAGTGATCATACCGATAAGCATCATCAAACTCATGCAAATAAATATCGGCATAATTTTCTTTACTGTTTCAACACCTTCATTCTTAGCCCTACCAAATTTTTCCGAAAGGATAGGGAAAATAATTTGATAAACTGGCATTATCATTACACTTTTAGCAACTTCAATAAGCTTCTGGGCTGAAGAATAGTAACCAACATCTTGCTTCGTAGATATTGCCCCCAAGAGAACAATCCCTGTAGTGGTATACAAATTTGTCACTACACTAGAGAGAAAAAGGTGCCTATCTTCCTTCAAATAACGTATGCAGTCTTTTATTGGTGCGAATCTTAACTTTACACGATATTTACTGATGATAATACCAAATGTGATAATTGCCGTTATTAGAGTTATTACATTAAGGATAGCCGCATAGAGTAAAATATCGTCCGGAGATTTAATGAGCACAACAATCAATATGCAAGAAGCTGATTTTGAAACAAAAGATAGAAGTGCAATGGTTTTAAAATCACTATAAGCTTGCAAAAACCATGTTTGGGTAAAAAGCAAGGACAAGCACGAGCAAAAAGTAATCAACGCAAGCGCAATGTTATTCTTAAGATCACCAATGGTGAATATACTCATTGCAAATATAGTCATGCTTATAGAAATTAGTAGCATCTGCGAGGTAAATATTGTTGAGAATATCTGATTACTACTGTTTTTTTCCCGCGTAACGCGTCTGACGCCAGTAAAGTTAAAGCTATAGCTGACAACAAGAGAGAAATACCCAACAATCGCTGCGATATAATTTATCAACCCCAATTTTTCAGGTCCAAATATCCTGGCAACAATAGGTATTGTTATTAATGGGAAAACATAGTTTGCCATTTGCACAAAAAACATATATGAAAGATTTTTGATGTTTTTCTTCATATTATTGCATTGCTCAATTAAAATTTTAAATATTTTGACGGATTTCCCATTGAAAATCAATCGCTTTATCGACCACCAAACCGAAACTCATTGCTAAACTTACAACACTCGCCAGACCATTGATTGATAGGTCATTATTTCATGCTGCAGAATGCAAAAATAGCCACAAAAAATTTAAAAAAACCAATAAATTCAAAATGTTGAAATGAAATCTCATGAAGTAATAAAAATCAACACCCAAAAAATTGTCAATAGCCTAGCTCTGTAAAATAAAATTATTATTTTAAGAAATATCCCATCCCGAAATCACCATGCCATACCCATTACTTTCGATGGATGAAACCTCGAAGGTATCCAGAAATCGTTCAAGATCACCTCATCAGAGCACAGAAATCAACACGTTATCTATCTAATCAACGCAATAGCAATAAATTCATTTAATATCAAAAGGATAAACAGAAAACCCTGTAAGTTAACATTGTGTTATGTCTACCTCCTCCCTATTCCCTCTAATTTTTTCACCCTGCTTATTGAAAATACTTCAATATTGCCTATCCTACTGATTGTGATATATTAATTTACATGGAACATTAAAGTTTCACTCAGAGATTTCATTACAAAGCTACGGGGATATTGATGGGGACTATCAGATTCGGTGCGCTGGACAACCTCAAATTTTTATCGGCCATACTAATCATCAGTATGCATGTACATAACCTTGGAATGGAAAACATTTACTCATATTCGCTCATTAATGGTCTCTTTAGATATGCTGTTCCATTCTTTTTTATTGTCAATGGCTATTTTTTAATCACCTCTATTGAAAAATCAGGATTTTACACTTGGGTTAAACGAGTAACCACCCTTTATACTCTATGGATGATTATTTACCTTCCTATTTATTACAAGCAGTTTGATCTTCATACGAGCACTGGGAAATTAGATCTCGCTATAACAATACTTCTGGGTTTTCATCACCTCTGGTATTTGGTCGCGATGTTTGCCGGAGGAGTACTTTTATTTTTTACCAGAAAGTCAAATATAAACGTTATGTTGGTAATTTCATTTGCATTGATAATATGCGGTGTACTTATACAGTATTACTTAAAAATCCATGGAAAACAGCTAACTCAAGACCGTTACATTCTTATTAACTTATACCGTAACTTTCTATTTATGGGATTCCCTTTTATGTTTATTGGTCATTATTTACGAACCCAGAAAATAGAAATCAATCAAAAAATCGCTATCTCTATAGCAGTGCTCTCTGCCTTTTGCGTAATCTTTGAGTCGATCTATTACTATTCTATTGGTGACACATTGCCTATAGATACGCTTTTTTTCGTATCAATTTTAGCACCAACTCTTTTCTTAATAGCAAAAAATATCAATATCAAAAAAAGCGTGAGATCGATGTCAACAATAGCAACAGCTGTTTACCTAACACACCCTTTCATCATAAAAATCGTATCATCTGATAGATTCGGAACCTCTGAGAGTATGTATACTATATTCTTACTTAGCTCTGTTTTTTCTATTTTACTTGCTATCATCCTTACAAAGGTGAATAAAAAGTTCAAGTATCTACTCTAATAGCGCTGTGGGTCTATTAATATATCATTAATGGGCCCAATAAAATCCCGCAAAATTTAATCTATCGACTTAGTCCCTACATATATATCGTATTTGACTATCGAGATAATCTGTTACGCTTGCTTTGATTCATTATCGCCAGTCAACAATGCTTGCCATAGCCGCTCCAAATATAATCCTACAATAAGGGCTGAATGGATCGCATCAAAAGTGATATAATTTCGACTCGGCTTGACCATCACTTCACCATAAGATTGTAAGCTGTTGATAATCAGTAAAAATAACTCAAGCTTCGTAACTGGAACCTGCACGATTATGAGTAAACCAATTCAGATGGAACGCGGCGTCAAATACCGCGATGCTGACAAAATGGCGCTGATCCCGGTCAAAACGGTGGTCACCGAACGGCAGGAGCTGTTGCGTAAACCCGAGTGGATGAAGATCAAACTGCCTGCCGACTCAACGCGCATTCAGGGCATCAAAGCCGCGATGCGTAAAAACGGCCTGCACTCCGTCTGTGAGGAAGCCTCGTGCCCTAACCTGTCCGAGTGTTTCAACCACGGTACCGCCACCTTTATGATCCTCGGCGCTATCTGCACCCGTCGCTGCCCGTTCTGCGACGTGGCCCACGGCCGCCCGATCGCGCCGGATGCCAACGAGCCGGAAAAGCTGGCGCAAACCATCGCCGACATGGCGCTGCGTTACGTGGTGATCACCTCGGTTGACCGCGACGATCTGCGCGACGGCGGTGCTCAGCACTTTGCCGACTGCATCTCGGCCATCCGCGCCAAGAGCCCGAACATCAAAATTGAAACGCTGGTGCCGGACTTCCGCGGCCGTATGGATCGCGCGCTGGAAATCATCACCGCCACGCCGCCGGACGTGTTTAACCACAACCTGGAAAACGTGCCGCGCGTCTACCGCCAGGTGCGCCCGGGCGCCAACTACGAGTGGTCGCTGAAGCTGCTGGAGCGCTTTAAAGAAGCGCACCCGGATATCCCGACCAAATCCGGCCTGATGGTCGGCCTGGGTGAAACCAACGCGGAAATCGTCGAAGTGATGCGCGATCTGCGCCGTCACGGCGTGACCATGCTGACGCTGGGCCAATACCTGCAGCCAAGCCGCCACCACCTGCCGGTGCAGCGCTACGTCAGCCCGGCCGAGTTCGACGAGATGAAAGAAGAAGCGATGGCGATGGGCTTCACCCACGCCGCCTGCGGCCCGTTCGTGCGGTCGTCTTACCACGCCGATCTGCAGGCCAAAGGGATGGAAGTGAAATAACGCGTAATAGTTTGTTACGCTAAAGACGGCGGAAACGCCAAAAAACGGATGTCCGCAAGGCATCCGTTTTTTTATTGCGCGCCGTCAGACGGAATTAAACGTCTTTCTTTTCGACGCTCTGCTGAGCGGACTGGCTCTCGGCGGTGTTGTTGCCGGCGGCCGGCGGCGTGCTGTCGTCGCCCACGGCTTTTTTAAAGCCTTTCAGCGCCGCGCCAAGATCGGCGCCGAGCGTACGCAGTTTGCTGGTGCCGAACAGTAAAATCACCAACACTGCAATCACCAGAAGTTTGGTAATGCTGATACCTTCCATACTCACCTTCTTATCATAGAGCGCTGTGTGAACAGCGAGAAAAACTGACCTTGCCTGCGAATATTTAGCGACTTTCCCCCAGTTCGCACAACCGCAACATGTAACAGAGTGAGATCCGTCGCAGGAATGCCACTCGGCCTCACGGCGTGAATCCAAGACTATTCTTAGTTTATCACCCGCATGATACGCTGCCGTGATACTTATCAGGGAGATGCCGGATGTATATTGCTCCACCCATTTTCGATGCCCGAAAATCCGGCCTCAGCTTCGCCAAACGCACCTATCTGCCCCGCGTCGCCGGTCTGGGGCTCGGCTTTATCTGCGTTTGCGCCGTGCTCTATCCCTTGGCTCCGCCCACGGCGGTCTGGCTCTTGCTGGCCTTTCACGGCTTTGTCTGGCCACATCTCGCCTACCGCCTGGCCTGCCGCGCCAAAGATCCGTTCAAAGCCGAGATCCGCAACCTGCTGATCGACTCCGCCTTCGGCGGCTTCTGGGCGGCGATGATGGCATTCAACGCGCTGCCGGCGATCGTCATCCTGTCGATGATGAGCATGAACAACATCGCTTCAGCCGGTAAGGCACTGTTTGTCAAAGGCTTGGCGATTCAATTGGCCGTGGCAGCGCTGACCGGCGCGCTGCTCGGCTTCCCGTTCCACCCGCACAGCACGCCGCTGCAAATCTATCTGTGCCTGCCGATGATCTACCTGTATCCGACGCTGCTCGGGCTGGTGACCTACCGCACCGCCAAGCGGCTGGCGGAAAAGAAACAGGAGCTGCAGCGCATCAGCACCCGCGATGGATTAACCGGCCTGTATAATCGCCGCCACTGGGAGCACCTGCTGCATCGCCAGTTCGACAGCTGCCGCCGCTACCAGGACAACGCCACGCTGATCCTGATGGATATCGATCGCTTCAAAACCATCAACGACACCTTCGGCCACGCGCTGGGGGATGAAGCCCTGGCGGCATTGGCGGAAGAGCTGTTGATCGGCTTGCGCAACGTGGATATCGTCGGGCGTTACGGCGGCGACGAATTTGGCGCGGTGCTGCCGAACACCAGCGCCGAACAGGCGGAAATCGTTCTGCGCCGTATCCAGCAGCGGCTGGACGCGGTCATTTTCAAGGAGGCGCCGCAGCTGCGGCTGCAGATCAGCGTCGGCATCGCCAACTACCACCCCGCGCTGGGCGGTTATCTGGACTGGCTCAAAGCCGCCGACGGCGCGCTCTACCGGGCGAAGCACAATGGCCGCAACCGGCTGGAAACGGCGACGCCGACGAGTGGCTAGCTTACTGACTTAATAACTTGGCAAAATACTTTGGCGCTTCGACAAAGCCTTCGCGCCGATAAAACGCATGGGCCCGCTCGCGGCGGCTGTGGCAATGAACTTCCAACCGATCGCAGCCGCGACGGTGTGCCAGCGCCTCGCCCTCCGCCAACAGCAACCGCCCTACGCCCGCGCCGCGCGCCCGATCGTCGACGCAAAAATAGCTGATGCGGGCAATATCGCCGGCCAACGCCAGCTGAGGCAGAAAATGCAGCGACAACACGCCCAGCACTTGCTCCTCCTCAACCGCCACCAGCAGCGCCTCATCCGGATGCGCCAACAATTGCTGCATTCGCTGCGTCAGAAACGCCTCGGTGCCGGGATAATCCAGCGCCGTCATTAATTCGGCGATAGCGTGCCGGTCGCTCAGACGCGCCGTTCTGATTTCCATCCGTTTACCTCGCAGAGTGTCGATACTACAAAATAGGCGGCGTTAGGTGTAACATCCACCGGGTACGGCAAAAAAGGCCGTGCGGCACGCTGGAGATGACATTCCTCCCTAACCGCCTTCACAGGCTGATGATGTCTACGTAACCTCTCGGAGAGAGGCGCGTAGCGTTACGTCTGTCCCTTTCCGAGTCCCGTGAATTTCTCTGATTGAAAGGTAGTTGCCCCATGTTGAGTTCTTTACTGGCCGTATTTATCGGCGGCGGCGTCGGCAGCGTTTTACGCTGGGCGGTAAGCATGAAAATGAATCCGCTGAACGCCCACATCCCGCTCGGTACGCTGATGGTCAATCTGATCGGCGGTTTTATCATCGGTCTGGCGATGGCGATTTTCACCCGCATGACGCATCTGGATCCCACCTGGAAATTACTGATCACCACCGGGTTCTGCGGCGGCCTGACTACCTTCTCCACCTTTTCGCTGGAGGTGGTGTACCTGATGCAGGATGGCCGCTTCGGTTGGGCACTGGCCAACATGCTGCTCAACCTGGCCGGTTCGCTGGCGATGACGCTGCTGGCCTTTATGCTGGTGATGTGGGTTAACGGGCGCTAAGCCCTTAATGTTTCCTTAATCTTGCATGCGCATAATCTCATCCAGTACTCCTGACTGGATGAGAAACCGCTATGTTTAGCCTGCCGAAAACCGCCGCCGAAGCGATTGCCGTTGCGCTGTGCGTGCTGATCGTCGCCGCCTTTATCAAATCCTACCTGTTCGCTTAAGCGCCTTTTCCCCGCAGCACGCGTTCATCTTGCGTCTTTCCAGCCGATTACACTACAATTGAGAATGAATGTTCACACCCAAAATGTGAACCCGGCTCACGCGTAGCAAAGGATCGGGCAGATGCTCTCCCCCAACGACAGTAAACAGGCTAAGGTGCAGGCCCGCCGCGATCAGATCGTCGAAGCGGCGAAAATCAGCTTCCGCCGCCACGGCTTCCACGCCGCCAGCATGGCGGAAATCGCCCAGGGCTCACAGCTCAGCGTCGGCCAAATCTATCGCTATTTCGCCAATAAAGACGCGATTATCGAGGAGATCGTCAACCGCATCATCGCCAGCAAGATGCAGCGGCTGGAAAACCTTGGCGATCACATCAATCTGATCGCCGGCGTGCTGGCGGAACGCACGCTGTTCCAGCAGCCGGGCGAGAGCGAAACCGACCATATGCTGATGCTGGAAGTGACCGCCGAGGCCACGCGCAATCCGGTGGTGGCCAAAATGCTCAGCGACGCGGAAGCGCGGCTGTTTCGCCACGTGTGCCACAACCTGCAGCAGCTGTTTCCCCATTTCAGCGCGGAAGAGATCGCCGCGCGGGTGGAATTTATCGCCGTCATGAGCGAAGGCACCGGTTACCGTATCCTTACCACGCAAAAAGCCGATGCGTCCCTGCTGCGCGATCTGTATCAGCAGGCCATTTCTCACCTGTTCAGGAAACTCTAATCTCCCATGACCAAACACTTAGCCAGACAACGTCTGGTGTACGCCGTCGTGCTTGGCCTGTTGGCCGCGCTGGGGCCGCTGTGCACCGATCTCTATCTGCCCGCCCTGCCGGAAATGGCCGGCGAGCTGAATACCTCCACCGCCGCCGCGCAGCTCAGCCTGACCACCGGGCTGCTCGGCCTGGGTGTCGGCCAGCTGATTTTCGGCCCTTACAGCGACAAACTGGGCCGCATGCGCCCGCTGCTGCTGTCGCTGATCCTGCTGCTGGGCGCTTCGCTGTGGTGTGCCCTCGCGCCCAGCATCGACCAACTGCTGATCGCTCGTCTGCTGCAGGGCATCGCCGGCGCCGGTGGCGCGGTGATCTCCCGCGCCATCGCCCGCGATCTGTATGCCGGCCATGAGCTGACCCGCTTCTTCGCCCTGCTGATGCTGGTCAACGGCCTGGCGCCGATCGTCGCGCCGGTGCTGGGCGGCGTGATGCTGCAGGTAATGAACTGGCGCGGCATCTTCGGCGTGTTGGCGGCCATCGCCGTGCTGCTGTTCAGCCTGTCGGCGCTGAAACTGCGCGAATCCCTGCCGGTAGAACGCCGCAGCCAGGGCGGTATCCTGGCGATGCTGATGTCGCTGGGCAGTCTGTTGACCCAACGCTATTTCATGGGCCTGTGCCTGACGCAGGGTTTCGTGATGGCCGGCATGTTCGCCTATATCGGCGCCTCGCCTTTCGTCTTGCAGCAGATCTACGGCCTCAGTCCGCAGATGTTCAGCCTGTGCTTCGCCATTAACGGCGTCGGCTTGATCATTGCGGCGCAGCTGGCCAGCCGCCTCAGTTCGCGTTGGGGGGAGCGCCGGGTGCTGAAGAGCGGGCTGACGCTGGCGGCCGTCGCGTCGCTGCTGCTGCTGTTGGCCGCCGCGCTGCATGCGCCGCTGGTGTTGTTGCTGGTGCCGCTGTTCTTCTCGGTAGCGGTGATCGGCATCGTCGGCCCAACCGCCTCTTCGTTGGCAATGCAAAGCCAGGGTGACAAAGCGGGCAGCGCCTCGGCTCTGATAGGCGTGTGCATGTTCGCCCTCGGCGCCTGCGCCGTGCCGCTCACCGGGCTGGGCGGCACGTCCAGCCTGTCGATGGCGCTGACCATCGTCGGCTGCTACGCCGTCGCCATCCTGCTGTTCAGCGTGCTAGGCCGCCGCAGCGAGGCATAACGCGCCCAATAAAAAACCCGCTCAATGAGCGGGTTTTAAGAAATTCAGCTACGCAGCTTAGATAGCAGTAACGTTAGCGGCAGATGGGCCTTTGGCACCGTTCGTGATTTCAAATTCTACACGCTGGCCTTCAGCAAGCGTTTTGAAACCGTTGCTAACGATGGCAGAGAAGTGAACGAAAACGTCCTTGCTACCATCTTCCGGAGTAATGAAACCGAAGCCTTTGGATTCATTAAACCACTTAACGCTACCTTTAATCTTAGACATCAAACTTACCTTTAACGTGAATGAAAGACACAAAACCTGTGTCGATTACAGTACAGCAAGCAGGCAGGATTTTGTCCACCACCGCGATCACAGAAATCCGATAAAGAGTGAAAAAATCCGTGTTGTCCGGTGTAAATTGATTGCACCGGTTGCGATAAGTTACCGTTCCAGGCCAAACCTCTTTCTACGCCGGCGAACAACGAGCGAACGCCCAAACCCGCCCGCTTACCCCAGCGTTGATGCCCTCATGCAGACGCAATCGCTATGAAATATAACCAGATGGTCTTTTTGCTTCGGCGGCCCCTGCACTAGGGTTAGGGTTTATTTCCCACTGTGAGCCAAGCCTATGACCAGCCAGTTGGCAGAAAAGATCATCGCCTATCGGCGTGAGCTGCACCAAAACCCGGAGCTTTCCAATCATGAATTCGCCACCACCGCCCGGCTGACCCGCTGGCTGGAAGAGGCGGGCATTCGTATTTTGCCGCTGGCGCTGAAAACCGGCGTCGTAGCGGAGATCGGCAGCGGCAAGGGGCCGATTATCGCCCTGCGCGGCGACATTGATGCTCTGCCGATCGACGAAATCGCCGACGTGCCCTTCAGTTCGCAAAACAGCGGCGTGATGCACGCCTGCGGCCACGACTTTCATACCTCAGTGATGCTCGGCGCCGCACACCTGCTCAAAGCGCGTGAGGCCGACCTGCCCGGCACGGTGCGCATTTTCTTCCAGCCGGCGGAAGAGACCTTCAACGGCGCCCGGCACCTGATCGACGCCGGCGCGCTGGATAACGTCGCGGCGGTGTTTGGCCTGCATAATGCGCCGGAGCTGCCCACCGGCACCTTCGCCACCCGCGCCGGGCCGTTCTACGCCAACGTCGATCGTTTCCAGATCCTCATCACCGGCAAGGGCGCCCACGCCGCCAAACCGGAACAGGGCGTCGACACCATCGTCACCGCCAGTCAGATCGTCGGTGCGCTGCAGACGCTGCCCAGCCGCAGCTTCAGCTCGCTGGAATCGCTGGTGGTCAGCGTGACGCGCATCGAAGGCGGCAATACCTGGAACGTGCTGCCGCAAACCGTGGAGCTGGAAGGCACGGTGCGCACCCACAGCGACGCGGTGCGCCGCCAGGTACCGGACAAGATTCGCCAGGTGATCGACGGCGTTGCCGCCGCGCTGGGCGCGCAGGCCGAACTGCGCTGGCAACCGGGGCCGCCGGCGGTGATCAATGACCCGCATTGGGCGGCGTTCAGCAAAACCGTCGCCGCCGAGGCCGGCTACCGGGTCGAAGAGGCGGAGTTGCAGATGGGGGGCGAAGATTTCGCGCTGTATCTGCATCATGTGCCGGGCGTCTTCGTCAGCATCGGATCTGCCAGCGAGTTCGGCCTGCATCATCCGCGTTTCAATCCCGATGAACGCGCCCTGTTCCCCGCGGCGCAATATTTCACGCTGTTGGCGGAACGCACGCTGCAACAATTAACCACCGCGCCAGAAAAAGCCCTCAGCAACGTCTGAATAACGGCAAAGAGTATTTCCCCGACGCCGCGGATGCCGCGTCGGGTCTTATTATTTCGCTCGCCGTGATATTTGCAATTTTCAACATTTGAATATGCTGTTTTGTTGTTTTACATCCCGCCACCGCTCATCAATAGTGAACCCATCAGACACCGCGCGCCTCTGCGGCGCATGACAGGATAATCACGATGAGCGACAACGCGAATAATCAACGGCAACTACGGCTGGGCGCCATTCTGCACGGCGCATCGGGAAATATGTCCGCCTGGCGCCACCCGGATGCCACCGCCGACGCCAGCATTAACCTCGAATTTAATATCGCCTCGGCGAAAAAAGCCGAACAGGGGAAATTCGATTTCGTCTTCGTCGCCGATGGCTTATATATCAACGAAAAATCCATTCCGCATTTTCTTAATCGTTTCGAACCGCTTACCCTGCTGGCCGCGCTGTCCGCCGCCACCGACAAAATCGGCCTGGTGGGCACCCTTTCCACCTCCTACAGCGATCCGTTCACCGTCGCCCGCCAGTTCGCCAGCCTCGATCACCTGAGCAATGGCCGCGCGGGCTGGAACGTGGTGACGTCGCCGCTGGAAGGCTCGGCCAAAAACTTCTCGCGTAAAGAACACCCGGAACACAGCCTGCGTTACCGCATCGCCGGCGAATTTCTCGACGTCGCCAAAGGGCTGTGGGATTCCTGGGAAGACGATGCCTTCGTGCGTAATAAGGCCAGCGGCGAATTCTTCCGCACCGGCAAGCTGCACACTCTCAATCACCAGGGGGAGTTCTTCTCGGTGCAGGGGCCGCTGAACATCGGCCGCACGCCGCAGGGCCGCCCAATCCTGTTCCAGGCCGGTGCCTCCGAAGACGGCAAACGGCTGGCGGCCCAACACGCCGATGCGATCTTCACCCATCACGACACGCTGGAGCAGGCGCAGGATTTCTATCAGGACGTGAAGCGGCAGCTGGTGGAACAGGGGCGCGAGCCAGACGATCTGCGCATCTTCCAGGGTGTCAGCGTGATCGTCGGCGACGACGACGCGGACGTCGAGCGCCAGTACCAAGAGACCGCCCGCCTGGTCAGCATCGAGAACGCCCTCAACTATCTTGGCCGCTACTTCGAGCATTACGACTTCGCCCGCCATCCGCTGGACGCGCCCTTCCCGGACATCGGCGATCTGGGGCAAAACAGCTTCCGCAGCACCACCGACGCCATCAAGCACAACGCCCGCGAGCGTAACCTCACGCTGCGCCAGGTAGCGCTGGAAGCCGCCTCGCCGCGACCGGTGTTCAGCGGCACGCCGGAAGCGGTGGCGGATGGCCTGCAACGCTGGTTCGACAGCGAAGCCGCCGACGGTTTCATCATCAGCGGCGGTACGCCCAACGCCTTCGGCCACTTCGTCGATCGGGTGGTGCCTATCCTGCAACAGCGCGGCCTGTTCCGCCAGGCGTACCACGGCGACACGCTACGCGAGCACCTGGGCCTGAAGCGCCCGTTGAACAGATTCACCCAATAATAAGATCGTTTTCAGGGATACCCGCTATGCAGAAAACCGTTACCGCCGCCCTCGTGGCGGCCTTGCTGAGCCTGACCGGCGCCGCGCAGGCGGGCACCGGCATCGATTTGCAGGCCAATGAAACCCCGATCCACGCGCCGAAAAACCCGCAGGCGATCGCCAAACTGCCGGCCGATTTCCACTTCGTGAAGCCGGGCCAATTCACCGTCGCGATCGCCGCGCTCAATACGCCGCCGCTGGCGCTGTTCGCCGCCGACAACCGGCGGCTGATCGGCAGCGAAGTGGATATCGCACAGCTGGTGGCCGACAGCCTGGGCCTAACGCTTAACGTGGTGCAAACCTCGTGGGAAGACTGGCCGTTGGGGGTGGTCTCCGGCAAGTATGACGCGGCCATCACCAACGTCACCGTGACCAAAGAACGCAAAACCCGCTTCGACTTCGCCACCTACCGCATCGATTCGCTCGGCTTTTATGTCAAAACCGGCGGCAAGATCGCGACGATCAAACAGCCTGCCGATATCGCCGGATTAAAAATTATCGTCGGCTCCGGCACCAATCAGGAAGCCATCCTGCTGGCGTGGAACAAGCAGAATCGGCAGCAGGGGCTCAAACCTTTCCAGCCGATCTACGTGACCGACGATGCGGCCGCCACGCTGGCTATCCAGTCCGGCCGGGCCGACGCCTACTTCGGGCCGAACGTGCTGGGCGCCTATAAAGCGGCGCTAAATGGCCGCACCCGGCTGGCGGGCACGGTGGAAGGCGGTTGGCCCAAGGCGGCACACATCGCCGTCACCACCCGTAAAGGCAACGGCCTGGTGCAGGCGGTGAACGAAGCGCTGAACGGCGCGATCCGCGGCGGGCAGTACGATCGGGTGCTCAACCGCTGGGGCGAGAGCGTCGAACGCCTTGCACAGTCGGAAATCAACCCGCCCGGCCTGGGCGATTAGGAGCGCGCGATGACGCAAGACACTTTCATTCAGACGCTGCCGACCGACCCGCTGATCGCCCCGGTGATCGAGGGGCTGTTCGGCGAATATCGCCAGCGTTACGGCGACTATTTTGGTGACCAGGAACCGGAAGCGCTGGATCTGTACGCGCCGCCGCAAGGGGCCTTCATCGTGCTGCTGCGCGCCGGTGCGCCGATCGCCATGGGCGCCTTCAAACGCTATGACGCACAGACCGCCGAGCTGAAGCGCATCTGGACGCGAGGCGATCTGCGGCGCCAGGGCCTGGCGCAGCGGGTGTTGCAACAGTTGGAAACGCTGGCGCTGGCGCAGGGATATCGCCGGCTCTATCTGACCACCGGCTTTCGCCAGCCCGAAGCGGTGGGCCTGTATCTGAACAACGGGTATCAGCCGCAGTTCGATCCCACCGTCGACAGCGAGGTTTACAGCCGCCCGCCCTACGATGGCCGCCTGCCGTTCCGCAAAAGCCTGATTGCAGAGGACGCGTGTTGTTGCGCGTCGGAAAGGAAAATCGCCTAAGGCCCCCTTATCTGTATCAGGAGACATGACATGTCCAAACAAGAAGTCTTGAAAGTCGTGCCCGCCCGCTATCCGCTGCGGCTGATCGGCGCGCTGTTTTCGCTGTTTATTCTGGCCGCCATCGTGCAATCGGTGGCGGGCAACGCGCGCTGGGAATGGGGCGTGTTCGCCGAGTGGTTCTTCGCGCCGGCGGTGCTGGCGGGGCTGGGGCAAACCCTGCTGCTGACGCTGCTCGGCACGCTGTTCAGCATCCTGTTCGGCACCCTGCTGGCGCTGGCGCGGCTGTCGCGCTCCTACCTGCTGGCGTCGCTGGCCTGGGGCTATATCTGGCTGTTTCGCTCGCTGCCGCTGATCCTGGTGCTGATCATCCTGTACAACTTCTCCTACCTGTACGACGCCATCTCGCTGGGCATTCCCTTCACCTCCGTGGTGTTCGCCAGCTTTCCCACCATCGACATTCTCGGCCAGTTCGCCGTGGCGGTGCTGGGCCTGACGCTGGTGCAGTCTGCCTACACCGCCGAGATCATCCGCGGCGGCATTTTGGGCGTGGATTACGGCCAGCACGAAGCGGCGGCGGCGCTGGGCCTGCCGGGCTATCGCCGCACCTTCCGCATCATTCTGCCGCAGGCGCTGCGTTCCATTATTCCGACCGGCTTCAACGAGATCATCAGCCTGGCGAAAGGCACCTCAATCGTTTATGTGCTGGCGCTGCCGGAGCTGTTTTACACCATTCAGGTTATCTATAACCGCACCCAGCAGGTGATACCGCTGCTGATGGTCGCCACCGTCTGGTATCTGTTCATCACCACCGCGCTGTCGGTGATCCAATACTACATCGAGCGCTATTTCGCCCGGGGCGCGGTACGCGAACTGCCGCCGACGCCCTGGCAGAAACTGGCCGGCTGGCTAAAACGTTAGGAGACCCGCATGTCTGAAGCCATTGATTATTACGCCTTGCCCGAGCAGCCGGTACGCAATCTCACCCCGGTGCCGGCACGCGGTCTGATCGAAATCAGCAACGTCAGCAAATTCTTCGGCAAACACAAGGCGCTGGACGACGTCAGCCTGACGCTGCAGCCGGGCACCGTCACCGTGATCCTCGGCCCTTCCGGCTCCGGAAAATCGACGCTGCTGCGGGCGATCAACCACCTGGAGCGCGTGGACGAAGGCTTTATCCGCATCGACGGCGACTACGTCGGCTACCGCCGCAAGGGCAACCGGCTGTATGAGCTGAAGGAAAAGGCCATCCTCCGGCAACGCATCAACGTCGGCTATGTGTTCCAAAATTTCAACCTGTTCCCGCACCTGACGGTGCTGGAAAACATCATCGAAGCGCCGGTGGTGCACAAAATTCACTCCCGCGAGCGGGCGAAGGCGGTAGCCTATGAGCTGCTGGATACCGTCGGGCTGCGCCACAAGGCGGACGCCTACCCGCGCCACCTCTCCGGCGGCCAACAGCAACGCATCGCCATCGCGCGCGCGCTGGCGCTGAACCCGAAGGTGATCCTGTTCGATGAACCGACCTCCGCGCTCGATCCCGAGCTGGTCGGCGAAGTGCTGGACGTGATTAAGGGGTTGGCGGATCTGGGCGTCACGCTGGTGGTGGTCACGCATGAAATCGGCTTTGCGCGCGAAGCGGCGGATCGGGTGGTGTTTATGGTCGACGGGCAGATCGTCGAACAGGGCGACGCCAGGCAAGTGTTGGCTCAGCCGCAGCACCCGCGCACCGTCAATTTCCTCAACAAAGTGCTGTGATCGTCGGGGCGCTGCGGCGCCCCGTACCCGAGCCGCTTACCGGCCGGCGAAACGCCGTTTTTCGGCGGCAAAATCCAGCGGGCGGATCCCCTGCTGGTTTTTGTCCTCGTCGGTCAACAGCGCCGGGGGAATAAACCAGGTCACCTCGAACAGCAGCCCGTCCGGATCGTGGCCGTAAATACTTTTGTGCACGCCATGATCCTCTTCCAGCCCGAGAATGCCGCGTTCGGCCAGCTGGTGACGAATACGCTCCAGCTCTTCCAGACTGTCGACTTCCCAGGCCAGATGGTACAGCCCGGCCGGTGGCTCATGCTCCGCCGGCGGCTCGTTGTTGGCGCGAAAGACCCCCGCGCGCTGCTGACCCAGGTTCTTGCTGAACAGCGCCAAATCGTGATCGTTGTCCGAATCGGCGGCCTGGGTAAACACCGCCCGATCGGGGCTGTCGGACGGCTTGAGCTTGAACCCCAACACCTGATGATAAAAGTCGGCGCTCTGCCGCACGTCGCTGACATACAGCACGGCGTGATTGAGACGTTTAATGCCCATCGATATTCCTTTTTCGCATTGAATGAAGTCAGCATGAACATAGCATGTGGTGGGAAAGCCGCTAAATGCCGTTATCGCATGACTAAATGCCGCCCGCGCAATCTGTCGCTGCAAGGCATTCCGCGCTATCATAAGCGCTGTATAGAACCCTTTTGTGAGAATAGCGATGAACGGCAAGATAACGACTTTTTTTGAAGACAAAGGCTTCGGCTTTATTACCGACGAGAACGGAGAAAATCGTTATTTTCACGTGATTAAAGTGCAGAATCCGGAGCTGATTAAGAAAAACGCGGCGGTGACCTTCGAACCGACCAACAACACCAAAGGCCCGTCGGCTTATGCGGTCAAAGTGTTGGCACCCAGCAAATACATCATCATCGCCAACGAAAGAATCAAGATCACCAGCATCAAGTCTTTCAATACTTTCACTAAGGAAGTGCCGGTCAAAGCCGACGTGGACAAAGAGAACACCGTGCTGTCGGTCGGCCTGCTGATGAACCGCATTCGCCCGCAGTCAGAAGACCAGGCGCAGACCATGCAAACGCTGCGCATGCTGACCATTACCACTTTCCAGAACACCACCCATACCTTCTCCGAACATGAGATCGATATGGATGAAACCATCAAGGCGCTGAAAAGCCTGTAAGCGCCGGTTGCCCAGCGTCGAGCCCTAGCGGAACAGGATATGCTCGACGCTGTTGCCGTTCACCACGTTGAACGACTCCACCCGATTACGCCCCTGCGATTTGGCGCGATACAGCGCGATATCCGCCATATTCATCAGCTGCTCCAGCGATTTCACCTCGTTCATCGCCAGGCTGGCGACGCCGACGCTGATAGTGATTTTCAACGTCTGCTTGCCTTCCGCCTGCAGCTCGGTCTGCTCCACCAGACGACGAAGATGTTCCCCCAGCGCCACGCCCTGCGCCGCCAGCGCGCGCGGCAGCATGATAGCGAACTCTTCCCCGCCCAAACGGCCGAACAGCTGATCGTGCCGCAGCTCGCGCCGCACGACGTGCGCGAACGACGCCAAGACCTGATCGCCGGCGCTGTGGCCGTGCGTATCGTTGATCTGCTTGAAGTGGTCAATGTCGATCAGCAGTAGCGACACCGCCTCTTTGGAGCGGTGCTTGTGCTCCAGCAGCTCGCCCGCTTTGCGCGTCATCGCGCTGCGCGCCAGCACGCCGGTCAGAAAATCGTGGTTGGCACTGTGCTCCAGACGCCGCATCAGCTTGCGGTTGGCGGCGATAGAGCTGGCGAGGATCAGCGGCCCCATCACCAGCATGGCGATGCCCAAGCGGGCAGACATCAGCGTGTCGAGGAAGGCGTTATGGTTGTTCGGCGTTTCATACAGCACCAGGTTGGCGGAAATGCTGCTGATTTCGGTCATGCCGGTCAACAGCGTCAGCAACGTTACGGGGAACAGCGGGTAGCGCACCGCGCACCACAGCAGCGCCGGGATCGGGAAGGCGATGGCGCCCGGCCCGCCAATATAGACGCTGAACGCCAGCGACAGCAGCAACGCCAACAGCGGCAGGCAGCCTTTCAAGCGCCAACGCACCTGCATGCGCAACAGCTGTTTCAATCGCGGCGCCGCCATCAGTACCGGCAACAGCAGCAAGGTCGTCGAGAACTGCTCGCTGAACCAAGCCAGCCAGGCGACCACCACCGTGTTGTTATACAGGCTGTCGTTGCGCAGCACCGACAAGGTCGACGCCACCGCCGCGCCGGCCAGACTGGCGCTGAACATATAGAGTATCGCCTGGGGTTTGCCCATGCGCCGTTGAGATTGGGGCAGCATCAGCATGATGCCGTAACCGACGGCGATCAGCGACATGTTGCAGGCGTTCAGCCACAGCGCCAGAGACCAGCCTTCGCCGGTGCTGAGATCGGCGACAACCATGCCCAGATAGGTGGTAAGCCAGCCGAGCGGCGTGGCGTAAACGGGTTTGCGCAGCAGCAGACCGAGCAGAATCGCATTCACTGGCCAAAATAAGGAAAGCGAACCAATCGGCCGGCTAAGAATACCTACCAGCGAAAGTAAAAAGGCCAGCATGAAAAGATTGATCAGCTGAACCGTCAGAGGCAGGCCATGCCTGGCATTTATTCTGACGTTCATCGCCTCGCCCATATTTTGCTAATAACCAGAATAATAATGTGCATACTCTCTCGCCCGGCCAGTGAGGGATAGTCAACTCGAATTTCAACCAAAAAAGCCAGACAAATCAATAATAAAAAATGTTAACATTTAATTAACAGACTTTTCTTAGCCCCATGCGGCTGCGGCGGGCGCCCCCGCATAGCGTCAGCAAATAATGCCTACTCTGCTGTCAGCATAGCGCATGGCGTAATAGGCCGCCGACGGCGCCAATTACATTAATAAGCTTGTGGTTATTGGTCATTGAATGATGTTTGAATAACTACGCGATTATTTTCCTGCAACTGGGCCGCCCGTGCAATAACAACCCAAAAAAAGCCCGCATAGCGCGGGCTTGCTTGAACAACAGCAAATCGACAGTTACGACACAGCCATACGTTGCATGCCTGTGCTGCTGCGCAGTATAGCGGTGAAAGCTTAAGCAGACCTTAGCAACAAAAAACCCGGTCTAGGAACCGGGAATATTTGTACGAAATGCAGTGTTAGCCCAAGCAGGCTAATAACATTTCGCAGCTTACACGCCAATTGTGCAGAGAAAATGAACGCGGCGTCCGTTCATCCGCGTCCCCCCTATCCGCACGGAAGGCCTTACGCCAGTTTGGCGGCAAAGCCCGCTACGCGCTGGCCATAGAGCTTGGCGGTCGCCAGATCGCCCGACAGCATCTCGTCCACGCCGGCATCTGCCGGGGTCTGCACCAGCAGCCCCACCGAACCGCCCAGGTTATTGACGTCGGTGCGCTGCGCCGATTTGGTGTTGGCCGGCAGCAGCCCCAGGCTGACCCACAGGCCGCCATGCTGTGAAGCCAGCGTCTGCAGCGCGATCAGCGTAACCTGCTTGTCACCGTTCAGGCTGGCGCTGTTGGTAAAGCCGCCGAACACTTTGTCCTGCCACTTGCGGCCGAACCAGGCCTTGGAGCTGGCGTCGGCGAATTTCTTGAACTGCCAGGATGGGCCGCCCATATAGGTCGGCGAACCAAAGATGATGGCGTTCGCCTCATCCAGCGTCTGCCAGGCTTCGTCGCTGATGTCACCGTTCTGATCGATGGCGATCAGTGCCGCCCCGGCGCCTTCCGCCACCACTTTCGCCAAACGCTCGGTATGGCCGTAGCCGGAATGAAACACCACTACTGTCTTCGCCATAGAAATTCTCCACTCATTGCACAAAGGCGCCGACGGCGCCCCTCTCGCGTTCAATCTAATCAAGCGCGCAGCGGCTGAATACCGAATAAAACTGACGGTGTTATTCAAAAAAATCGCGCTACGCGCCCTGCTCTGCCTGTTGACGGGCAAAGTCGATAAAAGCGCGCAGCGGGCGCGGCATTTGGCGGTTTGCCGGATAGTACAGATAGAAACCGGGGAACGGCGGCGTCCAGGCATCGAGCAGCGGCAACAAGCGGCCATCGGCCAAACCGGCGGCAACCTGTTGCTCAAACAGGTAGGCAATGCCCGCCCCATCCATCGCAGCCCGCACCAAGACTTCCGGCTCATCGACTATCACCGGCCCTTCCACGGCGATCTCCTGCTTTTCACCGTCGCACTCAAACTCCCAGCGATACAAACTGCCGTTGGTCGGCCAGCGGTAATTCAAACAGCGATGTCGATGCAGATCGCCCGGTGTTGACGGCCGGCCGTGGCGCGCCAAATACGCCGGTGAAGCAACGACGCGCATCCGCACCTCCCCGCCCAGTTTGACCGCCACCATATCTTTCGCCAGTTTCTCGTGCAGCCGCACGCCGGCGTCAAAACCGCCGGCAACGATATCCACCAACCGCTCCTCAACATTGAGATCGAGCGTAATATCAGGATATTGATGATGAAACGGCGCGATCAAAGACGCCAGAAAATGTAACGCCGCCACGCGGGTTACATTAAGCCGCAAAAGACCTGAGGGGTTCTGGCGTTGCTCGACCGCCTGTGCCACCGCCGCGTCGATCTCGGCCATCGCGGGCGTCAGGCGCGCCAACATCTGTCTTCCGGCTTCAGTCAGCGCCACACTGCGAGTGGTGCGATTCAGTAAACGCACACCCAGACGCTCCTCCAGGTTGCGCAGCGTTTGGCTGAGCGCCGAAGCGGACATGCCCAAATGTGCAGCGGCGCGAGCGAAACCGCCGTGCTCAACAATCGCGGCAAAGGCGCGCAACTCGGCGAAATCACTGCCCCTCATTATGCTCTCCCTCCTTAATAATTCATGAAGATTATAGCGCATTCCTTAAACAACCTGTGGGCGCTACCGTAGACGCTACCTACACGGGAGAATGCCTATGAACACGTCACTATCGCTGGATCACTATCGTTTATTGGGCCGTTCCGGCCTGCGCGTTTCACCGCTGGCGCTGGGCACCATGACCTTCGGTGCCGACTGGGGCTGGGGCGCCGAACTGGCCGAAGCCCGCCGTCTGTTTGACGTTTATGTCGAACGCGGCGGCAACTTTATCGATACCGCCAACCGCTATACCGAGGGCAGCGCCGAACGTTTCGTGGGGGAATTCGCCGCCGGGCGCCGCGATCGGTTGGTGATCGCCACCAAATACACCCTGCCGATGCAGCCGGACGATCCCAATTCCGGCGGCAATCACCGCAAAAGCATGCTGCGATCGGTGGAGGGAAGCCTGCAACGGCTCAATACCGATTACATCGACCTGCTCTATCTGCACGCCTGGGATTTCACCACGTCGGTGGAAGAGATCATGCGCACCCTGGACGATTTGGTACGCGCCGGGAAAGTGCTGTATGTGGCAATATCGGACCTTCCCGCCTGGCAGGCGTCGAGAATGCAAATGCTGGCGGACCTGCGTGGCTGGTCGCCGCTGATCGCTCTGCAAATCGAGTACAGTCTGCTGGAGCGCACCGTCGAACGCGAGCTGATACCGATGGCGCAAGAATTGGGGATGGGCGTGATCCCTTGGTCGCCGCTGGCCGGCGGCGTATTAAGCGGCAAATACCGGCGGCAGGATCTGCAACCGTCGCCCGATGAGGCGGGCTCTCGGCGTGAAGCCGTGCGCGCCAAGGGCACATTGAACGCACACAATCTTGATATCGCCGACGCCGTCAACCAGATAGCTGATGAGACTGGATATTCCCCATCACAAATCGCGCTGGCCTGGACACTGCGTCACCCGACGGTCACCGCGCCGATCGTCGGCGCCCGAACCCTGGCGCAATTGGAAGATAACCTCGGCGCATTGAAGGTGACGCTGGCGGAAGATCATTGGCGACAATTGGACGATCTCAGCGCCATCGAGCTGGGATTCCCGCACGATTTTCTCGCCCTGCCGGTCACCCGCCACATCATGACCGGCGGCGTGCATCTCGCCGGGCGCAGATAAAAAAAATCCCGCGCAAGGCGGGATAAACTTAACAGGGATGGGGTAATACACTACAGGGAATGGATAACACACAACATCATCGGGTAGAGCTACAGTACCAATCCCAATGTATAGAACTGTCATCCCCGCGTAAGTTTGCTCGGCCAGATGTAACGCCGAATGGGAAATATGACATTTTGCTCAACGCACCACGAACAGGCGCGATTCGAAACCGCCGCTCTTGAAGGTGCCGGTATTGACCCACCCTGTCGGCGAACGGCCGAAGTCCTGATTGAAATCCCCGCCGCTGACCAGCCAGACCCGGCGATGGCCTTTCGATAAAACGCTGAGCTTATCGACATAGGTCTGCGCCGCTCGATCGTGGAAAAAGGTGCCGAAGCCATAGGCATTGGGCTTGCCCGAAATGCCGTTGGGCCTGGCCGGGGTATACAGCAGGGCGCGATAGCCCTGCTTGTTGTAATACACGTAGCTCAGGTAGTTGAACATGTTGCTGACCACCACCGCATCGTTAGGCTGATAGTGGCTGTTGATATAGTGCACCATCACCTTGAACTCATCTTTCTCGACCGGGTAGTCGTTACGCACGCCGCAGCCGAACAGCAGGCTGAAAAACAACAGCAAAGAGATCCCGCGCACCCGGCTTTTCGTTCCGGCGATCAGCACGCCCAACACCAGCGGAATGCCGAGCGCGGCGGAATAGAGGTAGCGATCGACAAACAACGGCGTGCGCCAGGAAATGGCGAAGACTAACGTCACCGGGATCAGAATGCCGCCGAGCAGCAGCAGCGAGAATGTCCTTGGCATCGTGCGCCGTTTCAGCAGCAGCGCGCACAACGCGACAAACATCGCCGGCAGCAGCCAAAGAATGATCGTGGGATAGTTGCTGCCGTCGTGGCCGGTGAGAAAACGCCAATACATTGCCGGCAGATCGCCCAAGGAAACCTGAGGGATCCAACCGACGTCGCCGCCAACCCGCAGCTCGGCGATATGCGCCAGCAGATTGAACAGCACCAGCAGCCAGGGAATGTAGGCCACCCCGATCGCCACATTGGCCAGCCACCACGCCGGGTGCTTGATGTAACGTACGCCTTCGTGGCGGCACGACAGCGCCAGCACCACCAGCCAGTGGGCGATCAGCGTGAAAATGGTGAAGTAATGGGTATAAAAGCTCAGCGTCATCAATAGCGCATACAGCGCCAGATAGCGGCGGTTATCCGGCGTTTTCAGCCACTTCGCCAACGCCATGGCGGCGGCGATCGCCAGCATCCCCATCAGCGCGTACATCCGCGCCTCCTGGCTGTAACGCACCGCCATCGGCATGATTGCCATCAGCCACCCCGCGACCAGCGCCGCCCGCTCATTGGCCAACCAACGGGTAAAGCGCATCGTCAGCGCCACCGTCGCCACGCCGAACACCAGGCTCAGCGAACGGGCCGCCATAATGCCGTCGCCAAACAGCACCATCCAGCCATGCAGCAACAGATAATAAAGCGGCGGGTGAACATCGAAGGAAGCGTGGTACAGCAAAGCGCCCACATCATAGCGGCTGGTCAGCACGCTGGAGGCTTCATCGCACCAAAAATACCGATCCGTTAAGGAAACAAACCGCACGATCGCCGAAAACGCCACGATCGCCAACGCGTAATGTTTGTAACCGATGCCCTTTAAGCCGTTGTTGCTCAAAGAGACATTCGAAACCTGTTGCAGTGACATAACCGCATTCCGCCCAAGAGAACCACACAGTGTGGAGACGCAGCGTCATCATTGCCGACGGCGGGTAAATGGCGGGTAAATCAGTACGAAAAAGTCGGTGCAATCACCGCGGCGCCGCACGGCTCTCAGCGGATTTCAACGCTGATGTCCGGGTAGGCCTTCTCGCCGTCGCTGAGGTAATGCCCCAGCGCCCGGTAAGCCATCACGTACAGCACGGCGGCGGCGCACAGGCACAGCAAGGTCACGAGCAGGAATCTGGATTTGCGCACGATAGGCTCCATGGGGAAATTTTCGCCTATTGTAGCGCGGCAAAATAAACGAAAGTTCAATTGCCGGCGGGTCGAGCGCCTCGCACTCATTCGGCGAGGCGGCTCGTATCATTTCTTCAACATGTAGATAAACGAATCGACGGTTTCGCCGCCGGTGGTGGTGACGCTGACCGCTACCCGTTCATACCCCTCGCCTTCGAACGCATCGAGAGTCGACCAATGGTTGACGAGATTAGCTGAACGGAACAGAAAACCGTTCACCCGATTGCCGCTGTTATCCAACACGATGCCCGGGTAGCCCATCTCGGCGCCCCAGCCTTCGTTAAGCAGCGATCCGCCAACGCTGCCTTCTTCCCAGCTGCCGCCGATAGCTTCCATTATGTGTGCGTTGGGTCTGCCCGGCCCCAGGGTGCCGTAAACGAATAAGCTTTGCATTTTTCATTCTGCCACTGACTGAAAGTTAGCGAACGAACATAGCACGACGCGCAGCGGCGAGCCAACGGGAGTACGGGTTACGCAGTCGAGTTTTCAAGGGAGCAAGTAGGGGGAAGAAAATCAAGGGAGTAATGGCACGCCCTATAGGATTCGAACCTATGACCTACGGCTTAGAAGGCCGTTGCTCTATCCAACTGAGCTAAGGGCGCATTGAGATGCGGCAACCTGTGGCTGCGGGTTGGGATTATACGGTCAGAGGTTAGCGAGTCAATGCCTTTTCATGACGTTACGGCGGTGGCCGTGCTTTATGGCGTTTTTTCCGCCAGCGCCCGCACAGCGGCCCCCGCAACGCTGCGTTGCACCAGACCGACCGCGGTGTCACCCGGCGAGCGTTCAGAACGCTGCCGCCCGCTATTCCGCTGCAGGCAAACGCGCGCGGACTGAACGACCGCCGTGATATCGCTCCAGTCGGCATGCTCAACCGCCAGTGTGTTGCAGGTCGCCGCCAGTCTCGCCGCCAACGCGGCGTCGGGACGCGCACTGTTCAAAGAGGGCTGGATCCACGGCGCCCAGACCAGCAATAGCGTGCAACCTACCCATGCGCTGCCGTTCATGCGCACAGCTTCCGCCACAGGGCGTTCAGGCGTGCCCGCCACGACGGCGCCGCCTCATGCTGGCCGAGCTGATGCAGCGCGATAAGCTGCGCACTGTCCGCCGGATGCAGCGAAGAATCGAACACCGTCTCTCCCACATGTTTAGGCTGCGCCGGTTGCTCGTCAGGCTGATGATGCAACGGGTAAAGCCGGGTTATCGCTCTCATGATCCTGCCCTCTTTCGCCCTGTGAACGACCTCAGCGTATGCAAATGCAGGTAAAAATGGCGTAGAGGATCCTGAGGCCGGCATAAAAAAAGCGTAAATCGGCATTGGCAACGGCCGCGAGGGTGATTCTGCGCCTGACAGCGCGCTCAGCTTCTGCCAGAATAGCGGCATCCCCGCTTTTCTTAATTGATGGATTTCCACACTGATGTCAGCAAAGATTATTGATGGTAAAACGATTGCGCAGCAGGTTAGAAACGAAGTGGCTGAGCAAGTGAAACAACGTCTGGCGGCCGGCAAACGCGCCCCAGGGCTGGCGGTTGTGTTGGTCGGCGAGAACCCGGCTTCGCAAATTTACGTCGCCAGCAAGCGCCGCGCCTGCGATGAAGTCGGCTTCCTTTCCCGCTCCTACGATCTGCCCGCTGCCACCAGTGAAGCCGAGCTGCTGGCGTTGATCGACCAGCTGAACGCCGATGAGGAAATCGACGGCATTCTGGTGCAGCTGCCGCTGCCGGCCGGCATCGATAACGTCAAGGTGCTGGAACGCATCCACCCTGACAAAGACGTCGACGGCTTCCACCCGTACAACGTCGGCCGCCTGTGCCAGCGCGCGCCTAAGCTGCGCCCGTGCACGCCGCGCGGCATCGTCACCCTGCTGGAGCGTTATAACATCGATACCTACGGCTTGAACGCCGTGGTGGTCGGCGCGTCCAACATCGTCGGCCGCCCGATGAGCATGGAGCTGCTGCTGGCCGGCTGCACCACCACCGTCACCCACCGCTTCACCAAGAATCTGCGTCATCACGTCGAGAACGCCGATCTGCTGGTGGTGGCGGTCGGTAAGCCGGGCTTCATTCCAGGCGACTGGATCAAACCGGGCGCCATCGTGGTGGACGTCGGCATCAACCGTCTGGAAAGCGGTAAAGTGGTCGGCGACGTCGATTTCGACGCCGCCAGCGAGCGCGCCGCCTACATCACCCCAGTGCCGGGTGGCGTCGGCCCGATGACCGTTGCTACACTGATCCAAAATACCTTGCAGGCCTGCGAGGAATATCACGACGTTCAACCTAAATAAGTAAGGCAGTATGGAAATTTTCAATCTGGACAATCATCCCCACGTCGAACTGTGCGATCTGCTGAAGTTCCAGGGCTGGTGTGAAAGCGGCGGCGCCGCCAAAGAAGTCATCGCCGAAGGGCAGGTGAAAGTTGACGGCAAGGTCGAAACGCGTAAGCGCTGCAAGATCGTCGCCGATCAGGTGGTGGAATTCAACGGCGGCAAGGTCATGGTTAAACCCTAACCCGCAGCCATAGAAAAAGGCGCTGAATTCAGCGCCTTTTTTGTTTTTCCCTGCGGCCGGATTACTTACGGCGCCAGGTGGTGCCCTGCGGGCCGTCTTCCAGCACGATGTTCATCTCGTTCAACCGATCGCGAGCGGCATCTGCCAGCGCCCAGTCCTTGGCAGCACGCGCTTCGTTACGCTGTTTGATCAGCGCTTCGATCTCCGCCACTTCGCCGTCGTCAACCTGAGCGCCCCCTTGCAGGAACTGCTCCGGCTCCTGCTGCAGCAGGCCGAGCACGTTCGCCAGCTTACGCAGCTCCGCCGCCATGCCGTTGGCCGCCGCCATGTCTTCACCCTTCAGGCGGTTAACCTCGCGCGCCAGATCGAACAGCGCCGAGTAGGCTTCCGGGGTGTTGAAGTCGTCGTCCATCGCTTCGCGGAAGCGGGCTTCGAACGCTTCGCCGCCGGCCGGTGCGGCATCGGCGTCGGTACCGCGCAACGCGGTATAGAGGCGCTCCAGCGCGGTGCGCGCCTGTTTGAGGTTCTCTTCGCTGTAGTTCAGCTGGCTGCGATAGTGGCCGGACATCAGGAAGTAACGCACCGTCTCCGCATCGTAATGGCCGAGCACGTCGCGGATGGTGAAGAAGTTATCCAGCGATTTGGACATCTTCTCTCTGTCGATCATCACCATGCCGGAGTGCATCCAGTAATTGACGTACGGGCCGTCGTGGGCGCAGCTCGACTGTGCGATCTCGTTCTCGTGGTGCGGGAACATCAGATCGGAACCGCCGCCGTGAATGTCAAAGTGGGTGCCCAGCTGCTTGCAGTTCATGGCGGAGCATTCGATGTGCCAGCCTGGACGGCCCGGCCCCCACGGCGACTGCCAGCTCGGCTCGCCCGGCTTGGACATCTTCCACAGCACGAAATCCATCGGATTGCGCTTCACGTCGTCGATTTCCACGCGCGCGCCGGCCTGCAGCTGATCCAGATCCTGGCGCGACAGCAGCCCGTATTGCGGATCGCTGTCGATGGAGAACATCACGTCACCGTTGCTGGCCACATAGGCGTGATCGCGATCGATCAGGCGCTGGGTGATCTCGATGATCTCGGCGATATGCTGGGTCGCGCGCGGCTCTTGATCCGGGCGGTCGATCAGCAGCGCGTCGAAGTCGGCGTGCATTTCCGCCAGCATGCGTTCGGTCAGCTGGTCGCAGGTCTCATGATTTTCCGCCGCGCGGCGGATGATTTTGTCGTCTACGTCGGTGACGTTGCGCACATAGTTCAGCGAATAGCCGAGGTAGCGCAGGTAACGCGCCACCACGTCGAAAGCGACAAAGGTACGACCGTGGCCGATGTGACACAGGTCATAGATGGTTACCCCGCACACGTACATGCCCACTTTCCCGGCATGAATGGGTTTGAATTCCTCTTTTTGACGACTCAGGGTATTAAAAATCTTTAGCATCGGGAGATTCCGTGGTGTGCGTGATAACAAAAAAGATAACCGGGCTTCAGGTTTTCCGCCCGGTAGCGTATTGAAACCTGAAGCCTGATCTATTGCAAGGTTAAGGCCATGCTTTGCTGATTTCACGCGAATAAAATGCGCGAAATTCGGCGGTCGGCGTAATTGTTATAATATAACATAAGTGCAATTACCACAGACAGTGCGCGGTTGAGCCGCTGCTGACTCGCTGGGGCGGATATGTTATAAGGGCGGTCTGAATGTTCACTCGCTTTACGTGACGTCTCACTTCACCTTGTTAGGATTAAAACTATGGTTACTTTCCACACCAATCACGGCGATATCGTTATCAAGACCTTTGCTGACAAAGCGCCGGTTACCGTTGAAAACTTCCTGAACTACTGCCGCGCCGGTTTCTACGACAACACCATCTTCCACCGTGTGATCAACGGCTTCATGATCCAGGGCGGCGGTTTCGAGCCGGGCATGAACCAGAAAGCGACCAACGCGACCATCAAGAACGAAGCCAACAACGGTCTGAAAAACACCATCGGTACCCTGGCAATGGCGCGCACCAACGATCCGCACTCCGCCACCGCACAGTTCTTCATCAACGTGGCTGACAACGACTTCCTGAACTTCCGCGGCGAAAACGAGCAAGGTTGGGGCTACTGCGTGTTTGCAGAAGTGGTTGAAGGCATGGACGTGGTCAACAAGATCAAAGGCGTGAAAACCGGCCGCAGCGGCATGCACCAGGACGTACCGGTAGAAGACGTGGTGATCAACAGCGTGACCGTCAGCGAGTAATCGCGGCTGCATGAGTACGCTGTTCATCGCAGATCTGCACTTGTGCGCACAGGAACCGGCAATCACTGCCGGTTTTCTGCGTTTTTTACGGCGCGAAGCGATTCACGCCGACGCGCTGTATATCCTCGGCGACCTGTTTGAAGCCTGGATCGGCGACGACGATCCCGAGCCGCTGCACGCGGAGATCGCCACGGCGCTGAAAGCACTGCAACAGGCCGGCGTGCCCTGCTACTTCATCCACGGCAACCGCGATTTTCTGCTCGGCAAGCGCTTCGCCCGCGCCAGCGGCATGCAGCTGCTGCCGGAAGAAAAAGTGCTGGAGTTGTACGGCCGCAGGATCCTGATCCTGCACGGCGACACCCTGTGCACCGACGATCAAGCCTATCAGCAATTCCGCCGTAAAGTGCACAACCCGCTGATTCAAAAATTGTTCCTGGCGCTGCCGCTGCGCTGGCGACTGAAGATCGCCGCCAACATGCGCGCCCGCAGCCAGCAATCCAACCAGTACAAGTCGGAAGCCATCATGGACGTCAACCCGCAGGCAGTCGAACAGACGATGCTGCGCCACGACGTGCACTGGATGATCCACGGCCATACCCATCGCCCGGCGGTGCACCGGCTGGCATTGAGCAACGGCGAAGCCCATCGCGCGGTGCTGGGCGCCTGGCACGTCGAAGGATCGATGATCAAAGTCAGCGCCGACGCCGTCGAGCTGATCCAATTCCCATTCTGAATTCCGCACTGACGCGCGAGTAAAAATTCGCACTTTCGACGGTGAAAACCGGCGACGCAACCGTTTTCCTCGCCGTGCGCTCATGGTATGCTCTACGCCCTCATTCGGCCCTCAGCCGACGCCAGACAAATCACAGGAGCCTTACACCCATGGGAGCCAACGCCGCTTCAGCCGCCACTACCGGGGCGAAAATCGCAATTGTAATGGGATCGAAAAGTGACTGGGCCACCATGCAGTTCGCCGCCGAAGTCCTGACCCAGCTCGAAGTCCCCTTCCATGTCGAAGTCGTTTCCGCCCACCGTACGCCGGACAAGCTGTTCAGCTTCGCCGAGCAGGCTACCGCCAACGGCTTTGACGTGATCATCGCCGGCGCCGGCGGTGCGGCGCACCTGCCGGGCATGCTGGCGGCGAAAACCCTGGTGCCGGTACTGGGTGTGCCGGTGCAAAGCGCCGCGCTGAGCGGCGTAGACAGCCTCTACTCCATCGTGCAGATGCCGCGCGGCATTCCGGTGGGCACGCTGGCGATCGGCAAAGCCGGCGCCGCCAACGCCGGGCTGCTGGCGATGCAGATCCTGGCGCTGCACGACGCCGCGCTGGCGCAGCGTTTGGCGGACTGGCGTCAGGCGCAGACCGAAGACGTCTTGAATCACCCCGATCCGCGGGAGGACGCATGAAGCCGGTTTGCGTACTGGGCAACGGCCAACTGGGGCGCATGCTGCGCCAGGCCGGCGAACCGCTGGGCATCGCCGTCTACCCCATCGGCATCGATGCCGAACCTGAGGCGGTGCCGTATCAGAACAGCGTCATTACCGCCGAGATCGAACGCTGGCCGGAAACCGCGCTGACGCGCGAGCTGGCCACCCACAGCGCCTTCGTCAACCGCGACATCTTCCCGCGCCTGGCGGATCGCCTGACGCAAAAACAGCTGCTCGACCAGCTCGGCCTGGCAACCGCGCCGTGGCAGCTGCTGGCGAGCGCCGCCGAATGGCCGCAGGTGTTCGCTTCGCTGGGCGAGCTGGCGATCGTCAAACGCCGAGTCGGTGGCTATGACGGCCGTGGCCAGTGGCGCCTGCTCCCGGGCCAGGAGGCCGAACTGCCGGCCGACGCCTATGGCGAGTGCATCGTCGAGCAAGGCATCAATTTCTCCGGCGAAGTGTCGCTGGTGGGCGCGCGCGGCCACGACGGCCGTTCGGTATTCTACCCGCTGACCCACAACCTGCATGAAGACGGCATCCTGCGCACCAGCGTGGCGCTGCCGCAGCCCAACCCGGCGCTGCAGCAACAGGCCGAGCAGATGCTGGCGGCGATCCTGAACGAGCTGAACTACGTCGGCGTGATGGCGATGGAGTGCTTTATCGTCGGCGATCGGCTGCTGATCAACGAACTGGCGCCGCGCGTGCACAACAGCGGCCACTGGACGCAAAACGGCGCGTCCATCAGCCAGTTCGAACTGCACCTGCGCGCGATTCTCGGTTTGCCGCTGCCGCAGCCGGTGGTGAGCACGCCGTCGGTGATGGTCAACCTGATCGGCACCGCCGTCAACGAACAGTGGCTGTCGCTGCCGCTGGTACATCTGCACTGGTATGAGAAAGAGGTGCGCCCGGGCCGCAAGGTCGGCCACCTCAATCTGAACGACCCGAGCGCCGCCGATCTGCAGCAAGCGCTGCAGGCGCTGGCGCCGCTGCTGCCAGGCGAATACCAAAGCGGGCTGGCCTGGGCACAGCAGAAGCTGGTCTAAGGCGCAGCCGCCGAAAGTAAAAAGGGTTAGCCTAAGGCTAACCCTTTTTTTATGACGACAATCTTCTACCGCTGCACTTAATCAGAAAAAATATTCTTATTTTTCCTTAGCATATTTCTTATCATCAGATTCACACCCAAAAAACCGCTGATGCCATATCCAAGCACTGTGACAATGTGATTGCGCAAGAAAGGGTAATTAAGGGCCAGATCGTTAGCGATAAGAATCGAAAACCACGGCAACAATGCAACCAGCAAGATGCCTGTTCCGTTAAAGAATCCCGCTGAAGCAAGGCCACGCTGCCAACGTCCGAGACGTTCGCGCAAAGGCAAATTTTTTAATTCCGGGATACTTTTAAGTGACCAGTAGATTTTCATTCCCTTCGTTCCTGGTGGTAACCCGCAGATAACACATTATAAAACACGAAAATAATACAGTTTAAAGACGATGCCTCTATTTTCTGCAAAGCCGGGTGCTTATCACACCCGGCGTTATAAATAGCCGAATCACCCCTCATAACTGCGGAACAGCGCCCGGCCGCGCAGCAGGCGCACGCCCAGCCAGCCGCCGCACAGCGACAGCAGCAGCGCGCTGGCCAGCGGCAGCGCCCACCACAGCACCGGCGTCGGCGTCCACGGGAAGTCGAACACCCGGCTTTGCAGCAGCCACAGCGCCGCCTCGGCGCCCACCGCCGCCGCGATGCCCGCCACCAGCCCCAGCAGGGCAAACTCGCACCACAGCGTACGGCGCAGCAGCCGTTTGCCGGCCCCCAGCGTGCGGTACACCACCAGCTCCTGGCGGCGCTGACGCATGCCGACCTGCACCTGTGCCAGCAGCAGCAGGCCACCGCACAGCACCACCAGCACCACCATCACCTCCAGCGCGCGGCTGACCTGCTGCAGCACGCCGCCGACCTGTTTCAGGATCGCGCCGATGTCCAGCAGGCTGAGCGTCGGGAACTGGCGGTTGAGCTGGGTTAGCATCTGGCCGTCGCCGTCGTAGCGGAAGCTGGTGAGCCAGGTCTGCGGCTGGCCGTCCAGCGCGCCCGGCGGGAAGATAAAGTAAAAGTTCGGCTTCAGGCTTTCCCAATCCACCTGGCGCAGGCTGGTGACTTTGGCGCTGAACGCCTGGGTATCGCCGCTGAAGGTCAGCGTGTCGCCCAGCGTGATCTTCAGCCGCCCGGCAATGCCTTCATCCATCGAAACTTCGCCGCTTTTCGGCGGCCAGCTGCCCGCCACCAGCGGATTATGATCCGGCAGATCGGCCAGCCAGGTCAGGTTCAGCTCGCGGTTCACCGCCTCGCCGCCCGGATCGTCTTCATGCACCCGCTCGGTCGCCAGCTGCTGGTTTATCTCGGTCAGGCGCACCCGGACGATCGGATAATAGGTTTCCGGCTTGATCTGATGCTTCTGCAGGAAGGTTTTCACCTGCGGCACCTGCGCCTCGGTCATGTTGAGCAGGAAATAGTTCGGGCTATCCGGCGGCAGCTGCTGCTGCCAGCGTTCGAGCAGATCGCCGCGCAGCACCAACAGCAGCGCCAGCAGCATGAACGACAGCGAGAATGCCGCCAGCTGGCTGATGGTCACCCACGGCTGATGCAGCAGGCGGTTAACCGCCAGCCGCAGCGCCAGGCTCTTGAGCGTGATGCGGCGCAGCAGCAGCAGGCTGCCCCAGCCGATACCGCCCAGCAGCAGCGCCAGCACCGCCATACCGGCCAGGATCGCCCACAGCAGCGTGCTGGCCCCCATCAGCACCACCAACAGTGCCACCACAATCGCCGCCGTCACCGGCAGGAAGTAGCGCAGCGGCCACACGTTGGCAGTCACGTCGCGGCGCAGCACCCGCAGCGGCTGGGTAGCCAGCAGCTGGCGATACGGCCGCAGCCCGACCAGCAGCGAAATCAGCACCAGCGCGCCGAGCGCCCAGAGCCACGGCCAGGCGCCGGCGGCGGGCAACGCGGCCGGCAATACCGGCTTCAGCAGGCGAATCAACAGCGCTTCAAATGCCAGCCCGATCGCCCCGCCGCACACCGCCGCCAGCGCCATCACCGCCAACCACTGGCCGATGATCAACTTACGCAGCGCGCCGCGCCCGGCGCCAAGGGTTTTCAACACCGCGATCAGATCGTAGCGGCTGCGGCAATAGTGGCTCATCGCCACCGCCACGGCCGCGATCGACAACAGCAGCGTCAGCAGCGCCGACAGCAGCAGGAACTGTTGGGAGCGCTGCAGCGACTTGCCGAGCGCGCTGCCGGACTCTTGCAGCCCGAACCAGCGCTGATCCGGCGTCAACTGCGGCGTCAGCCGCGCTTCGTAACGCTGAATATCCGGCTCGGCGCCGGCAAACATGTAGCGGTAGGTCAGCCGGCTGCCCGGCTGCACCGCGCCGGTCTTATCGACGTCCGCCAGGTTGATCATGATGCGCGGCGCGGTCTGGAACGGGTTGAAGCCGGCGTCCGGCTCTTGAATGATTTCACCGGCGATGCGCAGCGTAGTGTCGCCCACCTCGAGCGAATCCCCGACTTTCACGTTCAGCAGCGCCAGCAAACGCGGCGCCACCAGCACGCTGCCCGGTTCGGGCTTGATGTTGGCCGGGCGCGTTTCCAGCTTACCGTACAGCGGATAGGCCAGATCGGTGGCTTTCACGTCCGCCAGCTGCGGCCGATCGCCGGCATAGGTCATGGTGGTGAACGACAGTTGACGGCTCAGCTTCAGCCCCTGCTGCTGCGCGTCCAGCAGCCAGCCTTCCGGCACCGGATGCGCGCTGCGCAGCACCCGATCGCCGGCGATAAAGTCGCGGCTCTGTTGGCTGAGCCCTTTGTCCATGCGATCGCTGATGCTGCCCAGCGCCAGCACGCAGGCGACGGAGAGCGTCAACGCCAGCCAAACGATCAGCAGCGACGGCGAGCGCCATTCACGCCAGAACCAGCGCCAGATCATGCTTCCTCCCACAGCTTGCCTTCACGCAGCCGCAGCCGCCGCTGGCAGCGCGCCGCCAGGGTTTCGTCATGGGTCACCAGGATCAGGGTGGTGTCAAAATCGCGGTTGAGGGAAAACAGCAGGTCGGCGATGCGATCGCCGGTCTGACGATCGAGGTTGCCGGTGGGTTCATCGGCGAACAGCACCCGCGGCCGGCCGCTGAAGGCGCGCGCCAGCGCCACGCGCTGCTGCTCGCCGCCGGACAGCTGCGCCGGCAGGTGATCGAGCCGTTTCCCCAATCCCAGCTGTTCCAGCAGCTGCACCGCCTGCTCGCGGCTCTGTCTGTCGCTCTCGCCGCGCAGCAGCGCCGGCAGCTGCACGTTTTCCAGCGCGTTCAACGTCGGCACCAGCATGAACGACTGAAACACGAAGCCGACGTTCCTGGCGCGCAGCGCGGCGCGGCCTTCTTCGTCAAGTGCGGTCAGCGACTCGCCGAGCAGGCGCACCTCGCCCTCGCTGCCGTCATCCAGCCCGGCCAAAATGCCCAGCAGGGTCGATTTCCCCGATCCGGATTCACCAATCAGGGCGATCGTCTGCGCGGGTTTGACAAGCAGCTCGACTCCGGTAAGGATGGTGAGCTGATGCTCACCCTGACCAACGTGTTTACTAAGATGATGAACTTCAAGAACGTTTTCCGCTGGCATCTTCCCTTCCTTTTGCTGTTGGGATTATTCAGTTTACGCGCTGCCGCCGCCGATACCTTGTTGATTTTGGGCGACAGTTTAAGCGCCGGCTACCGCCTGCCGATCGAGCGGGCCTGGCCGACGCTGTTGGCCGAACAGTGGCAGAAAAAACCGGGCGCGCCGCAGCTGGTCAACGCCAGCATCAGCGGCGACACCGCCGCACAGGGGCTGGCGCGTCTGCCCGCGCTGCTGAAACAACATCAGCCGCGCTGGGTGCTGATTGAGCTGGGCGCCAACGACGGCCTGCGCGGTTTCCCGGCGCAGGACGTACAGCGCGATCTCGGCCAGATCATCACGCAGGTGCAACAGGCCGGCGCACAGCCGCTGCTGATGCAAATTCGCATCCCGCCGAACTATGGCCGCCGCTATACCGAGGCGTTCAGCGCCGTCTATCCGGCGCTGGCCAAACAGTTCAACATCCCGCTGCTGCCGTTCTATATGGAACAGGTGGTGGTGAAGCCGGAATGGATGCAGGATGACGGATTGCACCCCAATGGGGACGCCCAGCCGTTTATCGCCACCTGGATGGCGGAGCGCCTGGAACCGCTAGTAAAACATGAGTCTCACTAAATTAGGGTCGTACACTAGGTAAAGTTATGCAAAAAGCGGTATTGATAACCGGCTGTTCCAGCGGGATTGGACTGATTGCGGCGCAGGATCTGCGCAACCGCGGCTACCGGGTGCTGGCTGCCTGCCGCAAACCGCAGGACGTGGAAAACATGCGCCAGCTCGGGCTGGAAGGCATCGAGCTGGATCTGGACGACAGCGCCAGCGTCGAGCGCGCCGCCGCCGAGGTGATCGCGCTGACCGACGGCCGCCTGTACGGCCTGTTCAATAACGGCGGTTTCGGCGTTTACGGCCCGCTCAGTCGCATTTCGCGCAGCCAGCTGGAGCGGCAATTCGCCACCAACCTGTTCGGCACCCACCAACTGACCCAACTGTTGTTGCCCGCGATGCTGCCGCACGGCGAAGGGCGCATTATTCAGACCAGTTCGGTGATGGGCCTGGTTTCCAGCGCCGGGCGCGGCGCCTACGCCGCCAGCAAGTTCGCGCTGGAAGCCTGGTCGGACGCGCTGCGTATGGAACTGCACGGCAGCGGCATTCAGGTCAGCCTGATCGAACCGGGGCCGATCTCCACCCACTTTAACCAGAACGTCAACCAGGCGCAGAGCGATAAGCCGGTGCACAATCCCGGCATCGCCAAGCGCCTGACGCTGCCGCCGGAGGCCATTCTGCCCAAACTGCGCCACGCGCTGGAAAGCCCGCGCGCCAAACTGCGCTACCCGGTGACCCTGTTGGCACACGCCATGAGCGTGCTGCGCCGCATTTTGCCGGGCCGCTGTCTGGATTGGCTGCTGCGCGGCAACGCTTAATTCGCCCGCCGGGGTTGAAGAATGGCGGCGCGCCCCCATCTACACCCCATGGCTCCGCACGATCAGAGAGAAAAAAGATGCTAGCTCAAGCTGTTGTTGATATTAACGAAACTAACCTGCACCAGACGCTGGAACAATCGATGTCCATTCCGGTGCTGTTCTACTTCTGGTCCGAGCGCAGCCAACACTGCCTGCAGCTCACGCCGGTGCTGGACAAGCTGGCAACGGAATACGCCGGTCAGTTCATTCTGGCCAAGGTGGACTGCGACGCCGAACAGATGATCGCCTCCCAATTCGGGCTGCGTTCGATTCCGACGGTCTACCTGTTCAAAGACGGCCAGCCGGTCGACGGCTTCCAGGGCCCGCAGCCGGAAGAAGCGATCCGCGACTTGCTGCAGCGTTTCCTGCCGAAGGAAGAAGATCTGAAACTGGCGCAGGCGCAGGAACTGCTGGCCGCCGGCAACGCCGCCGAAGCGCTGCCGCTGCTGAAAGACGCCTGGCAGAGCAGCCAACAGCGCAGCGACATCGGTCTGACGTTGGCCGAAACCCAGATCGCGCTCAGCCGCAGCGAAGACGCTGAAGCGGTGCTGGCAACCATCCCGCTGCAGGATCGCGATACCCGCTATCAGGGCCTGGTGGCGCAGATTGAACTGTTGAAGCAGGCGGCGGACACGCCGGAAATCCAGCAGCTGCAACAACAGGTGCAACAGCAGCCGGACAACGTCGAACTGGCGGTGCAGCTGGCGCTGCAGCTGCATCAGGTCGGGCGTAACGAAGAAGCGCTGGAACTGCTGATGGGGCATCTGAAGAAAGATCTGGCCGCCGCCAACGGCAACGCGCGCAAGACCCTGATGGACATTCTGGCCGCACTCGGCACCGGCGACGCACTGGCCGCTAAATATCGCCGCCAGCTGTACTCCCTGCTGTACTGATATCCGTCATACCTGAAGCTGCATCCAGGCGGCAAACGTGAGAAGCCCTGGGAGCTTAGATAACTAAGTGACCAGGGATTCGAACGTGCAGCCAACAACGATGCGGCGGGAAAGACGAAGGGATATCAGCGGTAGACCCTCACCCCACCTTCCACGCCCGCCGGGCTGAACAACACCTGCCACAGCTGAATGTTGCGCGAACGGAACGCGCCGGCGCACGCGTTCAGGTAATAGGTGAACATGCGTTCGAAGCGCTCGGAATAACCGCCCGCCAACGCTGGCCACGCCCGTTTGAAGTTCTCCAGCCAGGCCATCAGCGTGCGATCGTAATCGGCGCCAAAGTTGTGCCAATCCTCCATCACGAAACGCCCTTCGCTGGCCTCGGCGATATGCCGCACCGAAGGCAGACAGCCGTTGGGGAAGATGTATTTGTCTATCCAGGCGTCGACGTTGAGATCGGTCTGATTGGAACCGATGGTGTGCAGCAAAAACAGGCCGTCGGGCTTCAGGTTGCGCGCCGCGACGCTGAAATAGGTCTCGTAGTTTTTCGGCCCGACGTGCTCGAACATGCCGACCGACACGATGCGATCGAACTGACGATCCAGATCGCGGTAATCCTGCAGCAAGATCTCGACGTCCAGCCCGGCGCAGCGCGCCTGCGCCAGCTTCTGCTGCTCGGCCGAAATGGTCACACCGTGCACCGTGACGCCGTAGTTTTGCGCCGCAAACTGCGCCAACCCGCCCCAGCCGCAGCCGATATCCAGCAGCGTCATGCCCGGTTTCAGCTGCAGTTTTTCGCAGATCATCCGCAGCTTGTCCTGCTGCGCCTGCTCCAGCGTCTGCGCCTCTTTCCAGTAGCCGCAGGAGTATTGCATGTAAGGGTCAAGCATCGCCCGGAACAGGTCGTTGCCGATGTCGTAGTGCTCTTTGCCCACCTGCCAGGCGCGCTTGCGCGATTGGCGGTTGAACAGCCGGGCATAGGCGATGCGCGCGATGTCGCTCAGGCTTTTCGGCAGCCGCTCATCGACGCCGGCCTGCAAAATGCGGGTGAACAGCATATCCAGCCGTTCGCACTCCCACCAGCCGTCCATATAACCTTCGCCGAAGCCGAGCGAGCCTTCCTGCAAAATGCGTTTGAACAGCGCCGGGTTATGCACCCGGATATCCCAGGCGCGCGGGCCGTTGATGGCGACGCCGGCTTCCGCCAACATCTCCTCCACAATGCGATACCAGCGATCCTTCTTCTGGGCGAGTTCATCAACACTGAGCGAATCCATAACAATCCTTGGCCGAAATGTCATTTCAAAAAGCATAGTCGCAAATAAAAATGACAAATTTTTGACGGTAAATACGCGGGTGTTTTTACTCTAGCCAAGGCGAGCAACATCATGAAATGAATAAAAATTATTGAAATCATGCCATTTAGGCATACTTACCCGCGCCAACGTGGGCGCGGATAAACCGACGGCGGCTAAGGTAAAATAGAGGTGCCGGCCTGGCCCGCCAGCACCGCGTCGATATCCTGCAGGCCACCGATATGCGCCGTCCGCCCGGTGCGATCGACGAAGCGGCTGACCGCCATGATCTTCGGCCCCATGGCGCCGTCCGCCACCGCCATCGGCGCCAGCTCCTGCGTGGTAGCGCGGCGAATGGCGCGCTGGCGCGGCGTGCCCCACTCCTGGTACACCGCGTCGGCATCGGTGAGGATCACCAGATGATCGGCCCCCACCTGCTCCGCCAACAGCGCCGCAGCCAGATCTTTGTCGATCACCGCTTCGCTGCCCGTCAGCCCATGCTCGCCGGCGATCATCGGGATACCGCCGCCGCCGTTGCAGATCACGATGTGCCGCTGCGACAGCAGCAGCGTGATCGCCTCGATGTCGAGGATCTTTTGCGGCGCCGGCGAAGGCACCACCCGGCGAATGTAGTTACCGTCCGCCTTCAGCGTCCAGCCGTATTTGGCCTCCAGCGCCTGCCGCTGCTCCGGCGCATACACCGGCCCGATGAACTTGCTCGGTGCCTGATAATCCGCATCCTGCGCATCCACCAGCACCCGCGTCAGCAGCGTGGACACCGGCTGCTGCGGATGGCTGGCGATCAGCTGCTGCGCCAGCATATAGCCGATCATGCCCTGGCTTTCGGCCACCAGAATATCCAGCGGATAGGGCGGCACGTCGCGGTACGCCAGGTTCTGCAATGCCAGCAGTCCCACCTGCGGGCCGTTGCCGTGCACGATGGCGATGCGGTATTTCTGCGCCAGCTTGCCGATGGCGTCGGCGATGAGGGCGATGCTCTTATACTGATTTTCCGCAGAGAGCACGGCTCCGCGCTGCAACAGGGCGTTGCCGCCCAACGCAATGACCAAGGTTTTCATGGTTTGCACCCGTAGTTGAAATCATACCGTCCCGGCCGGATCCGCGATCCGGCCCTCGTATTCACACCGCGCGCCGCACAGTGCGTTAATCGTCGTCACCCCCAGCCACACGCCCAGCAGCGTGTCCGCTCCCGAGAAGTGCCCCAGGCTCAGCACCGCCGCCACCGCCGCCGATACGTCTTCAGGCGCCCGCAGCCCCTGCGCCAACGCATGCAGCGGCGTGGCGAACACGCCCTGCTCGGCGTAACGCAGGTAGTGCGCGCTCACCAGCGTGGTCAGCGCGTCCAGCGGTGGCGTCTGGGCGAAAAACGGCGCCAGTCCGGCGATCCGGATTCGGCTGTCGAGGTGCGCGCTCAGCAGCAGGCCGAGCACGGTGTCGTCGTTGCTCGGCGTCAGCCCCGGCCCCTTGCCCAGCGCATGGCGCCAGTCGACCGTGTCGCCCCGTAGCCAACGGGAGAACTCCCGCACCAGCGCGGCCGGTTCCGGCGTTAACGGCTGTGTCACCAATCGGCCCAGCTCGCCGTGCAACCCGCACTGCGCCGTGCAGCGCTGCAATACGGCCGTCAGCAGGCGATCGGCAATGGCCGCGCGCAGTACCAACGCCAGATCCCGCGCCGCCGCGGCGGGCCGAACCAGGAGCGCATCCAACGTGATGCCGGCGGCGGAGAAAGCGCAGCGTCGCGCGGACGGCGCCGCATGACGCACGCGGTCGAAATCCCGCGTACCGAGCTGCCACCCCATCGGGCTCAGGCCGCTGCCGGCGCGGTGCAGCGTCAGCAGCCGCGCGTTTTCCGTCAGGAAATTGATCGCGTTGTTGAAGCTGCCGACGCAGCGCAGCGCGCCGTAATCCTGCGTCGCATGGCGGCTGCCGGCCAACGCGATAATGTCCATACGCCCCTCCGTTCGCCTACGCCGTAATGCCGAGCTTATCGGCCAGCGCTTCGATCGCTTTCTCGAAGCAGCCGAGCGGTGCACGCACCGTGCCGGCGCCAATTTGCCCGACCCCGGCTTCGCGGTGGGCGATGCCGGTGTTGATCAGCGGCGTGATGCCGGTTTCCACCACCCGGCGCGCATCCAGCCCCAGGCAGGCGCCCTGGAAGTCCCAGGTCGGGATCTGCAGCATCATGTTGCGCTCGAGGTAGATCTCCGCCATTTCCTCAGAGATGTCGGTGGCGGCGCTCATGCCGCCGGAAGCCCCGACAAAGCGCGTCACGCCCGGGGCCGCGACCATCGCCGCGCCGCCAATGCCGAAGGTTTCGGTGATCGCGCTGTCGCCGATGTCCGGGTTGGCGTCCGCCTGGCTGAAGCCGGAGAAGAACAGCCCTTCCGGCGTGTTCACCGGCGCGGTGAACCACCGATCGCCCATGCCGCTGATCTTGATGCCGAAATTCTTGCCGTTGCGGGTCATTACCGTGACGATGGTGCCCTGTTCAATCTCCGCCCCGGCGTCCATCGCCGCCTTGCAGTAGGCCATCGCCAGATTGAGGAAGAACTGATCGGTGATGCTGAGGAACTGCATCACCTGCGCCAGCTCCGCCTTATCGCGAGGCAGCAGGCTAATCTCCGGCGCCAGCCTGCGCATCAACAGCGCCGAGGCCGCGATATTGCGCTGGTGGAATTCGTCCCCCATGCTGATCGCCTGCGCCATCAAGGCGGTCAGATCGATCCCTTCGTCCAGCGTCGCCAGCACCGCTTTCAGCACCGGGGCCAGCGAGTCGCGCATCCAGCGTAGGCGCTGCTGCACGTCCTCACCGTAGGCGCCGAAGCGCATCACTTTGCCGATGCCTTCGTTCATGTTGCAGTAGGCGTAATTGCCGTGAACGGTGTTCCTGACCACCACCATCGGCATGTGGGCCGAGGTGATGCCGCCCATCGGCCCCACCGCACTCACGCTGTGGCACGGGATAAACTCGATTTCCCCCTGCTCCAGCAGCGTCAGCGCCTGCTGCTCATCCTGCGCCCAGCCTTCAAACAGGCAGGCGCCGATGCAGGCGCCGCGCACCGGGCCGCTCATTTCTTGCCAGGTGACCGGCGGGCCGGCGTGCAGCAGCTTGCGCCCTTCGGCCAGCTGCGGGATCAACCGGTGCGCCAGATCCACATCCTGCCAGTGCGGGCGCGCCTCGCGGATACGGGCGATAACGGCGGCGTTTGCTTGCTCAATCGTTGCGTACATAGCGGTTCCTTACTTTAATTTTTTCAAGATGTTGGCTAATCGTTGATCGCCACCGGCCACCGGCGCCCACTGGTAATGCACCACCGGGATATCGCTGGTTTGCAGGTCATCGGCGAAGCTGCGCAGCCCGGCGTTGATCACCGCGACGCCGTCCAGCAAGGCCGGCCGTTCGCGTTCAGGTGCGGATAAGACGGGAGTAATCAGCTGATGCGCCAGCGCGACCGCCGCCGGCAGCGACGGCATTACCGCGATGCCGGCCTCCTGCAGGGTGGCGATTTGCCGCGAGCGCTGCTGCGGATCCTGTTCGGTGCCGGTGACGGTGGCGATCGCCGCCAGCGGGTGAGCCGCGCCGCGCGCCGCGCGCACGTTGGCCACCTCGGCCGCCAGCGACGCCGCCGGATCGTCCTGAGCGCCGAAGCCGATCACCACGTCCAGCAGCAATACGCCGGTCTGCGGCTGCTGCGCCAGGCGGGCGATCTCTTGATTGCGGGCGGTCGGGTCAATCATCGGGTGCGGGCGCCCCTGGGTATAAAAGTCATCACCCATGTCGATGATGCGATGGCCGTCGGCCACCAGCATGGCGCCGCGCGGATGCTCGCTATCCACCGGCAGGGACAGTTTTTCCGCCAGCAGCATCGCGCATTCGGCCGCCAGCGTGCCGCCGGCGTACAGCCCGGCGATTTTGCCGCCGGGCACCGCAGGCTGTTGCGCCGCCTGTTGCTGCACGCAACCCAGCATCGCCGCCAGCCGCGCCGCTTCATCCAGCGTGGCGGCGAACGTGATGTTGCCCTCCTGGCGCACGGCAGACTGCGCGCCGAGGAACAGCGCCACCACCGGCTTGCCGAGCGCTTTCATCTCGTCGATCACCCGCTGGCGCACTTCGGGCGCCGGCGGCTTGGACACGAACGCCAGCACAAGACTCTGCGGATCCGCCGCCAGCATGCGCAGCGCGCTGATGGCGCTGATGCCGCCGATCTCCGCCGTCAAATCCCGCCCGCCGAGGCCGATAGCGTGCGAGATGCCCTGGCCCGCCAGGGTAATTTGCGAAATAAGCTCCTGAATGCCGGTGCCGGAGGCGCCCACCACGCCGATAGATCCGGCGGGTGCCACGTTGGCGAACGCCAGCGGCGCACCGGCAATGCAGGCGGTGCCGCAGTCCGGCCCCATCACGATCAGCCCGCGTTCACGCGCCTTGGTTTTCAGCGCCACTTCCTGCGCCGGGCTGACGTTGTCGGAGAACATCATCACGTTGCAGCCGTCTTCCAGCGCGCTATCCGCCAACTCCGCCGCGTATTCGCCGGCGATCGAGATCAGCGCCAGATTGGCGGCGGGCAGCTTCTGCCTGGCGGTGCGCCAGCTGCGCGCCCGCAGCAGTTTTTTGCCGCCCTGGCTCCCCTGCGCAATCGCCTTGAGCGCCGTCTCCAGCGCCACGCCGATCTCCTCGGCGATCGTCTCGTCGGCGGACTCCGCTTTGATCGCCACGCAAATATCGTTCGGCGTCGCTTCGCTAAACTGCGGGTGCCAGAAACCGGTCACCTCCAATAAGGATTTATTGGCCGGCGTCCCCATCATGACGGATATTTCCTCGACCTTGGGAGATTCACTGAGTTTGCGGGAGATCAACATCAGGCTGACGGAATCCTGAAAGCTCCCCTTTTTAATAAAAGCATGGATCATGGTGATATCCTTAAGACAGCATTTAATAATATCGGCAATATTTCCCGCACCGGCGGCACGGCGATGCATTGAATCCAGCGAAAAGGTTAATTATCAAGCTACAAATTAAAATCACGCCCAGAGGTGAGTACGGTCACACTTTTTCTATTGTTAGAAAAAATAACTTAATCGCCTGAATATTAGTTAATCCAGACGGGAAAAAGCATTTATAAAAAACTTCTAACAATGGCGATTTAATTCAACGAATTTTTAATCCAATCGGATAAAACGCATCTGGATCACATTATTCCCCCCCGGTATTTATACATTACAACGCAGAGGCGAATTAAATAAACCGTAGTGATAAAAGGACTGTATATGAAGGTCTCTAAACAACAATTACATCAGCTTATCCAGCAAAAAATTCACGCCGCCGGCCTGAGCCAGGAACACGCCGGCATCGTCGCCGATGTGCTGGTTCATGCCGATGCGCGCGGCATCCACTCCCACGGCGCGGTCAGGGTCGAATACTATTCCGAACGTATCAGTAAAGGCGGCACCAACAATCACCCGCATTTCACCTTCGAAAAAACCGGCCCCTGCAGCGCCATTTTCGACGGCGACAACGGCGCCGGGCACGTGGCGGCCAAGCTGAGCATGGATCGCGCCATCGAGATGGCGAAAGAGAACGGCGTGGCGGTAGTGGGCGTGCGCCGCATCGGCCACAGCGGGGCGCTGTCGTACTTCGTGCAGCAGGCGGCGCGCGCCGGCATGGTCGGCATTTCGCTGTGCCAGTCCGATCCGATGGTGGTGCCGTACGGCGGCGCCGAAGTCTACTACGGCACCAACCCCATCGCCTTCTCCGCGCCGGGCGAAGGCGACGAGCTGATCACCTTCGATATGGCCACCACCGTGCAGGCCTGGGGCAAAGTGCTGGACGCCCGTTCGCGCAACGCCGCCATTCCCGACACCTGGGCGGTGGACGCCGAGGGCAAGCACACCACCGATCCGTTCGCCGTCAGCGGGCTGCTGCCGATCGCCGGGCCGAAAGGCTACGGCCTGATGATGATGGTCGACGTGCTGTCGGGCATTTTGCTCGGCCTGCCGTTCGGCAAACACGTCAGCTCGATGTATCACGATCTCAGCGCCGGCCGGGAATTGGGCCAATTGCATATCGTGCTGAACCCGGGTTATTTCACCAACGAATCCGCATTCCGTAAAAATATCAGTCAGGTCATGAAAGAATTGAATGCCGTTAAACCGGCGCCAGGCGTCAGCAAAGTGCTTTACCCGGGGCAGAATAGCCATGCGCGTGAAATGGAAAGCGAGAAAAACGGTATCGAAATCGTCGACGATATTTATCAATACTTAATTTCAAATGCTATTTACCAGCGCTCTTACGACCATAAAGATCCCTTCGCCAGTTAACGCACTCTTATTATCGTGGGCTTTTTGCGCCGCGGCTCGCGGTTGATATGTCAGAGCCGGGGAGAAAAAGAAAACCTTCATCAGCGCGCTCAGCGCAATAGGTCGGCCGGTGGCGTATATCCCCGCCCTGACCGCATCGCCGCTGAGACACAACATGCGGGCAGGTAAACATGAAAGACTTCCAACAAGAAATCCGTGATATTTCCGGCTGGTTATCGAAAATCGGCGCCGACCCCAGCGGCGGCATGACGCGTTTGCTTTATACCCCGGAATGGATCGAAGCGCAGCACGCGTTGAAAAACGCCTTCGAGGCCGCCGGGCTGAACACCCATTTTGATGCAGTCGGCAACCTGTTCGGCCGGTTGGAGGGCAGCAAATACCCCGACCAGGTGATTCTCTCCGGGTCGCACATCGACACGGTGGTCAACGGCGGCAACCTCGACGGCCAGTTCGGCATCGAAGCCGCCTTCATGGCGATCAAACACCTCAAGGACACCTACGGCCCGCCGCTGCGCAGCCTGGAAGTCATCGCGCTGGCGGAAGAAGAAGGCAGCCGTTTTCCTTATGTGTTCTGGGGCAGCAAGAACATCGTCGGCCTGGCCCGGCGGGAAGACGTGCAGCACATTACGGACGCCAAGGGCGTCGGCTTCGTCAACGCCATGCGCGACGCCGGCTTCGATTTCCCTCCGCCGCATCAGCCGCTGCGCAGCGACATCGCGGCCTTCGTCGAGATCCACATCGAGCAGGGCAAGGTGTTGGAAACCGAAGGCAAAACCATCGGCGTGGTGACCAGCATCGTCGGCCAACGGCGCTATGACGTGCGGCTGCAGGGCGAAGCCAACCACGCCGGCACCACCCCGATGAGCTACCGCCGGGATACCGTGCACGCCTTCAGCCGCATCTGCTGCGAATCGATCGCCAAGGCGCGCGCCGAAGGCGATCCGCTGGTGCTGACCTTCGGCAAGGTGGAGCCGAAGCCAAACACCGTCAACGTGGTGCCGGGCTTCACCCACTTCACCCTCGACTGTCGCCACACCGATCAGGCCGCGCTGCTGCGCTTCACGCAGGAGATCGAGCAGGATATCCAGCGCATCTGCGCCGAGATGGGCATCGAGGTCGAGATCGATCTGTGGATGGACGAAGCGCCGATCCCGATGAACGAACAGCTGGTGGCCTGCGTCAGCCGCCTGTGCGAAACGCAGCGGCTGAATTACCGCATGATGCACAGCGGCGCCGGACACGACTCGCAAATCTTCGCCCCGCGCGTGCCGACGGTGATGATGTTCGTGCCGAGCATCGCCGGCATCAGCCATAACCCGGCGGAAAAAACCGCCGTCGCCGATCTGAACGAAGGGGTGAAAATCCTGGCGCAGACGCTGTATCAGCTGGCCTACACCGAACAGGGGGCCGAGGCATGAGCAACGATATCGACCCGCGCTACTGGAAAAAGATCGTCGTCGTGCTCTGTCTGGGCTGGGCGGTGATCTGGATCTATCGCACCGTCCTGACGCCGATCTTCCCCGAGATCCAACAAACCATCGGCGCGCACTCCAATGCGGAAATGGGGCTGATCGCCAGCTTCTACTTCTTCGCCTACACCGGGATGCAGATCCCGGCGGGCATCCTGGTGGACAAATTCGGCAAGAAGGTGGTGCTGATCCCGGGCTTCTGCCTGTTCATCATCGCCACGCTGCTGATCGGCAACGCCACCAGTCTGACCATGGTCTATGCCGGCAGCCTGCTGGCGGGCATGGGCTGCGGCTCTTATTACGGCTCGGCCTACTCCCTGTCGTCGGAGAATATCCCGCTGGAACGCCGTGGCCTGGCGACCGCGGTGATCAACAGCGGCTCGGCGCTCGGCATGGCGATCGGCCTGATCGCCTCCAGCCTGCTGGTGAAAAGCTTCAACATGAACTGGCAGATCATGCTGTTCATCATCACCGGCCTGCTGGTGGTGATGACGCTGGTGTTCGCCGTGGTCATCAAAGGCTCGCAGCCCCAAGCCCCGGTGGCCGTCAGCCAGACCGTTGCACCGACGGCGATCGCGCCCGAAGAGGACGGCCAGGCCAGCGGCCTGTTCAGCCTGCGCATGATCTCCGCCTACGCGATGTACTTTGCCACCTGCTACGGCTACTACATGATAGTCACCTGGCTGCCCTCGTTCCTGCAGCAAGAGCGCGGCTTTGAAGGGGTGGCCATCGGCTTCTCCTCCGCGCTGGTGGCGTTCGCCTCGGTGCCGGGCGCGCTGTTCTTCAGCCGCATGTCCGACCGTTTCCGCAACAAGAAGGTGCAGCTGATCATTTTCCTCGAGCTGTGCGCGGCGGTGATGCTGGTTTGCACCGTCATTTCGCCGGACTCCACCATGCTGCTGATCAGCCTGATCCTGTACGGGTTGCTGGGTAAGCTGGCGGTCGATCCGATCATGATTTCCTTCGTCGCCGACAACGCGCCGAAGAAAGGCTATGGCACCAGCTTCGGCGTGTTCAACTTCTTCGGCATGTCCTCGTCGGTGATCGCCCCCTTCCTCACCGGCGTGATCTCCGACAGCACCGGCTCCAAGGTGATGGGCTTTTACATCTCCGCCGCCATCCTGCTGGTGGGCACCGCCATTTTCTTCACCGTCAACGTCTTGATGAAACGCACTACGCCAACCCGAACGGCCACCGAGGCCTGACGGCGCTTTTTTACCGGGCGCCGCCGCGGCGCCCTTTCAACGATCAGGAGAATCAACGTGGGTTACTTCAACAATCAAACCGGTTATCCAACCGACATTCTGTCAACGCGCGCCATCATCAAACGCGGCAACTATGCGCTGATCCCGCCGAACGGCCTGGTGCGCAACGTCATTCCCGGTTTTGAAAACTGCGACGTCACCATCTTGTCAACGCCGAAACTGGGTGCCACCTTCGTCGATTATCTGGTGACGCTGCACGACTGCGGCCGCAATACCAAAGGCTTTGGCGGCGAAGAGCTCGAAACCTTCGTGTACGTCATCGACGGCGCCATCACCGCTTCCGCCGACGCCACCGACTACCCGCTGACCGCCGGCGGCTACCTTTACTGCCCGGCGGGCGTCACCCTGCGGCTGGAAAACGCCAACGGTGGCCAATCCAGCCGCCTGTTCCTCTACAAACGCCGCTATCAGCGCATCAAAGGCTACGAGGCGCACGTGGTCAGCAACAACGTCGCCAACCTGGAGCAGATCCACTACGAGGGCATGAGCGAGGTGATCCTGCAGGATCTGCTGCCGAAAGATCTGGGCTTCGACATGAACATGCACATCCTCTCCTTCGCCCCCGGTGCCAGCCACGGCTACATCGAGACCCACGTGCAGGAGCATGGCGCCTACATTCTCAGCGGCGCCGGCGTGTACAACCTGGACAATGAATGGATGCCGGTGAAGCAAGGCGACTACATCTTCATGGGCGCCTATGTGCAGCAGGCGGGCTATGCGGTGGGCCAGGAAACCTTCAGCTACATCTACTCCAAGGACTGCAACCGCGACGTCGAGCCGTAAGCGCTTCGCCGCCAAAACCAAGGCCACCTGCTCGCGCAGCGTGGCCTTCTTTTTTTATCCCAATCGCCGGCCGATGCGCATTACGCGGGCTACGTTGGCAGCGCTGCGCTGCAGGTTGAGTTCCCCTTGCGACAGCGCGACCTCCAGCGTACTCAGACGCGGCAGAATGCTGAACATCGCGTCGATTCCCTGCGCGTGCAGCGCCTCTGCCCCTTCCTCCACCACGCCGGCCAACGCGATGACCGGCAGGCCGCGCGCCCGCGCCAGACGAGCGACGCCGGACAGCGCCTTGCCGCCCAGCGTTTGGCTGTCGATGCGCCCTTCGCCGGTGATCAGCAGATCGGCCTCCGCCAGCGCCTGCTCCAGGCCCAGCGCCGCCATCACGATCTCGATGCCCGGCTTCAGCGTTGCGCCGAGAAACACCTGGCAGGCGATCCCCATGCCGCCCGCCGCCCCGCCGCCGGCGACCTGCCGCACGTCGTGGCCGGTGCTCTGGCGGATCACCTCGGCATACTGCGCCAGCCCCTGCTCCAACTGCGCCACCATCACCGCCGTCGCGCCCTTCTGCGGCCCGAACACCGCCGCCGCGCCGCGCGGTCCCACCAGCGGATTGTCTACGTCGCAGGCGACCTCAATCCGGCACTGCCGCAGGCGTGCGTCCAGCATGCTGAGATCGATTCCGCTCAGCGTCGCCAGCTCGCCGCCGCCCCACGGCAGCGTCTTGCCGTCCGGGCGGTAGAAACGCCCGCCCAGCGCCTGCACCATGCCGACACCGCCATCCACCGTGGCGCTGCCGCCGATGCCGAGGATCAGGTGGCGAATGCCCTGATCCAGCGCATGCAGGATCAGTTCGCCGGTGCCGTAGCTGGTCGCCAGCAGCGGGTTACGACGCTCCGCCGGCGTCAGCATCAGCCCGCTGGCCGCCGCCATTTCGATCACCGCCGTTTTGCCGTCGCCGCTGACGCCATAAAATGCCGCCACCCGTTCCCCCAGCGGCCCCGTGGCGCTCACGCTCACCTTGCGCCCGCCGGTAGCGGCCACCAGCGCGTCCACCGTGCCTTCGCCGCCGTCGGCGATCGGCAGGCAGACGCACTCGGCATCGGGATAAACCTCGTGAAAACCGCGCGCGATCGCCCGCGCCGCCCGTTTCGCGCTAACGCTTTCTTTAAATGAATCCGGTGCAATAACAATTTTCATGACGCATCCTTTATTCGAGACGAAATAAAAATGGCCATGCCTTCCCCCGCTGAATTAATCAGATGAGAAATGCATGGCGAAATAAAATAAAACTGTTGCCGACTATTTAATGAAGATGACGAGAAGTGTTATTTATTGACCCATTTTGCCGGCACGCTATAGGTTAATATCGCCCCCAGTATCATCATTGTCGATAAGACGCACATCGCCACTAAATTACTGTGGGTCAGCTGTTTGAAATAGCCGATGATATAAGGCGAAATAAAGCCGCCGATATTGGCGATGGAATTGATGAGCGCAATGCCCGCCGCAGCGCAAGTGCCGGTAAAAATGGCGTTCGGTAGGCTCCAGAACAGCGGCGACGGCACCAGGCTCGACGCCACCGCCACGCACAGCGCCGCCATCACCACGTGCTTGTTGTCCGGGAACAGGCCGATGAAGATCAGCGACACTGCGGCGATGCAGAACGGTACGATGATGTGCCAGCGCCGCTCGCGATGCTTGTCCGAACTGCGCGCGGCCACCAGCATCGCCACCACCGCCAGCATATAAGGCAGCATGGTCAGCAACCCGATATCCATCACCGAGGTCACGCCGGTGTCGCGAATGATGGTCGGTACCCAAAACGCCAGCCCGCCCTGGCCCATCACGGTGCAGAAGCAAATCAGCCACATTTTGGTGAACGCGGACGATCTCAGCATGCTCTTCATCGTCCACTCCTGCCCGCCGGCGGCGCCCTGGCGCGGCGCGCTCTGCGCCATATCCTCTTTGATCAATGCCTTCTCCTGCGGGCTGAGCCACGTGGCGCTCTGATAGGTATTATCCAGGAAACAGAAGATGACAATGGCGATCAGCAGCGCGCGCGGGCCGCTGATAAAGAACAGCCACTGCCAGCCGGAGAGATTCATCAGGCCGTTCATGTGCTCGATGATCCACCCGCACAGCGGGCCGCCGATGATGTTGCTGACCGGGATGCCGCACACGAACAGCGCCGTCATCTTGGCGCGCTGGCTGGAGGGAAACCACAGCGTCAGGTAGAGGATCACGCCGGGGTAAAAACCGGCCTCCGCCAGCCCCAGCAGAAAACGCGCCAGGTAGAATTGCCAGGGGTTGGTGATAAAGACGCTCAGCATCGAGATCGCCCCCCACACCACCATCAGCAGCGCGATGATCTTTCTGGCACCATAGCGACTCAGCAGAATGTTGCTGGGTACCCCGGCGATGATATAGCCAATGAAAAATACCCCGGCCCCCAGCCCGTAAACGGCTTCAGCCATCGAGACGTTGCCGTTCAGAATATCGGGCATCATTTGGAATTTCGAAAACGAAATCCCCACCCGGTCGAGATAACCGACGATATAGCTCACTAATAGAATGGGCATAATGCGCCAGGCGATTTTTCGATATAAACGACTTTTGTCAGGGGCGGTAAGAATATCTTTATCAATAACAGCATTATCGGTTGCCATATTCAGTGTCTCCTTGGGTTGGCATCCTGCTTTTTACTTTTTATTGTGCTGAATCATTTTTATTGGATTGGCGGGGACCCTCTTTATTTATCATAAAGAGGGCGCTATTAATGTCGAACATCTCTGATTCTAATGATAAGCCGGCAAATTAAATGCCGGCGGGCGCCTTAGCCGGCTACCCGGTGGTTGCCCATGATTTCCAGCGCCCGCACCAGCGCGGAGTGATCCAGTTCGCCGTCGCCATTGGCGGCGCAGACGTTGAACAGCTCCTGGCAGGTGGCGGTATTCGGCAGGCTGAGCGCCAGCGCCTTCGCGCCCTGCAGCGCCAGGTTGAGATCCTTCTGGTGCAGCGAGATGCGGAACCCCGGCGCGAACGCCCGCTTGATCATCCGCTCGCCGTGCACCTCGAGGATACGCGACGAGGCGAAGCCGCCCATCAGGGCTTCACGTACCCGGGCCGGATCGGCACCGGCGCGCGAGGCGAACACCAACGCTTCACTGACCGCTTCAATGGTCAGCGCCACGATGATCTGATTGGCGACCTTACAGGTTTGCCCGTCGCCGTTGCCGCCGATCAGCGTGATGTTCTTGCCCATCAGCGCCAGCAGCGGCTTCACCCGTTCGAAGGTCGCTTCCTCGCCGCCCACCATGATGGTCAGCGTGCCCTGTTTGGCGCCCACTTCGCCGCCGGAAACCGGCGCGTCCAGGTACTGGGCGCCCAGCTGGTTGATGCGCTGCGCGAATACTTTGGTCTCCAGCGGTGAAATGGAGCTCATGTCCACCACCACTTTGCCGTTCAGCTTGCCGGCGGCGCAGCCGCGTTCACCAAACAGCACCTCCTCCACCTGCGGCGTATCCGGCACCATGATAAAGATCACGTCCGCCTCATCCGCCACCTGCTGCGGATCGCGGCAGGCGATGGCCCCTTGTTGCAGCAGCGCCGCCGGTACCTCATGCCGGGTGTGGGCATAAAGCGTATGCCCGCCCGCCAGCAGCTTTTCCGCCATTGGCGCGCCCATGATGCCCAGACCAATAAATCCCACGTTCATTTTCATCTCCTCAAGACAGGTATTTTTTAATCCATGACAGGCCGCTTTCCGTGGTGGTGAGCGGTTTGTATTCACAGCCGATCCAGCCGCGGTAACCCATGCGATCCAGCTGCGCGAAGATAAACTCGCAGTTGATTTCGCCGGTGCCCGGCTCGTGACGCCCCGGGTTGTCGGCGACCTGAATGTGGTCGATCTTCGCCAGCAGGCGCTCGAGGGTCTGCGTCAGCTCTCCCTCCATGCGCTGCATGTGGTAAAGGTCGTACTGCAGATACAGGTTGGGGCTGCCGATCGCTTCGATCAGTTCGATCGCCTGCCGGGAGGTTTGCAGGTAGAACTGCGGCATGTCGTAGCGGTTGATCGGTTCGATCAGCAGTCGGATATTCTTTTGCGCCAGAGTGTCGGCGGCGTAGCGCAGGTTCTCCTTCACCCGTTCGTCGGTGGTGTGGCGGCTGACGGCGGGATCCGGATTGCCGATCAGGCAGTTGATGCGATCGCAGCCCAGCGCCTGCGCATACTCGATCGCGCGCCCGACGCCGTCGCGGAACTCCGCTTCGCGCCCCGGCAAACAGGCGATGCCCCGTTCGCCCGCCGCCCAGTCACCGGCCGGCAGGTTGAACAGCACCTGGTTCAGGCGATGCGCCTCCAGTTCGCTGCGCAGCGCGGCGATCGGGTAGTCGTAAGGGAACATATATTCCACCGCGCTGAAGCCCTGCTCCTTCGCCCGGCGGAAGCGCTGCAGGAAATCGACTTCGGTGAACAGCATGGACAGATTGGCTGAAAATTTCGGCATGGCGAGATTCCTCAACGGTAATCAAAGAAGTTGACCGAGGTCGGTGCGTCTTCCGGCGTTGCCGCCACCGGTTCAAACTCATTGACGTTATCCAGCTCGGTACCCATGGAAATATTGGTGACGCGCTCCAGGATGATTTCCACCACCACCGGTACCCGGTGCTGCTGCATCAGTTCCTGGGCCTGACGGAACGCCGGCGCGATCTCTTCCGGTTTGAACACCCGCAGCGCCTTGCAGCCCAGTCCTTCCGCCACCTTGACGTGATCGACACCGTACTCGCCAATCTCCGCGTTGTTGATGTTTTCAAACGACAGCTGCACGCAGTAATCCATATCGAACCCGCGCTGCGCCTGGCGGATCAGCCCCAGATAGGCGTTGTTCACCAACACGTGGATATAAGGCAGCTTGAACTGCGCGCCGACCGCCAGCTCTTCAATCATAAATTGGAAATCATAGTCGCCCGACAGCGCGACCACCTTGCGCTGCGGATCGGCGGCGCATACGCCCAGCGCCGCAGGCAGCGTCCAGCCCAGCGGGCCGGCCTGGCCGGCGTTGATCCAGTGGCGCGGTTCGAAAACGTGCAGCATTTGCGCGGCGGCGATCTGCGACAGCCCGATGGTAGTGACGTAGCAGGCATCGCGGCCAAAGGCGCGGTTCATCTCTTCATACACCCGCTGCGGCTTGACCGGCACGTTGTCGAAGTGGGTCTTGCGCAGCAGCGTTTGCTTGCGCTGCAGGCAGGCGGCGCACCAGGCGTCGCGATTCGGCAACTCGCCGCGCTCGAAGCGGCGCTGCGCCGTGTCCACCAGCATTTGCAGCGCGATGCGCGCATCGGAAACGATGCCCAGATCCGGGCAGATCACCCGGCCAATCTGCGTCGGCTCGATATCGATATGCACCACCTTGCGCCCGGCGGTGTACTTGTCCACCGAGCCGGTGTGGCGGTTGGCCCAGCGGTTACCGATGCCGAACACCAGATCAGAATCCAGCAGGTTGGCGTTGCCGTAGCGGTGCGAGGTTTGCAGGCCCGCCATACCCGCCATCAGCGGGTGATCGTCCGGAATGGCGCCCCAGCCCATCAGCGTCGGGATCACCGGCACGTTGCAGATCTCCGCCAGCTGCTGCAGCAGATCCGCCGCATCGGCGTTGTGAATGCCGCCGCCGGCGATGATCAACGGCTTTTTCGCCGCGCACAGCAGATCCAGCGCTTTGTCGATCTGCGCCTGGGTAGCCGCCGGCTTATAGGCGGGCAGTGAAGAGTAGGTGTCCGGATCGAACTCGATCTCCGCCATCTGCACGTCGAAAGGCAAGTCGATCAGCACCGGCCCCGGCCGGCCGGAACGCATCAGGTGAAACGCCTGTTGCAGCACGCGTGGCACCAGCGCCGGTTCCTGCACGGTGACCGCCATCTTGGTCACCGGCTTGGCGATCGATTCGATGTCTACCGCCTGGAAATCCTCTTTGTGCAAACGCGCGCGCGGCGCCTGGCCGGTGATGCACAGGATCGGAATCGAATCGGCGGAGGCGGAGTAAAGGCCGGTGATCATGTCGGTGCCCGCCGGGCCGGAAGTGCCGATGCACACGCCGATGTTGCCGGCGGCGGCGCGAGTGTAGCCTTCCGCCATGTGCGAGGCCCCTTCCACGTGCCGCGCCAGGTAGTGTTTGATGCCGCCGTGCCGCCGCATCGCGTCGTAGAACGGGTTGATCGCCGCGCCGGGCACGCCGAACGCGGTGGTGATCCCTTCTTTTTCCAGCACGTGCATTGCCGCGTCTACCGCTCGCATAATTGCCATGTGATGTTCTCCTTAATTTATTGGAAAATTTTTCCAACTTTAAATTACGGTCAAAAAAACCCGTTTGCTCATCAAACGGGGAGTCTTGCTCCGCGCCGGTTCAGCCCGGCGCGCGACGTTTATGCCTTGCTGCGCGATTCGCCCAGCGCGGCGCTGATGTCTCTGGCCACCTCACCCACCAGTTCGCCCAGCTCCTTGAACCGCTCCTTGCCGACCCGCGAACTGGGCCCGGAGATGGAAATGGCGGCGATCACGTTGTTGTTGCGATCGAAAATCGCCGAAGCCAGGCAGTTCAGGCCGAGCGCGTGCTCTTCATCGTCGATGGTGTAGCCCTGCGCCAGCGACTGATGCAGATCCTTACGCAGCAGGTTCACGCTGGTCAGCGTCTTCGGCGTGTAGGATTGCAGCCCCGAACGCACGATCAGATCCAGCATCTCCTCTTCCGCCAGCGGGTACAGCAGCGCCTTGCCGGCGCCCGAGGCGTGCAGCGGCAAGCGGCTGCCCAGCGGCGCGCACATGCGCACCATCGCCTGGCACTCGCATTGACGAATCAGCACCGCGTCGAAATTGTTGCGGATCGCCAGGTTGGCGGTCTCGCCGGACAGCAGCATCAGCCGGCGCATGAACGGCCCGGCCACCGATACTACGTCGCGATCGTTCATGTAAGCGGAACCGACGGTGAACGACTGAATGCCGATATGCCACCAGCCCAGCTGTGGATCCTGAAAGACGAATTCCGATTTCTCCAGCACTTTCAACAATCTGAAGGTGGTGGACAGCGGCAGCTCCAGCTTTTCGGACAGCACGGAAACCGACGAACTCCCCCCGGCGTTGGCCAGGTACTGGAGGATCTCCAGCCCGCGATCCAACGCCTGCGCCCCTTTGGTGGCGCCGGCTTCGGTGGCGGGTCGTCCTTTCCTGCGTAATTCGGTCATTCAAGCTTCCTTTGTCAGTAACGGCATGGGTGACGCTATGATAAACGCCCTGCGCGGCGTGCGGCCAGCGCTATGCCAAAACTATGCGATACGGCTCCGGCAAGCGGCTGACCACGCAGTTGTCGGCACCTGCGCGATCGATGGTGAAAAAGTCGGTGACCTTCGCATAGGCAAACAGCGGATGGTGCCAGACATTGCGGTGATAGTTAATTCCCTGCTTGCCGTTGGTGATAAAGGCGCGCAGCGTGCCGACGGGGATGGTGTCGCCCGGTTCGGCGACGATCACCACGAAGCGTTCGCCGTTCATCGGCACAAAGGCCTGCGACGAGAGCGGATGCTTTTCCAACAGGGAAAAGGTCATCGGCAGATCGCAGGGTTCCGCCCGGTTGATGCTGGCCAGCACCCGGTTGCCGTCGGACACCTCTATCTTGGCGAGATCGTGATAACGCTCGGTTTTTCCGTCATTGATATGAAAGAAACGCGAGCCCTCTATCTGCAATACATCGCCGTAAGGCGCAAAGGCCGCCGGCGTTAATTCTTCGATGACTAAATCCATGTGATTCTCCCAAGCGCATGACCCAGACGGCGATTGAACGGCGATATTTCACCCAACGCCTTCACTCTAGACAGCGCGTGGTGAATTTGACAGCATTTTTTTGGAAAATTTTTCCACAACAAGATCGTCCGCACACTTTACGATCGAAGAGCCATATTAGTTGCTTTAAATCAATGAATTAAAAAACCGCCCAATTCATCATCGGGCAAAATGGGGCGGTGCGCGTTCATCACTATCGGGTGATTCTGTGACCGGGATCGTGGGGTTGGGCTTTGCCGCTGCCTATCGCGCCGCAACATCAGTAGATTCTTCTCACCGATAACCGAAAAGGCGGTGTCAGCCAAGGACCCCTCATGCTGGATCACGAAACCATTCGTTCGTTTATCAAAGTTGCCGAGTGCCAAAGTTTCTCCCGCGCGGCGGAGCTGCTGCACAAAACCACCGCCACCATCAGCTACCGCATCAAAACGCTGGAAGAGAGCATCGGCACGCAGCTGTTTATCCGCACCACCCGCACCGTCAACCTGACGCCGGCCGGAGAATATTTGCTGGAGCGCTGCCGCCAGTGGCACACCTGGCTGGACGCCATGCCGGGCGAACTGCGGCAAATCAACGACGGCGTAGAGCACCAGGTGAATATCGTTGTCAACAACCTGCTGTATGACGCCGCCGCCGTGGCCGGGCTGTTGACCCACCTGCACGCCAAATACCCGTTCACCCAATTTCACATTTCCCGCCAGGTGTACATGGGCGTGTGGGACGCGCTGCTGAATGAGGATTGCCATCTGGCGATCGGGGCGGCGGGCAATGAATCGCTGGAAAACAGCATCAAGGTGCTGCCCCTGGGCAAGATCGATTGGGTGTTCGCCATCGCGCCGACGCACCCGCTGGCCGCCGCCGCCGATCCGCTGAACGAAACGCAGCTGCGCCCTTACGCCGCGATCAACGTCGAAGATACCGCGCGCCATTTGGCCAAGCGCACCGCCTGGCTGCTGTCGGGCCAGCAGGAGATCAAAGTGCCGGACCTGCGCACCAAGCTGGAGTGCCATCTGCGCGGTCTCGGGATCGGTTTCCTTCCGCGCCAGCTGTGCCAAACTTACCTTGATAGCGGCAAGCTGGTGGCTAAGCAGCTCAAATATCCGCGCCAGCCCTCTCCCCTGTCGCTGGCCTGGTCCGATGCTCGCGGCGGTGAGGCGGTGCGTACCCTGATCGGCCTGTTCCAGACGCGGGATCCGCTGATCGCGGGTTTGGTCAGCGCCCTGGATTAAGTCGCGGTAACGGTAGGCATTTTTCCGGCGCTGACGTAATATCTGTTTACATATGTCTGACAGGAGGTTTGCATGCTTACTTTTATTCCCATCGTGATCGTCGTCGCACTGATTGTGGTGTTCGCCGGCGTCAAAATTGTGCCGCAGGGGTTCCAATGGACGGTAGAACGCTTCGGCCGCTACACCAAAACGCTGATGCCGGGCCTGAACCTGGTGGTGCCGTTCATGGACCGCATCGGCCGTAAAATCAACATGATGGAGCAGGTGCTGGACATTCCCTCGCAGGAGGTGATTTCCCGCGATAACGCCAACGTCGCCATCGACGCAGTGTGCTTTATCCAGGTGGTCGATCCGGCGCGCGCCGCCTACGAGGTCAGCAACCTCGAACAGGCGATCGTCAACCTGACCATGACCAACTTCCGCACCGTGCTCGGCTCGATGGAGCTGGACGAAATGCTGTCGCAACGTGACAGCATCAACAGCCGCCTGCTGCATATCGTCGATGAAGCGACCAATCCGTGGGGGGTGAAAATCACCCGTATCGAGATCCGCGACGTGCGGCCACCGGCGGAACTGATTGCCTCGATGAACGCCCAGATGAAGGCCGAGCGCACCAAACGCGCCGACATCCTCGAGGCAGAAGGGGTGCGCCAGGCGGCCATTCTGCGCGCCGAAGGGGAGAAGCAATCGCAGATCCTGAAGGCCGAGGGCGAACGTCAGTCGGCGTTCCTGCAGGCGGAAGCGCGTGAACGCGCCGCCGAGGCCGAGGCGCGCGCCACCCAGCTGGTGTCCGACGCCATCGCCAGCGGCAACATTCAGGCGGTGAACTACTTCGTGGCGCAGAAATACACCGACGCGCTGCAGAAGATCGGTTCCTCCAACAACAGCAAAGTGGTGATGATGCCGCTGGACGCCAGCAGCCTGCTCGGCTCGATCGGCGGCATTACCGAACTGCTGAAAGAAAGCAAAGGCAAATAATCATGCTCGAACTGATCGCGGCGAATCCGCTGTGGTTTTGGCTCTCCCTCGGGGGCGTGTTGCTGGCGGCGGAAATGCTCGGCGCCGGCGGCTACCTGCTGTGGAGCGGCGTGGCGGCGCTGTTGGTCGGCGCTCTGATCTGGCTGCTGCCGCCGCTCTCCTGGGCGTGGCAGGGCATGATCTTCGCCGTCCTGACCGTCGTCGTCGCCTACCTGTGGTGGTACTGGCTGCGCCGGCGCCCGGCGGCCGCATCCGGCGGATCGCCGGTGCTCAACCAACGCAACCGCCAGCTGATCGGCACCCGCGCTACGCTGACGGAGCCGATGCACAACGGCATGGGGCGCATCAATATCGGCGACAGCAGCTGGCGCGCGCAGGCGGCAGAAGATCTGCCCGCCGGCACCGAAGTGGAAGTGGTGGCGGTGGAAGGCGTCACGCTGGTGATCCGCGCCATTAGCCGTTAATTCGAACGACAACACCCCGCCAGGTTGTTGATAATGGGGCACTCCGCCCCCTCGTCGCCCGGGCATTGTTCCGCCAGCGTCAGCAGGCGCTGGCGCATTTCTCCCAGCTCGCTGATGTGCTTTTCGATCTCCGCCACCTTCTGCAGCGTGCGCGCCTTCACGTCGGCGCTGTGGCGGGCCGGATCGTTGAACAACGCCACCAGCTCACGGCACTCGTCCAGGTTGAAGCCCACCTGCCGCGCCTGGCGCAGCAGCGTCAGCTCTTCAACGTGCCTGGCGGAATAGTGGCGGTAACCGTTGTCGCTGCGGATAGGGGCGGTAATCAGCGCTTTCTCTTCGTAAAAACGAATCGTCTTGCTGGTTAACCCGGTTTTTTTCGCGACGTCGCTAATATTCATTTTCCCTCCTTGACCTTACCCTTGCTGGAAGGTTTAAGCTCCATTCTTAGTGAAAACAGGTCAGGCGGTCAACCTTTAAACACCGCCCTTTAAGCAAGGAGTCCAACCATGTCACACACCACTATGCTGGCATTGCAGGGGCTGTCCTGCATGAACTGCGCGCAGCGGGTGAAAAAAGCCCTGGAAAGCCGCAGCGATGTCGAACAGGCCGAGGTTAACGTGCATTACGCCAAAGTGACCGGCGACGCGCCGGACAGCGCGTTGATCGAGAGCGTGATTGCCGCCGGCTATCAGGCCGAAGTCGCGCCACACGCCGATACCGAGCTGCAGCTGAGCGGTCTGAGCTGCATGCACTGCGTCGGCACCACCCGCAAGGCACTGGAAGCCGTGCCGGGCGTGTTTGCTACCGACGTCGAGATCGACAGCGCGAAAGTGTACGGCGATGCCGATCCGCAGGCGCTGATCGCCGCGGTGGAAGATGCCGGTTATCACGCCAGCGTGGCGGGTGCCGTCGTCCCAAAAACTGAGCCGTTGACTGACGCAACACCTTCGTTGCCGGACGTTCAGCCAGCGGCGCAACCTTCCCTTCCGGCAACCGACGGCGCGGACGACAGCGTACAGCTGCTGCTCAGCGGCATGACCTGTGCCAGCTGCGTCAATAAAGTGCAGCAGGCGCTGCAAAGCGTTCCCGGCGTAGAGCATGCGCGCGTCAACCTGGCGGAACGCAGCGCACTGGTGACCGGCGGCGCCGATGCGCAGGCGCTGGTGGCGGCGGTGGAAAAAGCCGGCTACGGCGCCGAGATGATTCAGGACGAGACCGAACGCCGCGAGCGCCAGCAGCAGGCCGCACGCGCCAACATGAAGCGCTTTAGCTGGCAGGCGGCGCTGGGGCTGGCGTTGGGTATCCCGCTGATGGCCTGGGGACTGTTCGGCGGCAGCATGACGCTGACGCCGGAAACCCAGCGCCCCTGGCTGCTGGTCGGCGTCATTACCCTGGCGGTGATGGTATTCGCCGGCGGGCACTTCTACCGCAACGCCTGGCGCGCACTGATGAACGGCAGCGCCACCATGGATACCCTGGTGGCGCTCGGCACCGGCGCCGCCTGGCTTTACTCGATCGCCGTCAACATTTGGCCTGATTTCTTCCCGATGGAGGCTCGCCACCTCTATTACGAGGCCAGCGCGATGATCATCGGTTTGATTAACCTCGGCCATGCGCTGGAGCAGCGCGCTCGTCAGCGTTCTTCGCAGGCGCTGGAGCGGTTGTTGGATCTGACGCCGCCCACCGCGCGGCTGGTGACTGACGACGGCGAGCGCGATATCCCGCTGGCGGAGGTGCAGCTCGGCATGACGCTGCGGCTGACCACCGGCGATCGCGTGCCGGTCGACGGTGAAATCGTGCAGGGCGAAGTCTGGCTCGATGAAGCGATGCTGACCGGCGAAGCGGTGCCGCAGCAAAAAGGCCCCGGCGATACGGTACATGCCGGAACGGTGGTCGACGACGGCAGCGTGCTGTTCCGCGCCGCCGCCATCGGCAGCCAAACCACGCTGGCGCGCATCATCAAACTGGTGCGTCAGGCGCAGAGCAGTAAACCGGCGATTGGCCAACTGGCCGACCGCGTCTCGGCGGTGTTCGTGCCGGCGGTGGTGGCGATCGCCCTGTTCAGCGCGGCGATGTGGTACTTCTTCGGCCCGCAGCCGCAGCTGGTCTATACGCTGGTGATCGCCACCACGGTGCTGATCATCGCCTGCCCATGCGCATTGGGCCTGGCAACGCCGATGTCGATCATCTCCGGCGTCGGCCGCGCGGCGGAGTTCGGCGTGCTGGTACGCGACGCCGACGCCCTGCAGCAGGCCAGCCAGTTGGACACCCTGGTGTTCGACAAAACCGGCACCCTGACCGAAGGGAAGCCGCAGGTGGTGGAGATCCTGACCTTCAATCAGGTCAGCGAGCAGCAGGCGATCGGCTGGGCCGCGGCGCTGGAGCAAGGCTCCAACCACCCGCTGGCGCGCGCCATCATGGAACGCGCCGCCGGGCAAACGCTGCCGCAGGTCGCGCAGTTCCGCACCCTGCGCGGCGCCGGCGTCAGCGGGGAGATCGACGGCGTGCAGCTGCTGCTGGGCAACGCCGCGCTGCTGGAACAGCATCAGGTCGCGACCGCCGAGCTGGATGCGCCGATGCGCGCCCAGGCCGAACGCGGCGTGACGCCGGTGCTGCTGGCCGTTGACGGTAAGCCGGCCGCGCTGTTCGCCATTCGCGATCCGCTGCGCGAGGACAGCGTCGCGGCGCTGCAGCGCCTGCACCAGCAGGGGTATCAGCTGGTGATGCTGACCGGCGACAATCCTGTGACTGCCAACGCCATCGCCAAAGAGGCCGGTATCGATCGGGTGATTGCCGGGGTGCTGCCGGACGGCAAAGCGGCGGCGATCAAGCAGCTGCAGGCGCAGGGCCAGCGCGTGGCGATGGTCGGCGACGGCATCAACGACGCCCCGGCGCTGGCGCAGGCCGACGTGGGCATCGCGATGGGCGGCGGCAGCGACATCGCCATCGAGACCGCCGCCATCACCCTGATGCGCCACAGCCTGCACGGCGTGGCGGATGCGGTAGCGCTGTCGAAGGCCACGCTGCGCAACATGAAGCAGAACCTGTTCGGCGCCTTTATCTACAATACGCTGGGCATTCCAATCGCCGCCGGCGTGCTCTACCCGCTGACCGGCACGCTGCTCAGCCCTGTAGTGGCGGGCGCGGCAATGGCGCTGTCGTCGATTACCGTGGTCAGCAACGCCAACCGGCTGCTGCGTTTTAAACCCAGGAAGTGATCGCCGGGGCGCCGTCATGGCGCCCCGCTGTTTTCCGGGCTTCCCTGCGCGGCGGATAGCGTTTAGCATGAATGACGATTTTCCCTCGCTTTTCATGCTGAAACGCGCACCCGTTATTCAGGAGCCACGCCGTATGGGTCAACTGTTACGCCGTCTCGCCGCCTTTCTCGGCCTGATCTCGCCCAAACGTTACGCCTATCCGGCGCTGGACATCACTCTGCCGGGCGATCGTCGGCTGCATCTGGTGGGCAGCATCCATATGGGCACCGTCGATATGTCACCGTTGCCGCCCCGGCTGGCCGCCCGGCTGCAACAGGCCGACGCACTGATCGTCGAAGCCGATATCACCGACGCCGCCTCGCCTTTCGACCACGCCGAGCTGCAGCCGGAGCTGGAACAGCGCCTGTCCGCCGAAGAATATCAACGGCTGCTGGCGCTGTGCCATGAGCTGGGTGCCGATCCGCACGCCTTCGCCACCCTGCCCGGCTGGCAGGTGGCGCTGATGATGCAGGCGCGCCAGGCTCAGCGTCTGGGGCTGCGGGCAGAGTATGGCGTGGACTATCAGCTGCTGCAGGCCGCCCGGGCGCAGGACAAACCGGTGATCGAACTGGAAGGGACGCAGCAGCAGCTGACGATGCTGGAACAGCTGCCGGAAGGCGGCATTGCGCTGCTGCGCGATACGCTGGAGCACTGGCACACCAACGCGCGGCTGCTGCAAACCATGGTGAGCTGGTGGCTGGACGCCAAACCGCGCGGCACGCTGGACACCTTGCCCGCCACCTTCAGCGCCGGGCTGTACGACGTGCTGATGCACCAGCGCAATCGCGACTGGCGGCAACAGCTGGAGGCGCTGCCGGCCGGGGACTATGTGGTGGCAGTTGGCGCATTGCACCTGTATGGCGAGGATAACCTGCCGGCGATGCTGCAGCCGCAGGGATAAAAAAGAGGCCAATATCGCTATTGGCCAGTCAAAGAGGAATTTCTTGTATTCTAGTTATACGCATAGCAACCGTGTTAACGGTTACAGTAAACAGGGTAGCAACCCGGTGAATATCTTGGCAACCCGCTTTATGTAACAGCCGCTCAGGTTGCCGGGCAGGTCGGATTTTTGTATTTTTAAGGCTGGTTATCACCCTTTCCCCGCAGGGGACATTCTGGACAACACATCATGACGCCCGCAGTCGTTCTGCTTGAGAAACAAAAGGTCGCCTTTACCCTTCATCCGTATCACCACGACAGCGACGAAACCAACTTCGGCGACGAAGCGGTGAGAAAGCTGGGGCTGGATGCCGATCGGGTTTACAAAACGCTGCTGGTAGCGCTGAACGGCGACGCCAAACACCTGGCGGTGGCGGTCACGCCGGTCGCCACCCAGCTGGATCTGAAAAAGGTCGCCCGCGCCCTCGGCGCCAAAAAGGCCGAGATGGCCGATCCGCAGCTGGCGCAGCGCGTCACCGGGTATCTGGTGGGCGGCATCAGCCCGCTGGGGCAGAAAAAACGACTGCCGACGGTGATCGACAGTCCGGCGCAAGCGTTCGCCACCATCTACGTTTCCGGCGGCAAACGCGGGCTAGACATCGAGCTGGCCGCCGCCGATCTGTGCCGCCTGCTGGCCGGCAGCTTCGCCGATATCGCCAAGCGCGACTGACGCCGCGCGCTCAGCGGCACACCACCGTGGCGTCACAGGCCGCCAGCGTCTCGACCAGGCGGTCCTCCAGCGCCTTCACCTCCGCGCCGGGCACCAGATAGTTGTTGCTGATGATGGCGAACGCCAGCGGCCGTCCGGTCGCCGAATCGACATAGCCGCTGAGCGACGAGACCCCGGTCATGGAGCCGCTCTTGGCGTGGGCGCGCCCGGCTGCCGCAGTCTTCACCATGCGGCTCTGCAGCGTACCGCCCACCAACAACCCCGGCTGGCCCGCGATGGGCAAGGCACGATACCAGTCGGCAAACCACGGCTGTTTTCTGGCCGCCAACAGCAGCGTCGTCAGCTGCTGCGGCGTGATTTGGTTCATGCGCGACAGCCCGGAACCGTCTACCTGACGGTACGCGCCGGCCTCGATGCCCTGGCTTTGCACAAACTGGCCGATCGCCTGCAGGCCGGCGGCCCAATCCCCCTTACCCTGCGTCTTGCGGCCCATCGCCTTGGTCAGTACTTCGCCGTAACCGTTATTGGACACTTTCAGGAAGGTGACGACCAGGCGGGAGAGCGGCGGCGAGGTTTTTTCGGTCAGCAGACGAGCGCCCGCAGGCGTCACGCCCTCTTCCGCGTTGCCGCGCAGCGTGATGCCCTGCGCGCGCAGGGCATTTTGCAATAAGGCGCCGATCACGCGAGCCGGTTGATCGACGGTGATCAATCGCGAGCGGGTCTCCGCCTGCGCGGCGATGGTGCCGCTGACCACGATTCGGTTGCTGCCCGGCTGGCGATCGAACGTCAGTGCGGTGTCGCCGCCGGTGGTGGTGCGGTTGACCAGCGTCACCGCATCATTGGCGGGATAGACGCTCACCCGCCCTTGCGCACCGGCGCGGTTGCCCGGCTGCACGTCCACCCGCACCACGTTGATATCGCCGCCGGGGGTAAAGGCATAGTTCAGCGCCGAGATCGGCGCGGCGAAGGCGAAGGGTTCGTCGTCCCAGCTCCAGCCGGCGCCGAAGGGGGTTTGATCGAACGCGTGGGCGTCGAGGATCAGCCGCCCATGAATCTGGCGAATGCCGCGCTGCGCCAGCGTGGCGGCGAAGGTGTCGAGATCGTCAGGATGCAACGTCGGATCGCCGCTGCCCTGCAGATAGAGATCCCCCTGCAAGGTGTCGCCGCGCTGTTCACCGGTGGTCAGCAGCCGGGTTTCAAACCGGTAATCCGCCCCCAGCACGCCGAACGCCGCCAGAGAAGTGAACATCTTCATGTTGGAAGCCGGCGCCAGGCGCTGCTCCGCGTGAGCCTGATACAGCACGGTACCGCTGTCGGCATCGCGCACCATCACGCCGCTCGACGCGCCAACCAGCGCTTTGTCTTGGCCGATGGCCGCCAACGCCTGGCTGAGCGTTTGCTCATGGCGTTGGCCGGATGACGAACACCCCGCCAGCGCCAGGATGGCGGGCAGCAGCCAGCCTGCGGTTTTCAACATGTCATCTCCCTGCTTGCGTTATCAAAATCAAATTGTTGCTCAGGCTATCATTGGAAGGCGGCGGCGGCGACTTTTGCGTGCGTTTGAGGCAGGGTTTTCGGCGGGAAAACAGGCGGCCCGCCCATGGGGGAGCAGGCCGCTGCGGTGGCGATTAGCGATAAACGATCTCGCCCTTCGGTTCGTAAGCCGCCGCATCCAGCGGCGAGTGTTTCTCGATATACTGCTTCAGCACCTCGGCATCGATAAAGCCGGTGTTGACGTAGCTCGGCAGCCCGTCCAGCTTCGGATAGCCGTCGCCGCCCAGCGCGTTGAAGTTCAGCGTCGCCATGCGGTAGGTTTTATCCGCCTGCAGCGGCTGGCCATTGATCTTCACCTCGCTGACGCCCTTGCCGTCCGCCACTAGGCTGACGTTGGCGAACTGGGCGTAGGCGCCGGAATCCGGCTTCATGTTGGCCACTACCGCCAGGTACTGCTCAATCTCGCTGCCTTTCATATCGACATGCACCAGGGTGTTGCCGAACGGCTGTACCTTGAGCACGTTTTTGTAGGTGATATCGCCGCTTTCAATGGAGTCACGCACCCCACCGCCGCTCATCACCGCAAAGTCGGCATCGGCGCGCTCCCTCTGCGCGGCCAACATCACCCGCGCCAGGTTGGTCTGCACGAAGCGTACCTTGCTGCGATCGCCCTCCAGCTTGCCGTTAACGCTGCCGATCTTCACGCTCAGCTGCTCCTTGCCCTTCTCCTGGAACGGCGTCAGCAGTTTCATCATGGTCGGATCTTCCGCGATCTGCTGGGTGTAATACACTCGCTCGCTGGTGCCGTCCGCCTTCTCCACCTTCTTCTTCAGGTTCACCGGGATCAGCTGATAATGCACCAGCTTCAGCTCACCGTTGCGGAATTCGAAATCGGCGCGGCCCACGTACTTGCCCCATTCATGCGCCTGCACGATCCAGGTGCCGTTCTGGCGATCCGGCGAACACGGCGTGCCCGGCACATAGTCCACCTGCTTACGGTTGTCGCCGGCCATGCACACCGGGTCCTGCGAGTGGCCGCCGACGATCATGTCGAGATACCCGGCCGGCAGGCTGCGCGCCATCTCCACGTCGCCCGGCGCGTTGGAGCCGTGTTCGCCGTTGTCATAGTGCCCCATGTGGGTAGCGGCGATGATCACGTCCGGTTTCTCGTCCTTGCGCAATTGCTCCACCACCCGCTTCGCCTCCGGCGCCGGCACGCGGAATTCAATGTCGGTAAAGTACTCCGGATTGCCCATTTTCGCGGTGTCGTCGGTCGTCAGGCCGATCACCGCGATCTTGATGCCCTGCTTGTCGAACAAGGCGTAAGGCTTGAACAGGCGCTGGCCAGTGCTTTTCTGATAGATGTTGGCGGACAGCAGCGGGAAGGTCGCCCATTTCTCCTGCTGGCGCAGCACGCTCAGCGGGTTATCGAATTCGTGGTTGCCGATCGCCATCGCGTCATAACCCACCAGGTTCATGCCACGGAAGTCCGGCTCGGCATCCTGCAGATCCGATTCCGGCACGCCGGTGTTGATATCGCCGCCGGACAACAGCAGCAGGCTGCCGCCCTGCGCCGCCACTTCCTGGCGAATACCGTCCACCAGCGTTTTCTGCGCGCCCAGGCCGTATTCGCCGTGATCGTTCTGCCAGAAGTGACCGTGATGATCGTTGGTGTGCAGAATGGTGATGGCGTAGGTCTTATCCTTTTCCCAGGCACTGGCGGCCCCCGACAGCAACGTCAGGGAAACGGCCAACGCGCATGCGGTGGTTTTCAGCGAAAAACGCATGGCGGATCTCCGTGTATTAAATGGCTTTTATGATGAGGGCGAAATTGTAGCGCGAATTAATGACAGCTGATTTCAAATTTTTGCGATGTGAGTCTGATTATTTCAGATATGGTAAAAATTGCGCGCCCTGCCTAAGATGTCATCTCTGTGCTCAACAACTTATCAGGCTAATAATAATATGACCGACAGTAGCCAAAGCGCGATGCCGCCCGCCAAGGGCAGCGCGGTGAAGGGAACCGCCTTCTCCATCCTCGGCGCCATCAGCGTGTCTCACCTGCTCAACGATATGATCCAATCGCTGATCCTGGCGATTTACCCGATCCTGCAAGCCGATTTTCACCTCAGCTTCGTGCAGATCGGCATGATTACCCTGACCTATCAGCTGACGGCCTCCCTGCTGCAGCCGCTGATTGGCTATTACACCGATAAACATCCGCAGCCTTACTCGCTGCCGATCGGCATGGGCTTTACCCTGTCCGGCCTGCTGCTGCTGTCGGTGGCGAACACCTTCCCGCTGGTGCTGCTGGCGGCGGCGCTGGTGGGCACCGGCTCATCGGTGTTCCACCCGGAATCCTCGCGCGTGGCGCGCATGGCCTCCGGCGGGCGGCACGGCCTGGCGCAGTCGCTGTTTCAGGTCGGCGGCAACTTCGGCAGCTCGCTCGGCCCGCTGCTGGCCGCGCTGATCATCGCGCCTTACGGCAAGGGCAACGTCGCCTGGTTCACGCTGGCGGCGCTGCTGGCGATCGTGGTGTTGCTGCAGGTCAGCAAATGGTATCAACATCAGCATCGGGCAACTAAAGGGCTGCCGAAAAGCCCTTCGGTGTTGAAACCGCTGCCAAAACGTACCGTAGCCTACTCGCTGGGCATTCTGCTGGTGCTGATTTTCTCCAAATACTTCTATCTGGCCAGCATCAGCAGCTATTACACCTTTTATCTGATACATAAGTTCGGCGTTTCGGTGCAGAATGCGCAGATTCACCTGTTCGCCTTCCTGTTCGCAGTGGCGGCCGGCACCATTATCGGCGGGCCTCTTGGCGACAAAATAGGGCGTAAATATGTTATTTGGGGCTCCATCCTCGGCGCCGCACCCTTCACGCTTATTTTACCCTATGCATCCCTGTACTGGACCGGCATTTTGACGGTAATTATCGGGGTTATTCTCGCCTCGGCGTTCTCCGCCATTCTGGTCTACGCACAGGAGCTGATCCCCGGAAAAGTCGGCATGGTTTCCGGCTTATTCTTCGGTTTTGCTTTCGGTATGGGCGGATTAGGTGCGGCAGTTCTTGGTTATGTTGCCGATTTGACCAGTATCGAGCTGGTCTACCAAATCTGTGCTTTCCTGCCGCTGATCGGCATTATCACTGCGCTACTGCCCAATATGGAGCATAAAGCGCAATAACCCCGCTGAATGCCCGGATGAAATTATTTATTCATCCGGGTTATCCCACGGATAAACCAATGTTATTTGGCTTATCTGACACAAAATCTCCTCATTGCCGCGCCTTAAGTGAAATCCTCTGCTTTTTTACAAAAAAGGCCAAATTAGCCAAGCAAGCCGCGAACAAATGCAATAAACTAAATGTATCTTTTCGTAACTTTGTTGCGTTTCTCCCGTGCCGCGATGCATAGCCAGAAGGAGTATGGATGCATAATTCAACACCGCTCATCACCACCATCGTCGGAGGGTTAGTACTCGCCTTCCTCCTCGGCATGCTGGCGAACCGCCTGCGCATCTCCCCTCTGGTGGGGTATCTGGCCGCAGGGGTGCTCGCCGGCCCGTTCACCCCCGGTTTCGTCGCCGATACTTCACTGGCGCCGGAACTGGCGGAAATCGGCGTTATCCTGTTGATGTTCGGTGTTGGCCTGCACTTCTCTTTGAAAGACCTCCTCGCAGTAAAATCTATCGCCATACCCGGCGCCGTGGCGCAGATAGCCGTCGCGACCCTGCTCGGCATGGGGCTGTCCAAGCTGCTCGGCTGGGATCTGATCTCCGGGCTGGTGTTCGGCCTCTGTCTCTCCACCGCCAGCACCGTAGTGTTATTGCGCGCGCTGGAGGAACGGCAGCTGATCGACAGCCAGCGCGGGCAAATCGCCATCGGCTGGCTGATCGTCGAAGATTTGGCGATGGTGCTGACGCTGGTGTTACTGCCGGCCTTCGGCAACATGCTGGGCAACAACAACGCCAGCAGCGGCCAATTGCTGATGGAGCTGGCGCTGACCATCGGTAAAGTCATCGCCTTCATCGCGTTGATGATCGTGGTCGGCCGCCGTCTGGTGCCGTGGATCCTGTCGAAAACCGCCAGCACCGGCTCGCGCGAACTGTTCACCCTGGCGGTATTGGCGCTGGCGCTCGGTATCGCCTACGGTGCGGTGAAACTGTTCGACGTCTCCTTCGCCCTGGGCGCCTTCTTCGCCGGCATGGTGCTGAACGAGTCCGAACTGAGCCACCGCGCGGCGCACGACACCCTGCCGCTGCGCGACGCGTTCGCGGTGCTGTTCTTCGTCTCGGTCGGCATGCTGTTCGATCCGATGATCGTGATTAACGAACCGCTGGCGGTGCTGGCGACGCTGGCAATCATCGTGTTCGGCAAATCCGCCGCCGCGTTCCTGCTGGTGAAAATGTTCGGCCACTCCAAGCGTACCGCGCTGACCATCTCCGCCAGCCTGGCGCAGATCGGCGAATTCGCCTTTATTCTGGCGGGCCTCGGCATCACGCTCGGCATGATGTCGGAACACGGTCGCAATCTGGTGCTGGCAGGCGCGATCCTGTCGATCATGCTCAACCCGCTGTTGTTCACCCTGCTGGAGCGCTATCTGGCCAAGACCGAAACCATCGAAGAGCAAATCCTCGAAGAGGCGGTGGAAGAAGAAAAGCAGATCCCGGTAGAAATGTGCAACCATGCGCTGGTGGTCGGCTATGGCCGCGTCGGCAGCCTGCTGGGCGGCAAACTGGCCGAGGCGGGCATCCCGCTGGTGGTGATCGAAAACTCCCGCCCGCGGGTGGAAGCGCTGCGCGAGCAAGGCATCAAGACGGTGCTGGGCAACGCCGCCAATGCGGAAGTGATGGACCTGGCGCGGCTCGACTGCGCGCGTTGGCTGCTGCTGACCATCCCCAACGGCTATGAGGCCGGCGAGATCGTCGCCTCGGCGCGCGCCAAGCGGCCGAACATCGAGATCATCGCCCGCGCCCACTACGACGACGAAGTGGCTTACATCACCGATCGCGGCGCCAATCAGGTGGTGATGGGCGAACGGGAGATCGCCAACAGCATGCTGAACATCCTGCAGCTGGACACCCTGAGCGAAGAAGAAAAAATGGGCGGCTGCCCGATCTGAAACGCCACGCGCGCATAAAAAAAGGTCCGGCATTGCCGGACCTTTTCTTTTTCAGCGGGTTAACGCTCCCAGTAAGACTCTTCCAGGCTGTCTTCGCGCTCCGGCAGGCCGCGAGTGAGTCGTGGCGAATGCTGGTTCAACACCTGGTAGCTGACGCGGTTGGCGTATTTGCACACCTGCGCCAATGAGGAGTATGTCAGGTAACTGCGCACGTGCTTGCTGGAATTCGGCACGTTGTGGCGGTGATAGCCGTTGGCGGCGATATCGTGCAGCAACGCCGACAGCGCGCCGTCGCCGGCGCCGTTGGTGTTCATGATCCTCTCGGGGCCGCCCATATAAGGCGCGATGTGCGAATAAACGCGCAGCGGATGTTCACAGTGCTCGCGGCGCATAGCGCGGCTGAATTCGTAGCGGTTGAACTCGGCGATATGCCCCGGCAGCAGCGGATGCTGGGTCTGACGCTTGTTGGCTTCTTCGGTGTAGCCCGCCATATACAGGCCGTTCGGCCCGGCGGTGCACAGCACCAGATCCACCCACTCCAGCGCCATATCCGAGGCGGTCAACGGGTCGCTCAGCCCCGTCAGCTCCAACGCTTCGTCTTCGTTCATCGCCAGAATCGTCACGTTTTCCTTCAGGAAATCGCGCCACCACTGCGGGTTATCAGCGATCACGTACTTGGTGCCCAGCGTCAACACCACCGGCACGTCGTGTTTTTTGGCGTATTCGATCGCCTGCAGGGTAGCGGCCTTCATCGGCTCCCCTTCCTTGCAACGCACCAGATAAGAGCTCAGCACCAGCGCCGATGCGCCAGCGATCACCTCTTCAGGAATGCTTTCCGGGCGTAGTTGGTTCATCTGGCCAGGGTTGATGGCGAAGGTGCGCTCACCGCTTTCACCGATCAGCGTGAAACAGCGGCCGATGGCGCCGTCTACGCCCTGCAGATAGTTAAGATCGGTACGGCTGGAGGTATTGCACAGATAACGGTAGGCATAGCTGCCGATTTTCACGTTGCTACACATCACGCCGAGCAGCACCGAGCGATCGTCCGCCAGCACCGAATAGTTGTGCATGGTATTGCCGATGGTGCCGCCGGCGAATTGATGGGTGACCAGGTTGTTTTCATTCAGTTCCTGATACAGCGCCTCGGCGACGTCGTCTTCGATCACCAGAGAGTGGCCCAGGCTCAGGCCGTAGCGCTGGACAAAAGCGTCGTCCACTTTCGCCTCGATATCCACCAGCGTCTGATCGATGCCGACGATATACGAGGTGCTGATTTCACTTTCGGGCTGGGCCTGCTGCAGAAGCGGATCGCGGGCGCTCACCGGGAAATAGTGTTTGGACTTGCGTTTACCAGGAAATTTCATGTGATTGGCGGTGGTGACGGTTTAACAAGCGGAGAATGTTAACACATCCCCGCCCGATCACGATGTATCTAATAGACAGATTATGGATGATTACAGACGCTGCGCCACCAGCTGCTGCATCATATCGATATGCGCCGGCTCGTCGTTCAACGCCGAGATGTATTCAAACTTCTCGCCGCCGGCCTTGAGGAAGATCTCGCGGTTCTGTTCTTTGATCTCTTCCAGCGTTTCCAGGCAGTCCGCCGAGAAACCGGGGCAAATCAGCTGAATGTGCTTCACGCCCTGCGCCGGCAGCCCCTTCAGGGTCTCATCGGTGTACGGCGTCAGCCACGGCTCGCGGCCGAAGCGCGATTGGTACGTCATCATCACGCGCTCCGGCGCCAGCGGCAGCGTGGCGCTCAGCGCACGCAGCGTATCTTCGCAGCGCTGCGGGTAGTCATCGCCCAGGCGCGCATAGCGTTTGGGGATGCCGTGGAACGACAACACCAGCCGATCCGGCTGGCCGTGCTCGGCGAACGAGCGCTCCACGCTTTGCTGCAGCGCGGCGATATAGGCCGGGTGTTCGGCGTAATCGCGGATGAAGGCCACCGACGGCAAGCGGCGATAGCCTTTCAGCACTCGGGCTACGCCATCCCATACCGCCGCGCTGGTGGAACAGGAGTATTGCGGGTAGAGCGGCAGCACCACCAGGTTGGTCACACCTTGCGCCAGCAGCTTGTCGATGGCTTCCGCCAAACTTGGCGAGCCGTAGCTCATTCCCAGCTCCACCGGCGTATTCGGCATGCGCGCCGCCAGCGCCCGCTGTTGGCGGCGGCTGTATACCAGCAGCGGCGAGCCTTCTTCCATCCACACCGACTGATAGAGCTTCGCCACGCGCGGCGAGCGGATCGGCAGGATCGCGCCGTTGAGGATCGGCCACCAGATCAGCGGCGCCGTGTCGACCACGCGATCGTCACTGAGGAATTCCTTCAGATAGCGTTTGACCGCCGACGAGGTCGGCGCATCTGGTGTGCCCAGGTTCACCAGCAATACGCCGTGTTTCTCTTGCTTCATCTCAGTTCCCCTCATTTCCTTTCCGGCCGGCATTCCGTTCTGGGTCGGGATGTCAGCAGCCATTAATGCCGGCTATTGTAACGGAAAAGTCCTGCATCGAAACCGATAACAGCAACAGGCTATGCCTGTGGGCTTCCCCCTTGCGCCAGTTGCCATACCGCCGCCACGTTGCGCGCCGTCACCTGCAGATTGCGATCGGCGCTCGCCAGCGCGTCTTCCAGCGTCACGATGCGATCGAGTACCGAAAACGCCGCATCGATGCCGTGTTGATGCACCACCGAATAATCCGGCGTCAGGCTGCCGGCGATGGCGATCACCGGCACCCCGTGGCGCTTGGCCACCCGCGCCACGCCGATCGGCGTTTTGCCGTGGATCGACTGGCTGTCCAGCCGCCCTTCGCCGGTAATCACCAGATCGGCATCGCGCACCGCCTCATCCAGGCGCAGGGTTTCAGTGACAATCTCGATGCCCGGTCGCAAGCGCGCGTCGAGCATGCCGAGCAGCGCCGCCCCCATGCCGCCCGCCGCGCCCGCGCCCGGCTGAGTGAGCACGGCGCGGCCGGTTTCCCGTTCCAGCAGTTCGCCATAATGATGCAGCGCCGCATCGAGCTGTGCCACCATCTCCGGCGTCGCCCCCTTCTGCGGCCCGAACACCGCCGAGGCGCCCTTTTCGCCGCACAGCGGGTTATCGACGTCGCAGGCGGCGGTTACGCTCACCCGTTGCCAACGCGCATCCAGCCCGGCGAGATCAAGATGCGCCAGCTGCGCCAACGCCGCCCCGCCCACCGGCAGCGGCCGGCGATCCTTATCCAGCAACTTCACGCCCAGCGCCTGCATCATCCCGGCGCCGCCGTCGTTGGTGGCGCTGCCGCCGATGCCGAGAATGATCGCCTTCACGCCGCGCTCCAGCGCCGCCAGCATCAGTTCGCCGGTGCCGTAACTGGTGGTGATGCGCGGATCGCGCCGGTTGGGCGGAGCCAGGTGCAGCCCGGAAGCGGCGGCCATTTCAATCACTGCGGTTTCGCCATCGCCCAGCAGGCCATAAAACCCCTGCACCGGCTCCCCCAGCGGCCCGGTGACCGTCACCTGGACGATTTCGCCGCCGGTGGCCGCCACCATCGACTCCACCGTGCCTTCGCCGCCGTCCGCCATCGGCAGCTTCACGTAGTGCGCCTGCGGATAAATTTGGCGGAATCCCCGCTCGATGGCGTCGGCAACGCCGAGCGCGCTCAGGCTCTCTTTGAAAGAATCCGGGGCAATAACCACTTTTTTCAGCGTTTTCATCACTGTTCCTTATCCCGCCAGGTTAAACACGCCAAACATCAGCGCCGAGATTGCCGCGATGGTGAATCCCACCAGCGTTTCATACGGCAACAGCTTCAGCCGTTCGTGCACCGCCATATTGACGCTGCCGCCGGTGGCGTGGAAGAAGCTGCCGTGCGGCAGGTGATCCAACACCGTAGCGCCCGCATGGATCATCGCCGCGCCGGCCAACCCGCTCACGCCCAGTTCGAGCAGCGTGGAGCTGAACACCCCGGAAGCCACGGCGGTGCCGGCGGTGGTCGACGCGGTCGCCATCGACATCAGCGCGCCGGACAGCGGCGCCAGCAGCCAGGCCGGCAGCCCGGTGTGCGTTAAGCCGTTAATCAAGACATCCTTCAGCGCCGAGTTGGCGATAATGCCCGCCAGCGTGCCGGTACCGAGCAACATGATCGCCACCGGCGCCATGCGCGACAGGCCGGAGACCATAAACTGATTGCACTGGCGGATGCGCCCCATCAGCAGTGCGCCCGCCAAGCCGCCTGCCGGCAGCGCGATCAGCGGATCGACGGCGATACCGGCGATCGGCCGCAGCGACAGCAGCAGGATAGCCACCAGCGGCGCGCTGATCGCCGCAGCGAAGCCCGGCCGCGCCCCTTCGCCATGCTGAGTCAGTTCTTCGGCCATCACTTTGCTACCTTTATCGCTCAGGCGACGCGCCAGCAGATAGGCCACCAACAGGCCACACAGCCCCGGCACGATGCCGGCCATCATCACCGAAGTGAGCGGCACGTGGAAATTGTCCGCCGCCGCGATAGTGTTCGGGTTGGGTGACATCACGTTGCCGGCCTTGCCGCCGCCGATCATCGCCAGCAGGATCGCCGCGCGTGAAATGCCGGCCTTCTGGGCGATCGACAGCGCGATCGGCGCGACGGTGATCACCGCCACGTCGATAAACACCCCCACCGCCGTCAGGATCAGTGTAGCCACCGCCAGCGCCAGCAGCGCGCGGGTTTCACCCACCTTGCGCACGATGGTTTCGGCGATGGTGTGCGCCGCGCCGGATTCGATCAGCACCCCGGCCAGCACCCCCGCCGCCAGAATGCGCATCACGGCGTTGGTGATGCCCTGCGCCCCGCCGATCATCAGCGTTACGGTCTGCACCAGGTCGGCGCCGCCGCACAGCCCGCCCGCCAGCGCGCCGGCGATCATGCCGTAAGCCGGTGGCACCTTGCGTAGAATCAGGACGATGGCGACGGCTAACGCCACCAGCGCCCCCAGCGTGGATACGGTTGTCATTGTTGTTTTCTCCGTGGTTGATGTGCAGGCCAACATATCCCGCGCGCCCGGCGTTGGCCTGAGGGGAAACAACAAAAAATCGCCGGCGGAGCGGCGTGGAATTTGTGGGTTGGCACAACTCAGTCGTGCATCAGCATGCCGATATACAACCGCAGAGCGTCGGTTAATTGATTAATTTTCATACCAGTTATCGCTTCGATGCGCTGCAGGCGATAGCGCAGGGTATTGACGTGGATATGCAGCTGCGCGGCGGTCTGCGTCTGATCACAATTCTGCGAAAAATAGTGGCGCAGCGTGCCGCGCAGCACCCCTTTTTCGTCCTGTTCGCCCAGCGTCCGCCAGGGGCGCCCCAGCTCCTGTGCGCGCCAGTCCTCCCCCAGATCGCACAACAGCGACGGCAGCGGATAGTCGTGGTAGAACAGCGTGGCGTGACGCAGTTTCAGACGCTGCGCCATCGCCTGGGTGGCACGCGCCGTCAGGCTGGAGCGGTAGGCGCTTTGCGGATCGTCATAAAAACCGCCGACGATCAGCCGCACCCGAAAGCGGTGTTTGAGCTGGTTTTGTAAACGCTGCGCCTGTTGGCGTTCCAGCTTCAGGCTCCATTCGCCCTGCGCCATGCAGGCCGGGCGCAGCAGGGTCATTTCATTGAAGCCGGTAATGGCGATCAACGCGTCGCGCTGGGTGGCCTCCAGCTCCGCCAGCAGCTCGCGCAGCAGGTGCGGCTGCGCCTCTTGCAGCTCGACTATCCAGACGATGCGCGACTGGCGCAGATCCAATCCCAGATACGCCGCCATCGCTTCCAGCGACGCGGTGTTCGACTGGGGCTGCAGCAGCTGGTTCGCCAGCTCCTCCCGGTAGCGTTTTTCCCACTGGTGCTGATCCAGCAGCGCCGCCTGCTCCACCATCATCTCCGCCGCCATCTTCACCAGTTCAGCGTAGGCGCGCACCTCGGCCGGTTCACCGGAGATGCCGATCACCCCCACCCGCTGGTTGCGAAAGCTGAACGGCAGGTTGATGCCGGGCCGCACGCCCTTCAGGTGCTCGGCAGTGGCGCGGTCGATTTCCACCACCCGGTTCTCGGCCAGCGCCAGCACCGCGCCTTCATGGCGCTGGAACAGGCGCTGCGGGTTGCCGGAGGCGATGATCACGCCGTTGCTGTCCATCACGTTGACGGAATGGCTGATGATGCCCATCGCCCGCTGGACGATCTGACGCGCGGTGGCTTCCGCCAGAAGATTGGTTTGTCTGAGCATGCCCGGCTCCCTGCTGAGGGTGAAAACGCAGGCTTGTTATACGCCATTTGGCGCGAGCGATTAACGGGCACGGCCGCAACAAGCTGCCGCGATCACAATTTGGCGGGAAAACGGCAAAAAAAACGCCGGACCACAGGCCCGGCGTCATGCACAATGCGCTTGCGATCAACCGAGGATGGTCGCCAGCTCTGCGCTCACTTCGGCTACCTTGCGGGTGCCGTCGATTTTACGGTATTGGGTGTTGCCCGCTGCCGCTTCTTTGCTGTAGTAAGAGATCAGCGGCGCGGTCATCTGATGGTATTCCACCAGGCGCTTGCGCACGGTCTCTTCCTGATCGTCCTTGCGCGTGGTCAGCTCTTCGCCGGTCACGTCGTCTTTGCCTTCCACCTGCGGCGGGTTGAACTTCACGTGGTAGACGCGGCCGGACGGCGCGTGCACGCGGCGGCCAACGATGCGGTCAACGATCAGCTCGTCCGGCACGTCGAACTCCAGCACGAAGTCCACGTTGATGCCGGCTTCTTTCATCGCGTCGGCCTGCGGAATGGTGCGTGGGAAACCGTCCAACAGGAAGCCCTTGCGGCAATCTTCCTGTGTGATGCGCTCTTTGACCAGCGCGATCACCAGCTCATCGGTCACCAGCTTGCCGGCGTCCATGATCTCTTTCGCCTGCTTGCCCAGTTCACTGCCGGCCTTCACGGCTGCGCGCAACATATCACCGGTGGAGATTTGCGGAATGCCGTATTTCTCCATGATGAATTGAGCCTGAGTACCTTTACCAGCGCCCGGAGCGCCCAGCAGAATGATACGCATTGCGTAAATCCCCTTGCTATGTAGTTTTTATAAAATTGCGAAAACGCTCAACGATACCATTTCAGGGGGGGCAGGCTCAAGGCGCGCGAAGGAAATCGATTGCGGAATGTGCAAAAAAACGGACGAACAAAAGGCAAGAAAAAACGGGGAAAAAGCGGAAATACGCCCCTAACGGTGCCGTTAAGGGCGCATATATTCAGCTTTTAGGCGGAAAGCAACTTATTCATACGACGGATGAACAGGTTCGGATCCTCCAGCGTGCCGCGTTCAGCCAGCAGCGCCTGATCCAATAACAGGTCGATCCATTCGGCAAAATGTTCGTTATCGCCCACATCGGATGCTCGTTTGACCAGCGCATGCTCGGGATTAAGCTCGAAAATGTACTTCACTTCCGGCGCCTGCTGACCGGCGGCGGCAAACAGCTTGGCCATCTGGGTGCTCATTTCGTCGGCGTCGGTCACCACGATCGCCGGCGTATCGGTCAGGCGGTGCGTCAGGCGCACATCCTTCACGCGCTCGCCCAGCAGGGTTTTCACGCGTTCGATGAACGGTTCCAGCTGCTTCTCGGCGGCCTTCTGCTCTTCGGTTTCATCCGCCAGTTTATCCAGCGTTTCATCCGCTTTGCTGACCGACTGGAACGGCTTGCCGTCGAACTCGGTCAAGTAGCTCATCATCCACTCGTCGATGCGATCGGACAGCAGCAGCACTTCGATGCCTTTCTTGCGGAACAGCTCCAGGTGCGGGCTGCTCTTGGCGGCGGCGTAGCTGTCGGCGGTGATGTAGTAAATCTTCTCCTGCCCTTCCGCCATGCGGCCGACGTACTCTTCCAGCGACACGGTCTGCGCCGAGCTGTCGCCGTGGGTGGAGGCGAAACGCAGCAGTTTGGCGATCGCTTCCTGGTTGCCGTTGTCTTCCGCCGGGCCCTCTTTCAGCACCAGACCGAACTGCTGCCAGAATTTCTGGTAGCCTTCGGCGTCGTCTTTGGCCAGCTTATCCAGCATCTGCAGCACGCGCTTGGTCAGCGCGCCGCGCAGGTTTTGCGTCACACGGCTGTCTTGCAGGATCTCGCGCGACACGTTCAGCGGCAGATCGTTGGAATCGATCAGGCCACGCACGAAGCGCAGGTAGTTCGGCATGAACTGCTCGGCGTCGTCCATGATGAACACGCGCTGCACGTACAGCTTCAGGCCGTGTTTGTGATCGCGGTTCCACATGTCCCACGGCGCCTGCGCCGGGATATACAGCAGGCTGGTGTACTCCTGCTTGCCTTCCACCCGGTTATGGCTCCAGCTCAGCGGATCGGTGAAATCATGGGCGATGTGCTTGTAGAACTCTTTGTACTCTTCGTCGGTCACGTCAGCCTTGCTGCGGGTCCACAGGGCCTGCGCCTTGTTGATCTTCTCCCAGGTGACGGTGTCGTCTTCTTCGTTTTTGCTTTCGATCTCCACCGGCAGGGCGATGTGATCGGAATATTTGCCGATCACCGAGCGCAGGCGCCAGGCGTCGAGGTACTCATCTTCGCCTTCGCGCAGATGCAGGGTGATTTCGGTGCCGCGGGTCTCTTTGGTGATGTCGGCGATGGTGTAGTCGCCTTCGCCGGCGGACTCCCAGAACACGCCTTCATCATCGGCAGCGCCGGCGGCGCGGGTACGGACGGTCACTTTATCCGCCACGATGAACGCCGAGTAGAAACCGACGCCGAACTGGCCAATCAGCTGGCTGTCTTTCGCCTGGTCGGAACCGATGGATTCCAGGAACGCTTTGGTGCCCGACTTGGCGATGGTGCCGAGGTTTTCGATCACTTCTTCGCGGCGCATGCCGATGCCGTTGTCGGCGATGGTCAGGGTGCGCTGCTCTTTATCGAAGGACAAGCGTACGCGCAGCTCGCCGTCGCCGGCGTACAGCTCTGGTGCGGACAGGGCGCGGAAGCGCAGCTTGTCGGCAGCGTCAGAGGCGTTGGAAATCAGCTCGCGCAGGAAAATTTCTTTGTTGGAGTACAGCGAATGGATCATCAAATGAAGCAGCTGTTTTACTTCAGACTGGAACCCGCGGGTTTCTTGACCTTTCATACTCATTGATTACCTCAAAGACAATGGCTACCAAAATCGAACAATGAGGATCAGATGAGGGTCAGGGTCTTGTTTTTCAAGCGGACGGCGGGAAATTTTTGGCAAAAAAACGACGGGGCCGAATGGCCCCGTCCGGGAAAACATCAGAACTTGATGGCGTGACGCCCGGCCAGCGAATGCGACAGCGTGGTGCCGTCGACCATCTCCAGCTCGCCGCCCACCGGCACGCCGTGGGCGATACGGCTGGCGAGCACGCCATACTGGCCGCACATCTCGGCGATGTAGTTGGCGGTCGCCTCCCCTTCCACCGTCGGGTTGGTGGCGAGGATCACTTCGGTGATGCTTTCCTTTTCCAGCCGTTGCTCCAGGCGATCGAGACCGATATCGCCCGGCCCGATGCCGTCCAGCGGCGACAGATGGCCCATCAGCACAAAGTAGCGCCCGGCGAACTGGCCGGTCTGCTCGATGGCGTGGATATCCGCCGGGCTTTCCACCACGCAAATCTGGCCGTTTTGCTGACGGCGCGGATTGGCGCAGATGGTGCAGATGTCCTGCTCGGTGAAGGTGCGGCAGTCGGCGCAGTGGCCGATTTCCGACATCGCGCGCGTCAACGCCTGCGCCAGACGCATGCCGCCGCTGCGATCGCGCTGCAGCAGCTGAAACGCCATGCGCTGCGCCGATTTCGGGCCGACGCCCGGCAGGCAGCGCAGCGCCTCCATCAGGGATTCAAGGAGCGGGCTGGTTTGCATCAGAATGGCATCTTGAAGCCAGGCGGCAACTGCATGCCGCTGGAGACGGAGGCCATTTTCTCTTTCTGGGTCTCTTCGATACGGCGCGCGGCGTCGTTAAACGCGGCGGCGATCAGATCTTCCAGCATGTCTTTGTCGTCTTCCATCAGGCTGGGATCGATCTCCACGCGGCGGCAGTTGTGCGCGCCGTTGATGGTGACTTTCACCAGGCCCGCGCCAGATTCGCCGGTCACTTCCAATTTGGCGACTTCTTCCTGCATCTGCTGCATTTTTTCTTGCATTTGCTGGGCTTGCTTCATCAGGTTGCCCAGACCGCCTTTACCAAACATAG